>Ga0209409_1002725_pt1 | contig 12661 bp, 15 predicted proteins | sample AD_JPNMR1_MetaG_FD_184424 | JGI IMG/M metagenome (GOLD analysis project Ga0209409, IMG submission 184424) | Active sludge microbial communities of municipal wastewater-treating anaerobic digesters from Japan - AD_JPNMR1_MetaG (SPAdes) (version 2) | ecosystem: Engineered > Bioreactor > Anaerobic...
TTCTTTCATTAAAATTTCCATCTTTCCCCTCCTTTCTGGGCTGGTATTTTTTAAGTCCCCCAGCCCAGCAGGGACTGGAAAATTTAACTTTCTATTAACTTTTTTATTCTTTCAATTACTTCTGCTCAACTTTTTTTGTATTTTCTGATATTCATCTTTTATTACTTCAAGAATTTCTTTTCTTTGTTTTTAATAAATCACTTATCTTTAATTGTATTCCCCAAAATTTTTCAGAAATTGCCAAATACTCATTGTAGAAACCCTCAGGAACTTCAAAAATTTCTTCTGCTGAAATGTCTTCATTATCAACTTTTTCCATTATGTAAATCGGGTTGTCTCCAGCAAATACTTCGAAAAAAATATCAACTACTTCTATTTTAACTTTCATTTTCTTTACCTCCTTTCTTTTCATATTTTTCTATTTTTTTATTAATTTCTTTTCTTAAATGCCACAAAAGAAAGTATGGGATAATTATTTTATCAAGAGTTGGAGTTTTTCTGTTAAGGTCATTCCACCAAGAAATGATATTTCTTTTGATTGCTTGTAAACTTCTATTAATTTCCTTTTCGCTCATTTTTTCAATTTCTAAAATCTCGTCAAGAACTCCATCATAACCGTATCTCCTACAAAGCTCTTTTAAATCACTCCACTTTTCTATATATCTCATTTTCCCCTCCTTTTTGTTTTTTTTTGTTCTGTATATATTATACCTTATTTTTATATTTTTGTCAAGTTTTAGACATACTTGTCTATTTAGAATATACCAGAAGTCCTGAAAAAATACATTCTATCTTGTTTTTAAAATACAAGTTGTAGTTTTTATTTTAAAAAAATACTATATGTAGTAGTTTGATTGAGAAAAAGTAGAGTTGACAGTTGACTGAAAGTTATGCCTCTCGCATTTTATGTTAACTTTTCTGTGAAATCCCTTGTCTATCAAGCATTTTAAATTCCTGCTTTATGTTAACTTTTTACCATCCAGAAGAGCACCAGACCAACTATTTTCAATAGTTTTATTTGATTTTTGAGAGTAAATTCTGAAAACCCTTGATATTCCTTGCTTCTAGATTATAATGTCGGATAATAAAAATTATGTTAACTTTTTAGATAACTTTAACTTCTTGACTATTAATAACTTAAATCTTCCAGAATACCCATACCCCTATGTTATCCATCCTTTAAAAGTAGTTGATGAGTAAAATTTCAAATTTAAAGACCAGAAAAAATTTTTGTTAATATTAAATCATTAACCCGATAAAAATCTTGTCTTATTTTTTGAGTTAGAGCCAAAAAACAACCAAATTTTAAACCGACCAGACCCATCCCCCCACCCCTGCCATCCCGCACACCCGCCTGTTGGTTATGACAAATAATAAAAATTTCAGGGTAAAAATGCCTTAAAAAAGGTGTTAAAAAGCCGAAATTAGAGTTAAATAAAAGATTAAATAGCAGGTTAAAATCAAGAGTTAAAATAAAAAAACTTAAAAATTTTTATGTTTTATATTTATTTTAATATCTCTTTAATATCAATTATTTCAGGTTCTTTAACTCTTTCTTTCCAGACAACAATCCATCTATCAATAAAATCAGGGAAGGGATATTTATTAAATTCTTCAATTGCTTTTTTAATATTTATTCCTGTATTTTTTCCACCGCTTTTAACCTGAATAAATAAACATTTTTGTTTACTTAATGCTATTAAATCTGCTCCAAACAAATCCCGTTTAACAAAAATAAGTTTTCCTTTTGTATAAATTCTCTGTATTTTTTCAAGGTATTCAACTACATAACCTTGTTTTTCAAGGAATTCTTTTGTTTTTTTCTTGTAATAATTCCCCTTATTCATACTAATATTTTTTCTCTGATGAATTTTAAAACATTTTTAACTTCGGAAAGCAGGTTTTCTATCTCTTCATTAAAAGTTGGTGGATTTTGTAAAATAATTGAGTTTTTAATAACTTTATCTTTGATGTCTTTATTTTTCTTTTTAACATTTAGATAAATTCTTATTGAATTTTGAGTTAACTTTTTAAGGTATTTTTTCCAATAGGTATTATGGTTCATAAACTCAATTTTTTCTTTACTGCTTATTAATTTCCCGAGGTCGTGAAGAAAAACACTTTCCATCTCTGAAATTTCATCGTATTGGAGATTAAATTTCTTTTGATATTTTTTTGACAATATGCGGAATTGTTTATAGGCGTAGTTTATTATATCGTTTAGTCCGAGTTTTTGTGAAGTTGAGTTCATAAAATCTCCTTAATTTTAGAATATATTATATCTTTTTGTTAAGATTTTGTCAAGAGTATCTATTTTTTGACATTATATATTTTAAAATGGGGAGAAGACCAAAACCAATTTTAGAGGATGTAAAGTTAGAGGATTTAAATTTAAAGGAATTAAGGGAGATTATAAGAAATCCACAGAAGTGGGAAAGAGTATTGAAAGAAACTGCCAGTGTTATTATGACAAAGATTTTGCTTAAATTACAGCAGGATGATTTAAAAGAATATTCCCCGAAAACAATTGCTATGCTTTTACCTCTTTTAGTTGATATTGTTTATTCCTTTAAAGCACCAAAATTATCTTTTTCTGGAAAAAATATTGAGGAGAAAAAACAGAAACTGAAAGAATTACTTGAAAACATAAAACAGGAATATCCAGAGTTAGTAGAAGATGTTAAAGAAGCACTTGGAATAAAAGATGGAAAAAATACCAATTGAAATAGAGAAAAGAAGGAAGGAAAGAGCATTAAGTAAGGGTAGAGTTCAGTTAGAAAAACTGATTGAAATTATTGGAGAAATTAAGAGTGAATTAGAGGAGAACCCTTTTTTAGCATTTAAGCCCAATAAAGGATTTCAAGAAGAGTTTTTAAATTGTTCTAAAAGGTTTAGAGTAATTTTTGCTGGAAATAGGTCAGGTAAAAGTGTTTTATCTGCGTATGAAGTTTGTCGGTTTGCTCTTGGTATTCACCCTGTTAAAAATGTTAAAGTCCCGAATATTGGTTGGGTTGTATGTCCTGATAGTAGAGTTACGGCTAATGTTATGCTCCCTTATTTAAGGAAATTTTTAGGAAGTAATATTAAAAAGTTTTTCAAGAGAGAACAAATAATAGTTTTGAATAATGGAAGTGAAATTTATTGTAAGTCGTGTGATAGTCCTGTTGAGAAGTTTACAGGAGCGAGTATAAGGTATTGTGCTATTGATGAAGATTGTCCAGAAGAGATTTTTAGAGAAATTTTTATGAGGACAATAGACCAGAAAGGAGATTTATGGATAACTATTACACCGCTTTACTCAACTTGGATGTATGAGAAGATTTATTTAAGACAATTTGTTGACCCTGAACTTGAAGTTTTTGAAGGAAGCACTTTTGAAAACTTAACACATCTTCCAGAAGGAGAACTTGAAAGGTTAAAAACTATTTATTCAGAAGAAGAATTACAGGCAAGGTTATATGGTAAGTTTTTATTTTTAGCAGGTTTAATATATCAAGAGTTTGATAAGAGAAAACATTTAATTCATCCATTCCATATTCCAGATAATTGGATAAAATTCAGGTTTATAGATCACGGAATAAATGACCCTACTGTTTGCTTATGGCTGGCTGTTGACCCGAATAACAATTATTACTTTTACAGAGAGTATTATGAGAGAGGATTAATTATTCACGAAAATGTAAAAAACATAATTGCTTTAACAGGGAAAGAAAAGATTTATAAAACTTACATTGATCCAACTGTTGATAAAACTAATCCACAGACAAATATTTCTGATTTTAGAGCATATATTGAAGCAGGAATAAATAATTTATGTAAAGCACCATTAACAGAAATAGGAACAAAGATAAATAAAGTTAAAACATTTTTTAAAGCAGGAAGGATTTTTATTTTTAATAATTTACTTAACACAATAAGAGAATTATCTACTTGGAGTTATAAGAAAAACGGACTTCCTGAACGAGGAAATGACCATACACTTGATTGTATAGGATGGGCTTGTTTACTTGATTTTAAATACTCTGTTTTAAAAGTAGGATTACCAAGATTTTTACCAAGAGGGAACAAAGAGTTTTAAGCAAGAAAAATAATATATTTTATAAAGGAGGGAAGTAATGGAAGATAATTGGAAAGTAGAAGATTTAACTGAAATAGAATTCTCTGCTTATGGTGGGATAGTTGTTTCTTACGCTGTTTCTCCACAAGGAAGAGAGTATATAAAGTTGAATAAGTTTAGATATATCGGAAAAAAGAAAGTTATGAATTTTAAAGAAGCAATTTATATCCCTATTTCTAAATTTGAAGAGTTTAAAGCAGTTGTTAATCAAATCCAAAAAGGAGAATAATGGAAATTGTTAATTATGCTGATAGAGAGGATTATGTTAAAAAAGTTAGGTATTTGATTGATGTTTATCAGGATGTAAAAAATGAGAGAAAATGGCTGGAGGATGAGTGGGATAGATGGGATAATATTTGGAGATTAAAAACTCAAAAATATCAAAAATACAATCCTTTAATTTCAGAAGTTATTGTCCCTATTATTAGAAAGAAAACAGAAGATGTAATAAATGAAATAACAAGTAAGTTATTCCCTTATGGTGATAATTTTATGATACTTCCTATGCCTGGAACTCCTGAAGGATATGCTGACGCTGTTAAAAAGTTGCTTCAATATCAGTTTTTTGAAGAGATGAAAATTCCTGTTTATTTTAAGTCCCTTTTGAGAGAAATGTTAATCAAAGGAACTGCAGTAGCAAAACTATATTGGGAAAAAGATAGTATTAAGTTTAAAATTCTTGACCTTAAAAATGATTTCTATGTTTATCCTGAAACTGCTGATGATATTGAAGACGCTTTAATAACTTTTGAAAGAATTATCGTAGATAGAGACGAGTTAGAGAGGATGGCGGAAATTGGGAAATATACAAATGTTGAAAAAATTAAACCTCTTGGAAGTGCTGATGTGAAAGAAAGATTAACCGAAGAAAAGTATGTTAAACAATATCAGGAATTACCTTATTATGAAATTATTGAGTGTTATACAAAAGTTAGATTTAATGAAGATGATAGGTTAATGCCTTATATTATTTCTTTTGAACCTTCAAGTAAAACTATTATACAGATAACTCCATCTCCTTATTTTGTAAATACTGATGACGGAGATTTTGAAGATTTTAAACCATATTTAGCAATTCAATTCCATAAAATACCAAACTCTTTTTATGGTGCTTCTCATTATTCACAAGTTCAATATCTACAATTTATGCTTAATGACTTGATAAATATAATGCTTGATAATGCTATTTTAGTTCAAAACCCAATTGCAAAAGTTGACCCTGCAAAAGTTCAAAGTATTGATAGTTTAATTTATGCCCCCGGTGCTATATGGCAGTGTGAACCTGATGGAGTAATTTTTGATAGACCACCAAGTATTTTAAATGAAGGACTTTTAACTTTTCAGTATTTAAAGAATTTAACAGATGAGTATTCAAATTTAGGGCTTATTACACCTCTTCCTACTAAAAGACAGACAGCAACAGAAATTATTGCTTATACTCAAACTATGTCAACTTTTATTCAGACAATAGTTAATGATATTGAGGTTCAATTTTTAACTCCTTTAATGAAGAAAACTTTTTTAATGGATAAACTTTATATCTCAAAAATTAAATTAAAAAAGATATTAGGAGAACTTGCTTTTAAATTAAATATTAAAGAAGAAGAAACAAGGATTTTAGAAAAAGAATATTCTTTCAGGTGGATAGGAACAATACAATCTATGAATATTTATGTTAAAAACCAGCAGTTAATGTTATTTATGCAAATTCTTTCTCAAATTCCACAGGAAATTTTAGGTGGACAAATAAATTGGCAATACATAATTAAAGAAATCTGGAAATCTCTCGGAAATACTGATGTTGATAATATAATTAAAACTCCTCAAAATCAGCAAGTAAAAGACCCGTTTGAAGAAAATGAACTTATGGCTTTAGGGAAAGAAGTTGAGGTTAGTATTCTTGATGATGATGTATCTCATATATTCTTACACGATGAGAGAAGTAAACAATATCAGGAAGATGAAACTATTTTTGGAATTTTTACCAGACATATACAACAACATTTTAATAATTTAAGACAAAAAATGACTTTACAACAGCAATTACAACAGGGAGGTGAAAGTGGAACAAGAAGTGAAAGAAAATGAAATCCTTATCACAGACATATGGCTTGCTACTCTTTTAAAGTGTAAAGGATTTGAAATTTTAAGACATATAAAAACAAAAAAGAGGTTTGTATTTTTCTACTTTAAAAAAGACCCTGAAATAGATGAAGTTATTAAAGATTGGATAAATGGAGAGATTGTAGTTAATGCTAAAGAATTTGTTCAGGAATATAAAATCTTAAAAACTCTTACTTTTTAACAATTATATATTTTTAAAAGGGGAGAAAAATGAATTGGGAAGAAAAAATTAGTAAGTTGGTTAATAATCCCTGGAAAGAAGTTGAAGAGTATATAAAACAAAAAATAGAAGAATGTAAAAATGCTTTAGTTAATTCTACTGATTTAGAAGAGATTATTAGATTACAAGAAAAAGTAAAAGTTTATCAGGAATTGGTTAATTTACCAGAAAAATTAAAAGTAATTTATGCCAGAAATAAAGAGGTTGAAGATAAAAAACTAAAAAATAAACCGAGTTTCGGCTCGTAAAAACCGAAAAAGGAGGAAGTATGGAAGACAAAATTATTCAGGGCGAAGAATTAGAAAATGCCACTATGACGCCCGATAGTGGCGAAGTAAATGAAGGTGGCGAAGTTGTTAATGAAGTTCCCTCTACGCCACCAGAGGGAGAAAAGGTTTCTTCAAGGGCTGAAGAAAGAATAAGAGAACTAACCGAACGGCTGAAAGTGTATGAAGAAACTATTAAAGCACTTCAGGAACAGATACGGCAGCCACAGGTTAATCAAGCAACACCAGAGGAAGAAGAATATTATGACCCTGCGGTTAAAAAATTAAAACAAGAGTTAAATCTTCTTAAAATGGCTCTGGCTCATATGTATGATGAAAACGATAAAATGAGAGTTAATCAAAAGTATTCAGATTACTCTAAATATGAGCCACAGATTGAAGCAGAACTTATGAATTTCAGAAAACAGGGTCAAAATTTATCCCGAGAACAGATATACCTTATGCTTAAAGCAAGAGAAGTTATGACAAAACCTGTGGAAACTACAAAACCTAAAACAACTACTGAAAAACCTAAACCTGTTCCTGAAAGTAAGTCCGTTCGGAAAGTTCCTCCTAAACCGCAGACCCTTGAAGAACAACTTGAACAACTTAAAGATGTTAAGTTTTAAGGAGGGAGTAAAATGCCAGAAGTAATTGTTAAAAGTTCTGACCTTTCTTTTGATATAAGAGAATATCTTGAGAAAGATTTATTAAAAATAGCACAGAGGTATTTAAGGTTTGAAAATTTTGCTAATAAACTTGGTTTTGAACAGGGCTCTGGTAAAATATGGAAAGCAGTAAGGTATGAAAGAATTGCTCTCCCGTTAACATCCCTTACAGAAGGAGAAACACCTACTGGAAGCACGATGTCAATCAGTCAGGTTACAGGAGTATGCGAGCAGTGGGGACAATATATTACTCTGACTGATGTTGCTGAATTAACTCTTTACCATCCTGTTTTAAAAATTGCACAGGAAATGTTGGCTATTGCTTACTCTGAAACAAGAGATAGAGAAATTCAGAGAGTTTTACAAGGAGTAAGGAATGTATTTTACCCATCTACACGCACAGCCAGAAGTCAGATAACTGCAAGTGATGTTATTTCAACAGGATTGATTAAGAAAGCAGTGGCGTTTTTAAGAAATAGAAGAGCAGAACCTATAGATGGAGAATATTTTGGTGGAATTGTTGACCCATCTGTTGAAATGGATATTATTGGAGATAGTACATTTGTTCCTGCGGCTCAATACTCAAATATTAAAGCGTTGTATGCAGGTGAAATAGGACAATGGATGGGTGTAAGATGGGTAAGAAGTAGTTTTGTTCAGAACTACACAGGAATTGCGGCTATTACTGCTACTGGATCAACTTCTGGTGGAAGTTTATCAGATGGAACTTACTCTGTTTCTGTTGTTGGAGTTAATGTTCTTACAGGATTTGAGGAGTTAATTTCTCAAGATAAGTCAGTAACTATTTCTACAAGTAGTGGAGCAGGAAAGATAACAGCAACTATGCCTTCTAATACAGGATATTTGTATGATGTTTATGTAGGAGCAAGTGCTTCTACAAAGAGGAAAGTTGCTTCTTTACAAGAGCCAGATGCAAATGTAGTTATTACTGCTTTAAATCCTGATGGAGACCTTGCTCCTGTTGCTCCTACAACAGATGTAACAGTTCATAATGTATTTATTATTGGTAAAGGAGCATACGGAATTACTGACCTTGCAAAAGTTGAAAGATATACTACACCAGCAGGAGCAAGTGATAGCGACCCACTTGCACAGAGGAGAAAAACAGGATGGAAAGCGTTCTTTAAGACAATACTTCTTAATCAGGACTTTATTACCAAAATTGAGTGTGCTTCTGCGTTTTAAGATGAGTTAAAGGGAGAGGGGGGTATTCCCTCTCTCCCTTAACAAGAAAGGAGGATAGATGGAAAAGATAATAATAAAAAAAGATGAGAAAGATAAGAAAGTTAAATATAAGTTGAAAAATGTTGTTGTAATAAATGGTGTTGAATATGTAGGAGAAGTTGAAGGAGACGAAAATTTTATTGCTACTTTAAAGTATATAGATGAAAAAATTGAGTGGGAAAAACAGCATATCAAGAGTGAAGAAGTTCATCCTGATAAGGAAATTGGTAGAATAAAGGGTTAAAAAAATGACTATTAAAGATAATATTTTAGTGGTTTTAAAAAAGGGTAATGCTGACGAAGATGAGGATATTTACCAAAATGTTCTTAATAGTACTATTGCTTGGATTAAAGACCAGAGTAAAAACTTTAAATATAATGAGTTGAAAAAAGTTGTTGAAATACCTGTTGCTTCTGGTAGTAAGTATGTTGATTTACCTGATGATTATAATAAGATTGAAAATGCAGTTTTAATAAAAGATAACTTACAATACTATTTAGGAGTTTACGATATTAAAGATATTGAAGGAAAACGAGAAATATATGGTATTCCTACTATGATTGCTGTTGATTATCCCCAGAGAAAACTTTGTTTTTATCCTTATCCTAATACAGATTATGTTTTGCGATTGAGATATTATTCTTTTTATTCAGATTTAACAGAAGATGATGAAGTATTTTTACCAGATAAGATTATTCAGCAGGTGGCTTATATTTACCTTTTACAATATGATAGGTTAGATAGCACAGTTGAGGAAATGAAATTGGATAAAATGCTTAATGAGTTCAGAAGAAATGATACTTTGGATTTAGATGGAAATGTGAGAATAAATTTAAGCAAAAATGTGTATAGAGTTAAAAAGTATAATTTTAGATTATAAAAATGGAATACTATCAAATTCCAGATTTTACCGATGGAGTTGATTTATTACATCATCCATTACGAGGTTCTTTATCTACCTGTCTTAAAACTAAAAATTTAGTTCCTTTGGCAAAAGGTATTTTAAAAAAAAGGGATGGGTATAAGTTATACCTTGAAGTTCCTAGAGATATGTTGATAGTTAATCCTGATTGGGGAGTTCCACCACCTGGTTATCATTGGGAAATTGAAAAAATTTTAACTTTTGGGTTTTATCCTGATTTAGATAATTTAATTCTTGTTATTTTAAAACTAAAAACAAGAACATATCCTTATGGAACTGATGTTCTTGCTGTTAAGTCAGATAAATTTGATTGGAAATACGATTGGGATATAGGATGTTATGGTAGAAGTATATTTCCGACAGAGAATGGGTTATTTCAAGTAGAAAAATTCCTTGATAAGATATATATTCTTGGAGAAGATGGTTTAATAAGAGTATTTGGTATGCGTCTTGAAGACCCAAGTTCTCCTCCTCAATTAACTCTCGCACACGGATTCTTACCAGAAGGAAGTTATACTTACAAAATTGTTGCTTATAATGGAAGCCATATACATCCTAAGACAACTTTACCAAGTCCACCTCAAACTATTCAAGTTCAAACATTATTACCACCGATAAATATTCATTTTTCTAATTGTAAAGGAACATTACCAGAAGGACAATATACATATAAAATAACTGCTTTAAGAGATGAAGTTGGTGAAAGTTTACCATCAGAAGCACAGAATTATGATTTAAATGCTGTTGTTAGTCCCAGTATTATACTTGAAAGATTAGAAGGACAGGGTAATATTCCTGCTGAAACTTATACTTATGCGGTTAGTGGAGTTATTGAGTATGAAAATGGGGAAGCAGAGACAGAATACGGACAGACAAATATAACAGTTCAGTCAGGAGACGCTGTTAAAGTTAAAATTGTTGCTACTGATCCATCACAATATACAAAATTTAGAATTTATTGTAAAGCGTCATATCAAAGTTCTTTCTGGCTTATTAAAGAAGTAAATTATACTGAATGGGTAGATACTTACAGTAATAGAGATTATGCTTATAAACAACCTTCAAGTATAAATGATACAAGAGGGATAAAAATAACTTGGGAAATACCAGAACAAGAATGTTTTGGATATAGAGTTTATAAGTTAGTTGATGGAAATTTTAAACTTTTAGAGACAATAACTGATAAAAATCAGAATTATTTTTTTGATGATGGAAGTATAACCCCACACAATATAACACCACCTAATCCCCTTAATACAAGAACAAGAGGGGTAAAAATAGAATGGGAAAGAATTGTTGGAAGTTTAGGTTATCAAGTTTATAGAGATGATAAATTATTAACTTTTACTCTTGACAATTATTTTATAGATAAAGGTTTTGACACTTATGAAAATTCATCTTTACCTACTGTTAATAATAGTGAACCTTATATTGTTTATCTATATGAGACACCGAATAGTTTAAATGTTCCTTTAAATGCTGTTTGTATTAAGTTTTTTAAAGACAGGTTATGGGTTGCTGATAAAAAAAAGGTGTATTTTTCTGATAATTTAGTTTTTAATAGATTTCAACCTGAAAATGTTATTATAATTCCAGGGACAGATGATATAAATTGTCTTGAAGTTATTACCAGAAATGTTTTAACACAGGATGTAGCCAACTTCCTTTTTGTTGGTAAAAATTCTTCCTGTTATGTTATTTCTTTTTCTACTACTGTTGATTACATTACAAGAATAAGTGCAACAATTGGTAGTTTAGGGTTTAATTCTGTATGTAATGTTCCACAGGGACTTGTTTTTGCTGATAGAGAAAATATTTACTTACTTGATACAGGATTAAATTTAATTACAATTGGAGATTTAATTTATCCTGTTTTAAACGGGACTTATTTTGAGAGAGCAAGAAAAATGGATGATTATTCTTTAAAGAGAAACAGAATTATATATTTTAAAGGATGGTTAAGGATGAGTTTTAATACGGTAGAAAGTGAAGATGATTTTATTGAATATTGGTTAGATATGAGGACAAATCAGATGGGGTGGTATGGAGAACAGACAGTTAATATGAGCAATTACTTTATTTTAGGGGATAAATTGTATGGATGTAGAGATAATAAAATTTATGTTTCAGAACCAGAAGAAATGAATTATAAAGACGATACAGAAGATATTGAGGTAGAACTTTGGACTAAATATTATGATTGTGGAAATGAGTATTTACTTAAAATTTTTAAAAGATATGGATTTAATTTTGCTTCTGAAAAAGAGACAAATATTTATGTAGAGTATTTAATAGACCAGGGGAAAGTATGGAGTATTACACCTGATAGTTTTGTTATACCTGCTTCTGTGGTTAGATGGGATGAAGTGACTTGGGATAATGCGAGGTTTTATCTCGGAGAAAGTTTTTGGACACTTGGAAAACATAGTTTTAATACGAAAGCAAGAGGATTTTTTGTAGGTTTTAGAATACGAGAAAAAAGCGATAGTGGCTTATTTTTACATAATGGAATAATTGGGTATTTACCAACAAGGAGGATGTTATGAAAAAAATAATTTTAATTTTAATAGGGCTTTTAGGGTGTTTTCTCTTTGCTAATATAATCAGTAAACCTTATACTTTCTATCCAGGACGGCCTATAAAATCAAGTGAAGTTAATGCTAATTTTGATACTATTTATAATGAGTTTAATGGTAAAATTTCAAGTGAAAACATTAAGGACAACACTATAACTGATACTGATATAAACTTTCTTACAGGTAGTAAATTTCTTAATAATTCCATTTCTGCAGATAAGTTAGTTCAATTCTCTATTAAAGATATACATATTTCACCAAATGCTAATATAAGTAAGACAAAACTTTCAGGATATCCATTTATAGGGTATGTAGATATTTATGAAGGAACTATTTATGATACTCAAATTTCTATAAATGCTAATATTGATGGAGCAAAAATAAAAGATAATTCAATAACAGGTAGTAAAATTCAGGATAATGCGATAACTACGGCAAAAATTTTGAATGGAACTATTTTAGATGAAGATATAAGTATAAATGCTGGTATAAGTTATGCAAAACTTTCAGGAGTAGTGGATA
>Ga0209409_1002733_pt1 | contig 12631 bp, 10 predicted proteins | sample AD_JPNMR1_MetaG_FD_184424 | JGI IMG/M metagenome (GOLD analysis project Ga0209409, IMG submission 184424) | Active sludge microbial communities of municipal wastewater-treating anaerobic digesters from Japan - AD_JPNMR1_MetaG (SPAdes) (version 2) | ecosystem: Engineered > Bioreactor > Anaerobic...
CATTGAATTCACATTTCCTGGTTTCCACATTGTCTTTCCATCATTTGAAATAAAAAATTCTTCTCCTTCAAAAATAGCTTTCATTCTCATCCAAACATAATCTTCACCACTTATTTCTTTTTCTTCTTTTGAAATAATTAAAGTATCTGAAATCTTAACACTTTTTACTTTTACGCTTAATTCACCTGTATCATTTGTTAAAATTGTGTTTTCGGGAAATGAATAGGACTTTGAAAATTCCTTTTCTTCCTCTCCCCGTTCAAAAAGTTCATTCAAGAAATCGTTCAAAATCTCTTTAAAATATTTCATAGAGCCATCAGAAAATTTTAAATATGTATTATTTGTATCCACTGAAAACGAACCCGTCTCTTTATCAGTGATAATTTCAATCTTGGGTCCTTTACTTGTTTTCATTTCTATTCCTACAGATATTTCTTTTATTCTTCCTTCCCAATCCTTTTCTGTTATTTCTCGAAATTCAACTAATCCTATATTTTTCTCTTTTGCAAATTTTATTGTATCTGGAGTATATCCTTCTGGACAAACAATTATGCCTTTACTTAATCCACAATCCTCAACAGTTTCTGCAACTTTCATCACAATATCTTTATTGATTTTTTGTTTCCAATATTTACATTCAATTGCACTACGATAAGAATGAATCCCATCTGAATGCTCAGTTAAAACATCAATTTGATGTTCCACTCCTGATTTACCCTTAATTTTGCAAGAATTTCCATAACATGCAATTTTTACCCCTTTTTCTTTGCCAAGAGCATTATAAACTTTTTTCACAACTTCTTCATATTCTTTCCAATCCATCTAAGATACCTCCCTTTTTGATAAAAAGTCGTTTTTGTCCAAGATTATCAATACTTAATTTCTATTTTTATTCTCGAGTTTTTGCAAAATTTCTTCAATAGTTAATAATTTAATATCAAGTCCTTCTTCATTTTTTGCCCTTCTAGCTTCATCAAGTGCTCCATTTGTGAAACTATAAGCTACAATATAACCTCTTTTATATTTTGCTCTTCTCATAGCAGTTTCAAAGTTATCAACTACATTTCTACCTATTTTTTCAGACTGTTTTACCTGGATAACTCCTTCTTGTTGCCAGAAATTACTTCCCTCTATAATTCCATCAATACCCATATCTCCAACTTTTGAATCACTCTCTTTTCCACCTAAAGCCTTAATTGCCCATTTTTGAAACTCAAAAGGAGACATAGCTTTTATAGATTCTGAGTTTAATTCATTTGACTGATTTGAAGGGAGTTCTGATTCCAATATTTCAAGAGCTGTTTCTATTTTTACTTTCTCTGTTAAATCGATAAGTTTTTGTGCATAATAAATTGCTAGCCCTGGCTTTCCTCCACAATTCCTTGCTATAGTCCATAAAACATCTTCTTTTGCTTTTGTTAGGAAATGTTCAAATTCATCAGGGAATGAGTAAGCATAACTTAAGAAAAATCGTTTTAAAATTAACATTATTTCCTCTGGTGAGTATGGCTTAAAATTTACTCTAATTAAATGTTTTTTCAATACTGATGACACTTCACTTGTGTCTATAGTAGCAAGTATAACTTTAACTTTGATTTTATGACAAAGCTTTGTTTCTTCAAATGGGAGTAAATCCACATATCCCTTTTCCATGATAGACAAAAGAGAAGATAGTTCACTGTCCAAATACGGAAAGAAATCTTCTTCATCTTCTTCATCTTCCTTATCTTCCTCATCCATAGCACCCTTCACAAAGAGTAATACTTCTTCTTCTTTTTCTAATCCTAGTTCTTTTAAGTATTTATAATATTCTTTTAAGTCATAATATTCTTTTAGGAGTTCATAATCTTCTTTTTTTTCTAATAGTTCTTCTAGGTTACGATAACTGCAAACTTTGAGATGATATTTTTCACTAAGCCGCTGTAATTGATACCTTTTACCCAATCCATAATCACCTACAAACCAGAGTCCCAGTCCTACCGGAAGTGTTGAGAATAATTTATCAATCTCCTTTTCAATTGCCAGTTCTTCAAATCCTTCCGGTAACTTTGAGAATAGCACTGAAAGTAGTTTATCTTGCTTTTTCTTTCTTTCACTTTCATTTACCCTTAGTTTTTTGGGGTTTTTCAGCTCTATACTAGCTTTTTCTTTTGGATTAGGAACTTGCCAAGCAAGTTTCATAACTATTTTTTTCAGCTCTATACTAACTTTTTCTTGAATGTGAGAATAAGCTTTTTTAAATAATAGTTCTTTATTTTGAGGAAAAGTAATTAATGCAAGAGGAAATGGAGGCTCATCTTTATCATATTGAACAAGTAGATTACCAAAATAATAGTAGAAAGCACTATCTCTGCAAACGTAATCTTCATCTTTGAGAGAAAGGTCATCAGGTAATTTAGTAAAATCATTTATTAATCTTTCTCTTTTTTCTTCAATGGTAGAAAGAGAATCACCAATAAGAGGCTTAATCTGAAAATTATTTTTATATGGATAAAATATAGGCCATTCGTTACGATTAATAGATATAGGCTTCCCGTAATAACTATCTGTATACCAACATAGAAGTTCTAATTTTAAAAATCTACTTATAGGAAATGAATCGAATTTATTAGCAAAAAAACTTGATTTAAGAATTGCAACTCTTTTTTCAGTTATCACTAATGCTTGTCCAGAATCGCCATTTAAAATAAAAAACACCTTTTCATTTTTTGGAATTTTTTTGTTAAAAAGCTTTTTTAATCCACCTTTTAAAGGTTCAATTATTCCTTCTTGCATTCTTTCTCCCTTCAGTATTATTTATGTTAAAAATTACCTTAAAACTCTATTTTTTATTTTAGTATCTTCTTGGAAAATCTCAAAGATGTATTTTACTCCCCTATTACTTCTATTTTTAAGTGTTTACAGACATTAGTAAAATTTAAGGAAAGGAGGCATTTAATGAAGGAATTGACATTCTTAGAGACTATTATACTATTTACAATAATTTATATACGGAAAAGAGAAGAAAAGTGTTTAAAAAAACAATTTCAGAAGAGGAAAAAGCCAAAAATGAGCAAGAAAGACAAAAATTAATGGAAAAATTGGGGTTAGATAAGCTATCTGATAAAGATTTAGAAACAGTTAAAGAGATAATGATTGATTTGGCTGGTTTTGGTGGAACTTTAGGACAATTAGCAAGAATAGGCTATACAGGTGCAGATAGTGCAATAGTTGGTTTCTTAGGAGCAATAACGAGACAGAATTGGATTATCATCAGACAACTTAATAAATTAAATAGAGAATTAAATAGATTTAACTCAGAGAAAAGCAAATCTTTTTGAAATTTTGCAGAAATTTATTTTGCTTTTTAGTGAAACAAAGAAACTTGTTTATTTAAAAATATAAGAAAGGAGGTTAAATAAATGGAAGACAATGGTAGAGAAATCGGTAGAGAAACTACAATACTTAAAAATAAAGACAAAAATATGCAAAATACAATACTTATTATCCTGTTAATTATTGTTTTAATATCTATATGGTTTTTTTATATTGATAGAAAAATTAATATTATTAAACTTACACCTAAAATAGAATATAAGATTGAATACATTGATGATTATTCATTTTATATGACAATGAAAAATATTGGAGACCAAGGTTGGGAATTAGTTTTTGCTCGTAGAGCTACTAGCGATGATGAGTATGGATATGAATGTATATTTAAAAGACCTAAGAAATAATTTATGCATAAAAAGTTAAGAATAATCTAAACTCTGAAAAAATCCATCTCTTTTGAGAGGTTTAATTTGTTTTTTTGTATCTAAAATATAAGAAAAGGAGACAAATTATGAAAAAGAATTTTAAAGTATTATTTTGTTTAATAATTTTTATTGCTTTTTCTTTTGTATGTTTTGGTTGCTCAATTACAGAAGAAAAAAGAGAAAATAAAATAGAGGACAGCGTTAAAAATCAACCGACTCTTGAAAAGAACTATCAAGAAAGTGAAGAAAGCGCCAAAAAGACTCTTGAAAAGTACTATCAAGTAAGTGCTAAAAATCCACCTAAGCTTATATATCCAACTCAGACGAGTTCTATTGAGACATTAAATGTTCGTTTTAACTGGAGCATCTGTCTCTATGCAGATTATTATGAAATAGAAATACAAGATAAAAATTGGGAAATTATCGTTTCTGAAAATACCAAGTCTGATTCGTCAAGGTATTTTGTAAGCGATAAATTTAAAGATAATGCTATTTATTATTGGCATGTTCGAGCTCATTATCCTTCAAATATTTGGGGTTCTTGGTCTAATAAAAATTGGTTTTCGATACAAACTATTGAGAGTAAGAGAAACAGACTCAATCAGGCTTTGTCAAAACTTCATAAAAATCATGATAATGTAGAAAATATTGATTGGTTTCACGATAGAGATGTTTATAACATATCTGATAGTAAAATTTATCTTTATTTAGGCAAAAATGCTAATGGTTTTATTTGGATGAGATTTGTGATTTACCATACCTACTCTTCCGATTTATCATGGCTTTTCATAAAATCCTATACTTTAAATATTGATGGGGAAAAATACTACATAAATCCCGATTGGTCTGATATTAAAAGAGATAATAGTATTTATTCAATGTGGGAAATTTATGACTATAATCCTGCGGACGAAGATATAATTATGATTGAAAAAATTATTAAATCAAAAAAGACTCTCTTAAGATGTGTCGGGGAAGATAGAGTTAGTGATAGAGAAATTAGATATAAAGAAAAGATAGGACTTGAAAACATTCTTAACGCTTATCGTTTAAGAATCGGAAGTTAAAAGTTTCTTATCTTTAAATGCTTCACTCCACCCCCCCTTTTTTTTATTTTTTTTAACCTTAAGTTATTTTTACCCCCTAAATTTTGCATTTCTGTGCATTAAGAAATAAAAAATATAAGAAAGGAGGTATTTCAATGATACCAGATATTGGGGTAATGATTGGAGCTTATATTATTACAAGAATGATTTCTTTTCTAACAAGGAAAGAGCAAAGAGCAGAATCTTTTATTGTGAAAGTATTGGCAGTTATAACCATTATAGTAACTGTGGTTGTTATTATCGATTTGTTTTCAAAAGGCACTAATACTACTCTGCCAAGTAGCTTTTAGTGTTTAATTTCTTACTTAAATTTGCATAAAAAAATTTAAGAACTTCCAGGAAGATAGCCTTGATTATGAAGAGAATTATCAAACTGAGAACTTAGAAACGATTAAGGATAAAATAGGTTCTGATACTGAAAACCTAATCAGTGATGCTAAAATTTTCTTGCTTGCGTTTACAAAAAGAGTAGAATAGTTTTAAACCTCACCATCTTAGAAAATGAAGTAAAAGAAATCTCCTTCTTTTTCAAGATATAATTGAACCTTCTAAGATGGTGAGGTTTTTATATTCATATTTAGCTAAAGCTAAAAAATATAATGCATTATATTTTTTCTAATTAGCGATTTCAATCCTCATAGGTATTCTACAAACATATAAGCATAATTAAGTTTATGTCAATACTTTACTTTCATATCATTCCAAGCATCAATACCAAACCTATCAATAAAATCTTTTTTAATATCTCCTGTTTTATTGTATTCTTTAATGGCTTGTCTAATCACGTTATACGTTTCTTCATCTAATTCTTCAAAGTTTTCTATGGTGCTGACTTTATTAATAAGATTATAATGTGCTACAACAATATCTTCAGGTTTTTTTATTGTAGCTTTTAATATATCCATTATTTGCAGAAAAATTATACCTAAAAACCTGCTTATATTAGCTTTCATCCATTTTGTTTTCATCTTATTACTCCTTCCTTATTATTAATTTGCTTCTATTGTAAAAACAAAATACATTTGCTCTATCAACATATGTAACTACATAACCTTAAGATAGCATAAGCACTTTCATTATAAAATAATGCTTTATAGATATCCAGATTCTCTGCCGCCTTTGAATGTTTTATATAAATCAAGCATTTGACAAAGAGTTAAGTCAAAATAAAATCTTACTCTTGCTTTTTAAATAAAATGTTATTTTAACTATATATAAAATGAAAAGAATTTGGAAATATATAAAAGAAAATTTTAAGTTATATTTAGTAATAATATTTCTGCTTCTTGCTGTTGATGCAGGGCAATTGATTATGCCAATGATTATTAGATCGGCAATAAACAATATTGAGACTATAAAAAATGTAAGGCTTCTCTATATATCTTCAATTTATCTTGTTATTATTTCTTTTCTTATTGTTTTAGCAAGGTATATTTACAATTCGCTTATAAGAAAACTTGCGCTAAACTTTGAATATCAGACTAATTTAGCCCTCTTTAAAAAGTACCTATCGCTACCTGACTCATTTTTCCACACTCATGAAATAGGTGATCTTATGGCTCGTGTTAATAACGACACCAGGTCATTAAGACGTTTTCTTGTTATGGGCTTAATATCTGCAATAGATGTATTATTTCTTGGCATATCATCCATAATAATGATGATTTTCTTAAGTCCAAGGTTAACATTACTAATAATAATTCCTTTATCTTGTCTCATACTATTGACAACATTTGTTTCTCCACAATTTCGTAAGGTTTTCCGAAGGCTTCAGGACACATTTGGAGAAATGACAACACGAGTACGTGAATCATTAGTTGGCATTAAAGTTATAAGAACATTTGTCAGAGAAAGCTTTTATTCTAAACTATTTCAAAATGTTTGCACTTCTTACTTAAAGATAAATATAACTCTTGGAAAAATAACAGGTTTATACGATCCATCCATTATGTTACTAGTTAATTTATCACTACTTTTTGTATATCTATTTGGAGGGAAAATGGTAATAGATGGGAATCTAACCATTGGAACACTTGTAGCGTTTTCTCAATATATACAAACTCTTTCATGGCCTATGATGGCTTTTGGTTTTATTGTAAATCTTTATCAGAGAGCAAGTATTTCTCTTAAAAGAATAGAAGAAATTTTAACAACGCAATCCAGTGATCAACTACAAAAGGTTAAAATTTATCCTAAGTTTGATGTTGTATCGTTAAAAGTTAAAGATCTTTCCTTTTACTATCCTGATTCAAGTGAAAATTTAGTGCTAAAGGGAATAAATTTTGAAATAAAAAGGGGGGAAATTTTAGGCTTAACTGGTCCTACTGGCTCTGGTAAAACCACTTTAATTTCTCTCATATTAAGAATCTGGGAGCCTCCCTCTAATACAATATTTCTCGACGATTATGACATAACTACAATTGATCTTGACCTTTACAGGAAAAATTTTGCATATGTTTCACAAGAATCTTTTCTCTTCTCGGCATCTTTAAGAGAAAATTTAGCATTTGGGAAGCCTTCTGCGAGCGATGAAGAGATTATTAAATTTGCAAAGTTAGCTTGCATTTGGGAAGATATTGAAAAACTTGAAAATGGTTTAGATACAACAGTTGGCGAAAGAGGAATAACTCTTTCCGGGGGTCAAAAACAGAGAGTTGCCATAGCAAGAGCTCTAATTGCAGGAAATCCTATTTTAATCTTAGACGATCCTCTATCAGCTGTGGATTCTGAGACCGAGCAGAAAATAATTATTAATATTAAAGAATATCTCAAAGAAAAAGATTTGATCTGTATTATTATATCTCATAGAATCGCAGCATTATCATGGGCAAACAAAATAGGCGTTATAAAGAAGGGGAAACTCACAGAATACGGAACACACTCAGAGCTCTTAGAAAAGAAATGTTATTATTACCATATCTATAGACAACAATATTTAGAAGGATTAAAGGCACTTAATAATAATGCAGGCTAAACATAACCAAAAAGCTAATATAAAAGCACTGAAAGAATTTATTCCTTATTTAAAACCTGAATTTACCCTTGTTTTTATTTCTTTATTATCAATGCTTCTATCAACCTTTTCTTCTGTGCTTCGGCCTATGATATTAAGAACAGCAATTGACAGCTATATTTTAAAGGGTAATTATCCAGGATTATTAAATCTATCGCTCATACTACTTGGATTGATAGTTTCAAATTATATATTTAGTTTTTTGGGAATATATATTTCCTTTATTATATCTCAAAGAGTTATTTTCAGATTAAGAATGGATTTGTTTAACCATATACTAAGATTGGCTATCTCGTTTCTAAATAGAACACCTGTTGGTGTTTTGATAACAAGAGTTACAAATGATACAGAGAGCCTTAGTGACCTTATAAGTGGTGGTGGATTACAGTTAATAAATGATTTTATACTTCTTGCTTTAACAACTGCTTTTCTTATCTACATTAATTGGCAATTGACCATAATTGCCCTTATAATCACTCCATTTTTAGTATATATCATTATCTATTTCTCAAGACTCCTTCGGATTGCATATTCCTTGGCAAGAGATAGATTAACTCAGCTAAATATTTATCTTCAGGAGAATTTATCAGGTATATCAATTATTAAAATATTTGGTAGAAAAGACTTAAACTTCTCAAAGTTTGATGAAATTGCCCAAAAATATAGAGATGCAGTTTATAATGCACTTCATAAAGATATTCTTTTTAACCAAATAGTAAACTTTTCTGCTTATATTTCCAATACGCTTGTAATAATCTTTGGAGGATTAATGGTAATAAATGGTAGAACAACTATAGGAACACTCCCAGCATTTCTAATGTATCTACAATATTTTTATAATCCTTTAAGACAATTAGGTGAAAGATTTAATATTTTACAGGATGCACTTTCTTCTATTGATAAAATTTCAACCATTCTTAAAAATAAAGAGATTATTCCAGAGCCAGAAAAACCCTTAGAAATAGAGATCAAAGGAGAAATTGAATTTAAAAATGTTACCTTTGCATATGAAAATGAAATTGTATTAAATAATGTCTCTTTCAAAATAAAGCCAGGAGAAAGAATCGCCATTGTAGGTCCTACTGGAGCAGGTAAAACTACAATAATGAACCTAATATTGAGATTGTATGATGTAAATGATGGTGAAATCCTTATTGATTCAGTAAATATAAAACACCTTAGAAGTGATGTTCTCCGAAAAAACATTGCTATAGTTTTACAGGATGTATTTATTTTTAAAGGAACATTATTGGAAAATATAACATTAGGAAGAACAGATATTCCAATTGAAAATGTTTACAAAGCAGCAAAATATCTAAATGCTCACGACTTCATAATGAGCCTCCCTAATGGTTATGATACAGAATTAACTTCAGAAGGTTCCAATCTATCCCTAGGACAAAAACAGTTAATCTCTTTTGTTAGAGCTTTAGTTTATAATCCTAAAATTCTACTTCTCGATGAAGCTACTTCAAGTGTTGACACAAATACAGAGAGTTTAATTCAAGAAGGTATTGAAAAAATTATGAAAGGAAGAACTTCAATTGCCATAGCTCATAGACTTTCCACAATCATAGGCTGTGATAGGATATTTGTGCTTGACAGAGGAAAAATAATAGAAGAAGGAAACCACGAAGAATTAATAAACAAACGTGGGTTTTATTATGAATTGTACACAACTCAATTTAATGAAGAGTTAATAAATTAAACTTATCATTCTACAATATCAAAACCTTCTTTAATGAGGAATTTTTTCTTTGATTCAAGAAGGATATTTATTGTTTCATCTGTTCTACCATAAACTTTGAGCATATTATCCGAAGCTCTCTTTAAATCTTCATAAGTAAGGGTTTTTGTGTAGTCTAAATCTTTGAATTGAAGAGAACCATCTGTTCCCTCATATACTGCATACCACAAATCATCCCTGAATCTATATACACCATCTCTTCTTATCCAGGAATTTCTTGTTTCATCTAATGCTTTTTTAATTAACTCCGCCATATTTAGATAATCTTCGTTATTTGTAGCAAGATAAAGTTCATACAGATAATTCATTTCAGAGAGAATGTGATTGAGAGATGCGTGAGTTTTTACATTTTTGTTTTTCGAATAGTAGTCATAAAAGAATACTCCACCATTTTTTGTTTTTATAACTTCATTATTCTTATATTTATCAATCAAGTAATTACCAAATTTTTCTCCAGCTATCAATGCATCATGGATTTGAAACTCCTTATTTGCTTTTAAAAGAAAAAATCCAGCATCTGTGCAGTATCTTGTGTCAACATAACCTTCTTCTATACGATAAGTATTCCATAAATACATGCTTCTAACATCTGATATCCAGACTCCATAAGTATTAACAGCCTTAACTGTAGTATATATTGAATTTATAACCATATCGTAAAAAAATCTTTGATTGTTTCCCTCTAAGTAAAGATTCATAAATCTCCTACCTTCCCACATTGCATAATTATAGTAGTAATCATAGGAGATATCTGAGGCTCCAACATAATAAAGTGAACTCGCAATATGATATATACCATCAATTGATAGCTTTTTCCTCATACAAAAGTCAGCAGACAACATATTCTCAAGAGTAACGTCGTCATCATAATCTAATAACTTTCCTCTACTAAGGAAAAGCCAATTTTCTTCGTATTGATAGGATGATAAGTTAAATGAAAAAGATATTTTAACGCCTTTGCCCTTATTATAACTTATCACAGGTTGAAATTTTTGAGTTTTAAGCTCTCTCAAATGGATTTCCTTGTCTCGAAAAACACCCAATGGCCCAATAAGAACGCTTGCAAGAACTTTATTATCTTTTTCAAATTCAATGTAATTAAGTGTAGCAGGAAGAATATTAAATGGGTTGTCATCTGTCAATGAAATATTATATTTAAGCATTTTTGAATCGGATGCTTCAATCTCTGTAGGTTTAGAGGAGCTATCGTAAACTAAGCTTCTAACTGTTATCTTATTTATATTATTTAATGGGATTTCTACTTCTCCAACTAAAGGCTTTGATAATTCATTTTCTGTAAAGAATCTAAAAAAAAGTAAAGAGTCTGAGTTTTTAAAAAACCTACTTGTGATCCTAACATCAAATTCATCAGATTCACCCATTTCTGCTCGTCCTTTGAAAGAGTATTCTGATAAATAATTGTTAGTATTCAAAGAAATAGTTGAGTTCTCTATTGTTGCTTGAGAGAAATTTACATCCTTTGAAAAGCCAACATAATATGGTAAAGACAAATCAGGATGTGTATAAAGAGCTAATTTGTTTGATTCCCTTAAAAACTCGATACCTTCTTTTACTTTAGGTTTTGGATTGAACATAATTAAAACAAATAATGTAATAAGTGAAACCGATATAACAAAATGTAATATAAGTTTTTTCATCTTTTACACTCTTTATATGCCCTTAAAAGTTTTTCAAAACTACTTCTCAATTCAGTGGGAACTTTACTACATGTATTTAAGATCCAATCTTCATCCTCTTTTGTTAGTCTTTTATGAAAAGCGGGAGTTAAAGTTTTTATATTACCTACTCTTAAGGAAATCCGTGAAAAAGCAGGAAATCCAATCTCCTCATTAAATTTATAAATAATCCTATCTTCCATATTTAATAATTCATTCATCCAGATAGAATTCTTACATACTATGTATATTGTATCGTCACTCAATTTTAAAAGTTTTGTGTTTTGAGCAACTACCTTTCCAACTATGCTTTCATACTTCAAAAATAAAAGGTTTTTTTTACGAACTTTTTTAAACTTACCTCTTGATAAATAATCATCGATTACTGAATTTATCTTAAGCATTCACAACCTTTGATGATACCGGAAGCCTAAAAACCTTACCACTATAAATATTAAGATCACTAAGAGCCGTAATAAAAATCTGACTTCTATCTTTAAAGTGATTTAGAATTAGTTCTATATTTTTAGAGTCAAGCTCAGATGTTATATCATCAATTAGAAGTATAGGAACATTCTTTGTTTCTTCTTCAAGGATATTATATTCACAAAGTTTTAGTAAAATTGAAGCCAATTTCTGCTCACCTTCGGAAGAGAAATCTTTAATAGAAAAATCTTTATCGACTACTACGACATTATCAGTATGTGAGCCAATCAAAGTAGTTTTTCTTTTTAATTCTTCCCTAATAAGAGAGTTTGCCTTCTCCACATTAATCTCTTCAGGTTCATATTTTATACAAATTCTATTTAAATTTTTGAATTCTTCAAAGTCTGAAGTTATTTTGTTTATCTCAAGATTTAGCCGATTTACAATTTTTGTTCTTTCGTCCTGTATGATTTTTGAAAGATTTATAAGTTCTTCTGTTAAGATTTCGAATAAATTTTTGCTCTTCTTAAAATCTCCATAATTTTTGAGAAGAGCATTTCTATTTTTTAGTGTTTGGTTATACCTTGAAAGAATTAATGAATATTCTTTATTCAGTTTTAAACTTAACCTATCCAGAAAATGTCTCTTTAAAGAAGGTTCTCCCTTTATAAGTCCTACTGAACCTGAAGTGTTGACTATTAAATTTGATTCATAAAATAGAGATTGAAATTTCTGTCTATTTAAACCATTAAGATTTATCTCTTTACCGACATCTTTAGAAAAAATTATTTTTATAAACTTTTTCTGACCATTTTTTAAGTAATTTGCCTCTGTAATAATTCTATCACTTTCCCATTTTATGAGATTGTTGTCGTTTTTTGTTCTAAAGCTCTTCCCTGTAAAAGAAAAGTGTATTGCCTCAA
>Ga0209409_1002737_pt1 | contig 12605 bp, 13 predicted proteins | sample AD_JPNMR1_MetaG_FD_184424 | JGI IMG/M metagenome (GOLD analysis project Ga0209409, IMG submission 184424) | Active sludge microbial communities of municipal wastewater-treating anaerobic digesters from Japan - AD_JPNMR1_MetaG (SPAdes) (version 2) | ecosystem: Engineered > Bioreactor > Anaerobic...
TTTTCCAAAGAACACTTTAGGGGGGGTACCTCTTTGTAGGAAGGAAAGCGAATAGAGGGAGTGAAAAATATAAAAAAATAATTTTTGTAAAAGAGTGTTTTTAAGACCGTACTAAAATGTCGGCTACCCCTCCATTTTAAGAAATTGGGTGCTTTTTTTAAAATTAGAAATGTAAATAAAAAGACCAAGAATAAAACCCTGACGGAAAATAGCACTTTGCTTTCATATTTCAAGCTAAAGTGAATAAAAAAAGCTGGGGTGAAATGACCTCAGGTAATGGGGTGAAATGACCTCAGGTTATACGGTGGTGGATTTATGGAAGTTACTGTTAAGAAAGAAGTAATAGTTGATTATAAAAAGTCTGGAAATACAATACATCAAGTAATAACAGACGCTGAAACAGGTGAGGTATTAGACCAAAAATGGATAACTGATAACAAAGGCAAGCCAGGTAAGAAAGAAAATAGAGGAGCTTATTTTGTTAAGTTATATAAAACTAATTTAATTCAAATTGTTTCCCAAAAAGCGAAAGAAAAAAAATTAGATTTAAACGAAGCTGGATTGTTATTTATGTTATTAGCATTAACAGGGTGGCAAACGCCTTACATAGTTCATCCTGAAACTAAAAAGAATATGAGTTGCAGCGAAATAGCTGACTTTTTACATTTAGATAGAAAGAATGTAGGTAATTTATTAGATAGGCTTGTAAACAAAGGCATGGTTAGTAAAGTTGTAAATGGCAACGGTAGAGCAAATAACTATATGATTAATACCAATGTTGCATTTTGGGGCAAGACTATTAATGACACTAATCATTTAGATGTGTTTAAAAATTGTCCTTACATTCCCGATGTTACTATCAAGTACAGAAAAACACCTAAAAAAAATAAATAAGGTCAACTACCCCCGTTTATAGAAACGGAGGCTTGTAAAAGCCTTAGTTGACTACCCTAAGTCTTAACTGACTACGTTGGAATAATTATCTTACCTTGAAATGATGCCCAAGTTTCAGGCTCTAAGGTGGCTCTGTAAAAGTTCTGATGGGTAGGAACGGTCAACCACAATTGGCAGTTATACTGCAAAGTTATTCCAACATTGGGGATGGGCAAATAACTCCAAAAAGGAGGGCGTAAAGCCAAAATGTTAGTATATGTAGTTTCAATAGAAGGTAAATGAAATAAGGTTGGTGTATTATGGTTGAATTAACATGTATTTATTGTGGAAATAAATATTTTAAATACCCTTCAAAAGCAAAAGAAAGTAAATTTTGTTCTAAATCTTGTCAAGGAAAATATCAATCAAAAATTAATAATTTAGGAAAAGTAAATCATGTTGTATGGAATAAAGGATTAACTGCTTTAACGGATATTCGAGTAAGAAAAAATAGTGAAAAAGCAGCAAAAACTTATAAAGAGAAGATTAAGAACGGATATATTCCAAAACATAAAGGTATTCAACTTTCTGATGAAAGAAAAGCTATTATCTCTAAAACACATGCAAATTTTAGTGGTAAAAATAATCCTATGTATGGTAGAAGAGGGAAAAATGCACCTAATTATGGTGGTAAATATCGTGGTAAACAGGGTTATAGAAATGATTTACCTCATAATGTAAGAAGTAGATGGGAAGCGAATTTTGCAAGAGTTATGCTTTATGAAGGTATTGACTATGAGTGGGAACCCCGAACATTTGAATTAACGAATGGTTCTACTTATACTCCTGATTTTTATGATAATACAAATAATTGTTTTTGGGAAGTAAAAGCAGTATGGACAGAAAAATCTTTATCAAAATTTAATCAATTTAAAAAAGATTATCCTGATTATGATATTAAGGTTTTAGATAAGAAAAAATATTATGAAATGCACGAGAAATATGCAAATGTTATAAATTGGGAGTACGATAAAAGAGGTAGAATATAAAGTTAAAATTAATTTTAAAACACAAAAGAAATAATTCGATTGACGTGTAGAAACAACAATTGGATAACCGATTCATCCTCCACTTTCGCTTACGCTTAGAAGTGGAGGACTTCTCGGTAATTTAGTTAAATCGTGTCTAAAAGCGATTTAAGGTTTTGCAAACATAAACCCGATGGAATACTCGAAAGCACTACTTGTAATTCAACCTGTGGCGATTGAGGGCTTTCCAGAGGTATAAATAAGTGATAGGGCAGGTTGGGTTTTATCTGACTTGTCCTTGACCTTTTTGCAGGCCTTGAATAAAGTATCCCATAACTACACCGTTGCTATTGTGTTGTGTTTATAAGAAAGGTGGGGAAACCCTATGAACAACAATTTGAACAAAGCAGATAAGAATGTACTGGCAATCAAGCAGAAATACGAAGAAATGCTCAAGCAGATGGACAAAAACACTGACTACGGGCAGGTTGTAGATATGTTGACGTTGCCTTTCTTCCATCCGCTGGTGAGAAGGCATTTTGCTCAGTCTATTGCAGATACGAGAGTTTTATTGGAAGCTTACGGCGTAATCCGCAGTTATTATGGTGAGCTTGCTGAGGAGAACCAAAAGCTGAAAGCAGAGTTGCAAAAGGCGAACGCTTACATAAATAAGCTTCAAGATGGCGATAGCAATGAGGAAGAACATGAGAACTGTGAGGAGTATCCGAACTCAGGCAGTTGTTTGAGCTACATTTTCAAGCAGATGAATGAGGCTATGGACAATGCACAGAACCCTGAACAAGGCTGTGGTTGTGACGGCTGTACTTGTGGAGAGGAAGAAGACGACGAAACTGATACCGAGGACGTAATGACCGTAGCTGTTACTTGGCTGGATGGTGGTACTGTTGTATTCAAGGCAAACAGTATCAGACAGGTAAAAGGCGGAGAATTGTATATCGACATTGACACAGGAACAGTAGTAATTCCAATGGCTAACGTGAGGTTTTACACCGTAGAGTAAAAATTTTTCAAAAAAGTGTTGACAACTAACCATAGTACGAGTTACACTATGGTTAGTTAAACAACACGCTTAAAATAAAATTTTGAGGAGGGGATACATATTATGGATTTTAAGGTAATCAAGAACGCAGTTGCACAGCAGTTCAACGCAATGTGCAAGATGGCAAGGGAGGCGATTTGCGATATGAAAAAATCTAATGTAGTGATGGTACTGGTTGGTTTGACAATGCTTGTAGGGCTTACTGCCTGTGCAAGCGGGGTTACTTCGGGTACATCACCGACACCGCAGGCATCTGACACAACAAGCAGTACAGCAACAAATGAGGAACAGCCAATAGACCCGGCAGACGCAAGAGAGCAAGCACTGGAAGGACTTGCTGAGGTTGAGGCTCACGTGCAAGCTATGGATGCTTCGGCGTTCATGGATTTTGACGGAAGTGTAGTTGTAGGGCAGAGGGTTTTATCTGCAATACAGGGCTTTGATGGTAAGAATGTTGCTATTCTGTTTTATGTAGGGGATGGTATCTGCTACAACTACAATGCTGAACTTGAAGGCTTTGACAAAACGACAGGCACAGTCAGCGATATGGTGGACTTTGAGAAAGCGACATATAAGCCGAAGAAGTTTAACATCGTTGACGGACAACTACAGTTCAATAGGTTGTCAGAGGAGGCTTTGAACTCTGGCAATCTGGGGGACATTGAAATCAATCTTGGCGGGTTATATGCTGCCGAGCTGTACAAAGGAGATACCGGTGAAATCTACGGTATCGTGTTCACGGAAATCAATAATCAATAATAAAATTTTGTGAGAAGGACACTACTATGGAAATGTTTGCGTTTGCAACCAGAAAGAAGTTCCGTTTCGATACCTGCAAGGGGCAGGTAACTGTTGAAGATTTGTGGGATTTGCCTTTGACTGCAACTAATGGCAGACCTAACCTTGACGACATTGCCAAGGAACTGTACAAGAAGATGAAGGACGAAAACGAAATGTCTTTCGTAAAGCCTACTTCACAAGTCAACAAGGAATTCAATATCATCAAGGCTAAATTCGACATCGTAAAGCACATCATCGACGTGAAGCTGGCAGAAGCAGAGGCATTGGCTTCCAAGTCCAAAGAGGAATTGCTGGCTATGCTTGCGGAATCTGAGTCTGAGGGCGACATCGAGTAATTCCAAAGCACCGTTAGGCTTGGAGCTTAACGGTGCTTTCTGTTTTATTCGCTTTGTGCCTCTGGGTCAATCGAAATTGTCGAAAACTGTAAGGAGGTAGACTATGGTTTATATTTGTTCACCACTACGAGCTAACGCAAGATTTACGATGGAAGAAAATTTAGAGCGTGCTAAGGCGATATGCAGGCACTGTGCAGTGAACGGGGTACTTGCTATTGCAGTACACTTGTACTTTACACAATTCTTGGATGACAGCATCGAGGAAGAACGTGTCTGTGGTATGGAGCACGGCAAAGCTCTATTGGCTATGTGCAAGGAAGTATGGGTATTCGGGGATATAATTTCAAGCGGTATGCAGGCAGAAATTGAGCTTGCAGAGGAGCTGGGGATACCGATTAAGTACTTCCCGGACGTAGACGCTTGGTTAAGAGGTAAGATATGTTAAGTAGCACGGCGACGAGAAAGCGTGTTATTACAACGATGGCGATGGTTACGGCAGTTGTAGTGTATGCCTGCTCAGCGTACTCAGTTGTGATACACGCTTTGAAACCTACCATGACTGTTGAAGACGAGGAAACCGTTGACCCTGTTGTTGCGATGGAACAGAGCGAAATGCAGGTAATGTCACAGTCAGAACCTATGCACATAGCAACGAGAGCGGATTTATCCGAAGCATTTGAAGCCGAAGTAATAGAGGAGGCAGAACCTTTCAACTTCCCTGATAATATTTCAGAAGGGGCGAAGGCGTATCTAATCGAAGCATACAACCAGACATTAGAGGCGTCTGAACATACAATGTTCCCAGACCCTTTCATGACGTTATCGCTGGGGGTTGTGGAAGCCCCCGTGTCAAATTATGAAGTGTTCCGAATTCCTCTTGTGCGTCAGGAGCTTCTGGATAAGGCTCTAAAAGAAAGTGGCGGGGATTATTCTGCTGCGATAGCTTACAGTAATAAGGGTCATTCGTACAAGAAGTATGAATGTGTAGGACCTTTGCAGATAGCGGTTGGTTGGGTGGCCAGTGAGAAAAGAAACCCGACAATCTGGAAAGAATCTGCACAGATGTTTTATGAGGACGCAGAGCTGGCTGTTCCGGGAATGACTGAATTTGCGGAGAAATGTGGTATTACTGTAAACGAAAAGCTGTTAATGACCTTAGCAGCAATGAGGCATAACGTCGGAAATTTATCGGACTGGGAGAACTCTAATCCTGATTCTTCACCTAATAAGGAGTTTATTCCATTTAAGACCAAGAAGGCGGTTTATAAGTGGAATGAGGCTGTTGCGTCGGACGAGGCTCAGCAGGCGATTAAAAAGGCGGCCTACGAGGCATACTTAAAATATATTGAAACTGGCGTATACGATAACCAAGGTATTGGGTGGAAGGAAATTGCTTCGATTACGGGTTACTCTACCAGTAATGTAACATCAGATAAGCAGTGGTGGCGTCCGTTGTACAGTGTGCGGTTTTGGTTTAACTACTACCAGCTACAACTGTTGTACGGCGTGGAAACTGCTGAATCGTTAGGACTATAAGGTTTTATCGGGAAGTGTCAGAAAGGAGGTAAAGTATGAAGGTTCAAGATGTACGAGAGCTTAAGCAGGCTTTGAAGGATTTACCTGCGGAGCTTACACCTGAGAATAAGGAACAGTTTGCGAAATTCGGACTTATCTGCCGTGACAAATACGTTCCCGAATTACTACGCACGGCAGGATTACAAAATGAAACACCAGAGTTTGAAAAAGACCCTTGTGCTTTCTGTTTCTGGAAGTATCAGGCGGTCAAGTTTGGATGTGTAGCTTGTGTAGATAAAAGCGAATACGTGGACTATTGTAGTGTGGAGGCCTCAGAGAAGAAAAAGCAATTAGTGCAACTACTGAGGGACGAAGCATAACAATAACGCCCTTCGTAATGCACGTGCAGAAAGGAGGGCTTTTTTATGTCCAAAATAAAGGATATTCCTGACCGTAAAAGAACGTCCAGTGATATTCCGAGCTTTGTGGCACTGAGCTTCTTTTCGGGGGCTATGGGGCTTGATATAGGTTTACACAACGTGGGGATTGAAACCCTGTTGGCTTGTGAGGTTGATAAGGCGTGCAGGAATACCATCACATTAAACTTTCCTGAAATGGGGTTAATCGGGGATATATGGGATTACACAGCTACTGACATTTACAGGTACGCTAACCTTCCTCAGGGGCATCCAATCGACTTGATTGTAGGAGGTCCGCCTTGCCAAGCGTTCAGTACGGCAGGTAAGCGTGGCGGGTTTGCAGACCCAAGGGGCAATGTGTTCCTACGTTTCCTTGACCTTATAGGCGAGCTATTACCACGGTATGTAGTCATCGAGAACGTCAGAGGACTTTTATCGGCAGAGTATGAAGTGCAAGGCATTAAGATAAAAGGCGGGGCATTATATACCATTCTTGAACAGCTCCGTTCATTCGGCTATCAGGTGAGCTTCAATCTTTACAACTCGGCCAACTTTGGCGTACCGCAGATAAGAGAACGAGTTATCTTAATAGCACATCTTGGGGAGAGGAAAGTTCCTCATCTGTTGCCTACTCATTCGGACGACCCATACTTTGGGTTGCCGAAATGGGTTACGCTGCGAGAAGCCTTTAGCTTTTTGCCTCCGCACATCACGCATACGCACGCTAAGTTTCCACCGAAGCGTTTGGAGTTTTATCGGTTATTGACCGAAGGGCAGAATTGGCGTGACCTTCCGAAAGACCTGCAGGAAAAGGCTTTGGGTGGGTCTAAGGATGCAAAGGGAGGCAAGACAGGCATATATCGTAGGTTAGCGTGGGATAAACCTTCGCCTACGCTTCTCACTTCTCCGACAATGTTTGCCACTTCTCTTGGACATCCGACAGAAGATAGACCGCTCAGTGTCGAAGAATATAAGGTTATTCAGGGATTTGAGCTTACTTATGAGGTGGCGGGGACTACTGCGGACAAATACAGACAGTTAGGTAACGCCGTACCTGTAAAAATGGCTGAGGCCATAGGCACAACAATTTTGGCACATCGAAATTGTGTATCAGTTCCGATAATTACGGGATTTCCACATACCCGATACAAAGATACGGACGAAGTTTCATGGGAGCGTAACTTCCTTACGCAATTAAGTGAGCAGGCCAGTAAGAGGTAATAGTTGAAGATAATTGTGGAGGTGTTATGCACTATGGCAAAGTCACTGATTTATATGGGGCGTGTCGGCGATAAGTACCGAGTAGCCTTATTTGATAGTGATAACCCGTTAGCCAGAAGACTTCCTGTAAAGGATGTTCCTATGCTTCCGACTAACGTGGAGTATCTGAATTGCTCCGTCATAGATGGGCAAGTAGTTCCCAGCTTGGAAGGAGCTAAGTTAATTTGTGCAATGTCGAGAAAGCATTGTCCGAACCCGGACATGACAACTGACAGAGGCGTCAGAGACATCGAGTTACGCAGTCTTTGGGTAGATAGGGAACAAGAGCCGAAGTATCTTTATGGCTATACAGAATATTCTCTGGACTACAAGAAGAACCTGAGGATGAGGGTGGAGTTTTATCTGGGGTCAATGCTTGCTTCGGCATCTGCGTGGAAGTTCTGGGATGAACTCTGCACTGAAAATACCTTTTATCTGATAGCGGTATTGGCGGTTAGAAAGAGTACTAAGCGATTTAATTTAGTGTCATCAATCCTTGCGATGGACTCTAAGGGTAATCTGCACTTTACGAACGCCAATGATATGCGTATTTGTATGAACGCAGGTATCAGATATGTGCAGGTAGGCAGTCCGGGGAAGTTGTCTTTCCCTTCTGTTTACAGTCACGGTAGGCTGTGTACAGGCAGTATTCCGCTGGTTGCTGTAGATACCGAGGACGAGAAGCGTATTATTTGGCATGGGTTTAATAAATTAAATGTGCTTGACCCTAAACCAGTTGAATCTGTGTGGTGGAATCCTTCTTGGAGAACGACGATATGCGATTTCCGTAAGTACATCAACGGTAAGGCTTTTGGCATTAGCAGTGCTGCGGACGCAAGTGTCGTAATCTACCCTGAGGGAGCCGAACAGATTTGGTTTGGATTTATGCAGTTCTGTCCGAGCTTAAAGATGGTCTATGTTCCACCGTCTGTAGAAACCATCTACGACTACGGTATTCCTGTGAGAAACGTCAAGAAAATCACGATTTATTCGAGTTCGCCAGCGGCGGTTGAGTTCTGTAATAAGTACGGTGTAGAGCGTGTTGACTGTACTGACGCCGAAGAAATGATGAATAAGTTCTATGCGGCGGCAGGCGGGGATTACGTGAGTGCTACGGACGCAAGCAGTATCGCTTCACTTGCGGGAGTTCAGAGTAATGTCACAGGTGAAGGCGGTACAGTTTGGTCTGCTGCGTTATTCAGCTTATCCTTTAAGGGATTTGCTACTGAGACACTGCATGAGAAGTATCCAATCATCGACTTATGCAAGGGTCGTTTTGAGAAGCCTAAGGACATACAGGTTGTTACTGCGAGTACTATTGACGGCAGTTGCATACCGTCCAATGACTATGGCGAGGAAGTCATCAGAACATTCATAGGGGCTTTGATACAGTTTTATCCGTACACAGAGAAGCCGATGACATCCAGTTGGTCTAAGATTGAGTGTGTGAAGTACGCTCTTGGTGAGTACAGCTTATACCTTGGTTTATTTGGGTTTGCTAACAAATATTCAGGTAAGAGTATCATAAACCTTTCTCAGAATATGTATTATCGTGCTTCCCGTGAGTACTTCAAGGAAGTGGCGGGTGATTTAACTAAGGAACACCATGTTGCACTTCTTGTAAATCCTGCGGGTGAAGTAATTCATAGATTTGCTTGTCCGCTCACTTTTGTGCGTGTCTTAAAGACCCTTTCAGTCGTAATTACCACAGGTAAAGAGCCTTGCGGGGTATTGAGGTACGCAGATAAGCTTCCTAGCATCCACAGGTGGTCTTGGAGAGTAGGAAGTGATGTGAAGCGGGTGCGTGACGCACTGGTACATTCATTCCTTGTATTCAGCTATCACACTAAGAAAGCTAAGAGAATGATGGTAGGTATTGACTTACACTCAGGCTCATTGGCTACGGCGGAATATACTACTCACGATTATGAGTTCGGCGTAATTACGCCACCACAGGGCGGTCAAAGGGATACTTATTATGTATCCGTAAACAGACTTAGCCGTATTCAGCTGTATCCAGAGGATGCGGATTTGAGAGAGTTGTTCCCAGACGGTTGCCTGTACAATAAGGGGAGGTGATAACCGTGAGTAAGCATTTACTCTACTTAGGATACACAGGGAAAGCACACAGGGTGGCTTTATTCGATACTGGCAAAGTCATTGCGAAGTCTATCCCGATTAAGGATGTACCTGTTTTATCTGATGATTTAGAGTTTTTGAATTGTACTGTGAAAGATGGAGTACCGTATCCTAACCTGCACGGAGCAAAGGTAGTTTGCTCCGTACCTGATGTTAAGGATAATAAAGCACGTTTCACTGTTTACGACACCCGTAACAGCTATGATGGTAAAAAGGCTGCGATGAACTTGGTAGACTTTTACGCCTTCAAGAGAGTGAAGCCGAAGTACGATTATGGCTGGCAGGGTGATGGCAAGGGGATTGCGTTTGCAGGCTTTTTCAGATATTTTTACAAGTTGGATTTCTGGGATGGCACTTGTGATGATAAGACAATGTTTTATCTGGGCGAGCTTGCAGTACCTGAGGGTAAGCGTTATAAGTTGACTGATAACTCTTTGTGTCTAACCAGTACAGGGGATTTATTCTTTATGACAAACAATGCTGAGGGCGTACTTTCTAAGGGAGGCGTGCGGTTTGTACCGATAGGCACTCCGTTGGATTTTACAGTTCCGAATTGTTATAAGAGTGGTAAGGCTGTATCGGAAGACATTCCAATTTTGCAAATTCCTGCGGAGCAACTGCACAAGGTCTTTTGGATAGGACGCAGGGGCAGTGCTGCGAAAGAGGAAATGCAGAGAGAAGGCGAGTTTATATGGGGGGGTGGCGGCAAGCCTACTGCTGTATGTGACCTACGACGCTATAAGAAAGGCAAGGTCTTTGGTATCAGTTCTTGTGCTGAGGACGCTTCTCTTGTAATCCTGCCTGAAACTGCTGAGGTTGTATGGCTGGGGATGTTCTATGAGTGCAGTAGTTTGAAGGCAGTTTATATACCGAAGACGGTCGAAAAGCTTATAGTTCAAGGGCTTCCACCGAGAAGGTTCAGGAATACTACGATTTATTCGGGGTCACCTATTGTCGAGGCCTTTTGCAAAGAAAATGGTGTTCAATTCCAGAAGTGTGGGGATTCTGAGGATATGCTCAGGATTTATTACAAGGCAAGCTCTGACGAATATATCAGCATAGACGAGGCTGGAGCGATAGCTTCCTTAGCTTCGGCAGGCAGTGACAAGGTTGGTGTAAACGGAACGCTTTGGTCTGCTGTGTTGTTCAGTTGTGCTGTTAAGGGAATGGCTTCCGATGAACTTCATCGTAGGTATCCAATAGTTCAGACTTGTGATTTACCTGCTCCTCAGGGGGCTATACCGTTGGTAACGGTAGGTAGTATGGGAGACCAAGGCGAGTATTCTAAGGAACGCACGAGGACTTTCGTAGCAGCTTTGACCCAGTTTTATCCGTTGTTTACGGGCAGTGGGGAAGTAGAGCCGAAGCGTATTTATAAGTGTCCTCTGGGCGATTACTCCTTGTATATGAAGTTAGATGTATTGCAGGTTTCCAAAGTACCAGCCCCAGACAGGGAGTACAGTAGAGACCATTATCTGAACCACCACATTGCCGAGTTGGTAGACAACTCTACAGGCAGAGTAATACATCGCTTTGAGGCGAACGAGAGGTTTTATCAGGTAATGAAGTGCCTGTACAGTGCGTGCGTAGGTAACGTACCGCCGAGTGCAGTATTACGTTATGCTGAGAAGCTTCCCGTAACCAAGATAGGTGATTATGGCCGTAGGGGCGATAGTGGTATAGAAACCTTCTCACGGGAGCTGTTGTATAGCTGTCTGGCTGTAATGTACGGACTGAAAAACGGCAAGATGAAGGTGGCAGGTATTGACCTTTATACAGGTGAGCTGGTTATTCTTGACGCTGAGAGGTCTTACGGCAGAGGTACTTGGAATAAACCTGAGGCAGGTACTTCGGCGTCCTTGTCAGGTATTTATGCGATACGAGGGTTAAAGAGGATTGCTGAGGATGAACCAGTGGCACAGTATTTTGGAACGAAGTGCGAATATGAAATCAGGAGGAGAGCGAAGCGTTGCGCGGGAAATTGATTGTCATTGAAGGCACTGACGGTTCGGGGAAAGCAACGCAGACGAGGATGTTAGTATCCCGTTTGCAAGCCGAAAATATGGCGGTTACGTCGTTGAGTTTTCCACGATACGACAAACCGTCATCCAAGCTGGTACAGATGTATTTGAATGGGGCGTTTGGTGACGACCCTAAGGCAGTAAGCCCGTATGAGGCGTCCAAGTTTTATGCGATAGACAGATACTGCTCTTTCGTAGAGGACTGGGGCAAGACTTACGAAGAAGGCGGGGTTATCGTAACCGACCGCTACACGACCGCAAATGCGGTACATCAGGCGTCCAAGATGTCCAAGGATGACCGTTATACGTTTTTCCGCTGGCTGTCCAAGTGTGAATACGAGGACATGGGAATACCAGAGCCAGACCTTGTGATTTATCTGGATATGCCACTTGACGTAACCGAGAAGCTTATGCGTCAGCGTGAGGATTTGACGGCTACGAAGGCTGACATACACGAGAAGGATATGGAGTATCTTGCTCAGTGTAAAGAGGCGGCGATGGACGCTGCACTCTACTACGGATGGCATATTATCCGCTGTGCAGAGAACGGCGAACCGAAAAGTGTGGAGAAAATCCACGAGGATGTCTATGAGGTTGTAAAGATACTTCTTGGCTGAGATTTTATCGGAGGCCTTGGCTGATACATACCAAACAATAACAAAATTCGTTAAAAAAATTTATCCCAGAGAGGGGGAGGGAGGTATGCAACAGTTAAACAAAACTTATAAAAAGCTACAAAGTCTGTTATTTAACAGGCTTTCCATACTCCTTTAAAACAAGTTCAATAGCTTTATCAAGTAACCGACTCATAGGTATTTGAGTTTGTGCGGATAGTTTTTTTAAAGCATTGTAAGTTTGTATATCTACCGATGCGCCAATGCGAATTCTGTTTTTTAAATCAGTCATATTTATCACTCCTTATATATAATTATATAAACTTATTGTAACATAATAAGTTTTATGATACAATACTTATAGAAGATTATATAAGGTGGTGATAGAATGATAAAAACCTATAAAATACAGTTAAAACCGAATAACAAGCAACAGACAAAGCTATTTCAAAATGCAGGAGTTGCGAGATGGGCTTATAACTGGACACTGGCAAGGCAGCAGGAAAATTACAAAAATGGCGGCAAGTTTATTCCTGAATT
>Ga0209409_1002739_pt1 | contig 12600 bp, 17 predicted proteins | sample AD_JPNMR1_MetaG_FD_184424 | JGI IMG/M metagenome (GOLD analysis project Ga0209409, IMG submission 184424) | Active sludge microbial communities of municipal wastewater-treating anaerobic digesters from Japan - AD_JPNMR1_MetaG (SPAdes) (version 2) | ecosystem: Engineered > Bioreactor > Anaerobic...
GCCCGTCAAATAACCCGTTGCCGTCTGTCTTGCCCGTCATCTTTTCCCGTCAGGTGTCTTTCCCGTAGCGAGTGAGGAACGAACGAGCAGTATAAACATTCCCCGTTATTCCCGTCCACCGTCCCCGTCCCTTCTTTACCCGTCCATCCGTCAACGATTTGTGTTAGAGAGGAACTTTACTTGACAAGGAAAGGACTATATGGTAATATGTCCATAGGGAGATATGACTATATGACTATATGGAAAAAAGAAAAAGAAATGGATATACAGAAAGCAAAAGAGGATTGGCAAAGATTAAGTCCTGACCAAAAAGAAAAAAGAAAAGAGTTATTCAGGAAACTTAACATACCCATCCCTGCGTGGATGGGGGGAGGATAAAATGCCAATTAATTATAAAGAATATCATCCATACTGGAAAACAATTTCTAAAGATTTAATTAAGAATAGAGCAGAGAATAGGTGTGAATTATGTGGTGCGGGAAACAAAGAACCGCATTGGAAAACAGGAAGCAAGGTGGTGTTAACCGTCCACCATATAGATGGGGAGAAGAAAAACAATTCTCCACTCAATTTAATTGTTTTATGCCAAAGATGTCATTTAAGATTAGATTTACCATTCAAGATAAAAAAAAGAAAAACAAGGCCCATTCGTGAGTGGATGGGAAAGGAGGAGAGGTGATGCTTAAAATCACAAAACAAGATAACTTGATTGCGGGTATTAAAGTATTGGCAGAAGTCGTGTGGTTGATATCAGCGTTCTGTTTAGGTGTAGTGTTTGAAAAAGGGAAAATTCATATCATCAAAGACCCTATCATCGTCTATGAAAATATACGGACAGAACCTCTTAATAGACAAGGTGTAATCGGGGTTGTGTCTGAAGAGGAATTGAAAAAATTTATAGGGATAAAAGAGACAGTTAGATGAGGAGTTTGATTTCGAAAATAGAGAAAAAAGAAAGGAGGAAAAATGAAAAAGAAATGTGAAAAAAAGTGCAACAGGGATAGGTGTCCCATCTTTCTTGGCTTTGAGGTTTTCTTTCAGGGAGAAGACGATGAGATAGAAGCGAGAGAAAAGTTATTACCCTTGTTAAAGAAATTTTACGACTGGGGGGAAAGTATTTTGGCGGTGAAGGAAAAATATAACAAGACGCCAAAGCCGACAGGAAGACGCCACAAAGACGCCAAAAAGACACCAAAATGAATAAAGGGGACTATTACAAGAAAAAGACAAAAGATTTATTAGAGAAGCTAGGTTTTAAGTGTGAATACTTGGAAAAGTCGCAAAGAATTTTCACAAAGAATAAATTGATTTTCATAAAAAAAGATTTATTTGCTTCTGATATTTTAGCGATTAGCAAAGAAAAAATCATTTTTATTCAAGTCAAGGGTGGTAAAAAGAAAACAGGGATTGATATTAAAAAGGCGATACAGGAATTTAAGAAATATCCCTTCCCCGACTGTGTTGACAGGTGGATTGTTATCTGGCGAGAGAGAGAGAAAGAGCCAACAATAATTGACTTAAAGGAGGTGCAATGAAATTATCGATGGAGACCCAAAAAAAGGTCTCTATGGCCGGGATAAAACAGAAAGAAAGAATAGAAATTGCATTTACTGTCCTTAAACGAACAGTCAATCAATACAGCAAGTCATTTTACGACCCATCGGAATTAGAAAGTATTGGATATGTTGTTATTGCAGAGCAATTAAACAAACGATTGCGAAAAAAATGTGGTTGGGAAGGGTATATTGATATATGTTTACGAAACGCTTTTTTGGATTACATAAGAAGAGAAAACTTTAAGAATAAATATATTAAGTATTTATAGTTTCTTCTTTGATATTGCTTTTACAAGCGTCATTCTGATTAACATCATCTCCGTTTTTGTAAACATTTTCCCTCCTTTTTGCATTTACATTTTTACATTATTGTATATTTTTGTCAAGTAGTATTTGTTTATTTAAGTATGTTTCTAAATTTATTATTTTTATATTCTCAATAATGTCTCTCATTCGTCTGTATATATAGCAATTAAAAAAAAAGAAAGGAAAGAAGGGGGAAAGTATATAATAAAAGGGGGATGATAGAAAAGTGGGAAAAAGAAAGTATGAAACTATAGAGGATATGCAGAAAAAAATAGATAATTATTTTGATTATTGTGAGAAAAATAAAAAACCATTTACGGTATCGGGACTGGCGTTTGCTCTTGGGTTATCAAGAGAACAATTAAATGTGTATTGTAAGAGGGAAAATTTTGCTGACACATTAAAAAAAGCGAAAGCAAGAATTGAGCAATACCTAGAAGAGAAGTTAGTGTCTGGAAGTTGTGTTACGGGCGTAATTTTTTCTCTTAAAAATAATTTTGGCTGGGCAGATAGACAAGATATTGTAATACCATCCGGCGGGATTAATATTATCGTTAAAGAGAAGTAAAATGGACACAGAAAAACAAAAATGGGAGATAGTTGCGAAAAGGGCACAGATGGATTTTTTAAAGTCAACAGCCCGATATCCTGCCTTCGTTGGGGGATGGGGAACGGGAAAAACACTCTTTGCAATTTTGAAATGCTTACAACTTTGTAAAAAGTATCCAGGAAATTTAGGGTTGATTGCGAGAAAGGAATATACTGACTTAAGAGATAGCACTATTCAAGATTTTCAAAAATACACACAATTAAAGATCAAAGAACAGCACAAAGAAATAGAGATACCAGCAACGGGTAGTAAAATTCTATTTAGACACGCAGATGAATTCAATGCATTGCAGAATATAAATCTAGGGTTTTTCTTTTTAGAGCAAGCGGATGAAATAGAAGATGAGAATATTTTTGATTTTTTGCGGGGAAGGTTAAGGCGGGGAACATTCCAGCAAGGAATATTAACCGCAAACGCCACAGATACAACGCACTGGCTATATAAACGATATAAAGAGACAAATAACAAAGATTATGCCTTGTTTGAGATGACTACCATAGAAAACGCTGATAACCTGCCAGAACTTTTTTTAAACGACTTAACTAAACTTCAAAGTGATAATCCCGCCATTTTTGATAGATATGTTGCGAATATTTGGGGAGTCAACAATACCCAGTTTTTGTTGTTATCCCCAGCCGATTTAGAGAGTTTGAAGGGTGTTAATTTTATACACCAACATACAAAGAAAATTATCGCAATAGACCCCTCTGGCGGAGGGGACGAGTGTCCCTTGATGTATATCGCAAACGGAGAATTAAAAGATATTTTAATACTTCACGAAAAAGATACAATGAAAATTGTAGGACACGCTATGTTATTTGCAGAAAAGTATAAGTGTAATAATTTTGCGATTGATGTAATTGGACTGGGCAAAGGTGTGGCTGATAGATTAGTAGAACTTAATAAGAAAGTAATCGCAATCAATTCAAGTGAGAAAGCAAGTAATTCGCAATTCTATAACAAGAGAGCAGAAATGTATTTCTACACAGCGCAACTGATAAGAGATAGAAAGATACCCTATATTTTTGACGCAGAGACAAGAAAACAACTATCAAGTATTAGATACGACCCGAAAACAATCACGTCTGGTGGCGGGATAAAACTTGAGCCAAAAGATGTTGTAAAAAAGAGGTTAGGATATTCTCCTGACAGGGGGGATTGCTTTGTTTATGGTCAATGGGGACTTCAATTTGTTGAAGAAGAGAGAAAAATGGGAGGTTATGAGGATTACGAGGAAGAGACAGAAACCAGTATATGGGCTGTATAAAAAGGGGAAATATGCCTTATAAACGGATTGAAAACGTCATATACCATAAAAAAAATGGAAAGTGGATTGTAAAGCAAAAGTGTAAATCTGTTGAGAGCGCAAAGAAGGCGTTGAGATTATTATATGCGGTTGAGAACGGAATGGTCCCAAAAGCAAAAGGAGTAAAAATATAATATGGCGAAAACTATTATAGATTTTCAAGAGTGGTTCAAAGCGTCACAGGAAGCAGATCACGAGTGGAGAATTAAAGCAAAAGAGAATTTACGGTTTTATATTGGGAAACAATGGGATGCTTCTGATATAGCAAAATTAAACAGAGAGAAAAGACCAGCACTGACAATCAATAAAATATTCCCGTTAATCAATTTTTTACACGGCTATATTATTCAAAACTCACAAGATATATCTGTCATCAACAGAAAAGGGGCAACAAAAGACGAAGCAGAGGTTTTAACAGAGTGTATCAAACATGTTATAGACACAAGTGATGGAGAAGATGAGGTTGTTAAAGTTTTCCTTGATGGCATTAAAACAGGGAGGGGTTTTTTGTCTGGACGAGTTGATTATACAGATGACCCAATTAATGGGGATTTAGTTCTGGAGCGGTTTAATCCGTTGAGAATATATCCAGACCCAAGAAGCGAAAAATATGACCTATCCGATTGTGAATTTATATGTAAAGTGTGTTGGCGGACAGTGGATTGGGTAAAACAGGAATTCCCCGATAAGGTGGATGAAATAAATGTGTCACAAATTAAAGATATATCAAAAATATCGTTCAGTGTTGGCGAGAGAAAGAAATATGAAGAAAGTCGTGGATTATTGGGAGGGTTGAATAGCAGTCAGGTTCTTGTTGAGGAATACTGGTATAAAACAACTGAACCCGTTTTTTATGTTATCACTGGGATAGGGTTAATGCAGTTTAGAACAAGGGAAGAAGTATCTGATTTTATAGCGAGATTATCACAGACGGGGAATGGTGGAGTATTGGGAGATATACAGGTTTTAGAGCGTAGACGGAACGTTCTTAATTTAGCAACTGTTGTTAATGATGTCATATTACAAGATGTATCAAAACCACTTGGGGAATTTAATTCCTTCCCCATTATCCCCTATTATCCATACCGCCTTGACAGAGATGATGAGGTTGCGGAGGATAATACACTTGGAATTATAGATCAAATTAAAGACCTTCAGAGAGAGATAAATAAACGAAGAAGTCAGCAACTACACATCATCAACACAATGTCCCATACCGGATGGTTCAACCCAAAGATGGGCGGAGCGAATAAAAGACAATTAGAATTGTTTGGCTCAACACCCGGCGTTGTAATAGAGTATGATGCAATTAAGCCAGAGCCAATCATCCCCAAACCGCCCTCACAAGCACATCTTTTATTAGAGGAAAAAGCCAGTATGGACATTAAAGAAAACACAGGAATTAACCCCGACCTGCTTGGGTATCGGGCGGAGAGGGGAGAGCCAGGCATTGTTATCCAGATGAGACAACAGCAGGGGATGATTACTATTGAAGGGGTTGTAAGAAATTTTATTCAAACAAAAAAGATTTTGGGAAAGGCATTGATAGGACTTATTACAAAAAGTGGATTATATAGTGAACAGGAGATATTAAATATAATTGATTTAGGGGACACTCAAGAGGAGCAAAATAGGAAATTACAAGCGGTTAAAAATATCTTAAATAATAATCAGGTGAAAAAGTTTGATGTAGTTGTCGCTACACAGCCCAGTAGCCCAACACAGCGTATTTTTAACTTTTATAAATTGACAGAGTTAATAAGGGCGGGGATACCAATTCCGCCTAATATTCTCATCAAGGCAAGTGATGTGCCGTATCAAGAAGAAATACTGCAATACATAAAAACAACGACAGAAATGGGTGGTTCAGTAGCACCGCCTGTTGTATAAGTTGGGTTTCTCTGTTTTCCCTTATTAAAAACAGAAGATAGCGGACTACCCTGCGGTCCGAAAAAACAGCAGGAGAAAAAGGAGGAGATATGGCGGTAAAAAGAATAGAAGAACTGACAGATGATGATGTTGCGAAATTGACGGAAGAGCAGATGAAAGAATTGGAGGAAAAAGGGGAGATAGAGATTGAAGATACATCTTCTGACCAGACACCCCCTGCTGGTGATGAAGATGTTGCACCACCGCCTGGTGATGATAAAGGCGAGACAACCCCGCAAACGCAGGATGAACTTGCGAAGATAAAACAGCAATTAGAAATAATACAGCAAGAGAACGAGCGGTTGCGGAGAGAAAGCGAGGGGCGATTGAGAGACCTGATTGAATTACGGCAGAAGGCGAGAGACCTGATTGAATTACGGCAGGAGGCGAGACACACAGAGAAAACTGAAGAAAAATCAACAAGCCCGTTTTCTGATGTTTTAAGAGACATACCGGATGATGACTTTATAGAGGTAAAGAGAGTAAAACTTCTTACCCAGAAAATTGAAGAATATCTCCAGAACAAGGAAAAGGCGTTCAATCAAGCGGTAGAAGAAAAATTCCAGCAGATTGAACTACAGCGGATACAGAGTTTATTTGAGGAGAGTAGAAAACGGGCGGAAAAGAAGTATCCAGATTATCAACAGAGGGTTGAAAGTTTTCTTAAAGAACTCTCACCAGCGGAAGCCTACTTAATTCAGCAGGAACTCTTAAAATCGCAAGACCCCGCAGAGGAAGTATATCAAATGGCTACTCGGCTTCAGGTGTTGAAACAGGGCGAACAGATACAGAACAAAAAGCCAACACCAAAAATAATGGGTGGTGGCGGTGGTGGTAGTTCTGTAGCAAAACTTTCACCAGAAAAACTGTTATCAATGTCTGATAAAGAGTTTGCCCAGTTAGAACAAGAACATCCAGAATTGATCAGAGAAGTTTTAGAAAAAATAACGCAGTAAACAAGGAGGATTAAAATGGCTTCAACAACTATTCCCGCAGGTCTTGTGCCCCAGATTTGGGAGCGTAGGTTATGGGTAGAGGCAGCAGGGAAAATATTTTTTAATAAGTTCGCTGGTGAGGAAGTGCCCACTGGAGACACAACTTCCGCTAACTCTTTTGCTAACATCGTTCATATCAACACTGACCTTACAAAAGAGCCAGGGAATACTATAACTTTTGGATTAGCATATCAGTTAAGCGGAAGCGGTGTTAGTGGGACTTCTACAATGGAGGGGAACGAAGAAGCGATTTCTTTTTATTCCCAGTCCGTAACACTGGACAGGGTTAGGAATGCTATTCTTTGGGATGAGGTTTTACAAGGTAAGAAGTCCCCTTATAATCTGCGAAACGCCGCAAAAGTGTTGTTGTCTGACTGGCTCGCTAACAAAATAGACCAGATGACGGTGGACGCTCTCGTGGCCTCACCGACAAAAACATTGTATGGTGGAGATGCAACATCGGACACAGAAATAGATAGTTCCGATGTATTCAGCACAGCGTTGATTGAGGCGGCCTGTAGAGTTGCAAAGACCAGCACACCGAGGATAAGACCTATCAAAGTAAATGGCAAGGATAGATATATTATCCTCGCTCATTCCTATCAGATAGCGTCTCTCCGAAGCGAAAGTGCTTGGTTGCAGGCACAGAGAGAAGCGAATATAAGGGGTGAGGATAACCCCATATTCAACGATGCGGCAGGTGTCTGGGGTTCTGCTATCATTTTTGAATACGACAAGATACCTCTTTACACAAATTGGGGTGCTGGAGGAGACATACCAGGGGCAAGAGCATTGCTTCTTGGTGCGCAGGCAGTTCTGTGGGGGTTTGGAAAGAAGGTCTACTGGAAAGAGAGGGTAACGGATTATGACAGCATAGGTGTGCAGGTGGGTTCTATTATTGGCGTAGCAAAAGCCAAATTCAATAATAAGGACTATGCCTGTATAGCGTTGGATACCTATGCGGCAGAAACTTATCCTTCTGCTACCTCCTAACGATGTCGGGGCGGGTGAGATTACTTATCAATCCCGCCCTACTATGAAAGAACTAAAAAGGAGAAAATGAAAATAGGTTGGTTATGCGGTAATGAGGAATGGGCGTTTAAGATAATTACAGAAACACACAGCAAGGAACTGCCTGAATATACACATATTTTTAACGAAGTAGATGTGGCTGATGTAATTTATGTGCCAACAACATCATATCTGAAAAATGTAAGTGATAAGAAAAGGGTTATTTTACATTTGGATAGTTTTAGAGCGTTAAGATTATGAGAGTATTACACATTGTTTTTACTAAAAACTGGTCTTGGTGGTTTTCAGGACAGGTTTTAGAGGAAAATTTAAATTATCCAGTTGATACTACGATTTCTAACAGGGAAATAATAAGAGATACTGGTTATGATGTTATTCTCTCACAGCAAATCACTCTTATGAGGTATATTATGGAGAAAGGGAAAACGGTTTGTCGGTTAGGTGGGAATTATTCCTTTGAAAATAACACTAAAACGGTATTTGATAATGAACTTCGACAGGTCTTTGCTGTTATTGCGACTAATAAAAAACTTTATAATATAAGTAAGCGGGTTAATCCCAATACATTCCTTGTTCCAAATGGGCTGGACCTTACAGGGTGGAATATATTAAAAGAACCGCCAGATGTTTTTACGGTTGGATTTTGTGCAAATATCAGTTCCCAATTTTATAGAGATTATAAGGGCTACGACCTCGTAAAGCTGGTATGTGAAAAACTTAATACCCCACTTAAAACAGCATTATACGGCAAGGGTCAGATACCACATAAACAAATGGTTTCTGATTTTTACAGCAAAATATCCGTATTACTTCACCCCACTAAAGGCGAAGGGTGTTCTAACACAATTATGGAAGCACTTGCCTGTGGCATACCAGTTATTACAACTAAATTAGCGGGGTTTCACGGGGAGATGTTAGAAGATGGTGTTAATGTTTTATTTTGTGAGAGAACTACAGAAAGTATAGAGCGGTGTATTAAACGGCTTAAAGAAGATAGGGAGTTATACGAAAAATTAAAAATAAACGGGAGAAAATTTGCGGAGAAATATCACAACATTAAAGATGTAGCAAAAGCATACGATACTATATTTAATGCTTGTTATCAATTTAACAAATTAAAGAAAAATAAGGGGGAAACTATGAGATTAAGATATACGGGTTCAAAACCACAAAAAATAGTTATCTACGGAAACAAACAATATGTATTTACTCCAGAATGCGATGTTGACGATGATGATGTGATTAAATTCTTACTTGCTCCAGAAAGAAAGGGATTGTTTATTGCGTCCAGAACTATACCAACTATAAGGGTTGAAATACCAGATGTTTTTAATAAAATTCTCAAGGATGAGAAAAAAGCCACTCCAAAAGAACCAACACAGCAAAAAAAGAATATATTTAAGTGCCCAGAGTGTTCTTTTACTTCAACATCAAGAATAGGGGTTATTTCTCATCAACGCAATAAACATAAAAGGAGTGAAAAATGACTACAACAGAAATTTTGGAAGGGGTTATCAAAAGAACTGGCAGAGGTGATATAAGAAATATTGATACAGAACTTAACGCTGTTCTTAATGACATTACACAAGTAGGGGATTTTCTTGTTGATAAAAAAAACATTACCATAACCCCTGGTAAAAAAGAATATGATATAGAAGGTGATTTTGAAATAACTGGACTAAAAAGAATAATTGAACTGGCTGATAGTGATGGATATACCTGCGAACCAATACCTTGCTTGAAAGACATATTACGTCTTTTACAAAATAACCCTACTGGACAACCGACTAACTATTTTTTGTTTAGCAGTAATAAACTTTATATGTATCCCATCCCTGACGATAATTATATATTTACTATATATTACTCTTATATACATCCCTCGGGAGCCACTATTCTACTGCCAGATACCTTTACGGAATGTGTGATAGAAGGGGTGTGTGCGGCTGTGTGGAAAAACCTTGAAACTCCAGAAAAAGCAAATATACATACAAAAAGGTTTCAGGAAGAACTAAAAATGCTTCTTGATAATTTACCAAATAATTATAGCAAAGTAGTTTACAGAGATGTGTAATGTAATAAAGGGGAGGTAAAAATGGCGTTTAATGAAGAATGGAATGAGGCAATACCAGCGAATAGCGAAGTAATAGGACTTGGGGCAAGAAGAATAAGGTCGCTTAAAGAAGCAATACGAGAACGACTTGCCATTGACCATAACTTTAAAGAGGATGAAACAGGGGACAGCGATATTGGTAAACATAATCAGGTGGAATTTATATCTAAAACAGCCCATCCATCCAATCCAACGGCTGGCACTATGATTTACGATAAAAGCGGTAAGTTATATGCTTTAAAAGAAACAGGAGACCCTGTGGAGTTGATTGATGATACAGACCAGACAATTTATGGTGTAAAAACTTTTAATAAGTTTCCTAAAACACCAGAAAGCGACCCAAGTAGTGATTATGAAGTAGCAAATAAAAGTTTTGTGGAGAGCAAAGCAGAAGAGGTGGCAGAAGAGGTGGCAGGAACTGTAGTCGAAGACATTATTGATAATATTCTTATTGTGGTTGACCAGAAATCTTCTGGAACTAGTGGCGGAAATTTTACGTCAGGTTCTTGGGTAACAAGGGACATTAACACTGTTGTTTATAATGGCATAGATGGGGCAAGTTTGAATAGTAATAGAATAACATTACCAGCAGGTGTGTATTATGTCAAAGCATCTGCTCCCGCCTTTAGAGTTAATTACCATAAGGCGATTTTATATAACGTGTCAGATAGCATTACGGAACTTATTGGAAGTTCCGAAGATTCAGATAAATATGATTATGGACAAACACGTTCTTTTATAGAAGGGGTTATTACTATTGCGGGTAGTAAGGTTTTTGAAATCAGACATAGATGTTCTTCTTCAAATTCAAAGGGCCTTGGTCAGCCGTGTAGTTTTGGTGTTGCGGAAATTTATACACAAGTTTTTATAAGGAAAATAGGATGAATAAATTATGTGCGGTTGTAAACCCAGGGGTAGGCGGAATAAAGGAAAACATCCCCACTATTTTATTAAGTGATATTTATACTCCAGGAGACCCGACGGTAAATGTGGTTTTTGAAAACGGGTATCTGCGAAAAATCAAGGGGCGTATGTCAGCGTTTGATACTATTCCAGACAATGAATATATAAATATGCTTTCCTCTTTTCAGCAGACCACAGGGCAAAGATTTTTTATTGCAGGGACGAAAAGTAAAATTTACTACTGGAATACAGATACTTGGAAAGATATAACTGGCACAGCAACCTTTACAGGGGAAGATAAGGATTATTGGAGTTTCACACAATACGGCAATTATTTTATTTTTACAAATGGTGTAGATGAGATTTTTTATTGGGATGGAACAGGCGACATCCAGCAATTAGGCGGAAGTCCTCCAATTGCAAAGTTTATTACCAATTTTAAGAATTATCTTATTGCCGGGCGCTTGGAATACAATCCGCATAAAATTGCATGGTCCTCTATTGGTGAGATTAACAACTGGACAACAGGGGATAGCGGTGAAGCCGTTGTTGGTGATACAGAAGAGATTATGGGGTTTGGAAAAACAACGGATTACCTTGTTATTTTCAAAAAGTCATCTATCTATATTTTACACTATGTTGGTGGTAATTATGTGTTTAATATCATAAAACGTGTAGAAGGTATTGGGTGTTATGCTCCCGATAGTATTAGGGTATCAAACAATTTTGTTTATTTCTTTGGAGCAAATAAAAGGATTTATGCTTTTGATGGGATTGGGGCAAAAGATATATCAGCGGGTATACAGGATACGTTATCCAATATAAAAGATGAAAACTTTGGATTGATATATGGACTTACATTAGAAACGCTTAACAAGATTGTCTGGCTTATACCAGAAGGTGATGTAGACGTTTGCAATAAAATGCTTATATTGGATGTATCTACTGGTGTTTGGTTTAAGTTTGATATAGGGGGCACCGTTTTAGCGATAGGAGGATATACTCTTGAAAGTGTTGAGACGTGGGATACTTATATTGCTATGCCTGAAGTTCTATGGGAAACAATAGACCCAGATTTACAATGGAGAAGTATAAACTACGCAATTGGTGAGCGGATACAGGTTATTGGAGATAATGCTGGGAATACATATAAATTATTTGCTTCTTTACAAGATAAAGGAACAGATTTTGAAGGGGTATTTATAACAAGAAAAATAGAGTGTAAAAACGCCAATGTTATGAAGCGATTTTTACTTTTACAACATTATTTTAAGAACGAAGGATTAGAACGGGAAGTAACAATCTCTGTCAGGGCTGGAAACGAGAAAAATTTTGTTTGCGAAGACACATTTACTATTGGAAACGATACGGATGATGAATTTATTATACTTAACCATTATATTGATTGTACCGGGAAGTCATTACAGATAAAGATTACAAGCAACGATTTCTTTCAGTATATGGGGTCTCTTATTTATTATAACGATGTGGGGTTAAGATAAAATGGCAGATAAAACACTACCGCCTGTATTGATATTGCCGTTGCCTCCAGATGTAAGTAAAAAAGAGGATATGGAGCGGTATATACGGCAATTACATAAGAGTTTAGATGAGTGGTATAAGTATAATAAAATTGACACAGATACAGCAGTTGGTTTAGCCCACGAACACAACAATAAAGATACGCTTGATTTAATTACAGAGGCGTTTACAACCGCATTAAAGAACGCCTATGATGAGGCGGTAAATAAGGCACACGAACATAGTAATCAATCCACATTAGACCAGATTACGGAAGCATTTACTACAGCGTTAAAGAACGCTTATGATGAGGCAGTAAATAAGGCACA
>Ga0209409_1002750_pt1 | contig 12574 bp, 15 predicted proteins | sample AD_JPNMR1_MetaG_FD_184424 | JGI IMG/M metagenome (GOLD analysis project Ga0209409, IMG submission 184424) | Active sludge microbial communities of municipal wastewater-treating anaerobic digesters from Japan - AD_JPNMR1_MetaG (SPAdes) (version 2) | ecosystem: Engineered > Bioreactor > Anaerobic...
ATTGTTTTCACAACAATTTTATCGGATCCTATTAAGTTGTTTAATTGTTCCCCTAATTTGGGTAGGCTTATGTAGATCCTTTTATCATCTTTTAGGTCTTCTATGAATCCTTTGGTTATAATATAGCGGTTCTGGTTGTCATTATAGGCTATCCATGGGTAGATTTGGCCCTTGGCCACATTAAGGGCTTTCTCCTCTATGGGTATGACTTCATCCCTTGTCTCTGTATAGTAGTCATCTGATTCTCTTATTGTTTTTTTCCTATCCCAACCTTTGCTTATCTTTTCTTTTAAGTAGTTGGTTGTTTGGATTAGTTCGTTGAATTTTATGGTTTCTATCGTTGGGGGTTTGTAGGGTGGGATCTTGTTGAAGGGGCTTTCAGTCCAGTCAAGCTCTGCGAATCCATATAATTTTTTCATAATCCCCTTGGATGTTCTTATCCTGTTCTCTCCTAAGATTTCTGGGGTTTCCTTGATTATCTTGTATGTCCATGCTCCTATTGGCCATATTTTCCTTATTGGGCTGTCCTTGTGATAGTGACCGTGTTCTGTTACCTTCCACTTCTCTTTAAATGTTTTCTTGTCTTTTTTTATCCTGTGAACATCTTCAAATTTGGTTATTCTCTCTCTCCTAACCAGGCCCTGGTAACTTCTGATGGTCCTTGGTTCCTCATTCATGATATGGACTGGTGTAGTGTATGCCTTGGTTTCTATTGCTGTTATCCCATCCCTTGACATTATAGTCCTCGCTATTATGCTATCTAATGTTTGTTTAACCATATTTAGAAGTTCTGGCTTGTCATAAATATCCTCTGCCTCGTCTATTATGATTGGTAAGGTTGTGGAACTTAGATAGTGGCCATACCTTGCTGGTGTCCCCACATTCCCCCCATGAACAAGTAATAAGCGGTCTTGGGTTAACCGTTCCCTTTTGAGATATTCATCCTGTACCTTGTATAGCATGCTGGTAGCGTTTGCTATTGTGGTTTTACCAGATTCAGATTCCCCTGTTAAGAGTAGGCCCGTGACATTCTTATAATTCAATTGCTTACGGATATAATCAAAGGGGGCGGTTAATTGGTGTAAAAGTATGTAAAGGGCTCTGCTCCTTAGATTCTTGTATATGTCGTTTATGTAGTCTTCAAGTGTTATAAGGGCCTCTTTTAGATCATCTTCTGTTGCATCTGTTTCAATGTACTCGCTTCTGATTTCACCATCATAGTAGTAGAATCCTGGTATCCCATATCCTACCCTCTTTTTAAGCCATCCTTTCACTTCAAGGTCCCTTATTAGCATAGAAATAGCATCTTGTCCTGTGTAACCATGTTTAAGGATTAGGCCTTTCTTGTCAAGGGTCCCGTAGAATTCTGATTTTCTTGTTCTTATCCACATGCCATTATCGGATGTTTTCCTCTTTATCTTAACATTTAAGTATTCTATGTTTTCCTCTGGGGATTCTAATATCTCCCCATCCTCTATTATCCCATCCAATAGTGGAGTTTCATTAGTGATTTCTCCATGTTTGTTATAGTGTATTATCTTGGTTATGTGGTCTTCTAAGTCCATCACTATATACTTGTCTGCTGTAAAATCTACATCTAAGCTTTTATGATCTTCTTTTTTTATTTCGATTATGTCACCGTGGAGTATGCTCTGGATCCGCTTCCTTGCTTCTATTGGCTCTATAAGATCATTGAACACCTTAGAATCTATTATATCATTGAAGTGGTCCTTAAACAGGAAGTTTATCCATGTTTTAATAGTTTCATGTTTTTCCTTTGGATCCTCTAAATCTTCTAAGCGTTCCTTGATGTCATAGTCAAGCGGTTCAAAACCGATCTTTATTGGTTTCTTAATGATTAGACACTTATCAGTATCCCCTTTGATCATGTAAGTGAATGTGTCCCCTTCCTTCCAATATTTTAGTTCCCCCGCCTCTGATTTGAACCTAACAGCATCCTTAACACTCTCATAGTATTCCACTGGTTTTATCTCTATTTCTGGTTTAGGGGATCCTATTGTTTCGCTGTTCATGGTTTCACCGCCTTAGCCTTCTCTATGAACGATTTTAGCGTACTACCATGGGCCCCACAACCGTAACACTTCCAATATGTGGGGTATATCGTAAGAGAAGGGTTCTTATCATCATGGAAAATACAATTATACTGTAAGTATTTTTTAGTTTCCCGTGCTGGTTCCCCAAGGATCTCCTTTATGGGGCCTCTTATGTCTTCTGTTTCCTGCATCCTAAGATTAGTCACTTTTTTAACTATCCTGGCCTTTCTCTGCTTCTCTATTTTATCATCGATTTCTTTAAGATCCTCTGATAGATCTATGGAGAATTTTTTAATAGGTGTGAATTTCCTCACCGTGGGGGCTTCAGATCTTCTTATAATATCCTCTGTGGTGTCCCCATCATCCACATGGACAGCATATAATCTTGTTTTCATGTTCATACTATATGGGGCCCTTGCTAATCTTACAAGTGGATCTTTTGAAACCGCTAAATCCATGGTTGTTAATCTTAGCCTTTTTTTCAATGTATTGGAGAATTTAGCCATTGTCTTATTAAAGTTGTAGAATTTCATAGGCCAGATAAAAACATATAAGTGGAACCCATGGGCCCCGCTAAAAAATAGCATTGTATGAGCATTATATTCCCTTTTAAAGTATTCTTGTAGTTTCTTAGCATCTCTTAGGGGCTTTTGTAATGTTCTCTCCAGTTCCCTTTTTATCTTGTCAACGATACCAGGATTAGGCCCGTGCTCTAAAATTTGATTCTCATAATCTTCCAATGCATTGGTTTTATAATCAAAGTCGAAAAATAGGCGGTCTGGTATTTGTAAGGTTTGATCAACGACTTGAATGTAGCACTCTCTCTTAGTATCGAAGCGGTTTAACAGGTTGATAATTGTCTGTGTGTGGAAACAAGTCCATGATAACCGCTTGTGTTTACTTGTAGGATTCCATACCCTTGGTATGGCCCTAAAATCCCGTTTCTTATTTGGGTTTGAAAAATCTGGTAAGAAAATTTCCCTAAAGAATTTGGCCCTTTCATGGGAAAAGTTTAAATTAGTGGAATTTAAATATTGTGTTGTTGATTTCATTCTCTCTCACCTCATTTTTTCATTTTCTCCCATCGTAGACCATTCCTTTATCAAAGAAGTCCATGAGTAGTTTTTCCACGATCCTGGACTGTGGTATCATCTTAGACTCTGAATAGGCTTCTAATTTTTTTACAATGTCTAAATCAAGGTTTAAAACCTTCTGCACTCTAACCAAGGATTATCACCTCGCAAAAAAGTTTTAGTGGAGAGTAGAACATGAAAAAAGTTAAGATTACCAAAACAGAAATAGTAATTTTTATATGAAATTAGGATCATATCATATCACACCCTTGGAAGAGCGGTTTATACCAATGTAAGGCTGCATCTGGGGGTAGGCTTGTGGTCCCAAGTTTACCCCCCCACTCACCCCCCCGTTTTTTAGGCTTCTGCAAGGACATTTTTAAGATCACCATGTAATAATTTGCTTCTTTCTTGTAAATCAACCTTTTTAAGGTTTAAGTGTTTTTCTAAGATTCTTAGATACTCTTTAACAGCATCTGTTATGGGTTCAAGGTTACTGTCACCTTTTAAGGCTTTCATCCTGTTTTTGTGTACTGGTACCAGGATCCTTTTCCTAATGATTTCTTCCATTATGTTATTGACATCCTTCCACTTGCTATAATCCCAGCCCACACGCTTCCTAATCACTTCTATGGTGTGCATCTGGAATATCTGCAAAATCTTAAGATATTCAAGTCTTTTCTTATGCCATTGGCCCCTATAAGCCCATGCTCTTATTGTTCCAAAGGGTATATTGTATAGGGCTGATATGTCCCACTGACTAAGGTAACCTATACACCCATAGGCCAGGATCACATCGTAAACATAGCGATCCTCAACTTCCCGTTTTAATTTAGGATCATATCTTTTCATCATATTGATCATTTGATACTTCTACCATAAGTAATTTACGGTAACCATGTGAATCTTTTGTCTTATAAAATGGGTTGTTTCCTGTATGGTTTTAGTCTATAATAGGCCCAATGGTAGATCCAAGCGTAGGCCCCCAGTATATGGGTATAACGCTGATAGAACCAGCCCACACCCATGACAATAGAGATAATAATTCTTTTCATCGAATTGGAACCTTTGAGATTCACATTCTGGACATTCCCTTTTACTGGCCTCTTTTAGCACCCGTTTATCCTGTAATTGTAACAGGTTAAGATGGTGTTCCCAGGCTTTTATCTTCTGTTTATATTCATCCAAGGCACTTACACCCTAAATAAATTATGGTCTTACTTTGGTTCTTCTATTGCCTTCCTCTTAGTCAACTTTTCCAGGATAATCTTTCAACCTTTTTAGGGCCTCCAGAAATTCCAGAAAATCACTGGTCTCCGCTGCCTTGAAAAATTCAAAAAATTTTTATTCTATCTCCCCCTCCTCCCTCATGAGGGCTCTCTGGTAGGCCTGATCATAGAGTTCCTCCAGGAGCCTGTTGAGGAACCCATCTTCTGCCTGATAGTTCCCCAGGACTGTCAGGCAGACTGCATCTGTGGATGCCAGTTCATCAGCTTCTATGTCTATGAGGGCTTCCTGGAGGTCCTGGGAGTATTCCAGTTCCTCATAGGACCTGATTTCCTCTATCAGGTCCTGGATGCTCATTTCATCCGTCTTTTCCATGTCTGTCACCTCATTTTTTTCCATGGTATAAAACCCATTGTGGTGTTTATGTAGGTGCTTGTTGGTATTTGTTTCAGTGCTTCATCATGGAGGCTTCGCATTAGCTTCTCTATCTTCTGGATTATCTCATTTCTCTTTTTCATAGTTTTTCACCTCTCCAGGGTTTTATTAGGCCCTTTTTTTAGGCCTCCTTTGTCTTTGTCATATTAAGGGATGAACACCTAAGTATATAAAAGGTTGTGGTTGTGGTACTGTCTTGGTGTTGTCCAACTTCGTTATGTCTGGATTTAACGAACAAAAAAATAGTACAACACCCCCCCCACAGAAGATATCATCCCCACAGCATACTCCCCTATCATTATTTTATAGTTTCATCGAAGACTATGCTGTTTCCTGGATGGTTTCTTTGAGTATTTTGATACTAGTTGTTTTTTTCTATGTTTTTACCCCGTTTAGTATGGGGTATTTCTTTTTTTTAGTCTACAAAAATTCCACAAAAAAATAAACCTCCTAGTATCCAACCGAACTCAACTGAACCTGTAGAAAATTATTAAGGCGGCTGGGGAGAATAATTAGTTTTTATTCAGAGTACAGGCTGTCAAATCAAAGGAGGTGTTGCTTGTGAATTTAGTATTTGTCCCTTATAAATTTTGTATTTTTTTGAATTTCAAGAAATTCCCACAGGTTGGTAGTGTGGTATGTCATCAATTTGGGTACTATCATACTACTATCATGGTACTATCATCCAGCCTTAAAACACCAAATTATTATTATCGAATCATCATAAAGTATTATCTTAAGGATTGTTAAGGATTTATCCTTAAGAAATTAAGGATTCTCCACCCGTATTTAGGGAAAAGAAGGAAAATTAAGAAAGTTAAGGAATTAAGGATAATTTCAACATAAAGGTATATTTTGTTATGTTTATGGGGGTGTGTAAAAAAATATGACCTTATCATATATCTATCCTTAACAAAAATACAATAATATATAATAGGCCTCTATTCATGAAAAGGAGCTTTCTCCTTCCTCTATTTGTTAAGGATTTTCATCCTTAAGAATCCTTAAAAATCCTTAATCTCTTAATTTTGCCTCTTTTAGGGTATAGAAAAATTAGGTGTGGCCCCCAGTTAAAATGGGGGTGTTTTATAATTTGCTTTGTGTTTTATTTGTTTTAAAATCAGTTCCAACACTTAGGATTTTATTCATATCTTCTCTGGGTATCACCAGCCCGTATAGGATGTTTTTATTTTTACTTTCCTGTATTGTTTTCACAACAATTTTATCGGATCCTATTAAGTTGTTTAATTGTTCCCCTAATTTGGGTAGGCTTATGTAGATCCTTTTATCATCCATTAGTTTTCCCAGGATTTCTTGCTTTCGCTTTTCGATTTCTATTTTTCTCCTTTCCTTTTCAACGGTCTCCTTCCATTCTTCTATCCTTTTCAGTTTCTCTTTTTCCTCATTCTCCAATTTTATGAACTTCCTTTTTACTCTTTTGGCTTCTTCTACCACATCCAAAATATCACCCCTCTAGTTGTTTTTTAAAATCATACCATGAATATCCTCGCCTATTACAACCAAAACACCGCCACACACCCCTTTTAACGCTAAAGGATGGTGTAGAATCATCATGATCTGGAAAAGGGCACTTGTACATGATATAATCACTCCCCTCATAATCTGGATCCCCCAACACCTTCCTAAATAAGGGCCTAAGATCCCCTATTTTCCTCCCCTTCCATGGTCTTATCCTTTTCCCTGTTTCCTGTTCCCTTCTCTCCCTTTTAAATTCAACCAAATTTTTTAACTTCCTATCATACTCCCTTATACGGTCTTGTAAATGGCCGGGGTTTGGTATTTCAACCCTTGGGGGTTGTGGGTTAAGGGCCTTCTCCATGATCCTATTATAATCGTCTTCTGGATCGACTAATACAGTATATAATCCCGTTTTCATGTTCATGGTGTAGGGGGCCCTCCCTAAGCGTACAAGTGCATCCTTGCAAACCGCTAAATCCAAAGTGGGAAGGGCATGATCCTTTAACCGTTTTGCAAAATATGATATAGTCCGATTATAATCATGGTATCTTGTGGGTTTCATTGGGGTGTATAAGTGGAAACCTTTAGCCCCGCTAAAGAATATTAGACTATCCACATTATAAGCTTCTAAGAAATAATCTCTAAGGGCTAATGCGTCCTCTAAGGGTTCCTTGGCCAGTTTCTTTTTTATTATCGTTTTTTTGATTTTTTCCCTTGTGTTCTTGAAACCTTCCATGTTCCCCCTGTTAAGGTGTCCTATCGCCTCTTTCCACAAATCCTTTATTCTCTTGTTCTCAACATCGAAATCGAGGAATAGACGGTCTGGTTTCCCCGTTTTCTGGTCTACTATTTGGATGTAAATGTCTCTATGGGTGTCTAAGCGGTCTATGAGATATGATAAGTGTCTGGGGTTTTTACATGTCCATGATAATCTTAGTTTAGCTTTTTTTTGTATTAGGGGGATTCCTCTCAAGTCTCTTTGGAATTCTCCGGGGTAGAATCTCTTATAGAATCTTACCCTGTTTTTCATCCTAACCCCTCTATTGTGATTACCCCATCCTTGTTTTGCAACCATCCAAGCTCTTCAAACATTTTTATGGTGTTGATCCATGGGTCTATTGCCTTGGGATCCCCGCAGGATAGTATCCTCGCTATATCATACCTTGCAAGGGGCCCTTTCTCTTTTAGGAGGTTTTTTATGGTTTCATATTCGCTTATATGCTGTTTAGCAATATTATAAGCATTATCATAGTCTATTATCCTCCCATCCACAATTTCAATTTTATCCAAGTCATTTAATAGTAGGAGTAAGTCCCCACATTCCTTTATTGTCATTTTTGTGTCCATTGATAGTTTTGTGATTATTGTCCCTATCTTTTTACCCTCTTTTTTCATGGTATTAGTTGCTGGTTCCTCTTTGGGTATCTTGGGGGCTAATTCATCTATCTTCTCAAAATCAGTTTTTGCAAGGGCTTCTTGGTATTCCCCGTTTATCCTCTCCACATCATCCACACCATCACCTTCATCGGATTCCCCAAGAACTTCCATGAACTTGTTTTTTAGGTCTTCCTTGGATATTCTCCACTCCCCCGTTCTATGGCCTTTCGAATATGAGATTTTCATATTCTCCAACATGCTTATGAACGCATTCCCCCGTAATATGGGGACTCCCATCTCTTTTAGTTCATCGTTTATATCTGATACCCTGATCTTATAGTATTCCTTAGTTCTCCCAGTTTTACCATCATCAATTAGATCTTTGATTATTTTAAGTATGCTTACCTCTTTCCCCTCTTTCATCTCTATACGGTGTTCACAGTCCTTTCTAGCATATTCAAGGACACCCGGGTAGGCTTCCGGGAAAGCAACCTTTATTATGCTTAGCAGGGGCCTCCAAAGATCCGAGTATCTCCCAAAAACATACTCTACCATTTCCTCTTTATTTTCCTTGTAAACCCGTATAATCTCCTTGTAATTCCACAAACACCATAAAACCAGATTATATTGTGCTTCTTGTAGTATGGGATCCGTATCATTCTCAACATACCTTATACCATATTCTCGATCCCTTCTAAGCTTGGGGGGGATTATAACGATACTCTTATCCTCTAATTCCATCGCATAATTAGTTGTTATGATCTTGGGGCAAAAAGGTTCATGCATTTTCCTTTTACCATCATCATAACGGGGAACCTTATAACCCTTCTGATTCCCAGATTCTACTACCGTTTTAATGGCTTGGCCGGTCTCCCCGGGCATGTTAAGGATCCTATGCCCCTCATCGATTAGTAGGGTGCCCCTACGCTCCTCTGGGTGCCTGTAAACGCTTGCAGGGGACGGGGAAGTTAAACGGCTTGGATTCCAAACCATATAAGAGAGTATGCCAAGGAAGTGGCCCTTCCCAGCCCCTTTTTCCCCCCGTATAATAAGGTTGGGAATAATATCAAATAGGCGGTGTATATAGGTTAGGATGACATAAGCCCCCAAAACATAATATTCACAAGACCTACCATCCCCAAGATAAACATAATACATTAGCCGTTCAACAATATCATGGGGTTTAAAATCTTCCAAGTCTTCCAAGGAGGGTAAAACCTTCTCCATTGGCTTTAAAACGGCCTCTGGGGTGCTTATACCATCCCCATCACCAACCATAACCTTGTCATGAATTTTGTCATAGATCCTTAGAATAGCCTTTTTAGTGTTCTCATTATAGTTATGACTATACTCCACTACACTATTTACATCCCCGGGCCGTATAATATCTATAACCCCATCATCATCCCCGTACAATTCTCCAAGCTTCCAACCCGGGCTTACAACACCACACCAAGACCCCAAAACCTTGATATATGTCCAATTCTTAGCGTTTGAATCTGGGAGTAAAAAGTATAAATCCCCATTATAGTCATCCACAGGGCCCCTTATCTTCCTAATGTTGTGGATGGTGTTCATATCCTCTTTTAACTGCTCCCTTATATCCTTTGGGTCTTTTGGCGGTTTATCAGCCTCTCTTATCTTATCAATCTTTTTTTTCATCATCATAAACCCCCTTTATTTCATCTATGAACTCTTTAACATCCTCTGGGATCTCTAACTTCCTCAATTCGATATATGGGCCTTTTTCATCCTCACAAAGATACCATTCAAGGGTGTCCCCTCTATCCCATTCAAGGGCCTCACATACAACAACTGGGATCTGTAACCGTAAACGTCTTGGATAGCCTCCTATCCTGTTCTGGGCAAGTTTATACTTCAAAATAACCCCTCCCATCTTGTTTTTTTTGGTAAAATATAAATAGTAAAATAGAAAAACAGTAAAAGGATAATATAATATATAAATAGTATGAAATAGAAAAACAGTAAAAGGATAATATAATAGGGTGTGGTTGGCATGGTTGAAACCACAAAAACAAGAATAACAAAACTCCCCCAACCCGTACTAACAAGACTAACAAAAAAGGGCGTAGCAAGAATAGAAAACTGTAAGATAAGATTATCCCAAGAACCAAGGGAACGGTTAACGGTCTTAAGGGAAGTATATCCAATTCTAAGGGGAAAAGTTGAAGAATTAAACAAGAAAGAAGGAACCAAATTAGGCCCTGTAGGGCCGGCATTCCTAAACCTTGAAAAGGATATAACAAAGGATATAAGGGAGGAAATAGGTTTAATAATCGAGGATAGGGATGAAAACCGCAGATCCCCCGGGTATTCGAGAACGGGGGCTTTTAATCTGAGAACAGGGGAATTAAGGATAGATTTTGATGATAAAATCCTTAAACTATAGCTTTTAAATAGGAGGATGATAATAGTATCCATAGCTATATCCAACCTTTTTATCTTCTGTGGGGTGTAAAAAACACCCCCATGATCTTCAATATTATATGCAATTCTCTATCATCAACTATTTAACCTTTTCGGCGGAAAACAGCTTCCGGCTCCGTTTTTTAGGCCTCCAAACCCCCCTAAAAGATGATAAGATCATAACAGTAACCAATTTTTTAGTCTAAAAAAAGGGTTAAAAAGATAGGAACACAACAGTAATAAAAACCAACCACACCCTTATTATCGTAATACTCAACACAAAAAACAAAAAACCCTAAAAACAATTTCTCCAACTTATAGAAACCTAAAAAAACCCCAACAACAAGAAAACAATACCAGCACGCCTCATAAATTTACTGGGTTTTTAATCCAACTTTTAAGACAAAAATAAAACCCCACAACACTCCAACGCCCTAAAGAACTTGGAGGTTTCTAGCTTGGTTATTTTACCGAGCCTAAGAACCCGCCAAAACAAATATAAAGCATTCCCCTTCCTTTTAAAAATAACGATGTACTGAGGGGTACCCCCCCAAAAACAGGGATAATAAAAACATCATGATCTTGTATTAAAAACCAATGAAAATAATAAAAGATCAACATCAAAGTATTACTATTTTATTATGTAAAGATAATATCATAATAAAAAAATAAAAAAAAGTATTACCGCGTTGATAGTAAATGGTTGTGGAGGAGGGGGTACCCCTCAGTACAACGTTATTTTAAAACCTCAGGAAAACCCCCCAATTCTCAAATAACAAGAAAACAGCCCGTGGAAAATAACCAAGCCGGAAACCTCCAACTTCATACGCTTAACAGGGGCCGGACACTTCAAAACAGGCCTAGAAAAGTTGGACTAAAAACCCAGTAAATTTATGGGGTATGCTGGTATGCTCTCATACCATTCTAAGACTTTTTTGGCTTCTAAAAGTTGGAGAAATCTCTATCCTCTCTTTTTTCCTATGAGTATTACTCCCATCTTATGGGGGGTTGTCTTATGTATCGTTTTTATCTTCCCCCTGTTACCTAAGACATCATGGTTTACAAGTGGAACCAATCCCCACATACCCACTCCAAATTTCAACCTTTTTAGGGCCTCCAGAAATTCCAGAAAATCCAAATTTTTTGAATTTTTCAAGGCAGCGGAGACCAGTTTTAGGGCCTACAGAAATTCCAGAAAATCCCCCCCACTATCATGGTACTATCATCCTGTTATCATCCTGTTATTGGCTTTTTACAGGTTAGGGGTTCATGTGGTTTTAGTCGATTTTATCCGATTAAAAAAATAATTATTTATATAGGGTGTGGTCTAATATATGGGGTGTAGGGGCCACTTTGTAGTTGTTAGGTCTAACACCCTTTTGTCTTTGTCAAAAATGTCCAATTTAAGGGTTGTGTGGGCTTAATTTGTTTGTGGTGGTGTGGCCCCTCTTTTTCACCCCCTTTAGGGTTTTTTTTTATTCTGGTTTTGTATAGTATATTATTGTGACCCGCTTATTATGGTGCTTCCCTTTGGTAAGGCTTTGATACTCTCATAGACTTCCTGAAGTTCTTCTTTACTCATTTCATAGATTTTACGCTGTCCATCCACATCATAGTAGGCTATCCATGATCCTATCCACTGGAAGGGTTTCTTTTCACCGTTGGGTAGTTTTAGGAGTTCATGGAATTCATTCTTTCCTACCTTCTCATAGATTATCCTCATAGGCTTCACACTCTCCTTTTTTTTATTCAAGGGCTTCCCGTACCATCCTATATGCGTCTTCTGGGCCTTCTACGGTTTCCCATGAATCCATTGCTGTGTTTCCATTGGTTTCCCATCGCATTATTTTCTTTTCTGGTTCATATACCAGATATAACCATTGGGTGGCATTTGAATCCCATATTAGTAGGCCACTGGATATTTCTTGAATTCCTTCTTTCTTGGCTTTCTCACATTCCTTGATAAATGCTTTTAATTCTTCTTCTATGTCATTGGAAGGGTAATAGTTGGGTTTTCTTCCAGGCATAGGCTTCACCTTTTTAGCTTCTCTATTTTCATGATTAGAAGGTCTCCAGGCCATATATCGTACTTCTCTCTAATTTCATGTGGTATTTTAATGTACCCCCTCTTAGTCATGACCTGGCTAAAATGGACTTCTAATATCCTCTCTTTCATGGGTTCATCACCTCATAGGCTTCCTTTACCAGTTCGTATATTTCTTCTACTATTTGCTGGTCTTCAGGGTCTTCTACTTCAAAATTGGACCAGAATTGGATTTCTTCTTCACCTATATAACCCGTTGTAGTGTTTATGTAGGTGCTTGTTGGTATTTCGTCCTGGGTTTTGGTGCTTAGGCTTCGTATTAGCTTCTCTATCTTCTTTTGGAGTTTTTCGGTTTTTTTCATGTTGTTAGGCCTCCTTTGTCTTTGTCATATTATACTTAGGTGTATCCCTTATATAAAGGTTGTGGTTGTGGCGGTACTGTCTTGGTGTTGTCATAT
>Ga0209409_1002756_pt1 | contig 12561 bp, 9 predicted proteins | sample AD_JPNMR1_MetaG_FD_184424 | JGI IMG/M metagenome (GOLD analysis project Ga0209409, IMG submission 184424) | Active sludge microbial communities of municipal wastewater-treating anaerobic digesters from Japan - AD_JPNMR1_MetaG (SPAdes) (version 2) | ecosystem: Engineered > Bioreactor > Anaerobic >...
ATCAACTGTCCTTCTTTTACGGCATGAAGCGCTCCAGATATATCACCTACGTACACCGCGCCGTTTTCTGATATCACGGGACTACCATAGGCTTGATCCGCAAGGTTGTAGGACCAAAGTATGCTGCCATTCGTTGAATTGATGCACCACAGCTTCGTTCCGGCTATGTAGAGATTTCCCTCTGTATCCACTGCGAATCCACCGTAGAAATTGTCCGAAACTTGCGTTTGCCATTGTACAGTTCCCCCCGGCAGGTTCACAGCGAAGATACAACCATCCACACTCGCAATGAACAGTTTTTCACCTATCGCAACTGGACTCGACCTGATTTCCTTACCGAGATTTTTAATCATTGAATAGCTGGCTGGATTGGCTTTGCTTACTCTTATGATTCGACCTGCAAGGTCAACAACGTATATGTAATCTCCCACAAGAATCGGAGCCGCGTAGATAGAGTAATCAGATATTTTGTAAGATGTTTTGCTTGGATAAACGTTTAGATAACCATTGTTGTCCACAAAATAAACCACGTTGTTCCAGTAATCCACCACCGGAGAAGACCAGACTGGCGAAGCTACTTTTGCGTCGACGATGCTATAACTCGTCGGTGATACGACAAGATATCCACCCTGTGAACCTATGTAGATCTTTCCATCCGGTCCCAGGGCTGGTGAAGAGTAGACAGGACCTGAGACATTGTTGATTTCAAGTGGAATTTCAGCGAGTATTGAAAGATTTCCCGTTATGGCGATGGTCGAAAAGCTCCATACATCCCCTTCAGTTACTCCACCCTTCCCATCCTTCGCCACTATTTTCCAGTAGTAAGTGGTGCTGGATGCTAATGTGTCAGGTTGGTAATTTGTACCTGTGTGGTTGCTCTCAAACAAAGGTGGATTTTGTGATCCGTACCAAAGTAAATATCAAACGTAAGTGTGTCTCCATCTGGATCTGAACAGCTCCAGCTCAATGTCGTCGTCCTACTGACATTCGTCGCTCCATTCGCCGGATTGGGATTGCCGGGCTTACTGGGTGGTGTATTTGGTTGTGTACCAGAAGGTGTACCACAGCTTGTTACGAAAATAAAAAAACCGAGCAATGCCCAAAGTATTGCCAGGTTTCTAAGCACACGTCGTTTCATTCCCATACCCCCTCTATAAATAAAGAAAGTGTGACATTCTCAGTTGAGACATAACATCAATTTTCCATTTGACCGTTGTTCAAAAAAACTTCACTATAGCTCAGAAGTTATACAACACACAACTAATATGTGTCAATATCTCTACATAGCGCCGATCTGGTGAACTGAGAAAAAATAAGAATCATCTATTACTACATTGCGCAAGCAGAGTTTTTTCTATGTCAAAATCCATAATTGACCATTATTCTCACGTTTGTGAGAAAATGCTCATATTTTCCAGAATACTAAATCGGTTGTGTACAAAGGTTGCTTTCTATTTCGACATAGTAAAAGTTGCAGGCTCACCAAAATCGGTTTCAGTGAAACCTCCACAAGTAGGTCAAAGCCAGCTTATGTTACTGAACAATACAGGAAGCAAAAAGAAGAACCCACGAACATTGAAACTCACTACACAGGACTACTTTCACACACAGCTCAATTTCTGTGATCGTGTACCACTTCACGCAGTATCTTTCCATCTCTGAAGACAAAGACTCTGTCTGCTTTTCGAGCGATCTTTTCATCGTGGGTGACGACCACTAAGGTGGTTTTGTTTTCCAGTCTTATTCTCTCGAGCAGTTCGATGATCGCTGCGCCGGTTTCTGAATCCAGATTCCCCGTCGGTTCGTCGGCCCAGATGATTTTTGGATCGTGAATCAACGCCCTTGCGATCGCAACCCTTTGTTGTTCCCCGCCGGAAAGCTGCGATGGGAACTTGTCCTCTTTCCCAGAAAGTCCCACCTTCTTGATCATTTCGATCGCCCTGTCAGTCACACTCTTTCCTTTCTGGCCAAGGATTCGCAAAGGCAATTCAACATTTTCAAGTACTGTGAGAACGGGTATCAAGTTGAAGAACTGAAAAACAAATCCCATGTTCTGCGCCCTGAACTTCGTCTTTTCCTCTTCGCTCAAACGGTGAAATTCAACACCATCGAAGTGAATCGCTCCCTCAGTCGGTGAATCTATTCCGGAAAGACAGTTCAGCAGAGTCGTCTTTCCAGAACCTGATGGACCGAGTATTGCCACGAACTCGCCCTGTTCTATCTGAAAATCCACGCCCCTGAGGGCTTCTACTTTCTTTTCACCTTTTCCGTAAATTTTCCAGAGGTTTTTGACTGTTATCATGTCCTTTCCTCCTCAGTCTGGTGCTCTCAAAGCCTCAGCCGGGCTCTTCTTTGTCAAAATGATTGGAAGCGATACCACAACGATTATCACAGCGTAGATAGCAGTGAGTAAGATCGAAAAGTTTCTGAGCGGAAACGAAAATTCCCCAGAGCCGAAGATGGCGAATATCAACTTAGAAACATCTCTCGATTCCAAATAACCCGCGAAGCATCCAACCACAATCCCCAAAGATGCAATGACGATGTTCTCAAGGATGAAAGCTATAGAAACACTCCTATTGGACATCCCAACAGCCCTCAGAGTGCCGATCAAACGCTTTCTGACGATGACGCTCCTGAGCGAATGGAAAGCGATCCCACTGAAACCGCTTATCAGTCCGAAGTAGAGCAGCGCGATCGCGGTTTGAATGAGCATGTTTATTCCAGTGAAGAGCCTGTTGAGTTCTTCGTTTATGTAGATGGGAAAGTCGAAGAGTTTGTTGTAGAAATCCTTAGCTTCGGAGATTTTCTGAGGTTCAACTTTTGCCAAAAGCACGGGTATGACACGAACTTCATTCGGAACGCTGTTGATCGACACAACGTATTTGACCGGTACCATTGCCTGTCTCATGTCGAAAGCGTCGATGATCTCAAGATCCATCACTCTTGTTCCGCCTATTCTGAAGGGAGATCTCACCCTTCCTGTGACTGTTTTACCGATCAGCTTGGCAGCTTCATCTTTCTGAGAATATCCAGCGATCGCCTTGCCCGGTTCGAGCAATCTTTCGCGCCACTGTTTGTTGGTCTCGAACGGCACCAGTGCTTCCCGCAAGAAGTTTTCATCGACGAAGGCTATCAAATCGTTTTCGAATTCCGCAACGTAGATCCTCGAGTAGCTGGTCAAGTCCTCTGAAATCTCAAGTTCGCTTTTTGAAAAGATGAGCTTCAACGGGTTTCGAACCACCATGAAGTCGTAGCCAAAAAGTCCTCTCTCCAACCGGCTCTGAACGAAGTTCTGAATGTTGTGCGGGACTGTCACGACCAAGGTCATAACGAAGACGATCAAACTGAACATCGAGGCTATGATGAAAGAATTTTTTATGTTTCTTTCAACGTACGAGAGCGCTATGAAACTCGAAACGGGTGTTTTCACAAGTGATTTTGATAAGAATTTCCTCATCAAAACGATCGCGTATATGAAAATCAACCAGCTTCCAACGAAGAAAACCGCTCCTCTTTGAAGAATCTCCCATCCACCAATAGCTTCACTCGGAGCAAAATAACTCACCACACCGATCGCGACAATTCCAAAAATCAAACTCACCACCGGATGGAAGACCACCAAGAACAGTCCCACAAAGATGGAGAGCAGGCCAAACAGCCAGAAACCTTTCAGAGCAACCATCACAACGACACCAAAAACACACATTCCCGCACCGATGATTTTTCTGATTCTTCCAAACTTAGAACCCTGCGAGTCAGTTTGAAAAGCTGAGAGCATCTGTACAGGAGATTTTCGAGTTATCTGAAGAATCCTTCTTGCGAATATCATAATCGGAACGATCAAACCAGCGGAAACACCAAGAAAAATCGTGAGAGGAGAAATGTAAAGCTGAATCTCACCAAAACCCACGCCAAAACCGGCGCTGAAAACGCTGGTCGTTGCCAGAAATCTGTTCAGCAAGTACCTCGCCAGGAAAATGCCCAGCGTTCCACCAAAGATTCCAGACACCACAAGGTAAGCCAAACCTTCTATCAAAAGCGTTGCGGCTATGTGGTTCGCCTTCATGCCCAGTATTCTCAAAGTCGCCATGACCGTGGTCCTTTCTTCGACAAAACTCTGCGCGAAAAGATAGACTAAGACGAAGGATGCCAGGATGGAAAAACCGCTGAAGGCGATCGTCAGATAACCCAAAGCCTTCGTGGCGGGTGAATTCAGCAAGTCTGCCTTCATGGCGACGGCTCTCACGTTCAAACTCTTTCTCAATTCCTCAACTATCGCTTGGTGTTCTTTTATCTCACCGTGAAGGTCTAAATACACCCTCGTTGGAAAATTCACAGCTTTGGAAAGATCGTCCACGTGAACGAAGATGGCTCCTGCGTAGTGAAGGTTCTCACCGCGAAAGTTCAAAAAGCCTTCTTCACCGATCTGTCCTACAACGAATTGTTCCTCACCCGCACCGATGTTGACGGTGATCTTGCTGTTCCTGGAGAGGCTCAGAAAGTCTGCGATCGTTTTCGAAACGATGACTCTTCTTTCAGAAAGATCGACCCTCTTTCCCAGAAAGCTTTGAAGATCTTCGGGCCTGAGCGCGATGATCAGACAATCCAGAGTTTTCCCATCGAACTCGATCCTGCCGAGCGTCTCTGAAACTGGAAGGATTTTCTCAACGGCAGGGAAATCTTTCAGGGAAGAAACGGTCTGCTCGTCCAGGACCATCTTCATGAAGATGTTGTTTCTCCTGTTCTCCACGAAGGCGTCGGCGGGATCGAAGTTTTTCGAAAAACTCGAGGTGATCCAGTTCGCGATCGTATCGTTTATGGAAAGACCACCGACTATGAGCATCGCAGGAACACCGATCCCGACGATCAATACGAGCGCGGTCTTGATGTGCATCCTGAAGTTTCGAAAGGCTATTTTGAGAATCGACTCCGTCATGGTTTCATATCTCCTTATTGGATTTTATCATCGTTCGAAAGATTTTACTTTTGAACCAGAGCGCAGATATTATTTGTCCCAATCAAAACATTGCTCCCGATCGCGATCCCTGTTTTTCTATCACTGATGGTTCTTGTGATGAAAGAGAGATTTCTCTACGGTTTTCTCATACCCGCGAGTTTTTCGTTTTTACACTTATCGGGGATTTAGGTATGAATAATCACCTCGTGCTGACGAAAAACAATTTCAAAAAGCTGGCGATCGTCCTTTTGCTGGAGTCTCTCAATCTGATCGTGTCACAAACTTATGCCAACTGGAGTGGCATCGCACACGGTGGCACAGAACCTGCTATTGACTATCGCTTCTCTGATGCTGTTCACACGATTTCTGCACAAGGATTACCGAGGCGCCCAGACCCTTTCCTCCAACATCTACCATTAGCTGAACAATCCCGTTGCCTTTGCCATGCGTTCCTTTGCAATCTTCAAGTACGCTTCTTCGATGTCTATACCTATGCACTTTCTCCTGGTGAGCTTACACGCCACTGCCGTCGTTCCAGAACCAACGAATGGATCTAGTACGAGGTCGCCTTCGAACGAAAAGAGTTTGATGCACCTGAGCGGTAGCTCGAGTGGAAACGGGGCGGGGTGCCCAACCCGCTTTTTGCTCTCTCCTGGGAAGGTCCACACCCCGTTCGTCCACTCGATGAATTCCTCTTTCGTTATCGTGGTCTTTCCTTTGTCCGTTCGTTTCCAGGTGTGCTTGTACAAAAGAACGATCACCTCAACAGGTGCAATAACGTAGGGAGCCGATGCAGATACCCAACTACCCCATGCAGTCCTACGTGATATGTTTTGCTCATTCCACACAATCGTGCTTTGATACTTCAACCCGACACTTTTCGCTATCTGCACAATGTCAACGTAAACACTTTGCAAGCCGCCTCTGTTCTTATCAAGAGGGACGTTTAGACAGACTCTCCCATCTGGGGCGAGAAGCTCGTAGAACCTGCGCAGATAGTTCTCTGTAAATCGCAAATACTCGCTGTAGCTCATTGCGTCATCCATGCTTCCATATTCCACACCGACATTGTACGGCGGAGATGTGACTATCAAATTGACCTTACCCTCAAGGTCAGATAGATCAACCTGCAGAAAATCGTTCAACAGAAGCTGTACACTGCCGTCATTGAAATAGACGTTTTTCTGCTGTTTAGGACATGGGTGCTCCTCTTTCAGCTTTAACAACTGTTCTGCAAGAAGCTCATTCAACAAAGCATTTATACTCTTTCCATGGGTTGCGGACATCTCTGAGAGTTTGGTGTGTATAGAGCTCATGATCCGGAATTTCCTTTCTACTACCCCGCTCACTTTTAAGTACTTCACTAATCCACCTCCTCTTGATCAAAAATTATACACCAGAAAGTGGGGGTTTCTTTGTACAGGTGACAGTTTGTTAACATTCTAAGGCAGGAGGCGTTACGTGTGAATAACAGTAACCCCATACGTAAAAGACAAAGCGAGGTTTCTAAACGAGGAAGGGCAGTAGAGAAAAAAGTTGCTGAACTACTTCTCGATGACGAAGAGATTCGTGAAAGGTGCATTGTAGCACGCGGACCGACATCACTCTTGAACGCCGCGAATCAGACTTGCACTGCTCGACTTTCCGATTACTTCACAGAAGAAAATGTCGAGATAGACGTATCGGAACTCACTGTAAGTTACAAAAAGTTGGACGGAAGTGAGACTAGAGAGTTGATGGATGCTGATATAGTGGTATTAGACAAGGAAAGTCGGAGAATTCTGTGCGTGATCTCGGTAAAGAACTCGCTGAGGGAAAGAGGCGGTCAAACTGCATACTGGGCCGTAAAGTCTTCAAAAAGATGCTTTAAATACATATTCGTAACGCCTGATAAGGATCACGAATTGTGCGATGAGAACAGCAAACCGAAAGATAATAAGTGGTTAACCATACTGACCAGCGAAATGGATGCTGTTTTTGTTTTGAAAGAAAGCGGGGCCTGTATCGAGAATGGAAACTTCTATGTCGGTAATGAATGCCTAAGGAAATACATAAAGACATTGCTCAATAATCAAGATTCTGACTGTCAAAAACTTTAAGAACACGAGAGTTTCATCAGTAGTGGGTGATCGAACCCTCCAGAGAAGCTTTCTTGAGTCTCATCGTTTGTACAACATTGTGGAGTGGTTTTATTAACCTATCTCCGAGCCCCAAAACGGGGGTTTAGCTTACCGTCCTCAGCTTGCAAGCTTTAGCCATGACGATGTGACCAGCGCCCATACTCCTATTTTCACAAGATTCTAGAATTCCTTCTCCAGCACTCAGCTTCATTCTCTATCCCAGCATGTATTTTTGATTGCTGATCGCCTTTTCGTTTGCATTTTATGAGTTGCCATTGATTCGCAGCACCGTTCTTCGTAATAGGGTTGATTCTTCTGCAGTGCAATTCTATAAAAAGATTCTGTATTCACCCTGCGTCTTTTCCATGAAAGACATCTTTTCCAGAGTCTTGAGGAGCAGATACAAAATTGACTCTGAGATATCATCGCGAAAGCGTCCGAAGAAAACAACTGAGCGATCTTGAAAGAAAAATGTTTCTGGAAAAAGATGGGAAAATCGGCAGAATACGCGGTGGCGAGACAATAGTTGTCGATATCGCGCGGGTTACTGATGAAGAGCAAACCCTTGTCTTTGGAGATATCCTGCGCACCATCTACTCCCTTTATGCAGAGGAAGACACTGATAGGGAGGAACTCCCAGAAAAGGTGATTATCTTTGTTGACGAGCTAAATAAATACGCTCCTGCTCGTGAGAAAGAGTCACCCATCATCGAGCAGATAATGGATATCGCAGAACGTGGGCGTTCTCTGGGTGTGATCCTCTTTGGTGCAGAACAATTCATGAGTGCTGTACATGATCGTGTTGTTGGAAATTGTTCGACATTGATAATTGGTCGGAGCAGTTCAGCTGAGCTTTCCTCACCAGTATATCGGTTCTTGGACCCAGCGGTTAAGGCCAACATCACACGTTTGCAAAAAGGTGAACTTGTGATCAGTCACCCTATTTTTCGTCAACCATTGAAACTAATGTTCCCGAAACCTGCGTATCTGCAGGAAGGAACTGAATGAAAGATGCAAGAAAAGAAATTGACACTCGATTCGAGCGGTTCGATGGAAAACACCGTTCAGGCTGGGTCCATTCGTTGTTCCAAAACCGGTTTTGAAATCCTGTGCCTTCTCGTCTGATGCCGTAAATGAAAAACGCGATAATATCAAGTTGGAACCAAATTCACCGCACGTCGAACTGGCATCGACAATACAAACAAAACAGCGACACGTCATTTCGTTCGAACGGAAGATATCCAGTTGTAGCTGATTTCTTCCAATTAGACTGACTTTTTCACCTTAGACTCTCAAACCCTTTTCGAATGATTTCTGCCATTCGGCGTCGGCGTTCCTCCAGAAATGTCCCGTAACCCATGTTGTACCAGCCTTCAGGCAGTGCATGGTACCAGTACATTTCTTTGAGTTTCTCGGGTGGAAAACGACGTTCATACTCGGGTGCGTAATCTGAGGGAGGGCGATCTCTTATATCGGTGTTGTCGTGCCATTCTACCAGTGCGAAGTTGGCAACCTGGCTTATGTCGTGTTTATCTTTAACGTCCTGTTTTTCAAGGTATTTGCGTGGAAAGAGATGGTGTCTTTCCACGGCTAATCTGTGCGGTTGTGATGTGGGATCGAGCATGTCACGAACCTTCATGGATGAATAAAGTACCGGAGCGTCGAGCAAGCAGAGAGCCGCAAAAAAGGCGAATTGTCCCGGATTGCGAGCGGAAGCTGTGGCCAGTTCGTTGGGGAGCGTGACAGTCCAGTAATCGTTTGTTAGAACCGCCGATATTTCCTGTTCCAGTGTCCGAATGAACTCTTCTGAACTGGAACAGCTTCGTATCAATGCGAGATCCTGTTCCATACGTGTTTCAGCAGAAGAGGAATAGCGGCTGGTGAGCGAACTCATGAAGAACCATCGCGCCATCAGATCTCGGAGAGTGTGCTGGTCCAGACCAAAACCTTGCTTGCCGATGAGCCAGAGGGAGTAAGTGTAAACCAGCGCCATTTCAGAGGTAATAAGACTGGGATGGATATATCCGGCACGTTTTGTAACTTTCAAAAAGTCGTGCCAGTTTTGTAAGCTGAGGACATCATCCTGTGCTTTTTTCAGGAGAGCGAACTGGGCATCACGACGTTCAGGAGAGAATTCACCGGTCTGAAGGTCTTTGCCCCGTAGAATAGAATACACGTATTCCAGCCGGGCACGACGAAAAGCCAGTACCACATCGACTCTCAACAGTTGATCTGGCTGAGGTTTGAAGTATGGGTTATAGGGTGAAGGACGGTTATCCGAAGGTGGATTCTTAGCCTGTCGGCAGAACTCTTCCAGCTCTTTACGGCCTTCGTCCCAGAAAACAGACATCAACGTCAGGATGAAATCGGCCTGATTGAGTGTACGACCTCTGCTGTTTATGCGAACAAAGATCTCAGAAACCTGTTCTTCTGTGGCGCTGGCAGAAATTTCCAGAGCGGTCATTGGATAATTGAGGAGGTTGACCAACTTTTGAATGGATCGAGGAATCCGCTGCCGTTCTTCTTCAGTTAGACCACGACGTTCTTCTAATCTCTTCATAAAACTGGAGATGAAATCGTACAGTGCGAAACCTTCTTGCCACAGGATGCTGATATCAGCTATCCAGTTGAGATCTCGTTCAATCGACGTGTTGGTAACCTCAAATTTCTCTTCCAGAGGGTTAAAAGCTATTCTCAACCGTTTTTGATCAAAATTCTTATCCACAATTCGTACACCCTTCATCACAGCGTAGAGGGCGGTGAGTCGCTGTTGGCCATCCACAACGAGCAGACGAGGTGTTTTCTGCTTGCTGCCCGTCCCAATAGTGCGGTGTTCACCAGGAGAACCATTTTCCCAGAAAAGAAGGGTTCCGATGGGATAGCCACGGTACATAGAATCAAACAGATCACGTACACGGGTTGTATCCCAGACGAAGGGCCGTTGAATATCAGGAAGACCTATTTCACCACTATCAATATTCTCCAGCAACCCACCCACACTGTAATCTACCTTTTTAAATAAGAGACCGCTCATGATGTGCATACCCCCCTGAATTTTCCACAAAACGTTAGTAGAGATCAGATAATATAATCAAAATCCTATTAGATATAATAACATTGATATTTAAAGAATTGATGTATTCCACCTTTTCAATTTAAGAAATAGTCACTTTCCTGAATTCTTATTTGAACCGCGGGGAGGATTATGTACATGAAACAAACAGCGAGTGGTCATGAATTTGACAGTGACAAGATCAGGGGAATTGGAAAAGAAGATAAAATCAAACCCTGTTTTGGCTAATGAATGCGCAAAGACAAGGATCCTCTCGAATCTTTCTAAAGATTGATACAGTGAGAATACAAAACTCCATGGAGAGTTACAGCAGCATAGGATTAACTGACATCACTATTCTGCACCGCAATTGATAACTCTTTTCTCAAAATATGGGGTTTTCCCAGCTAAATGTGCCTCTACTATTACAGAATGAAAGCCAGAAAGCACATTCTATTTATGTGATTGAGATGAATAGCAGGGTAGGGGTAGTGGCTTTGCCTAACCCGATGCGGTTAAAGTTTGTAAGGTGGGCACGCCACAGGAAGAATCCCATCCCCTTCAGGAAATTGAGAGTAAGTCAAATTCTTGTGGACCAAATCTATTTTGATTCCAAGAAGGTTGATCTCATTCGGAATTCTCGGGCTGAAAAACTATTTTGGGGGGAGAAAATTTAGGCTGTTCTGTATCTCGGCGATGTTATCACAAAGAAGGCTTCGATGATCCAGTTTATTACCTACTTCTTTTCATGCGCGCCAACCTGTGCAGGATGAGGAGTTGAGCCGTTGTATAACTACAACCTCAAAAGATAATCGTAAGTTCTTAGCCATTCTTTCAAGCTTTCATAGTTGGGCATTAGCATTTTTACCTTGATCCAAAACATTCTCGAATGATTTCTTTCTTCCAGATGGCAAAGCTCATGAACAACGACATAATCTATAACCGAGAGAGGTGCCATAATTAATCTCCAGGAGAAGTTTAAATTCCCTTTTGGAGAACATGAACCCCATCTTCTATTCGCGTTTGTGATGTTGACTTTATTAAACACGAATCCTCGTTTCTTGGCGTACCACTCAACCCTTTGAGAGATCTTTTCATAAGCCCTTTCTTTATACCAATCGATAAATAGTTGTTTGGCTACTGACTGATAGTCTCTCAAGAGGAAGAACCCATTATTGAATATCAGTGGTTGCTCTTGTTTCTTGACAATGGTCAATTTGTAATATCTTCCAAGATAGAGAAATCCCTCTCCATTTACAAACTCTTTTGGTTTAAACTTCGGATCCCTTATAAGAATCTCTTTTTTCTTTTTCTCTATCCATTTTATGTGTTTTGCTACAACCCTTTTTATGGTCTCCTCACTCACGCCAAAAGGTGCTCTAACTATTAAAGTTGCATCATCGGTTATTTGCAAGGCAATTGTCTTCCTCTTCGATCTAATTATTTCATAATCCTCTGTTCGCATCTTTCTAACTCCTGCCTCCATAAATGTGATACGCGAGCTCCAATGATCTTTGGGCTATTTCCTTCCGCTTATTGAAGAGGTTATTCTTATTTGAGGTGTCATTGTTCGTAATGTACGGCCGAGAGCCTTCAGCAAGTCTGTCCACTTTAGTATACTCGAAAGGAGATCTATCATTAAGTAGTTGAGAGACTATGGAACTTTTTAACCTCTTTTGTTTAGTATAATTTTCCCAAAAATCCACTGACTTAATCCCATCCTTGATAACATTCAGTATATCCCGAGTCAATCCAATCAGAAAATCGAGTTCACTTTGTGAAAGTTCTTCCATAGACTTCTTGTCAAATATCATTTGCTTCAGTAAACCAAAAAAGGGCATCTCCGTTTTGGGATCAAATCCGAAGGTATTTTCTGCTCCTCTTCCTTTTTTAATTTCTTCTCTGATTCTCTCCAATTCCTCAGCGATTAAATCCCAATTCTCCTTGTATTCTTCAAGTATCTTTTTCACTCTATCTGAAAAACGCTCATACAACTCCGGGTCTTCTTCGTAATGCTTTTGAATATATTCCTTTATCGCGTATTCCAATTCTTGCGCTCTGGCTTTTGAGGCGTTTTTCTTTGCTTTTGCTATGAAATCATCGGAGAGTAAAGAGATCGGCGAAATCTTTGGATCGACACCTTTGGATATCAGATATTCTTCTATGATTTCTCTAATTTTTTGGCTTGCATCTCTTATACTTAATTTATTATCCCTGTATCTGTGTCTTGCAGATTCCTTTATAAAATTGATAATTTTCAAGTCTTTTATATATCTTAGGGCTTCTGGATCAGGAAGTACCTTGTCCATTGCTTTATTAAACTCTCTAACAAGAGCTATGAATTCATCTCTTATCTCTTCATTAACCAGCAGATCAATACATTCGTCGATATTATTTCTCCAGTCCTCAATATCGAATTTTTTGAAAAA
>Ga0209409_1002759_pt1 | contig 12558 bp, 12 predicted proteins | sample AD_JPNMR1_MetaG_FD_184424 | JGI IMG/M metagenome (GOLD analysis project Ga0209409, IMG submission 184424) | Active sludge microbial communities of municipal wastewater-treating anaerobic digesters from Japan - AD_JPNMR1_MetaG (SPAdes) (version 2) | ecosystem: Engineered > Bioreactor > Anaerobic...
CAACTATTTTTTTTCATTTCTTTTTCGCTTTTCTTTTCATTATTTCTTTTATTTGTTTTAATTTCTTTTTACTTACTATTCGTAATGCTGCAAAGGGGTATACCATGTCTGGGATATTTTCTGAAAATAAAAAAATTTTTTCTTGACAAAATAAAAAAAATAATATATAAATAGGCAAAATTTTTAAATGATATTTAGGGAGTGAAGGAAGAAAATCAATAAATTTGAAAAAATATAAATTTAATATTAGAATAAAAAATAATAAATACACCCCTGTAAACTCCCCCAATCTAAGCAGGTGTGGCACTCACCCGGGTGCCTACCTGCTTTTTTATTATTCGATTTTTATATCATTTTTTTGATATGACAAAAAAAGGTAAAATTTTTTTTTATATAAATATTATTCTTCTTTTTTTTATGATTTTAATCGTAAAGTATTTTTATCAAGCCGTACCAGTAAAATCATTAGAATTTGGCGATATTAAAATTTCATTATACATTATACCAAATTTTAAAACAAAAGATTACAATATAAAAATTAGGTTATATAACATTTCATTTAAGCCAATAAATATCGAATTAAGTAAAAATAATTTTTCATTTATAATAAAAGACAAAGAAGAAAGAATAATTTATGAAACAAATATATTTGAAAATACAGAAGGAATAGTAAAAGAAATAGAAAGCAAAAAATATTATGAAATAGAATTTCAAATATATAAAGAAGAATTAAAAATTGTTGATTATAAAAAATTTTATAATATAAGTTTTAGATATAAGAACAATATTCTGACGCACAGTTATAAATTTTTAAAATGAGAAAAAAGATAGTATTTTTTTTAATAATAATTTTATTGATTTTTTATAGATTTATATTTTATTCAGCAGACCCATTTTATGTATCGTGGAGTACAGGTGCATATACTGATATAGGATTTTATTTACATAATGCACGACATCAATATTTATTTAATTCACCTCTTTTTGGAAATTGGGATAATAGATTTTTATTTCCAGTTTATCATTATTATTATTTATTTTTATTTGAGATTTTTGGTTTAAGTAAATTAACCATTCAATTAAATCTCGTTATTATTCAAATTATTATTATTTTTTTTCTTTATAAAACCATTTATAAAATTTATAATGATTACAAAATTTCATTATTGGCAATATTTGTCTATTCATACAATTTCAATTTGATAAGAAACAATCGAATACCTTTTCTTGAAAATATGATGTTATTGTTTTTTATTATTTCTTTTTTCTTTTTGAATGATAATAAAAAGTTTTCTTTTGTTTTATCAGGTGTTTTTTATGTTTTTTCTATAATGTGTAAATCAATAACACTTTTTTTATTGCCTGCATATTTGATTTTTTTATTTTTAAAAAAAAAATCAGGTATAAAATATTTTTTGATTGGCTTAATTTGTGTTTTAATAATATGGTTTTTAATTATGTTTCAAACAAATTATAATATTTTATATTACACAATTTTTAATAAACCAATTAAGGCTAATTTTACATATTTATTTAGAATTTATAATGTTTTTAATACAAATTTATTTATGAGAATGCCAATTATTTTTTATTCTGTGTTTTTTTATTTTTTAATTATTTTATTATATCAGATAAAATTATCTCAATATCAAATATTTTTAATATTATCATTTGTTTTTTCACATTTTTTTATTGCTTTTAGTTTTTATAATCCTGATAGATATTATTTGTTATTATTATTTTTTTATTTATTAATCTTTGTTGATTTTATTTATTTTATTTTTTATAAAAACAGCGAATTTTATAAAACCATAAAAATAAATTTAATAATTATTTTTTTATCTTTTTTGATTTTGCATTTTATTTCTTATAATAATATCTTTGTTTTTTACCGCTCGTTTTTAAATACACATATTTTATTTAATAACATTATTAAATATAGTTTTTTGGTAATTTTGTGTAATTTAATTTTTTTTATTTTTTTTGTTCTATTAAGTAAAAAGTATTATCATAAATTTATTATTTTACTTCTTGTTTTTTCATTTGTATTGAATAATTATCAATTTTATGAAGCAATAAAAAAAAGAAGTTATGCAATAAAAGAAATACAAGATTACATAGCAAAGAATATAGATAGAGAAAAAATAATAACAGGCTGGTGGTCGCCGACATTAGCATTATTTTCAAAAGCAAAAATTTTAACTGTCTATAATGAAGATGATTATAATAATTTTATCTTTGATTATATTATTTTAGAAAATGAAATACAAGCAAACACCTTTAAAAATAAGCAAATAATCAAAATACAGGATTTTTATATACCTTATCTAAAAAAATATATAACATTATACCAAATCATAAAATAGAATTAACCAAACATATTTTTAAATAATCTGCTAACTATGCTTGAATTATCAACTGCTTTATCATAAAGGATATTAGCATTTTTAGCAATAAAAGAATTTTGATAAAATTTTGTGGTTTCAGTAGAATAATCAGTATCCTGAAAATTACTGAATACTTTTGTTTGATTTTGTAAATTTATTTTTTCAAAAGAAATTGTATTATTAAATCTATTTTGAATACCCCCAAGAATTGCTAATTTTTGATTTATTATATTTATAGCATTATCAATTTGTTGAATAGCATTTTCAGCTCCACTTAAAGTTGAAATATTAATAGAAGAAATATTTAATTCTGCAGCATTAAGAGTTTGTGGTAGCCCGGTATCAAGATATTCACCATCTTTTACAGCAATTTTTGTAGTTTCAAATGGTAAACCAATAAATTGAATTGTATCAGTTCCTTTTAAAATTTGATTTCCAAAAGTAACACTAATTTTATTATTTGAAGCATCAGATAAAGTATAAGTATTATTTGGTAAAACTCTTTGTGCTGAACCACCATTAAATGATGCTTTTTGATAAATATCAAAAGTAATTACATCATTTTCAACATAATAAGGACTTGAAGCAAGATTAAACGAAATACCGTTTTGATTGAATAAAGTGCCTTCTGTATATGTCCAGGTATTTATTGTGCCTGAATCAGTTGTTTCTTTAACAGTCCATTCATTAGGAGTAGAAGTTTTAGTTAAAGTAAAATTAGCACCTTCTATTCTGTCTGCTGGATTTAAGGAAACAGTTTGATTCCAGTTAATTGAATCAGGCACAATAGAATTTATTTTAAATTCTAAATCACAAATATCTAATGGCCAGCTTAAAGGTGTAAAATTACCACCTACTATTCTACCTACATTGCCATCAAGATAAATATCCTGCCAGGTGGTATAATTTTGATATCTCATTTCCCAACTACTATCAGTTGTATCAATAGTAAAATAATATGTTTGCCCTGGTGTAACGCTAACTGAAGTATCAAAAGTAAATTTGACAAAATCTAATGAAGATTGGTCAACAAATTGTGTTTTTGTTGCTAACAGATTATTTGAACTATCATAAAGTTTAACTGTCATATCACCACTATGATTTTGAATTTTAAATTCAATTGAATTAACATCATTATTAACAGGTTTAAAACTTTGAGCAATTGTAGAGCCCCACCCCTGACTAATATAATATGCTTTTATATTTGTAACATTTGGATTTGTCGGTGAAGTAGTAATTATATTTGCTTCGTGTTGAGTAATTCCAGAGGTATCAACTGATTGTAATTCAAGTGAGGTTGTTAAATTATAATTACCTTCTGGTAAACTTGAATTTACATTTTCAACATTAGTAATTCCAATATTACTTACACCCGATAGTTCGCATGTATAAGCAGTAACTTCTTTTAATAAATAAGTTTCATTATATTTTACAGTATCAGAATAACGGTTAACTTCTTGAATAATTTGGTCTACTTCTTGTTGTAAAAATTTTCTATCATCATCTGTCAAGATTTGATTTGCTGCCTGAACTGAAAGAGTTTTTAATCTATTCAAATAACCATTCAAATCATTTAAAGCGCCTTCGGCAGTTTGAATAAATGAAATTCCATCCTGTATATTATTCACATATTGTTGTTTTGAAAGAAGGTTCTTTTTATATCTATCGATTATACCTAAAATAGCAGGGTTATCAGCAGCATTGTTGACTGCTTTACCAGAAGTTATTTTTTGTAATGATTTAGCACTTTCATTTGCTTTAATATTAAAGAGCCGAATATTTTGATAAGCAAAGTAATTACTCAAATTTATATTCATAAAAATCCCTCCTTATAAGAAATGATTCTTTTATCAATTAAAAATATTATTTTTATAAGTTTTAAATTTTTACTACTATTAACACATTTAATTACTTTATATATTTTTTTATTTTAATTAACCTTTATATATTTTTTCTTTTGTAATTTTCGCCATTCAATGAACAACAGTTAAATTACATATTTTTTTACTCTTCTTTCATAAATCATAAATATACTTATTATTTGTTTTTCTTCACAGAAACATAACCTTTCTTTCATTTTCGATTTTTCAAAAAATCGAAATAAAAAATATTTCAACATTTAAGTGTACATTTAAATGCTGCTATTTTTTACAAATCCTAAAAAAAATATTTACTTATTTTTAACCTTATTCTTTTTTCTCAATTTTTATAAAACATACAATAACCTTTAAATTTTTCTTCAATACTAAAATTATATTGTACACTTTATATTTTTTACCCTTAATATATTTTTTATGCTTTATAAAAAATTAATCGTGGATTTAAGGAAATGAATTATAAAAGAAAATAAACTCCTTCATCTTTAACCTCCTTGTTAAAAATAAGTTATATCATCCATAATATAACTTTTGGTCTTATTATCATTATCGGCAAAAATTTAAGAAACTTTAATTTTTTTAAAAAAAATATTGATAAAAATTTTTAGATTAAATAGACTATTTAATGAAATGAAATTATTTATATTTCTATGTTTTTTCATATTAACAAATTGTCAAAGAAATAACATAAATAAAAATGTATCAGGAACTTATGAAATAATAAAAGGAAAATGGCAAATAAACGAGGATACAATTATATCACTTTCATCGGATGAAAATGAAATTACATTTAATAAATATTTTAATGAAATAAATTTCAAAATAAAATTTAAGAGTATAAGTAAAGCAGGCATAATATTGTATTTTCAAGATAATGAAATATATTTTGAAATATCAATAGAAGATAAGGCAATTTATTTATGGCAGCGTGAAAAAAATAATTATAAAAATATAAAGACATATTCCATAATTGTTATACCAGAAAAAGAATACGATATAAAAATAAAAAAAAGTAGTTTTGTATTAATATTTAATTTTGAAGAAGAAGAGATATTCAGAATAAAAAAAATAGAAGAGATAAGAAAAATTGGATTTAAAGCACTTGACAAAGATATAGAAATAAATTTAAAATAAAAAAAATTTATGTTTATACTTGACAACAAAAAGAGTATAAATTAATATAAAAAAAATTAAAGGAGGTAAAAATGGATTCATTCATAGTTGAAACAAAATTATTACCATCTCCGATAACAGAAAAAAATTATGAAAATAAAATAATTAAAGAACCTACAGTATCAAATGAATTAGCCACATCATTTTCAGAAGTTTTAAAAAAATTATTTTCAACAACAAATTCCTTACAATTAGAATCAGAAGAGATGACGAGAAAATTTGTATTAGGTGAAGTAAATAATGTTCATGAAGTAATGTTAGCAATACAAAAAGCAGAGACAGCACTTGAATTTACAATGGAAATAAAAAATCAATTAGTTCGTACGTATTCAACACTTGAAAGAATGCAATAAGTGGAGGAATAAATGAAAGATTTATTTCAAAAATATATTGAGCAGTTTAAAAAAATTTGGGGGAATTTAAACAAAAATCAAAAAATAATTTATTCATCAATAATTGGCTTAGTTATAATATTTTTTATAGTCTTGTTAATTTTTTCAACAGGCACAAAATACGCACCATTATTTGAACATCAGATAAATATAGAAGAGAGTGGAAAAATTTCAAAACAATTAAATCAATGGAATATAAAATATAAATATGAAGGTGGTTTACTTTTAGTTCCCAAAGCAGAACGAAATAGTATTTTATTAAAATTAGCAAGTGAGAATAAATTACCGCAGGTAAATTATGAAGGTTTTAAATTATTTGATAATTTAAAATTTGGAGCGACAGAATATGAAAAGCATATACAATATTTGCGTGCATTAGAAGGCGAACTGGCAAATATGATAGCTTCCCTTGAACCAGTTAAATCAGCAGCAGTGCAAATTCATATTCCCAAGCAAAGATTATATTTAGAAGAAGAAGAACCATCAAAAGCGTCAATTACAATTACTTTACATCCTTATGCAAAAATCAGTAAGAAACAAATAGAAGGAATAATGAATCTTGCAGTATATTCTATACCTGGCTTAAAAAGAGAAAATGTTGCAATTGTCAGTTCAGAAGGAATTACATTATCAGATTTTAGATTAGAAGAAGAATTAGAAGAGACAAAAATAGGAAAGCAAGAAAAATTAAAACGAGAGAAACAAAATGAATTAGAAAATAAGATAATGTATACAATTGGAAAAGCTTATGGTTTTGATAAAGTTCGGGCATCAGTTGTAGTAGAAATGAATTTTGATAGAATAGAAAGTAAAGAAGAGAATTATTCACAGACAGGATTTGAACCAATAAAACAGAGTTCTGAAAATATAAAAGAAGAATTTGAAGGAGTCGGTTTAAAACCAGGCGGTAATCCTGGTGTGGACAATAATGTACCAATATATAAAGGCGTAAAAGATTTTCCAATAAAATATAAGAAAGAAGAAACGCGTGATAATTTTCAACCAAACAAAGCAATAATAACAAAAATAAAAAATCCATCAATAGAAAGGATTACTGCATCAGTTCAAATAGATGGTGATTATGAAGAAAAAACAGATAAAGATGGATTGCCAGAATGGATATATAAGCCACGAACTCAGGAAGAATTAGATAAAATTCGTAATTTAGTAGAAACAGCAATAGGTATAAATCCAGGTCGTGGTGATAAAGTAGTTGTAGAAAATATTCAATTTGATAGAAGAGAAGAATTTACAGCAAAACGAAACCAGATTATAATAGCAAAGAAACGAGAAGAAATTTTAAAATACAGTATTTTAGCAGTGATAATTTTTATATTATTGACAATAATAGCAGTTGAACTTAATAAACGATGGATATTAGTTCGTGAAGAATTAAATAAAAAGCGTGCTTTAGCAGCAAAAGAATCAATGGATACAGGAATAATATATGAAGTAGAAATGTCAGCAGCGGATAGAGAAAAACTTGAAATACAGAAGCGTGCACAACAGGCAGCACGTGATGACCCAGAAATGGTTGCAAATTTATTAAAAACATGGTTATTAGAAGAATAAAAAAAGGTGATTAAATATGGCAGAAAAAAAGAGAGAAGGTGGATTAACTGGTAAACAAAAAGCGGCAATTTTTTTAGTTACTCTCGGCGCTGAACTTTCTGCTAATATATTTAAGCATTTAACAGATAAAGAAATTGAGGATTTAACTTTAGAAATTGCGCGGTTAGAAAAAATTGAACCAGAAGAAAAAGAAAATGTAATGCGCGAATTTCATGATATGTTAATTGCACATGAGTTTATTACACAGGGTGGTATTGATTATGCCAGAAATGTATTAGAAAAAGCACTTGGTCCACAACGCTCAATGGATATAATTAATCGTTTGACTTCTTCTTTGCAGGTCAAACCTTTTGATTTTGTTAGAAAAGCCGATCCTGCGCATTTATTAAACTTTATACAAAATGAGCATCCACAAACGATAGCATTGATTTTATCATATCTTGAACCAGAAATGGCAGCAGCTATTTTACCGCAATTAAGTGTTGAAGTTCAGGCTGATGTAGCAAAACGAATTGCAATGATGGATAGAACATCACCAGATATTTTACGCGAAGTAGAGCGTGTTTTAGAAAGAAAATTATCTTCATTAGTTAGTGAAGAATATGCAATTGCTGGTGGTATTCAGACTGTTGTCGATGTTTTAAATTTAGTTGACCGTGGCACAGAAAAAAGTATTTTAGAAACATTGGAAGAAGAAGACCCGGATTTAGCTGAAGAAATAAAGAAAAGAATGTTTGTATTTGAAGATATTGTTATGCTTGATGACCGTTCTATACAACAGGTACTTCGTGAAGTTGATATGAAAGAACTTGCAATGGCTTTAAAAGCAGTAGATGAAACAGTAAAGGAAAAAATCTTTTCAAATATGTCAAAACGCGCAGCAACTATGTTGCAGGAAGATATGGAGTTTATGGGTCCTGTTCGTATGCGTGATGTTGAAGAAGCACAACAGCGAATTGTTAATGTTATTCGAAGATTAGAAGAAGCAGGTGAAATCATAATAGCAAGAGGAGGCGAAGAGGAATTAGTTGTCTAATATATTTGAATCCTACAACATAATAACCGAGCCACAGACAATAATTATTGGCCCTAATTTAGGGAGCGGAATTTTATCATCATCAAAAGAAAAAGATACAACACAAATATTAGAAGAAAAAATAAAAGAATTACAATCCCAAAAAGATTTATTAGAAGAACAAATTTCAAATCTGGAAATAGAAAAAGAAAAAAAAATTAAATCAGTTGAAAGTGAAATTTTACACATAAAAGAAAAAATTCTTAAAGAAGCAGAAGAAGTAAAACAAAGAATAATAAATCAAGCACAACAGGAAGCAATAAAGATAAAAGAAGAAAGCAAAAATAAAGGATATAGTGAAGGATATAATGCTGGCAAAGAAAAGATAGAAAAAGAATTTGCTGCAAAATTTAATACAATAAATCTAATTATTAATAAATTAGAGCAAGAAAAAAAAGAGCAATTATTAAAATATGAAAATGATATAATTCACTTAACATTTGATATTGCAAAAAAGATAATAAAGCAGGAAATAAAAAGTGATAGAAATATTATATTAAATAATTTAAGATATGTAATTAAAAAAATATCAGATTGTAAAATAATCAGAATATTTGTTAATCCTGAGGAAATTCAAATATTAAAAGAATATCAAAGTGAAATAAAATCTAAATTGCCGAGTTTAGAAAAAATTGAATTTATTGCTGATAATAATATTGATGTAGGCGGCTGTAAAGTTGAAACTGAATTTGGGAGTTTTGATGCTTCTATAAAAACTCAAATTTTAGAACTTGAACAGGAATTGTTAGAAAATCTTAAATAATATGGTTTTCAATAAATTAAAACAAATCATTGAAGAAAAAGATACAATCCGTTCAACAGGTAAAGTTACTGATGTTATTGGTTTAGTTATCGAAAGTTCAGGACCAAAATCAAGTATTGGTGATTTATGCTTTATTAAAAATGAAAATTCTGATAATTTATTAAAAGCAGAAGTAGTTGGTTTTAGAAATAATAAAGTTTTACTTATGCCAATTGGTGATATGCAGGGATTAGCGCCAGGTGCAGAGGTAATTTCAACAGGTGCACCTTTAACTATTTATCCATCAGAAGAAATGTTAGGTCGTGTTTTAAATGGAATTGGTGAACCTATTGATGAACAGAAAATCACTATTTTAAAAAATAATAAAAGACATATTTATTCACAACCACCTGACCCTTTAAAAAGAAGAAGAATAAAAGAAATTATTCAAACAGGTATCTCTGCTATTGATGGTTTAATTACATTAGGTAAAGGTCAAAGAATTGGTATTTTTTCTGGCAGTGGTGTTGGGAAGAGTACATTATTAGGAATGATTGCACGGTTTACTTCAGCTGATATAAATGTTATTGCACTGATAGGCGAGCGTGGTCGTGAAGTAAGAGATTTTATTGAACGGGATTTAGGTGAAGAAGGTTTAAAGCGTTCTATTGTAATTGTAGCGACTTCTAATCAACCACCATTATTACGATTACGCGGTGCTTTTATTGCTCATACTATTGCTGAATATTTTCGTGACCAGGGCAAAGATGTAATGCTTATGATGGATTCTGTGACACGATTTGCACGTGCTCAGCGTGAAGTTGGGTTAGCTATTGGCGAGCCACCTGCTACAAGAGGGTTTACTCCTTCTGTTTTTACTTTATTGCCACGTTTACTTGAACGATCTGGTACATCAGAAAAAGGCTCAATTACTGGTTTATATACTATTCTGGTTGATGCTGATGATATGAATGAACCAATAGCAGATAATGTTCGTGGTATTCTTGATGGTCATATAATTTTATCAAGAGAATTAGCAGAAAAAAATCAGTATCCTGCAATAGATGTATTAGCAAGTTTAAGTCGTTTGATGATTGACATTGTGCCAAAGGAACAATTAGAAGCAGCACAAAAATTTCGTGAAATTCTTGCTGTTTATCGTGATGCTGAAGATTTAATTAATATTGGGGCTTATGTTAAAGGCTCTAATGCTAAAATTGATTATGCAATTGAAAAAATAGATAAAGCAATAAATTTTTTAAAACAAGGGGTATTTGAAAAAAGAACTTTTGAAGAAACAAGAAGAAAATTATTTGAAATATTTAAATAATTATTGAGGTGTAAAATATGAAAAATTTATTTCTCTCTTTTTTATTAATTTTTTTATTTACTTTTTTATTATTTGCGCAAGAAGAATTAGTCTGTCCAAATGGTCATCCAATAAAAGTAAAAGGCGCTAAATTTTGCACAATTTGTGGTGCTAAATTAATTCCTGTTTCTCAAACTAAACCAAAAGAAGAAGCACAACCACAAGAACAAATAAAAAAAGAAGAGGTTTTAAAACAGGAAGAAGTTAAAGAAACGATTATCAAAAAAGAAGAAGAACCAAAACAAGAGACAAAAGAACCCTTAAAAGAACTATTAAATGAATTAAAAGAAAATAAAAGACCAGCAGTGTCAGAGCAGATTATAAAAGATACCACTACTGTTTCTGCTCAATCGCAAATAGTAGAAAAAAAAGAAGAAAAACAAATTCAAGATAAAAGGATAAATAAATCAGAAGTAAGTGAAGAAGATATTGGTTATAAATATTTTGTTGAACAAAACTATTCAAAAGCATTGGAAACTTATTTATCTAATTTAAAAGAAAAAGAAAATGATTTCTTGATAAATTACAATATTGGTGTATGTTATTTTAAACTAAATCAATTACAGGATGCTGAAGCATATTTAAAAAAATCATTAAAATTAAATGTAAATAATCCAGAAGTATATATTTATCTTGGTCTTGTGAATTATAAGTTAAATAAAAAAGATGAAGCTAAATCTTATTTCAGAAAAGTTTTATTACTTGATGTTGATGAAAAATATATTGAATTATCTTATAAATATTTAAAAATGCTTGATAATTTATAATTTTTAAAAAATCGGGAAGTTCAGTCACATAATGGAACAAATAATTATCCATAAAAGAAAAAGTTGGATTATAATTTTTAAATAAGTCATCAACAATAATAGGACGGATATAAGCAATATCTTCATTAAAATAATTGTAATCATTTAGAATATTAAAAGGAGTTTTATAATCTTTATAAGAATTTTTTCGTAAGAAATTAAAAAATAAAAGAAAAATATTAATTTTATTTAAGAAATCATTTTTAGAAAAGAAAATATGTTTAGAATAAAATTCATCTTCGATTAATCTATGAGAAGATTCAACATCAGCATTAGCATTAGGATAATGAGGTGGGATATATCTAACTTTAGGACCTAATGCTTCAATTTCTTTTTTAACACAATGGTGCCACAATGGGGACAGGCGTCATCACTTCATCACAAATTGAATAATTATAAGTTTATTTAATATGTTTTTTAAAAATTTAGTATAATTTTATAATAAAGTTTTTCTGTTTTTATTTGACACTAATAATAATGCCCCGAATAAAAAATAGCCACGAATTTGCACGAATTTACACGAATAATAAATAACACTAATAACACGAATAACAGAAATTATTTTTACCATTCACTAAAAAATCTGTATTCTGCACTCTGCTCTAAAAAAAAGGACTTTAAGGACGTCTGACCCCATGCACAGACCCCATGCACACGAATTTGCACGAATTTACACGAATAATAAATAACACTAATAACACGAATAACAGAAATTATTTTTACCATTCACTAAAAAATCTGTATACTGCACTCTGCTCTTAAAAAAAGGACTTTAAGGACGTCTGACCCCATGCACACGAATTTGCACGAATTTGCACGAATAATAAATAACACTAATAACACGAATAACAGAAATTATTTTTACCATTCACTAAAAAATCTGTATTCTGCACTCTGCTCTTAAAAAAAGGACTTTAAGGACGTCTGACCCCTAAAAAATTTGGATTATAATTTTTAAATAAGTCATCAACAATAATAGGTTGGATATAAGCAATATCTTCATTAAAATAATTGTAATCATTTAGAATATTAAAAGGTGTTTTATAATCTTTATAAGAATTTTTTCGTAAGAAATTAAAAAATAAAAGAAAAGTATTAGTTTTATTTAAGAAATCATTTTTAGAAAAGAAAATATGTTTAGAATAAAATTCATCTTCGATTAATC
>Ga0209409_1002761_pt1 | contig 12551 bp, 9 predicted proteins | sample AD_JPNMR1_MetaG_FD_184424 | JGI IMG/M metagenome (GOLD analysis project Ga0209409, IMG submission 184424) | Active sludge microbial communities of municipal wastewater-treating anaerobic digesters from Japan - AD_JPNMR1_MetaG (SPAdes) (version 2) | ecosystem: Engineered > Bioreactor > Anaerobic >...
GCGTAGATCTGGTACTTCATGTGCGCCATGCTTTCTCCGGCAAAAGCATCCCTCAGGTTCTTTTCGGTCATGATTCTCATGCACAAATCCCCTCCCAATTGATAGTGCTAATGGTTACTATAGCATACCAGCAATTTACTGGCAAGACGCTATTGCTATACATTCGTAACAAGCGCTTCCACTAGATGCTGGGCGGAAACACCTGTTTTGCGCGGTGTGTTGTGGGTAACCTGTGTATAATGTGGAAAACTAAGCCACTTAGTGAATTACCTCACCTCCCCCTAAGTGCCCTACCCCCAGAGCAGCCAAATCAGGATGTAGCCCACGGTCACGGCGGCCAGGGTAAAGGGCACACCCAGCCGCATGAACTGGCCGGCGCTCACTTCATAGCCTTCCCTGCGCAGCAGCCCGATACCGGTGATGTTGGCGGAAGCGCCGATGGGGGTGAGATTCCCGCCCAGGGTAGCTCCGCACAAAAGTCCGAAGTAGAGGAGGTTCGGTTCCACTGCCATAATGGAAGCTACACTGCCCATCACCGGCAGCATGGTGGCCACATAGGGGATGTTGTCCACGAAAGCGGAGATCAAAACGGACATCCAGACAATTAGGGTGTAAACCAGGAAGACGTTACCCTGTCCCGTGCGGGCGATGAAGGCGGCGAACCTTTCGATCACCCCAGCTTGCGTCAGTCCGCCCACCACCACAAACAAACCCATGAGCAAAAGCAGGGTGAACAAGTCGATATCGAGGATGGTCTTCCAGCTGTGCTTAAAGCCTTTCCCCAAAGCCAGATCCCGGATCAAGCCCACCGCGAAGAGGGCAACGCAGATCAAGCCGTTGGTGATGTGGGGTTTTTCGGGAATAAAGGAAGCCAGGATCAGAAGCACGATCATGATCAGAAGCAGATAGCCCGGGAACCTATCCTGCACCTCGGTACGGGCTTGCGGTTGGATCTGGCCCTTGGTGGAGCGCAGCACCCAATACAGGATGGCGGTGGCAGCTACTGCCCCTGCCTGTACCACCCAGAACATCCCGGGCCGGCCCTGGAGCCAGAAAAAATCCAGGAAGTCCAAATTGGCATGCCCGCCCAGGAGGATGGAAGTGGCATCACCCACCAGGGTGGCCGCACCCTGGAGGTTGGAGGCGATGGCCACGGCGATCACGCTGGTCACAGGGGAAATTCCCTGCTTCTTGGCGATACTCATGGCCACCGGGGCCACAATCAACACCGTCGCCACATTGTCCACGAAAGCAGAAATGATGCCGGAAAAGAGAGATAAAGCCACGATGGCCCAGCGAACAGTGGGCGTCTTCTCCAGGATCAGGTCCGCCAGCAGAGCAGGCATCCGGGACTCGATAAAGAGCGAAACAATCCCCATTGTTCCGGCGATCATCAAGATCACATTCCAGTCAATAAAGCCAAAGACCATGTTCAGGGGGACAATACCCACCGCAACAAAGATTCCTGCCGAGACTAGTGCGATATGCGGTCTGTAACGGGGCAGCAATAACAGCAAAAGGTAAGTGATGGCAAATAGTGCGATGGCCAATGTTTGCAATGCAACAACTTCCTTTCAACATTTCTTCTTTGAGGGAATTCTCTTTTGAGCAGAGGGATTCCTCTCCATAAAGACACCCTCTCCCGGAGATTTTGCCCTCGGGATGGAGCCCCCCAATTGCGCTAGTTCTTTCAGCCACGGCAGGGATCGGCTTCCCGGATGACTAATACCCAGAGCAAATCCTCTGCGCACGGAAGTGCCGTCATGATGGAAGGAAAAGGAGGCAGAACGATGGTTGATGTACTCCGTTTTGGTATGGTGGGTGGAGGTCTCGGCTCCTATATCGGCCAGGTGCACCGCAAGGGAGCCACCTTCGATGAGCAGGCCAGGCTGGTGGCGGGCAGCTTCTCCCGGGATTTCCAACGGACGCTGCAAACCGGCCAGCGGCTGGGCCTGGATCGGGAGCGCTTGTACCGGGATCACAACGAAATGGCAGAGCAGGAAGCAGCCCGGGAGGACGGCATTGACTATGTGATCATCTGCAGTCCCAACTACGCGCACTACGCGGCCGCCAAAGCCTTTCTCGAACGCGGTATCCATGTAGTGTGCGATAAGCCCCTGACCGTCACTGTGGAAGAAGCAGAAGAGCTGGCCCAGCTCGCCCAAGAGAAGGGTCTGCTCTTTGCCGTCAGCTATGCCTATGCCCAATGCCCCGCGGTGAAGCAGGCGCAGTTGATGGTGCAAAACGGTGACATTGGCGAGATCCAGGTGGTCATGGCCGAGTACCCCATGGGCTGGCTGGCCGCGCCCGTGGAGCAGGAGGGCGAGGTGCCCTGGCGGACGGACCCCAAGCAGTCGGGCATCTCCAACTGCGTGGGCGACATCGGCACCCACATCGAGAACACCGTGGCCTACATCACCGGGTTGGAAATCGAAGAGCTGTGCGCCCGCTTGGATAACTTCGGCGGGGATAACCGGCCCCTGGATACCAACGCCCACGTGCTCGTGAAGTACAAAAGCGGAGCTGTGGGCAACTACTGGTGCTCCCAGGTGGCCATTGGCTACGACAATCCCCTGAAGGTGCGCATCTTCGGCACCAAGGGCACAATTGAGTGGTGCCAGGAGTTCCCCAACCACCTGCGCGTGGCGAAGCTGGGCCAGCCGCCCCAGATGCTGGCCAAGGGCCAAGAGTACTTCTACCCCCAAGCCAACGAGCTGGCCCGCCTGGGCGCGGGGCATCCCGAAGGCTATTATGAAGCCTTCGCCAACTTCTACCGCGCCTTCAACGGCGCGCTGCTCAAGCATAAGCAGGGCCTGGAACTCACCTCTGAAGATCTGGACTTCCCCGATGTTTTTGCTGGCTTGCGGGGTGTGAAATTCATCCACCGCTGCGTGGAAAGCTCCAAGCGGGGTTCCGTCTGGGTCAAGTTCGACTAAAGCTTCTGGTCTAAAGCGCTAAGTACCCTCGAGGACTTAGCGCTTTTTCCACTTCTCCCCTTAGCAGGATTTGTGTACAAACGGTGGAAAAAAGATCAACTACAAGTTAACTCAAAGACTCAGACCAGAGGGGGGGTTAGCATTGTCTCTGCCCAGAAAACTCTTGGTAAGTGCACTCCTGTGCTTGCATTTGGCCCTTCTCTTCAGCAGCGTCCCGGCAGCGGCGGGCTCCCCAGGGGAAACCGCCCACCTCATCCACGGCCAGGCCTGGCTGGATACTGCTGGTCAAGCCCTGGAAAACCCCGCTTACAAGTACGCCATCTACCAATCCCGTTCCCTCGCGGTTAAACACCCCGAACTGTATCTGCAGGCAGATGCCCTGTTCAACGAGGTTTTGACCTCCCGGCCCAACATGATCAAGTTCTACCGCAACCGCACCCAGGATCCGCAGCGGCAGTGGGAGGAGTACCGCGCCATCCTGCTGAGCCGGAACGTGGAGTTTTTCCGCTGGTCAGAGTTCTCCAGCGCTGAGCACAACCCGGTGAGCTGCCGGGAGCTCTACGGCAGCGCAGCCTTTTTGCCCTTTGTGGATCTGAGGCTCCATTTCATGGCCTCAGCCCTCAAGGGGGCAGACTGGCAGGCCACGCCCCTATCCATGGCGGAATTCCTCTATTTCCAGCACGGCGCGGGCAAGGATTCCTTCATCATCGTCACCGCGGACGGCACCGCCTACCTTTACAAAGCCAGCACCCCCACTTCCCCGGCTGAGCTTTTCACCTACAGCGGCGAGCCCTGCAGGGAACTTGAGGGAGATGCGGTGCTCATCTTCAACCAAGAGTACGTCTGGTATCCCCTCATGGGCAGGGACGATCGGCTGGAAAGCCCGGCTCTGGCGGAAGCGGTGGCCAGCTGCGCCCAAGAAGGTTTCATCCCTGAACTCACGGCGCTGGAAGCGGAACTGGTGGAAATTCTTAAAGAAAGCACAAAACTCCATTCCCAGGAAGACAGGCTTTTAGCCCTGGCCTGCGCCGCCAAGCTGCACACGGCCTCCTGGCGGCTCCATCCAGAGCTTTTCCAGCAGCTGGATCCTTTCTGGGCCGAGATGGCGGGATTCAGCCGCAACCAAGCGCCGGACCCCCTGGGCTGGCGCGGCGCCCGCATCACCCTGCTGAGCAACCGCCTGTGCCCAGTGGCGGCGGAACTGGCCGCGGTGGCCAGGGAAAACAGCAGCAGGGGCCTAAAGGCGCTGATGGACAGCATGGTGCAGGAATACTTCCGGCGGCTGGGCCCCAGCTCCAGTCCCAGGCCACTGACCCTGTGGTACCACAGTGATCTTTACCTCCTCAACCTGGATGATTACCTTTTGGCCAGGGCCGGCAGCGACCTCTCCACCGCCCTGGCCACAGCGGCCATGCTGGATCTAGCGGACATTCCCGGCCTGGAAGTGTATGTGGTGGGAGCAAGGTTTGAGTATGATCTGGGGAGCCACGCCTACTGTGCACTGTTTTTGGGGGAAGAGCGGGGGATCGCCGCCTACGGCCAGTGGTTACCGGAAGCAAACGGTCTGTTCGATCCCGCTGTAGCCGCACAGACAGGCCTGGCCCTCTCCGCCCTGCTCACCCCAAGGGGCTGGGTCAATTTCGCCACAGATGATGATCTGGACTTCCGCCCGGTGAGCTCATCCCTGGAAGCCGACTCCATCCTGCAGCTGCTGCAGGTAGTGAGCCGTAAAACGCAGGGCCAAGCCCGCATCGCCACAGGCTATTCCCGGGAGCTTCTGCAGGCCACGGGTATCTACGACGTTGAACGCTTCATCAGCGAGTTTCCTGCCCTGCCGCTGCAGCGCTACCCCTTTTAGGTGGTGCAGCCTGGCAGGCCTGAACAAACGCCGCGGCATTTGTCCCTGCATTTGACATATGGATAAAGGGTTTTCTCCCCTGTTTACCTAATATCCCCACAAGTATTCTTGCCTGGAGGTGGAACAAGCATGATTGAGGGAAAAGACATCAAGACCCAAGCAGGCACGCTCCGTTTTGGCCTGGTAGGCGGAGCCTCTGGCTCCTTTATCGCCGACGTTCACCGCAAAGCGGCGCTCTTTGACGGACAGGCGGAACTGGCCGCCGGGTGTTTTTCTTCTAAGTACGAGCGGACCCTGGAAACCGGGAAACGGCTGGGCCTGGATCCCCAGCGTCTCTACCGGGACCACGGGGAAATGGCGGAAAAGGAGGCGGCCCGGGAGGACGGCATCGATTTTGTCATTATCGCCACACCCAACTACCACCACTACCCCGCGGCCAAAGCGTTCCTGCAGAGGGGTATCCACGTGGTCTGCGACAAGCCCCTCACTCTGCAGGTGGAGGAAGCGGAGGAACTGGCCAGGCTCGCCGAGGAAAAGGGGCTGCTCTTCTGCGTGACCTACGCCTACTCCCAGTATCCCGCGGTTAAGCAGGCCCAGATGATGATCAAAAATGGCGAAATCGGAGACATCCAGGTGGTTGTGGCTGAATATCCCCAGGGCTGGATGGCCACCCCCGTGGAGCAGGAGGGCAACAAGCAGGCTGCCTGGCGCACAGATCCGGAAAAATCCGGTATCTCCAACTGCGTGGGCGATATCGGCACCCACATTGAAAACACAGTCTCTTACATCACCGGGCTGGAAATAGCTGAACTCTGTGCCCGCCTGGACATCTTCGGTGCAGAGGGTCGGACGCTGGATACCAACGCCCATATTCTAGTCAAGTACAAGAACGGCGCGGTGGGCAGCTACTGGTGCTCCCAGGTGGCGGTTGGCTATGATAACGGCTTGTCCGTGCGCATCTTCGGTACCAAGGGCACCATCGAATGGCGCCAGGAAGATCCCAACTACCTCATCGTGCGCAAGCTCAACCAGCCGGTCCAGGTGCTCTCCCGGGGGAACCCCTACTTCCACCCCGCAGCCGCAGGCATGTCCCGCGTCCCCGCTGGGCATCCCGAGGGCTACTACGAGGCCTTTGCCAACACCTATCTCAAGTTCACCACTGCCCTGCTCAAGCTCAAACAGGGCCTCGAGCTGACGGAAGAAGACCTGGATTTCCCCGATGTCCAGGCGGGCCTGCAGGGGGTCAAGTTCATCCATAAATGCGTGGAGAGCTCCCGGCGGGGTTCGGTCTGGGTTCAATTCGACTAAAGGAGGAGAGCCGATTGTCGCGACCTGTAACCATCTTCACCGGGCAGTGGGCCGACCTCACCTTCGAAGAGGTCTGCCGGAAAATGAGCGAGATGGGCTATGACGGCCTGGAAATCGCCTGCTGGGGCGACCATCTAGACCCCAAAAGGGCTGCAGAAGACCCAGCTTACGTGGAAGACCGCCTGCAGACTTTAGAACGCTACGGCCTGGGCTGCTGGGCCATCGGCGCGCACCTCATCGGCCAGTGTGTGGGCGATAACTGGGATCCCCGCCTGGACACCTTCGCGCCCGACCAGGTGAAGGGGCAGCCTGAAAAGATCCGGGCCTGGGCCATTCAAGAGATGAAGTACGTGGCCAGGGCCGCGCAAAACATGGGTGTTCAGGTGGTTACCTGCTTCACGGGCTCGCCGATTTGGCCCTACTGGTACTCTTTCCCGCCTACGCCGGAAGAGATGGTGGAAGAGGGGTTCAAGAAGATCGTCGAGCTGTGGACACCCATTTTCGATGAATTCGACCGCTGCGGCGTGCGCTTTGCCCTGGAGGTCCATCCCACGGAGATCGCCTTTGATTTTTACACCACCCAGAAGCTTTTGCAGCACTTCAACCGCAGGGAAACCCTGGGCATCAACTTTGACCCCAGCCACCTCCTCTGGCAGGGCCTGGAACCCCATCTGTTCATCAGGGAATTTGCCGATCGCATCTACCATGTGCATATGAAGGACGTGGCGGTAACCCTGGACGGCAGGGCGGGCATCCTCGGCTCCCACCTCAACTTCGGCGATGTGCATCGGGGCTGGAACTTCCGCTCCCTGGGCCACGGCGATGTGAACTTCGAGGAGATCATCCGGGAGCTGAACGCCATCGGCTATCAGGGACCGCTGTCGGTGGAGTGGGAAGACAGCGGGATGGACAGGGAGTTTGGCGCCCGGGAGTCCTTGGAGTTTGTGCGGGGGCTGGACTTCCCTCCCTCCGCCATCGCCTTCGACGATCCCATGAAAAAGTAAGCTCTAGCATGCTGAGCACGGGCTGCTGGTTTTCGGACCAGCGGCCCTTCTTTCTTCATCCAGGCTGGCTTTTTTTAAGAAGCCTCCAGGAACAGCTCCCCAAGGAGCGAATTCCTAAAGACAAAAAAATCACCAAGCAGCGGCGGGAGTTGAAAGCAGTGAAACAGAGCAGAAAGCCAGCGAGAAAGAGAAACGTTGCAAAAATTACCTGCTGTGCCGTGCTGGCCCAGTACGGCGGCGAGATTCCCCCTGAGGATGGGGAGGCTCACGGACGGAAGTACAGTTACATAAGTGAGGAGGAGCTGTATGCTTAAGGTGGAAACGACGCCCAATAACGCGGGGGTCACCATATCCGGAGATTTCTTCGATTTCGACCAGCTTTATGAGGCACTTCACGAAATTGTGGGGGACGAAGATGAGTATCCTGCCCACGGCGGGGCGCGCCTGCGCATCCTGGGGATCTGCTACGATCTGCGCCACGCCAAGATGGGCCATCGAGACTTCACCTTTGTGTTCAATGGGCTCACTGACGAAGTGCGGCAGTGGCATGGGATTGTTGCGCCCGATCGGAATGTCTATCTATCCATCCAGGTTCTGTGGCCCGAGCTTCTGTTCTGCACCATGGCCCTCAACGATTTCGCCGAGCTGCGGGCCAGGAAGCTCGCGGGTAGCCGGCACGGTGCGTTTGAAGACAGGAACGTTATCTGGGACAGCACCCTGGCTCAGATCAGGCTGCTGCAGGCTGAGGTCTGGCAGTGCATCCAGAAGACAGTGCCCTCAACCGTTCTAGGCAGAATCAAGAATCTCATGTTCTCAGGTCAGTTCTCCGCTGTGGGCTACGCCACCCAATACCTGGATCTTTTGAACATCCGCTTCCTGAAACTGGACAGGGAACGGAGGGCGCAAAAGATCTCCATCGTGGTCAAACGCCTGGTGGAAAAGGACGATGAGTATTGGGATTACTGGCATGCGGTGCGGCGCGCGGCCAAAGCCCACGGTTGTAGTCCGGAAGACCTCGGGATTGGCCTTGACTATCCCGAAGAGATCGACTGGTAAAGAAGCAAAACAGGGATTTCCCCAGGCAGTACGAACCAGTACAGGCATAAAGAAAGAGGGCTGGCTGCGGATCCAGCCCTCTTGTTATCCTCTGCGCCTTAAGCAAAACTCACCAGCCGGTCGAAGGAAGGCTTCAGTGCAGGGTAGAGGTCTTTATACACCTGGTACAATTCAGCGTAGACCTTGCGCCACTCCTCATCCGGCTCCACCTGGCGCACCACCTTGATGATGGAATCGGAGGCCTCCCGCACATCGCCGTAGATACCGGTGCCAACCCCGGCCAGGATGGCGGCGCCTAAAGCGGGACCTTCATCGATGTTGATCTCATCCAAAGCGAGGCCGGTGGCGCTGGCAATGATCTTCTTCCACAGCGGCGACCGGGCTCCACCGCCCAGGGCCCTAAGAGAGGTGCCGTTCCAGCCGGCGGAACGCAGCAGCTCCACGGAATCGCAGAAGGCAAAGGCCACGCCTTCCATGACGGCGCGGATCATCTCGCCCTGGTCATGGGTGGCGCTCAGCCCCACGAAGCTGCCCCTGGCGTTGCCATCGCCGTGGGGAGTGCGTTCTCCCGTCAGGTAAGGCAAGAAGACCAGGCCCCGGCTGCCCGGGGGCACCGCTTCCGCCGCCTTGGTGAGCACATCATACTCCACTTCTTCCAGACCTAAGCGGCGCCGCAGCCAGCTCAAGGAGAGCCCCGCGGAGAGGGTGACACCCATCATGTAGAACTCTCCCGGCACGCAGCTGTTGAACATGTGCACCGTACCCTCGGTGACCAGCTTGGGTTCAGCCAAGTGGGCCAGGATCACGCCGCTGGTACCGATGCTCACCATGCCCCGCCCGGGCAGGACCACGCCGGAACCCACGGCTCCGCAGGCATTGTCCGCTCCGCCGCCCACCACGGGGGTACCGGGTTTGAGGCCGGTGGCCTCCGCCGCTTCCCCGCTGATGGTACCGCCGACTTCGGCAGAACCGATGATGGGCGGTAGGATTTCCGGGTCAATGCCCAGCGGTTCCAACACCGGCTTGGACCAGACCCGCTGGCGCACATTCATCATGAGCATGCCCGCGGCATCGGATACCTCCATGGCCAGCTGACCCGTGAGGCGGAAGCGCACATAGTCCTTGGGCAGGACCAGCCAGCGCAGCTTGACGTAATTCTCGGGCTCGTTTTCCTTCAGCCAGACCACCTTGGGCAGGGTGAACCCCTCCAGAACGGGGTTGCACACCTCCTCCCGCAGCACTTCGGCATCCACCGTGGCCTCAATCCGGCGGCACTGGGCCGTGGTGCGCACGTCATTCCACAAAATGGCCGGCCGGATTACCTGGTAGTTGTCATCCAGGAAAACCGAGCTGTGCATCTGGCCGGATAGGCCTAAACCGGCCACATCCTCCGGCGCTACCTGGAATTTCCCCAAAACCCCCCGCACGGCTTCCGCGGAGGCCTGCCACATATCTTCCGGATTCTGCTCCGACCAGCCGGGATGGGGCGAGTAGAGGGGATACTCCACGGTGTGGCTCCCCACCACCTGACCCTCGCCGGTGAGCAGGAGGGCCTTCACAGCCGAAGTGCCCACATCGAGCCCTATGAGATACTTCATATCAGCAACCCGCCTTTCACTCCTGCCGTTTTCCCTCCGTGTCCAACTACTCGAACATATACCTGTTGAGAATGGTCTCCAGGAGTTCTTGGCGTCCGGAGGTGAGCTTGATCTCCTGATTCGCCATGGCGTATTCGCTCAGCTCCTTGAAGCCAACTTCGCCCTTGACGATCTTCTCACCGATACCGCTGGTGTAGCTCTTGTAACGCTCGGCGATGAAGTCCTCCAGCTCCCTGGACTCCAGCAGGCGGTGGGCGATGAGCAGACCGTGGGCAAAGGCATCCATACCGGCGATATGCCCGTAGAACAGATCGATGGGCTCGAAGGAACCTCTGCGCACCTTGGCGTCGAAGTTCAGTCCGCCGGGGGCCAAGCCGCCGTTGAGGAGGATCTCGTACATGGCCAGGGTTGTGATGTAGATGTTGGTGGGCATCTGGTCAGTATCCCAGCCCAGCAAGTCGTCGCCCTGGTTGGCGTCTACGCTGCCCAGCAGGCCGTTGATTCTGGCCATGCGCAGTTCGTGCTGGAAGGTATGCCCAGCCAGCGTCGCGTGGTTGGCCTCAATGTTGATCTTGAAGTACGGATCCAAGCCGTAGGTCTTCAGGAAACCGATCACAGTCCCGACATCGAAATCGTACTGGTGCTTGGTGGGCTCTTTCGGCTTGGGCTCAATCAGGAACTGGCCGGTAAAGCCGATTTCCTTGGCATAGTCCACCGCCATGTGCAGGAAGCGGGCCAGGTTATCCAGCTCCAGTTTCAGATCGGTGTTGAGCAGAGTCTCATAGCCTTCCCGGCCGCCCCAGAAGACGTAGTTCTCCCCGCCAAGCTCCTTGGTGATCTCCATGGTCTTCTTCACCCGGGCTGCGGCGTAGGCGAACACGTCGGCGTTGGGCGAGGTAGCTGCTCCGTGCATGAAGCGGGGATGGCTGAACAGATTGGTGGTACCCCAGAGCAGCTTGATGCCGGTTGCCTTCATCAAGTCCTTGAGCAGAGCAGTGATCTCGTCCAGGTTCTTAAAGGTCTCCTGGAGGGTCTCCCCTTCAGGGGCGATGTCCACGTCGTGGAAGCAGAAAAAGGGAATCTGCATCTTGGACATGAACTCAAAGGCCGCCTCGGCCTTGGCCTTGGCTTCGTCCATGGGATTGGTGAAGCGATCCCAGGGGCGCACGGCGGTACCGGCGCCGAACATATCTACGCCCCGGCCGCAGAGGGTATGCCAATAGGCCATGGAAAAGCGCAGGTGCTCCTCCATGGTTTTATCCCCTACCACCCGCTGCGGATCGTAGTAGCGAAAGGCTAAGGGGTTTTTGCTGTCCTTACCTTCGTACACTACCTTGCTTACTTCTGGAAAGAATTTACTCATCTTCCTCTTCCTCCTTTTCTTGGGATCCAAGGACTAATTCGTCACATACGCCGTGGATTCCCGCAAGATTAGCTCTGGTTCTAAACTGGTATGGGTTACCTCGAAGGACTCTTCGTCAATCTGGCGCAGGACGACTTGCGCGCCCAGGTGCCCCATCAAGTCCACTGGCTGCCTGATTGTGGTTAACTTGGGCATCACCACCTGACACAGTTCAGTATCGTCGAAGCCGATGATGGAGACATCCTTGGGAACCTCCAGCCCGGCTTCCCTCAGTGCCTGCATGGCACCAATGGCCATATGGTCATTGGCACAAAAAATGGCTGTGGGCGGATGGTCCAGCTCAAGGAACTGCCTTACCGCCCGCCAACCCGATTCCCTCTGCCAATCGCCATAGTAAAGCAGGCTGGGGCTCCATTCCAGCCCAGCCCCCAGCACAGCCTTACGGAAAGCCTCCCGTCTTTCAATGGCGTTCAGATCCTTGTCAGGTCCGCTCAAATGGGCGATCCTGCGATGGCCCAACTCCACCAGGTGGCTCACCGCCTGCCGGGCCCCGATTTCGTTATCGATCTTCACGGAACTGATGTTTTCGGCCACCCTGGCATTGAGCACCACAAAGGGGAACTGCTTTTCCGCCACAACGTCCAAGAAGCTGTAATCAATTTCGTCCTGTACCACCAGGAGCATGCCATCGAGGGAGCCCTCCTGGATCACAGAGGAGATGACCCCTTGGGTGACCACCTGTTCTGCACTCACCACTTCCAGGTTAAAGCGGTAGCCGTGCTTAGATAACTCGTCGCTCACGGACTTTAAAATGGGATGGTAGAACATCCAGCTTGACGCCAAAGTCCAGTTGCACTGCTTCTCGGTACCACCTAGGATGTAGAGCCCAATCATGTCGGATTTGCCGCGGGAAAGGCGCGCGCCAAAATAGTTGGGACGATAGCCGAATCTTTCGGCGGCCTCACGGACCCGCTGCCTAGTAGCATCCGCAACCAGCGGACTGTTATTCAGAGCCAGAGACACCGTAGCTTTAGATAAATCGAGGTGGCGAGCCAAATCGCCTATGGTAATCTGATGTCTCCTGCGATTGCTTGCTCGCTTACTCGCCAAAGGACTTCCTCCACCATACCAGATTTCAGAACTGTATTTAGATTCTCCATCGCAGAAGGGAATCCTTCCCAAGGCACTACGGCGGGCATGTACATCACCGCCCTAAGATCAAACCTTGGATTGCTGCCGAAACATTTTCACGTTCATCACACCCATACCGCTCTCCACACCGGTCATAGTCAAGGCGCCAACCGGCACCTACCTTTTTAGACGCAGAACGTGTGTTGGGTTGAGCATGAAGGGCTGGACCTGTCCCTGGATGCTGCACAGGGGCAGAACATCTTCATGCAGCTCGTAGCCTAAATCCGCCATCAGGGC
>Ga0209409_1002765_pt1 | contig 12545 bp, 10 predicted proteins | sample AD_JPNMR1_MetaG_FD_184424 | JGI IMG/M metagenome (GOLD analysis project Ga0209409, IMG submission 184424) | Active sludge microbial communities of municipal wastewater-treating anaerobic digesters from Japan - AD_JPNMR1_MetaG (SPAdes) (version 2) | ecosystem: Engineered > Bioreactor > Anaerobic...
GGGTAGCCGCTACAGCAGCACGACGAAGTACTATGGGCCTTCTCGTCAGGCGATTTTCTCGTTCACGCCGGACACCACGGGCCTGTACGACATCAGCTTGGCATGGACCAGCACGGCCGGCCAGACGGACACGGCGGTGGTGCTCTACACCGGCGCGATGTCCGGTGGTGATCTTGATCCGTGGGGCAATGCCGGGCCAAGTGGAGTGGTTCAGCGGACCACGATGGACATGTATTACAAGAATGTCGGTGTGTGGAACCTCGCCTTTGACGATGTGGAGCTGCAGGCCGGCACGACCTATAAGGTCGGGATTTACGGCGGCCACATGTCCTTGAACAATGACGAAGACAAGTCAAACCGGGTGGCGGCCGGTGCGGTGAAGTTCACGCCGGTGCCCGAGCCGACCACGCTGGTGTTGCTGGCGGCCGGCGGGCTGCTGCTCCGCCGTCGGCGGACGGCCTGATTGTGACCTTCGGATGAGAAGGTTCGCTTGAAGGGTCAAGCCAAAGCGACGGAAACCTGAAGAGGGGCGGAATTCTTCCGCCCCTCTTTTTTATGCGCGCAACGCTATCTGAGCCGACACCAGTGGGTTATGATGCCCCGGATTTCGACGAAAGGAGTCGCGAATGGTAGGGCGTTCAGGATGGAGGCGCGCGGCGGGCCGGAGGTGGTTGCTGGCAATGGGAGGGTTGGCGCCGGTGATGGCCCTGGCCGGTTGTACGGGCGGGGGGCAGGGTCCGGCCGGCGGGCGTGGGCCGGGGTGGGGTTTCTCGCAGGGACAATCGTCGCAAATTGAGGCGCCCGAGCCTGAGCCGGCCCCGCCGGACCCGCGGACGGTCTGGCCGCCCAAGGCGATCTGGGTGGTACGACATGCCTGGTCGTCGCCGGAGCAGATCGCCGGGCTGATGGAGCAGTGCCAGGCGGCGGGGTTCAACACCGTGCTCTTCCAGGTGCGCGGCAACGGGACGGCGTTCTATCGCTCGCGGATCGAGCCGCTGGCCGAGGAGTACCGTGGGCGCGATCCGGGTTTCGATCCGCTGGAGGTGGCGTGTCGCGAGGCCCACCGGCGGGGGATGGCCCTGCATGCGTGGGTGAACGTTATGCCGGCCTGGAAGGGGAAGGAGCCGCCGCGCTCGCCGGAGCATCTCTGGTACACCCATCCCGAGTGGTTCTGGTATGATCGGAACGGCCGGCGCCAGCCGCTGGGGGACTGGTATGTGAGCCTCAATCCGTGCCTGCCGGAGGTACGGCGATACCTCGTGGAGGTGCTCCAGGAAATCGTCTGCAATTATCGGGTGGATGGGCTGCACCTGGATTATGTGCGTTTCCCCACCGACGAGGGGCCGCGGGTCGATTACCCGCACGATGCCCGGACGCTGGCCCTGTTCAAGGCGGCGACCGGCAAGACGCCCGCGCAGGACCGGGCAGCGTGGTCGCGATGGCGGACGGCGCAGGTGACCCAGGTAGTACGGGACGCGCGGGCGATGACCCGGCGGGTCCGGCCGGAGCTGAAGCTGACGGCCGCGTGCTGGGCGGACATTCAAGCGGCCCGCAGAGATTACTTCCAGGACGGGCCGGCATGGGTGAATGCCGGACTGGTGGATCTGGTGTTCGTGATGAACTACACGGCCAATACGACCGTGTACCGGCAGCGGCAGGAGGCCTGGCGACGGGCGGTGACGCCCCGGCCGGTGGCCGCGGGAGTGGGGGCCTACATGCACCGCGGACCGGCCACGACGCTGGAGCAGATACGGGCGGCCCGGGCCTGGGGCGGGGGAGTGGCAGTCTTTTCCGATCAATTCCTGTTCGCCAACCCGCAACGAGCCTCGGAGTGGACGGCCGTATTGCGGGGAGCGCTGCTCTCGCCGCAGCCTGGGCCAGGGAGGTAGAATGCGGCCACAGAGGGCACAGAGGTTTTTGGCCACAGAAGGCACAGAGGACACAGGGGTTTTTTTGGGGGTATGGATAGGGGGGATAGAGTGGTTGCAATGGGAGGTAGGTGTGTGATGGGCGATCCTTTGACGGAGAAGATCATTGGGGCAGCACGTGGATCTCCTGGTCGAAGGCGAGGTGGTGGTAGAGGCGAAATCGGTTATGAAGCTGCCTGAATCGGCTGTGGCGCAGGTCATGTCCTACCTGAAAGCTACCGGCCTGAAACGAGGCCTTCTCATCAACTTCGCGGAGACCAGGCTGATCGACGGCATCAAACGAATCTCAATGTGACCCTCGCCCACAGCCACCCCAAAACTCCTCTCTGTGTCCTCGGTGCCCTCTGTGGCCGAAGGAGCTCTCTGTGTTCTCTGTGGCAGGAGCGCGCCGATGATAGATCGCCTGATATTCCTTTCAGTGCCGGGTCTGCGGCAGCGGGATTTGCGGGACCCGAAGCTTGCGCCGCATCTGCATGAACTGTGGTGTCGGGGCGGCGGGGTGGAGTTGACGCCCTCATTTCCATGCGTGACCTCGCCGGTACAGGCGAACATGCTCACCGGCGTGGGCCCGCGCGAACACGGCGTGATTGCGAACGGGTTTTATCATCGTGAGCGCGGGCAGGTGGATTTCTGGGTGGGGCGGCACGATGTGATCTGCCGGCCGACGTTCTTTACCCGCCTGGCCCGGGAACGGCCGGAGCTGACCTCCGCGGTGTGGCACGCCCAGAACATCAAGGGCGCGGACGCGACATCTATCGTCACTCCCTCGCCCATCCATGAACCTGACGGGCGCACCTTGCCGTGGTGCTACTCCAAGCCGGAGGGGCTGTACGCGGCGATGGCGGCCGACCTTGGGCATTTTCCGCTCCAGCACTACTGGGGGCCTCTGGCGGGGATTGAGTCCACGCGTTGGATTCTCGATGGCGCGTGGTGGCTGGCCCGCCGGCACGCGCCGCATTTTCAGTATGTGTACATCCCCCATCTTGACTATGCCGGCCAGAAGTACGGCCCAGACTCGCCGGAGGCCTTGCGGGCGGTGGGGGAGTTTGACGTGGCGCTCGGGGAGTTCATGAGGCGATATGCGGAGTTGCCGGGGGCGGAGCGGATGGCGTGGGTGCTGGCGGGCGAGTATGCCATGACGGCCGTGAACGGGGCGGTTTTCCCGAACCGGGTTCTCCGGCGGGCGGGGTTGTTGAAGGTGAAGGTGGAGGGCGGGTGCGAATACCTCGACGTGGCGGGAAGCGCGGCGTTCGCGATGGTGGATCACCAGGTGGCCCATGTGTTTGTACGGCCAGGAGGGGGAGCGATGCCAGAAGGTGGGCAGGATGCCCGCCCTCCAAAGGTAAGAGGCGGGCAAGATGCCTGCCCTCCAGTGGTGGACCTCGTGGCGGAGTTGTTCAGGGATGAGCCGGGGGTGGCCGAGGTGGTCGTTGGGCCGGAGCGGGCGGCGCTGGGGATGGACAATCCGCGCAGCGGCGACATGATCCTGATCAGCCGGCCGGATAAGTGGTTTGCGTACTACTGGTGGGAAGATGACGCCGTGGCCCCGCCATTCGCGCGGACGGTAGATATCCATGCCAAGCCGGGGTATGACCCGGTGGAACTGTTCGTGAAGTTGCCTGAGCGGACCATTCCGCTGGATGCGTCACTGGTCAAGGGCAGCCACGGGGCGCCGGTCGTCGAGCCGGGGCAACGGACGGTGTTGCTGACCACGCATCCGGAGTTGCTGGAAGGGTTGCCTTCGCCGATGCGGGATACCGATGTGTACGGGCTGCTGTGTGGGGCGTTTGGGCTACGGTCGTAAGCGGCTCGCTCTTGCACGTATCGGACGCTTGAGAACGAACAGACCGCCGGGAATCAATCAATTGATTCCTCAGGGATGAGGCCAATTGAGCCCGGTTCGCTTATCATGCAGCACATGGCTGCTTCCTTCACGCTTCAAGATGAAGCTTACATGCGTCGTGCCCTGGCTCTGGCCGAACGTGGCCGGGGGCATGTGGAGCCCAACCCTGTCGTCGGTTGCGTGCTGGTCCGCGACGGGCGGATCGTCGGCGAGGGCTATCATCGGAAATATGGCGGGCCCCACGCCGAGGTCTGGGCCCTGCGCGATGCGGGGGCCAGGGCCCGCGGGGCCACCGCCTACGTCACCCTCGAGCCTTGCTGTCACTACGGCCAGACCCCGCCATGCACCGAAGCGCTCATAACCGCCGGCGTGAAGCGGGTGATCGCCGCCATGCGCGACCTGTCACCGCCGGTCTGCGGCCAGGGCTTCGCCCGGCTCAAGGCCGCGGACATCCAGACCGCTGGCGGCCTGCTCGAAAGCGAATCCGTCTGGATGAATGCCGCCTATCTCAAACGCAAATTCACCGGCCGTCCCTGGGTCATCCTTAAGTGGGCCCAGAGTCTCGACGGCAAGATCGCCACCCGCACCGGCGATTCCAAGTGGATCAGCGGCGAGGCCGCGCGCGCGTGGGTTCATCGCCTCCGCGGCCGACTGGACGCCATCGTCGTGGGAGTGGGCACCGCCATCGCCGACGACCCGCTCCTGACCTGCCGTGTTGGCCGGCCTCGACGCATCGCGACCCGGATCGTGCTGGATCCGTCCCTGCGACTGCCGGCCACCGCCCAACTCGTGCGCACCGTCAAGGATGCGCCTACCCTCGTCGTCACCGACCGGCGAAAGGCCGACACAACCAAAGCCCGCAGGTTACGGCGTGCGGGTGTTGAAATCCTGGGCCTGAGACTCACCAGGCGGGGGCTGGATCTGGGGACGCTGCTGGATGATCTTGGCCGCCGAGGCATGTCTAACGTCATGATCGAAGGCGGCGGCCGGACCTTGGGCGCGTTCTACGATGCCGGCCTGGCCGACGAAGCCCTGGTCTTTGTATCCCCGCGCCTGATCGGCGGCCGCGAGGCCGTCAGCCCACTGGCCGGCAAAGGCCCGGCCACCATGAGCGAACTCCGCCGACCGGTCCGGCTGGAACAGAAACGCCTGGGTGGTGATACCCTCTATAAGCTGGTATTCACCGACCCTGCCCGGTTCTGAGTTCTCACTTCTCAGTTCTCAGTTCCTACGGCTGTATCCACTTTTCGTAGGCCACGCCCCCGTTGAACCGTCCGGCCTTGTCCTCCGCGCTGGTCCCGCAGGTCAGCGCATGGATCAACCCGTTCATTGGGCCCACCAACGCGGTATGCAGAATCTTGTTTTCGGGATTGGGGTGCATGAGGATATCGACCTGCCCGTTCATGCCCCTGTAGCGGATGACGCCCTCCAGCGTACTCTCTTTCAGCTCCATGTCCTTCTTGAGCCGCTCCAGCATTTGTTGTGTCCTGCGCCACGTTCCGCCGGTTGGGCCGATCACGGGCTTGCCATTCAAGGTGACGTTCCGGTCGTCGTAGCAGATGACGCTCAGGCAGCGTTCCCGTCCGCCGCGCAACCATTCGATCAGCTTGTCGCCGTGTTTGAGTTCGTCGTCGTACCCGTAGTTGCTGTCCAGGAATGAGATGCGTTCGACCTGGGCCGGAATGTGCTCGAAGCTGTCGATGTATCCGAGCACGAACGAGCCGCCGCCGCTGTGTCCGGACAGGATGATGCTGATTCGCCCGGGGCCGAGCTGCTTCACGACATCGTCCACAATCCGCGGAATGAGTTGGCGGTAATCGGTATGCCGCCTCTTCCACGTCGGCCAGGCTCGCTTGTCCGCTTCCAGGTAGGCTACGACCCAGTTGCACTCGCCGACCGTCTCGCGCATTCGCCGCATCTGGGCGCCAATGTGCTGGATGTTGTAGTGCCAATCGAGGCCAGGCGCCATCTTCCGGCCGATGGTCCAGTCGATCGTGTTGGCGTTGGGCAGGGCATAGAAGACCAGCCGCGTCGGCTTGGTCCGATCAAACGCCTCCGGCGAGGGCGCGTTGATATGAATGGTAACTTCCGGCTCCAGTCGGTATGTCTTTACCTGTTCGCCGAAATGGGGGCTGATCTCAAACCCTGGCAACGACGCCGGCCGTGATTGAGCCAGGGCCGAGGCGGAGCAAGCCAGTAGCACAACGATGGGATAAAGCACGTGACGCATGTGACCTCCGGTGCCAATAGAGACGGCTGGACAGCCGCCTTGCTGAAAGCTTCTTGGTGGACAACAATACCATACATGATCGCTTTGAGCGAACAATCCTGGGCCGTGCTGGTCATTGTGGTCGCCGCCGTTGCCTACCTCGGCTGGCAGGCCTGGCGAACGCTGCGCGGCGGTGGCGCCGGGGCCGGCTGCTGTCCGACCGGCTGCCCATCCGCCGGCCAGAGTGGCAACGAACCCACCCCCCAGGGTCACTCGCAATCGTTCATCCCCCTGGACGACCTGGCCGACCTGGCCCGTCGGCACAGCCAGGCGCGTAAACGCCCGGAGCAGCGTGCATGAGCCTGGAGCCGGCAGAACCCCGGGCGCAAGCGAGGGGTTTGAACATCACCGACCAACTCCTGGAGCTGTCAGCGAAGGGGCTGCGGCGGACCCTGCGGACCATCGAATCCACCCAGGATGCCTATGTCACCATGAATGGCCGCCGCCTTTGCTGCATGTGCAGCAACAACTATCTCGGCCTGGCCAGCCATCCGGAGGTGATTGCGGCGGTCAAGTCGGCCGTTGAGCGATGGGGTTGGGGAGCGGGGGCCTCGCGATTAGTCTCCGGCCACATGGGACCGCACGCCGAACTGGAAGCGCGCCTCGCGGCCTTCGAGAACACACCGGCGGCATTGGTCTGCTCAACTGGCTACCAAGCCAACCTGGCGGCCATTCGGGGGCTGGCCGGCCCGGACGACATCCTCCTGCTCGACAAGCTCAATCACGCCAGCATCATCGATGCCGCCAGGGGCAGTGGGGCGGTCCTGCGGGTCTTTCCGCATCGCGACTACGCCAAGCTCGAACGGCTCCTGGATCGCTCGGCCGGCTACCGCCGTCGCATCATCATCACGGACTCCATCTTCAGTATGGATGGTGACTTTGCCGACTTGCCCCGCCTGGCCGATCTGAAACGCCGCTACGATGCCCTGCTGATCGTGGATGAGGCCCATGCCACCGGCATCTTCGGCCGGCAGGGCCGGGGCGTGGCCGAGTTGATGCAGGTGGAAGAGGCCATCGACGTGACCGTAGGCACGCTGAGTAAAGCCCTGGGCGGCATCGGCGGCTTTATCGCCGCCTCGACCGAAATCATCGACCTGCTGGTGAATGTGGCCGGCCCCTTCATCTACACCACAGCCCTCCCGCCGGCCGCCTGTGCCGCCGCCCTCGCCGCTCTGGACCTTATCGAGCGGGAGCCGCAGCGTCGGGAAAAGCTGCTGAGCCTGGCCAACCGGCTGCGGGCCGAGCTGGGGGACCGCCTTGGCTTTGACTTGGGCGGCTCGACCAGCCAGATTGTGCCGATCATCGTCGGCGAGGCCGAAGCGGCCGTTCAGCTCTCCCGGCGACTGGAGGAAGGCGGCTTCCTCATACCGGCCATTCGGCCGCCCACCGTCCCCCGGGGGCGGTCGCGATTGCGCATCAGCCTCTCGGCCGGACACGACCCGGCCGACGTAGACCGGCTCGTGGCCCTGCTGGAAACCTTCCGGTGACTGACTGCCGAGCAAGACCAGTTTCGGCATAGCGCAACTGATTGTGGCAGCAAGTCTTAAAAACCTCTTGACTCTCGGCTGGGGTCTGGCTATCGTAGTGCGAACTTAACGGCAACGCCCCCATCGTCTAGTGGCCTAGGATATCAGGTTCTCATCCTGGAGACAGGGGTTCGAATCCCCTTGGGGGTAGTCCTCAACGACCCGCTTCCCGGTGCCGGGAGGCGGGTCGTTTTGCTTTCACCACCGGGCCTGGAAAGTCCTCCGGTAGCACAGCCGTAGCAAAGACGCCGTATCGCATGGGGTGCCGTAGAAACCGGCAAGACGCCGGTTCGGTCAACGGGTTGACAGGCAAGCCGGCCCGGGGTGGGCTTGGTTACAACTCGCGACAGTAGTCCCCCCGCTTTGCCTGTTTGCAAAGCAAGAGGCGGTACTGAGTTTTAGTTCACGCGTAATTATTGAATTTTAAGTGCATTTTTCCTTGATTGGTTCGCATGGAACCGTTATATTCGGAACTCCCATTGATGGTCAGGGCTTCGGGCACATTGGTCGGGTAGACAGCGTAGGGAGCCGCATCGATGCACACGCAGCATCGCGGTGGACGGTGGCAACGGATACCACGGCCGCACCTTGTTGCCAAGCCAGGCGATGGGGGAGCACGGAGGCAACGGGAAGCCGCTCAAATCTTGATCTGCATTTCCAGGGACGTAGCGAACCGTACCAGAACGGCAGGGATCGCCATGGACCTCAACCGGGGCCGCTGAGCGGGAGGCCGCGGAATTCCGCGGGGTTCTCTTAGGATCTGTCCCGTAAGCTGGCCACAGGTCGGCTGCAGGCGGCGCGCTGTCGCCGTTTCGGCAGTGCCAGGCGCGGTCCTGCGCTGCCCAGGAGCAGTGGCATACACCTCTCGGGGACAGACTCTGAGCCATGGTCAAGGGTTGTAGCCGGCGCGGAGAGCGTCCGGATGGGCGGAGATACGCGCCGGCGTGGGCATTTTGTGCCTTGGTGGGCCGGTTTGTGTCCGGCAGGTGCGGACAGACCGCAGGTGCGTGGGGGCGCGGCGGAAAGCCTCCTGGCCGGATCTCTTCTCAACGTCAGTGTAACACATGGGGGTGCATCCTTTTTATGTTGGAGGAGCAATCATGAGATCCAGCCGGATCAAAGTTCTGTCCCCGGTCGTTTTGATCGCGGTCGTGGGAGGGATGGGAAGGTCCTCACTGGCGACGGTTTATCTGGTCAACTCCGGGCGCTGGGTGCAAGCTTCTGACAGTCTTGGAGCATTTGATGAGAAAGTAGCGCTGGCTGGGGGCCTCTTTCAAGCGAGTGCCACCGTGCTGCACGGGGAGTATGCGGCAGTTGCGGACCAGGACTCATTGATTGCTGGAGACGAATTTAAGATCATTGGATCCAGTTGGGTTCAATGCCCATTTTTTCAGTTCGAGAGCTATTCGCACTCTTCATCTTCCGACCTGGTGGTGGAGTTTGAGGTGACCTGCCTGACGCGCATGCGCCTTACAGGCACATTGGAGGCCTACGGCGATTTTGGAGGTCTGGCCTATCCGCAGGGTGAGGTGGAAGTCTCGCTCAACGATGTAGACGGCCTCCTCCTGGTGTCGTTCGTCCAACCGATCGAGTTTTCCGGCGACGAAATCTTGAACGTTGATGAAACCCTTGATCTGCCTCCGGGCAGGTATCTGCTTGAGATCGGCGCCTGGGCCAGCGAGAGCTACGGGGATGGGGGATTGGGCGGCGGCGGGGGAACCTCGTTCAGCCTCGTGGCAAGCTTCACGACGTTGCCGGTTCGCAATGTGACTCGCAATACTTGTCATGCTTCCATTCAGGCCGCGATCGATGCCGCCCTTCATGGTGACGAGATTGTCCTCAGCCCCGGCACCTATACCGGGGCCGGCAACCGCGACATCGACTTCCGGGGCAAGGCTATCACGGTGCGGAGCGTGGATCCGGAGGATCCGGCCGTTGTGGCCGAGACGGTGATTGATTGCCAGGGCAGCGCGGCGGAACCGCATCGAGGTTTCAAATTCACTTCCGGAGAGGGGCTGGGTTCGGTGCTGGCCGGCGTGACCATCATCAATGGATATGGGCCGCTGGAGGGGATCCACTCCGCGGGTGGAGCAATCCTGTGCGTGATGTCGACTCCAGTCATCCGCGATTGCGTATTTCACGGCAACCAGAGCGGCTACTGGGCCGGAGCCATCGGGCTGTTTGACAGCCCGCTAAGCGGGGGGACCGCGGTGATTACCCGCTGCAACTTCTCGAACAACGTGGCCGGGGACGTTGGCGCCGGGGTCTACATGCGGGCTATCACCGCCCTGATCAGCAACTGCCGGTTCCTGGGCAACACCGCGGCGGCGGGAGCAGGCGTTTTCTCCCTTGCCTACGGCACGGGGGGCGCCTCCGTTATCCGCAACTGCATTTTTGACGCCAACTATGCGAGCATTCGCGGGGCAGCCATTCGCAACAGCACGGACTCCACGTTGTTGATCAGCAACTGCACATTGACGAACAACACTGCCCTCAGCGAAGGCGGCGGTTTGCACACGAACAGCATTTTCAGCCCGGTCGTGAGGAACTGCATCTTCTGGGCCAACCAGGATGCCGGCGGGTTCGACCAATCGGCGCAGATGCACATCGGCAGCGGGGCCGTTCAGGTCGATTATTGTCTTGTCCAGGGTTGGACCGGCAGCCTTGGCGGCACGGGGAACTCCGGGGCCAATCCGATGTTGATGGATCTGGATGGCCCGGACAATAACCGCGCCACATGGTTCGACAACGATCGCACCTGCAGCCGCTGTCGCTGTGCATCAACGCGGGTGATCCAAACGGCGACTACACGGGCCAGACGGACATCGACGGCGAGCCGCGTGTGCGGCAATCGCGAGTCGATATAGGGGCCGACGAATCACCGTATCCTTTCGAGTTCACCATCGGCGGAGTGGTTTATACCAACCCGGACGCCCCCTCCAGCAGTGGGCTGCCGGGCGTGACCATCGTCGTCATCCGCGCAGGCGATGGATCGGTGGTAGGGGCGGCCGTCACCCAGGGGGGGCAGGGGATGTGGCAGCTCGACGGCGTGCCGGAAGGGAATTACCAGGTTATACCTATCTTGATGGGGAGCTGTTTTAGCCATGTGGTCGGCGGCGAGCCTGACGGTTACCGGTCGGTTTGTATTCACGTGAATGTGGCCAACGAGACTGCCAACCAGAACATCGCATTCCTGGCCGTCGGGAAAGCCCAGAGCGATTTTGACCAGGACTGCGATGTGGATGGCACGGATCTTATTCTCTTTACGGCGTGCCTGAGCGGGCCGGTGGTGCCTTTGAGCCCCGGCTGTCAGAGCCGGGATCTCGATTCGGATGGCGACGTGGACCAGGATGATTTCGGGTTCTTCCAGCGAAGCCTGTCCCCAGCCGGCATGGCCGGGGAGCCGGGTTGTCAGGATTGATGATCAGTCCCAGGCGCAGAGTGACTCCACGTGGGCCGCGGAACCGTCGCGCAGCCAGCCGTCGAGCTGTGCGGGATCCTTGAGCTGCTGGCCGCGCAGCCGGGGCACCACGACGAATCGGCAATCACAACCCGGAAGGCCGGTCATGTCGCTCCAGAGTTTCTCGAATTGCGCCACCGGGAAGATATCCTCCTGGCCGTGGCCCCACCGTTTCTTGACGTCCTTGAGCGTGATATACGTGGGGATCTTGGCGGCCACGTCGCGGATGGCGGCGGTCACTTTGCCGGCGTCGGCGAGATCCATGCGGCCCAGACCCAATACCTTGAGCAGCTTGTCGATGTCGATCCAGGTGGTCATCGAGTTGTAATACGACAGGGCGAACTCATCCTCCTCGCGCGGGATGGCCAGGCCTTCAAGCAGACGGACGCGCCCGTTGACACGGGCGAGGCCGCCGCCGCGGTCGTCGATCCGCCGGCTGATCACCTCGAAGGTCAGGCAGCCCCCGCTCTCGATGTGCAGGCCCAGCAGGGCCGGATCGACGTCGGCCCCGAGGGTGTCGATGTTATGCAGCATCAGGTATTTCAGGCCCGGGTATTTCCTCAGGAGCCCGGCCAGCACGCCGTTTCGCAGCAGGTTGGGCACCTCATACCAGTGGCCGACCGGGTGCAGGCACTGTGACGGCACGTTATCCGTATAGTCGCTTCCTTCACCGCAGTTGCGGGCCCAGGCGATCAGGGCGGCGTGCAGACTCTCTCGGACTTTCTGCTGCTGTTCGTCGAGAACCTGCTGAGGCATTTCCTCCCAGGCGAACCGCAGGTCCCGCACCATGGGCACCAGCCGCAGGCCCACCGCTCGCCCGGGCGAGAGCAGCAGAGGGCCTTCATAGCCGTAGTTGGCCTGGGCCGCCAGGAAGCTCTCCGTCGGCGCGTGGGTCAGATAGCTGGTGGTGATAATGTGAGGCAGCGGTTGACGACAGAGGCGGCTGATGCGCCGGCTCTTGGCCAGATGAACTTCGAGGAAGGTGCGATGCCGGCCTCCCAGTCGGCAGAATGGATGCAGGGCCTTGCACACGCCGGCGCCCTGTGTCCAGCGGCTGCCCGCGCCCGCCGCCAGGGTGAGGACGGCGACTTCGCCGTTGGCCAGGGCCTTCATGCCGCTGGCGCGATAGTGATCCGGCAGTCCGGCGGTGGCGTCGGTGACTTCGTCGGGCGAGACGTCTTCGATGATGGTGCTGGGCGGCAGGCGGTTCTGGGCCAGCCCGATTCGCCCGGAACGCAAGTCGGCCCGGATGCGCTCGTGTTGCTGAGGGTCAAAGCCGTTCTTTTCCAGCAGGGCGGCCAGACTGCCGGCGCCCTCGTCCTCCGGCCGGGAACGGGGGAAGAGCTGGTCGAACATGGTCTGGACCATTCCGGACAGCTCCGGCCGTGTCCGCGAGGCGGTCCCGAACAGGTCCAGCTCGGCCCGACGCAGCGGGCGCATCTCGCGCGGATCGGTTCGCAGCCACTGGGGAACCATCATGGTGTAGTACCCCGGCGGCAGCATCGCTGCTTCTCCGCAC
>Ga0209409_1002768_pt1 | contig 12541 bp, 14 predicted proteins | sample AD_JPNMR1_MetaG_FD_184424 | JGI IMG/M metagenome (GOLD analysis project Ga0209409, IMG submission 184424) | Active sludge microbial communities of municipal wastewater-treating anaerobic digesters from Japan - AD_JPNMR1_MetaG (SPAdes) (version 2) | ecosystem: Engineered > Bioreactor > Anaerobic...
TGAGAGAACCCAACTTTACAAAGTTTTGCTTTTGCTTTCCTATACGTCCACCAATTAACAGCCGGAATGTCTGTAAAGCCGATAAGAAAAGGATGTTTATCTTGTGCCCAAATCATTATGTGCCGCTTCAAACGATTAGGATACCAACCAAAAAAGGGAACCCTTTTATTTCTCCTTGAAAAGGACACATAGAGCTCGGTGAATAAAACCAAAACAACCCACCTGGTTTAAGCACTCGATATATTTCTTCCAAGGCTTTGTCCAAATCCTGAACGTGTTCCTTTACACTCATTGCAAGTACAATGTCAAAAAAAATTATCCTTAAAAGGTATTTTTTCCGCATTTCCGTCACGAATCATGATTCTTGAATTAAGACTGCAAGCAAGTTGCGTTGCAATCATAGGGGCATTTTCTGATGGTTCTATTCCATATGCCTTAAAAACCAACTTATCTAATGCCAAAAGTGATCGGCCTTGAGCTCATCCAATATCAAGTACACGCAATGAGATAACATCATTCAAAAGTAATAGCTTTAACCTTTTAATCACTAATTCCACCCATCTTGCTGAGCTTCCTAACAGGCTTTCTGTTTCTTCAAGTGAGATTTTTTCAACTGCATAGCAATGCTTTTTTAGAGTCTTAGTCATAAGTCTCCCTACAGTTCTACAACATTGCTTATCAAAAAATCTATTTTCAACCTTTAGATCATACACATCAATTAATATTTCACGGTTCCATATCTTCTAAATTCTTCCTGTTATGCTTCAAAAGACAATTTAGGTATAATTCACCGTACTGGCGTGCCATAGTTTGAACATCAAACTTTTCCCTCACCATAAGGCGACCTTGCTTGCCCATTCCATCAGCCATTTCTCGATCTTTTGCTAATTTTTTCATTGCCTCTGTTAACTGTTGAACATCACCTCGAGGAACTAAAATTCCATTTCTATAATTTATAATTAATTCGCTTACACCTCCAACGTCAGTTGTTATAACAGGTTTCCCTGCTGCCATAGCCTCAATAATACTGATTGGCAATCCCTCCCAGTCAGATGACAAAACAAAGACATCTGTTGCATTTAAAATATCTGGTATATCTGTTCTTACCCCTAAGAATTTGACACTGTTCTGCAATCCTTTATCATTGACTATTTTTGATATGTCTGAACGTAATTCACCATCACCTACAAGAAGCAACATAACATTAGGTATAGTTTGTACAGTATAATAAAACGCCTCGATAAGAAGGCGATGATTTTTTGGTGTTTGAAAGCGAGCAATATTTACAAAAACCATGACATCCTCTGGGATTCCGTTTTTAAGGCGCCAAATTCTACGATGAGCTTCAGAAGGTATGAATCGATCTGTGTCAATACCATTGTAAATCACCGGTGATTCATAGATGCCATAAACATCTCTTATTGTCTCGAGTACAATCGAAGATATAGAAACAGGAATGACTTTCAGGTGTTTAAAGGCACACCTATGAATATATCTATGGATACCAGAGACTTCCCGTGTCGCTATACTGTGAACTGTGTGGATGCGCACTGGCACTCGGCTCAAAAGGCAGGCAGGCAGTAATGTATAGAGCAGATACAGATGGTTATGTACAACATGGGGCTGAAATTTCTTTACTAATTTTGTTACTTGAATAAAAATTTCTAAATCTAAACCTCGCCTCTTGGACAGGTAAAATATCGGCAGTCCTGTGTTGGCGGCTTCCATCTCGAACGATTCACCTGAAAATGGATACAGGCTTACAATCGATACATCAAATTGCCTGCTGTCCAGGTGTTTGGCGAGGTCAAGCACTAATCTTTCGGCACCACCAGTGCCAAGCTTTGGGATTACCTGCAATACACGGATTCGTTCTTTATGATGCATTTGTTCTTTTGATCGCTTTATGAAAATCTTCTTTTAACAGGAACGCCCTATTTGTCTTCCATTAATTGTTTAAAAAACAAAAGCCTTTGTTTCTCTTTTATCTTGTTGTCCAGGTGTAGGACTTGCGCCCGTGCCACCCTATGTCCTTTCCACTTCAAAACAAATTCTTTAATACGGTCCACATGGGTCTGTACATTGTTTGGCATGTTCGGCAATTGCAAGACAAAAGGTACAGGTTTGGGAAAATCGGTGTCTTGATACCCTATAATTGTTGGAATTCCAAAGGCAAGGTATTCCCTTACCTTTAGCGGGCATGCCTCATCCATTCCATTATTGTGGAGTGCCAAAGTCCCTATAGCTACATCTGCAGCGGCCATAATTTTCATATATTCCACCTTGCTCAGATTCCCATATGTATTCATATTATCTAGATTTATGTTTAGATCTGTCATCGGCCCGATAATGTCAAAATGCCATTCCCTGAAATACCTTGCCAGCCATATTATTTTTTCGAGACCATGCCAGCGTGCATTGACGGATCCTATAAAAACCAATCGTGGCGAAAGGTTAGTAGCAGGAGGTAGTTCGGGGTAAGCTTCAATATTAACACCATTTGAAATTACAATCGTGGGCTGCTTGAACCTTTTTACATCCTGAGCTATTTCATTTGTAACAGCAACAATCCCTCTTGAGCGGCTAAGGATTCGACCACGGGTAACTAAAGTGTAAAATGCCCATAATTTTGATGATGCTTTAATCTCGCTTATTTCTTTAGTATTGATTTCTACTACAACAGGTAAGTTTAATAGCTTTTCGTGAGATGGGTAGTACATCATAGAGCGTAGATATACAATATCTGGTTTCCAGTGCTCTACCTTCTTTACAATATCCTTAAATCTGAAAATACTATACCTCACACGTGGGCTGAAAATAAACTCTTTGGGCAGATCCCTAAGACCATCCCAGACTTTTCCAGTTTTCGAGAGGGCAAAAAGTTTGGTCTCGTGCCCTTCATTTAGCCAAGATCGTATCTGTTCGGTGATCTTTTTCAGAACACCATCCTCTGAACCTGTATCCCATTCTGTGACATAAGCGATCCTCATGATGAAAATGTTTCAACTCCTTTAGAAGAGTATTTGATAATTTCTGATGTAAAATGTATAAATAAGAATATTAATAAAATAAACAAATGATTTTCATTAAATATAAATTCATTAAAGCCATTAGTAATCGTAAATTTATATGAGAAGTAAGTTAATAGCCCAACCGTTACTGGTGTCTTTTTTGAACGTAAAAACAAAAGATATAATATTTGAAGATACATACCAACCCAAAAAGGGGCTATGATAACTCCAATAAGGCCGAAATTTGCCCACGCCTCTGATATAAATAGACTATTCATCACGCCTGAAAGGCCTAATTTAAAATTAACAGGATCATAGGCAGCTATAATGAGCCTCGAAGCAGGTTCACTCACATCAAAACCAAGCAATGATCTATAAAATGCTAAGCATGATGAGAATCCTAGATGATTATATAGATGAGGGAAATATTCAAAGGAAAAAAAGGTGCCAGCGATCTGACCTAAAAAAATTCTCTTTAAGATAACCTCGATAAGAAATATTTTATCATCATAAGGTGATACGTATAAATATATTAAAAATATTAAAATGAATGCAATTATGCCTACCACAAATATATTGCGTATCTTTATGTGACCATAGATTAGAACGTGAACAAAAATAAGACTACTTAAAAAGAAAACGAAAGGGGATTTCTGCAGATCATAAAAGAGAATAAAAAAGGTTGCAATAAACATTATTAGAAACCATAATAAATATTCTATTTTCTTTGTTACCATCCAGTATGTATAAGCAATATATGATAGTAGTGGCGTTAGGATAATCCCAAAATAATTTTTTATGGTCGTACTTGCTTGAATTCCCCGTGCAGCCTCTTGCCTTAATAAGGATGAGGTTTTAGGATCAACTCCCTGAAGCACATAGAAAATGGGTATTTCTTGAATTCCCAGTTTCAATTTAATATAGGTATAAATGCATGCCGCTATAGAAATTAAGCTCAGAAAGTAGAGGGGGTATTTAGTGGTGTCACTCGCATTTGGAATTATTTGTTCCTGAAGATATGATTCAAATAACCTCGTAATTGAATTTAAGCTATAAAGTCTTGTAATGAATACCATTCCTAAGGGCATTGCCAACATTGTGTATTGAACAGACAGCCAACCATAGAGTTGAGAGCTATCACTGAGCAAAGATGTTAAGTGATTTGCGTTCCAATCATTAATAATCAATACTGAGCCGATAAAACTACATATAAGAAGTTGATAATAAAAAACAAAGCTTACTAAATTAAGTTTACTTGGTTTTAGTGAACCGGCAACTTTACTAAAAAGTAACCAGGATAATAATAAAACAATTAGAGAGACAATCGTATACATAATGTTAGACCTTTGCAGAACCTTGTTGGTGACTCCATCGTTTCATATGTTGTTGGACAATTATAGGGAAAATTGAGATAATAAATTGATATTATTTGATAATTGTTCATATTTCTGTCATAGTTTTTCCAATATTCCTGCCTGGGGGACCCCTGATGTGCTATAAGAAGATGGATTCCAAGTACTCGTTTGCCGATGTTACGCTGCGTCGTTCCATGGACCACAACCGCTCCCTTGAGCGGATGGAGAGGATCAACGCAGTAATCGACTTGTCCCGGGTCGAAGAGGTTCTCCGGAAACATTATTCCATCGGCAGAAGCGCCGAGGGGGCCGATGCATATCCGCCGCTTCTGCTTTTAAAGGCACTGCTCCGGCAGAAGTGGTTCCGTATCGATTCGGACCCTAAGTTGGAGACGAAGATCAACGACCGTTTCTCCTTCAAGCGTTTCCTGGGGTTGTCGCTTGAACGTCCGTCTTCGGACCATTCGACCGTTTCCCAGTTTCTGAGCCATTTGTCGAAGGAGGCCATGACGGAGATCAACCACGCCATTTTGCTCCAGTTCTCCAACGAGGGGGTGGCCATCGATGCCCGCCTGGTTCAATCGGCTAGCCGCCCCCTTGGGAAGGAAAAGCTAGAATAGGAGAGCCTTAAACTGGTCACGCTTGTCAACACAAATTTTAGCAATTCTTAAGTTACAGCCCTGTATTATTTTGTATACAATAAATATCATAATCAAACTCATAATCTCCGTTTATCAATACCTGGGTTTTCCAAAATACACCTCATAAGGGGTCATATAGTTCAGGGACTGGTGAGGTCTTTCGTTATTATATAGGTTTAAATAATATTCAATACCATTTCTGGCATCCCTTACTGTCTGATAGTCATTTATATATACCTCTTCATATTTTAGAGACCTCCAGAGCCTTTCTGTAAATATGTTGTCTATTGCCCTGCCTTTGCCATCCATACTTATCTTGATACCCCTGGCAATAAGTATGGTTGTAAAGTCCTTACTTGTAAATTGTGAACCCTGATCTGAATTGAATATATCGGGTTTAGCAATGCTAAGTGCCTTATACAAGGCCCTTATACAGAACTCTGTATCAAGGGTTGTTGATATTTCCCATGATATGACATACCTTGAATACCAGTCCATAATGGCCATGAGGTAGACAAACCCCTTGACAGACGGATATATGTTATATCGCTCCCCCATACCTGGTTAGAAGAGACTATGGGGATATCCCTAAGGAGATAGGGATATATTACATGATCAGGGTTTGGTATGGATGTATGTTTCTTTGGATATATGGCCTCAATACCCATTATATTCATGAGTCTTATCACCCTTCTTCTGCCCACATCATGGCCCATCCTTTTTAACACCTGGGTTATCCTCCTCGAGCCATAGAAGGGTGTTTTTGTGTATATTTCGTCTATTAACCTCATGAGTATATCATCGTAGGGATCATCTACAGGTTCATAGTATATGGTGGAACGGGAGATGGAGAGAAGGGAGGCCTGAATTGTAAGGGGTATATTATCATCTCTATCTATAAGCATCTTTCTTACCTCTATGGGAGAAGATGAGACTTTTTTTTAAGCCATTCAAGCTCCATCTTAAAGTTTACCTATCTTCTTGTAGAGTTCTTCTATGAGTTTATCGGTACTGTTGTCTATGTGGTTATTACCTGTAAATATCCGGGGTGCATTCTGGACAAGCTGTCCCTTCCAGTGTCTTATAAGACCTGGATGGACACCATATTCACTTGAAAGTTCAGTAGATGTCTTATCCTCTTTATAAGCCTCAAGGGCTACCTTTGCCTTAAAGGATGGTGAATGCTTTGAACGTAAACTTCTCTGGGTCATTTTATAAAATCCTCCCGATTTTTAGACTCGGGTGTAACTTAACATATTGTCTGAAAAAGCGATACCATTATATCCCTCATTAGGGATAAAACCCCCCGCTGATCAAGGCCTTTGCTATGCCCGACAGTTGGTGATGACTCGGAGGGGCAGCAGAATTAGACTGCCTATAAAGGCCCCATATTTGGTTATCGCTGTTGCTCAATAATTGACGATTATTGTTGATCATGGATAGGAGTCCCAACAAATAATTGTAGTTTTTGTAGATTCGAGAAGCCGACTGTGCTTTTCCACAGATATAAATATCAATAAAATCATGAAGAGCTCCCGTTGAGCATTTTGATAATTTTACAGTTGGGTAAATACCGTTACATAATTGAGAATTACTGGCAAGATTATTTAATTGGTTGATGAGAGCCTGCTCTGTACTATGCCTCATTATGTCCCCCTCTGCCCATATACTTAGGATATCCGGGCAAGATGTGAATTTAGTTCAAAATAATGCCTGGCTATGTTTGAAACAGAGCCGAACCAGGCATTTTTCTCTTTGAGATATTCGAGGCTGCGGAGGTAAAGATTCCACCAGCGCGAATTGATGATGGCATTGGGGTGCCAGAGCAACGTCAGCACGCCGCCGACTTGCTCAACGGTGTCGGCAATCTGCACGACATATTGAAAAGCGGTATCTTCATCGAGGCGCATGCCCTTCACCGGAGAGAGCATGGCGCCATCCTGGATGATGAGCGGCACTTCCATGATCGGTAATTCCTTTTCAGCTTTCAGGTCGTAAAGCCGCCACGGATAGCAGGTCCCAAAACGGAATCCCACATTGTCGTTGAACCCCAGCGTGGAATCATATTTGAATCCAGCCTCAGCCTGAACGCGCGGCGTTACACGGATGTCATAATGCAGGAAGTGCTGCCGTACACTGACCACGTCCTTGCCCAGCGCCGACTCCAAGGCCGCCTTCTGCCGCTTCATCTCCTCGGCATCGTCAAAGGAATACCAGGACGGATGCAGGCCGATCTCCCAGCCCTGGCGGTCGATCTCCCGGATCATCTCGGCCACCGTGCAGCGCTGCCCGTCGAAGACGACCCGATCCGTCATGTCGTAGCTGCAGTCGGAAGGATGATGCTTGCCCACGGCCTTCCATCCCGGCCAGAAGAAAAACGTGGAACGCGCGCCGACCGCCGCCTCTGCCGCCAGCCAGCGTTCATAGCAGTGTAGGGGATCCAGCTTTCTCCCGTACTTTATCGCCTGCGCAACATCCCAGCCTAATCCCGCCAGGCTTCGTGCTTTCCTCATAACGGAGGGGCCATTCAAGATGTATTCGGCGCGTGTCCTTGCCTTCTGACGGAATGAATGCGTGGACACCAAATCCACATCATGGGTGAGACAAACCGCAAAAGGCTTTCCGTCAGGCCAGATGGGCTTTTTACCTCCATTTTTTATATACGCCTCATCAACAACAGGCCTATACAAAAGTCCCAAAGGATTTAAAACATTAAAGGCAAAATCAGGCACAATCCTCTCAGGGGAAAAGTCCTTGGGAAGGCGCTCAGCCTCAAGGCGCCCGCGAAGTAGTGCTATATAATCTAATTCTTTATATTTTATAGAGAAATAAGAACGCATTATTTATTGTATTCTCTCGTATTTAATATCTTCCACTCTGTCATAACTAAAAGACGTGTGTTAAATACCTTCTTTTGTTGGCACTATGCCTTAATCAAACCCCTTCTTTGTAAAAGCACATTTTTCAGTAATCTTTTCAATTTATGAGGGATCGTAATTGAAGTAAATGAGCGGATAAGGCTTCCACTATTGTGGTAATAAATGTATTTTGACGCATTCAATAGCTGGGGCACATACCTTACCATTTGCCGCCAACCAAGGGCAATAAAACGATTTATGAAGATCGCCGACTTTACATTATTTGCGATATAATCGATTCCAAACAGATGACGCATAAAATCCGAATTGTTCATGAAAGCAAACTCGATGGAAGCCCACAGCTTGGCGTTGATCTCCATGAAAACATAGTCCTGCCTTTTAAGACAGTATTTATATTCCGCCAGCCCCCACCCACTGAACTGTAATGCCTTGATGATTCTTTCTGTATATTCTCTTATTCGCTCATCCCAAAAAGTTCTTATATAAACTGCAGATCCGCCCTGTATGGGATAGCTCAACAATTCCTCATGCTGAAAAGACGTTATAATGTCACCGGATTTTGCTATAAACCCCATGCCATAGGTTATACCACCCGGGATATATTCCTGATAAATCAATCTTTCCGTGGATTCGAGCTGTTCAAGTTGAGCAAAAGAAAAGGCGAGACCGCGAGGCCCACCACCCTCCTCGAATTTCTGTTTGTAAAAAACTGGAAGGGGTATATCTATTGCGCCTATATTTTCAAATGTTTTTGGCACCGGCACGCCAAGATCTTTAACAAGTGAAATTATGCGTGGCTTATCGAAACACAGAAGATTTTCTTTGCAGTAGCTTATGTCATTTACGCGAAATTCACCAAATTGTTCCGCCATCCAGCGCGTGCTCTTTGCTCCCGTCGGCAACACAATATCGTAACCGGAAACAGCTGATTTATCTTTCACACACAGCACTTTTTCATAATAACTGTGTTTAGTCATCGCCTCGCCGGGCATAAAACCACCGTGCAAAACATACCCGTTGCCGTATTTGAGAAGATAGCGAGCAACGGCCAGTGCTTGATCGGAGAGAGGTGACAGTATAAGTATTTTTTTCATTTATCTACCCTAATTACACAGCATACTCTTTCTGTTTCTTCCCAACTTTGCAGTTGATATAAGCGAGGGATTAGATATTCACGGAAAGGGTAAATAATGTTAGGAACTATACGCTTTATTCTTTTGGAGTAAAAAACGTCATACTTCCCGCCAAATTTGTAAATCTTCATGTTCTTGATTTTAATATTTGATTTCTTAACTATTGATTCTACCTCATATGGTTCAAAGAATCTTATATCATATATAGGGTCATTAGGTGCTAACTCTCTAAATTTCTTTACCAGATTATTATTCAATCTATTGTGTACAAAGAAAATAATCGTATTTGCAACCCTTGCCTGCTCCTCAAGCATTAAAAAGATTTTATTATTATCAGAAAAATAAATAAAGAATCCATTATGAAATACTATCTCAAATGAGTTATCAGCAAAAGAAAGATTGAAGGCATCAGCTTGTTTATATTGCAAGTTGAAATGATTAAAACGGTTTTTTAATTCATCGATAATTCGGCCTTCATAATCTGTGGCCGTTGCCTTTACACCTTTTTTAGCGAGATAAATACTGTCTCTACTGCTACCGCAAGCTATCTCAAGGCTACTTCTTAATTTAGGAAAATATGAATGAATAAAGATACCGGTTCTGGGAGGCGCCTTGAGGTATTGTTCCAAATGAACCTGCCAACTTTTATACCAATCGTCTTTGTCCATCACCATTGCCTTTAATTCCTATTATAAACTGCGATCATCCATCTTGGTTTATGTGAAAACAACATAAATTTAATCATGTATTTGATAAAGCTATAGATATGTAGCGACCTTTTCATAGGTTGATAACGATTTGTTTTTGTCTTTTTTGGCGACTTTTTGAAGCCGCATGCGGGGCAGACAAACTCAGTTGCTTCATAATTACGCAGGAGAATTTTTGTAATCAAAGTCGAAAGCGGGGATTTAGGTACAAGTGTTTTGCCAGCTTTAATAACTTGAGCAAGTTTAAACCCATGGAAAATATCATTAAGCTTTATCTCATTAAAGCTTCTCAAATGGTAGCTGGGATTGAATTTTGTGCCACAGTAAGGGCATGTCATGAAAAAACGGGTCTCGTTATATGGCACGCTTATAATAATTGTGGTATTTGCAACTCGAGCCATTTCTGTAAGTGCCCGCTCGTAAGTACCGCAAGGAAGGTGTTCCAATACCTCCAAAGCCGTTACAACATCAAAGGCCTTATCAGGAAATGGTAGTTCAGCTGCATCTCCCTTTTGTACTTTTACCTGAAGCACATCATTAGCATAGGCTATCTTGTTATCGGAGATTTCAATCCCCAGCTCTTTGATGTTTCGATTCTTTTTTAAAAGATGAAGGAATACACCGGGGCCACAACCTATATCCAGTATGGTTTTTGCGTCTTCTGGTATTAAGTCTATAATTTTTTGGAAGCGATATAATTCGTCTGGATTGTTTAAAATCCTTTCTCTCACCCACTCATCAATTGAATATTCGCCGAAATCACTATACCACCTGTCGGAATTATTCATTTTTCCTCTATCCTTTTAATCTTCAATGCGATAGCCCTTAAATTCATGATGAATAAAATTCCATACATGCCACTCATAAGCAGGCTATACATTACAAGGGAAGACCCGGGTGAAAAATCAAGGCCATGAGCTAACATGAACAACAATGCAATAAGAATCAATCTGATAATATCCCAAATTAACTGCCAATGCTGTAGCTCATGAACAACGAGATGAGAAATTGTGCTTACCACGAACTGTGCCATGAGCAGGGGTGTTAAAAACAGGGCATAATATCCGGCCATTGTCCATTGCTCTTTTCCAAAGATGAGCCCAAAAGTAAATGGACTTATAATTCCAAGACCCGCGATGGCAAGACTAAAAAGGGACAGTTTCTTGGCGAATTTTAAAAAAAGGCGCTTTAGGGCTACCGGATCACTACGTACCAACCGGGCCGATTCCGCCCAAAACGTCTGGGAAGCTGCCTGGCCAATTAATTGGGTCGGTAGGCCTATGATTCGTTGTGCCAATGCGTACCATCCCACTACCACAGGTCCATAAAACATGTTTAATAAAATGATTGTCACCTGCAAGCTTGCAGTATTTACGATGCTGACACCTGTGGACAGGCAGGCGAATTTTCCGTAACGGTTAAAGGCATCTACGATCCCGGTCATGCTTACCTTTCTAAGTATTTTGTGATCTTCCCTCCATAACAATTTCCCCAATGTCCCTATCCCTGCCGCCTGACTTACAAGGCCGCCTAAAAGAAGACCAAGGGAACCCCATTTGAGAATCCCCAGACCAATGTTGACGGACGCCCCACTGAGGCTTTGACTGAGGCGTGTTTTGGCAATGGGCGTAAAATTTTTTTTTCTGATCGCCCAGGCGTTTAAAGTTTGGTAAGAGGCGCCTCCAAAGATGTACAGTGGGATTAACCAGATGTAAGGAGCAATTGTTCCAAAGATGGATGTATTCTTGAATATGTTTGATAAAATTAAAAAAATAGGAAAAGCAATTATTCCCACAACAGCAGTTACGATAAAACAGATGATAAAGACATTTATCGCGACTCCATCCTCTTCGGCGTTGGGTATGGCCCATTCAAAACGAAAAGTTGCAACAACGAGAATCAGGGAGATAACAGAGCTGAATGCGGCGACAATGCCGTAATCGGAAGGCCCATAAAGGCGAGTGATAATGGGTGCTGTCAGAACGGAGATACCTTGGGCCAGGGCTGAACTTCCTGCCAGAATTGAAATGTTGCGGCTGAACTCTCCTTTCGGCAATAGTCTGATTATCCTGTTTAAGAAAATGGAAAATATCTGATTGTCAAATAGCATGATTTTCAAAAAGTTACGAGAAACTAAAATAGGCAATGGGCTATGGGATGTTCTATGTTCAACGTTCAAGGTTCGATTTAACCCGTGACGGGTAACGCGTAACAACTGACAGGAAATGTTCTATGTTCTATGTTCTATGTTCAACGTTCTACGTTCGAGGTCTTCAGGCTTTTTTAATCTTCGATATATATACAATGGGTCATTGGTCATGGGTAATAGGTGGGTGGTCTATATCTAAACCATCAATTATCTTCAGTCCGTTTTCAGATAACATTCTCTATAACCCCTTAGCCATTGCCTATCGCCTGTAATCTTTCCCCGCATTCACACATCCAAACGATAAAAACCTCAGGTAATGGGTCATTGGTCATGGGTAATAGGTGGGTGGTCTATATCTAAACCATCAATTATCTTCAGTCCGTTTTCAGATTTGGTAAACTCTTTTCCACAAGTTTGGCATATCAGATTTTCGGATAATCTTTCCCCACACTCACACATCCACCCGATTTGTCGGGCGGGGTTGCCAACGACTAAAGCATGGTCAGGAACATCTTTGGTTACAACCGCTCCCGCACCGACAAAGGCATAACGTCCTATTGTGTGGCCGCAGACTATGGTGCAGTTCGCGCCAAGAGTGGCGCCCTTTTTAACAAGTGTCGGACGAAGCTGGTCCATCTTGCGGATTTCAGCCCTGGGATTATAGAC
>Ga0209409_1002773_pt1 | contig 12525 bp, 11 predicted proteins | sample AD_JPNMR1_MetaG_FD_184424 | JGI IMG/M metagenome (GOLD analysis project Ga0209409, IMG submission 184424) | Active sludge microbial communities of municipal wastewater-treating anaerobic digesters from Japan - AD_JPNMR1_MetaG (SPAdes) (version 2) | ecosystem: Engineered > Bioreactor > Anaerobic...
GATGAAATCTATGCACAGGCATTTATACCCAACCATACCTCACAGGTGGCTCTATCTGCCTGATACCTATATACTCTATCCACCTTATTTTTTCTTAAAAATGGTCTTGACAGGTGGGCTCACCTCAAAGTGATGTATACAGTTTTCCTGACAAATCAATCTTTCACAGAAAAATCTTAGAATATGTTTTAAAAAAGGCTGATGTAATTTCCTCAACCTCTCATACTATGGCTGAAAGGACAAGATTATTTATACAAAAAGATAAAGATATAAATGTTGTACCCTTTGGTGTAGACATAAATGTATTTAGATCTATGAAAGTAAAAAGTTTATTTAATGAAAATGATATTGTTATAGGTACTGTCAAAACTTTAGAAAAAAAGTATGGTATTGAATATTTAATAAAAGCTTTCAAAATTCTCAACGATAAGTATCCTGAATTACCTTTAAAACTTTTAATCGTTGGCGGAGGGTCTTTAGAAGAAGATTTAAGGAAATTAGCGAAAGAATTGGGAATTTGGAATAAGACTATTTTTACCGGAAAAGTTCCATTTGAAGATGTTCCTATTTATCATAATATGTTATCCGTGTCCGTGTCCGTGTCCGTGTCCGAAAGTGAAAGTTTTGGAGTAGCAGTTGTGGAGGCAATGTCCTGTGATAAACCAGTTGTAGTATCAAATGTAGGTGGTTTACCTGAAGTTGTTGAAGAGGGTAAAAATGGATTTGTTGTCCCACCAAGGAATACCGAAGAAACAGCAAAAGCAATTGAAAGATTGCTATTAAATAAAGATTTAAGAGAAAAAATGGGACAAGCAGGAAGAGAAAGAGTAAAGGCTATTTATGATTGGAATCTTTGCGTAGATAAAATGATTGGAATATACAGAGGGTTTATAAAGAATTAAAGTTTACATCTATTTCATGATAAAGCCGCAATTTTTAAAAGTTTCTATATTATATATAAAAACAGAAGTAAAGTATTTAAAGAAAATTTTGTTCACAGAGATAAATATTATAATTTTAATATATCCGTTATTTTCTTTATAGAACTGAGTAAATTGGTAATAAATAAAATAAGTTGATTTTTTTCATAGTAGAGGGATTTGAAATATATTTTATTGGGGAGTTTCCTCTTAAGGTAACTTTAACAGTTTAATAGAATCAAAATAAGTTTGGAGTGTAATAAATGAGTGGGAAAAACATTTGGATTATAAATGAATATGCAGGAAGTCCATATCATGGAATGGAATTCCGACATTACTATTTAGGAAAAGAGCTTATTAAACGTGGTTATAATGTTACAATTATAACAGCTTCATTCTCCCATTTGTTTAAAAATCTCCCCAAAGTAGAGCATAGATTTAGCTTAGAAAATATTGATGGGATAAATTATCTATGGATAAAGGTTCCTCATTATACTAAATCATTTGATAAAAAAAGAGTCTTGAAATGGGTTGTTTTTACTTATTACTTATTTAAACTACCATTTGATAAACTCCCTAAGCCAGATTATATAATATTGTCACCCATGGCAACTTTACCAGTACTTCCTTCATATAGATTGGCAAAGAGATTTAATATTAAAAAATTTATTTTTGAAGTTAAGGATATATGGCCACTTTCAATAATTGAGCTTGGCAATTACTCACCTAATCATCCTTTTATTAAATTACTCCAATATTTTGAAAATATGGCAATTAAAAAGAGTGATTTAATTATGTCAGTTTTACCAAATTATGGAGAATACCTTAAAGATAATGGATTCAATAAAGAATTTGTTTATATACCCAATGGAGTAGATTTAGGGGATATGCAAAAAACGGAAGTGTTATCAGAAGATATAAAAAAACAGATTCCTGATGATAAATTTATAGTTGCTTATACTGGTACAATAGGGATAGCTAATGCCTTAGAATATTTAGTTGAAGCCGGTAAAATGTTAAAAAATTACAAAGATATACTCATTCTTATAGTGGGCGAAGGTGGAGAAAAAGAAAGAGTAAAAAAATTAGCTGAAGGATACGAAAATATCAAGTTTTTACCAGCTATTCCTAAAAGACAGGTTCAAAGTTTATTAAGTTTGGTTGATGTTTGTTATTTAGGCTGGAGGAATAAAAGATTATATAAATATGGTATTTCGCCTAACAAAATCTTTGACTATATGTACTCAGGAAAACCAATAGTAAATTCTATAAATTCAAGCAAAGATCTTGTTGCGATGGCAAATTGCGGATTATCAGTAGAGGCAGAAAATCCCAAGACCGTTGCTGAAGCTATTTTAAAGTTATACGATATGGATTCAGAAGAGAGAAAAAAACTTGGTGAAAATGGGAAGAAATATGTCATTGAAAATCACTCTCATGAAAAATTGGCTAAAAAATTGGATGGAGTTTTAAATGTTTATGGATAAAAAATTTTTAAAAGATATTTTCCAATGGGATGTGGAAAATTGGAGTCGATGTTTAAAATTTTGGGAGAAATATCTCCCTTCAAATTTAAAAGGATTGAAAGTATTAGAAATCGGTTGTGGGAATGGAGGGTTGAGTCTATATTTTGCTTTAAGAGGTGCAAATGTAATATGCAGTGATTTACAATATCCTGAAAAAGCAGAATATTTTCATAAAAACTATGGACTAAAAGATAATATCCACTATGCATCCATTAATGCCTTAGATATACCCTATAATGATTATTTTGATATAGTGTGCTTTAAATCTGTCATGGGTGGAGTAAGTAGGGATGGAAATGATGAGTATAAAAATTTAATGGTGAAAGAAATATATAAGTCCTTAAAGGAAGGAGGTTATTTGTTTTTTGCAGAAAATCTTTCAGGATGCTTAATACATAGAATAGCTAGAAGGTTATTTGTTAGATGGGGGAAAAGTTGGAACTATTTAAAAATGAGCGAACTTGGGGGCTTATTTAATAATTTTGCTGGTTTTCAGTATATTACTTATGGTTTTTTTGGGGCTTTAGGTAGAAATGAAAGTCAAAGAATGATTTTGGGAAAATTGGATAGAATTTTAATTAAAATTATACCCTCCCGCTGGCATTATATAATTTTTGGTGTTGCAAAAAAGTAATTATTAAAATGAGGAAATTCGCTTATGTGGAAAGTACAATTGTTTAAGCTAAACTTTGATTCACAAGAATTGAATGCCGTTAAAGATGTGTTAGATTCTGGTTGGATAACTATGGGTCCCAAAACCAAGGAGTTTGAAGAAAAATTTTCTTTGTTTTTAGGTTCTAATGTCAAATCTTTAGCTGTTACTAATGGTACTGCTGCCCTTCATATGGCATTGTTGGCTCTAGGAATAAAATCAGATGATGAGGTAATAGTTCCAGCACTTACCTTTGTTGCTGATATTAACGTTGTGGCGATGGTTGGCGCAAAACCAATTTTAGCAGATTGTCAAAGCATTGATAATTGGAATGTCTCTGCAGAAACAATAAAAAAAGTAATAACAAATAAAACAAAGGCTATCATAATAGTTCATTATGCAGGTTACCCATGCGAAATGGATGACATTATCAATATTTGTAAAGAAAAAAATATTATTTTAATTGAAGATTGTGCACATTCACCTGGAGCAACATACAAAGGGCAACAAACTGGTACATTTGGAGATATTGGTTGTTTTAGTTTTTTTAGTAACAAAAATTTATCTGTAGGTGAAGGCGGGATGGTTACAACGAAAAATGAAGAATTGTTAAAAAAACTTTCATATATAAGAAGTCATGGGATGACATCACTAAGTTTCGACAGGTTAGAGGGGCGAATAATCAGTTATGATGTAGTTATGCCAGGGTTAAACTATAGAATAGATGAAATACGATCTGCAATAGGAATTGTTCAATTAAAAAAGTTAAACGATTCAAATTTACGTAGAGAAAAATTAGTAAAAAGATATATTGAAAATCTATCAGACTTATCTCAAATTAATTTACCATTCGTAAATATTCCTGAATTTGTAAAACCTTCTTACCATATTTTCCCTATACTCATTGATAAAAAATTTAACAGAATTGAATTAATAAATTTTTTGAAAAGCAAAGGCATACAAACTTCTATACATTACCCATCATTTAGATCTTTTAGCTACTATCACAAATTAAAATTAAATTTTTGCCCTATAGCAGAAGAGATTTCAGAAAGAGAATTAACTTTGCCTTTATATCCAACAATGGATATTGAACAAGTTGACTATGTTTGTGAGTGCTTAAGGGAATATTTTGAGTTAAAAAAATAAGGATTATTTATGAACATTCTTCAACTTATAGGACGAGATAAAAAACTTTTTGAGAAGGATATTGAAAAATTTGAGGATCTACTTGAAGAAGAAATTTCTAAAAGCTCTTTTCTTGTTATAGGTGGGGCTGGGAGTATTGGCAATGCTACTGTTAAGGAGATATTCAAAAGAAAACCAAAACTTCTTCATGTTGTTGATATTAATGAAAATACGATGGTTGAACTGGTTAGAGATATAAGAAGTTCATTGGGGTATATTGAAGGAGAATTTAAAACTTTTTGTATTGATGCGGGAGATATTATTTTTGAAAAATTCTTTGAAGATTTTGGTAGATATGATTATGTTTTGAATTTCTCAGCGCTTAAGCATGTAAGAAGCGAAAAAGATCCATATACTTTAATGAGGATGATACAGACTAATGTTTTAAATACAATTAAAACTCTTGATATGGCAATTAATAAAAAAGTTAAAAAATATTTTTGTGTTTCTACTGATAAGGCTGCAAATCCCGTTAATATGATGGGAGCAAGTAAAAGAATCATGGAACTATATTTGATGAAATATAGTGAATTTATAGATATATCTACAGCAAGATTTGCCAATGTTGCTTTTAGTGATGGCAGCTTGCTTGATGGATTTAGGTATAGAATAGAAAAAAAACAGCCACTTTCTGCGCCAAGTGATATAAAAAGATACTTTATTATCCCGGAAGAATCTGGTTTATTATGTCTTTTCAGTACAATTTTAGGTAGAAATAAAGAACTCTTTTTTCCAAAGTTGAGTGAAAATTTGCATTTAATAACTTTTTCTCAGATTGTGGTGAAGTTTTTAGAATATTTAGGGTATGAACCATATATTTGTGATACTGAAGATGAGGCAAGGGAACTTGTTAAAACATTGCCCGCTAAAGGCAAATGGCCCTGTTATTTCTTTATAAGTGATACAACGGGTGAAAAGGATTTTGAAGAGTTTTATACATCTGATGAGGTAATAGATTGGGATAGGTTTGAAGATATAGGCGTAATTAAGAGCCAACTTAATATAGATATCAATAGACTTGATTATTTTGCAAAAAAGATAGATGAATTATTGAAATATGGTTGGCAAAAGACTGACTTAGTTCAGTTATTTAATTATATGTTACCAAATTTTGCTCATAAGGAGACAGGAAAGTATTTAGATCAGAGAATGTGAGATTTAAATAAAGTTATAATGGTATGTGAAGATATGTTTTTTTATAGGAAATTTGGTAATTGGTGATTACAATCTAGGGTTACAATATGCAGAATAAATTAATAAGGGTTTTTGATATATTTTTTTCTTTAATTGCTTTAGTTGGGCTACTACCTTTGTTTATACCTATTATTATTATTTTAAGATTTACAGGTGAACACGAAATTTTCTTTTTACAGGAAAGAGTTGGTAAAGATGGTAAAATGTTTAAGCTTATTAAATTTGCAACGATGCTTAAGGATAGCCCAAATATTGGGACTGGAACAGTAACTGTAAAAGATGATCCAAGAATTTTACCTTTTGGAAGGATTTTAAGAAAAACAAAGATTAATGAGCTACCGCAATTATTTAATGTATTGAAAGGTGATATGTCATTTGTTGGCCCACGTCCACAAACTATTAGGTGTTTCAATGCCTTCCCAGAATATTTACAAAAAGAAATTATTAAAGTAAAGCCTGGTTTATCTGGTATAGGTTCTATTGTTTTCAGAAATGAGGAAGAGCTACTTGATTCAGCCGTGGGCAATAGGGTAGAGTTTTATGATAAAGTAATTGCACCATACAAAGGAGAACTTGAAAAATGGTTTGTTAATAATCGGTCTATTAAAAATTACTTTCTCCTAATATTTGTGACCATATGGGTTGTTTTATTCCCAATGTCAAATTTACACTGGAAATTATTTAAAGATTTACCAAAAATTCCTGATGATCTAATTGGGTTCTTAAAATTAACCTAATATAAAATTCAGGAAAATTTTTGACAATATATAGCCAAAATAATGGAGATCACTATAGTAACACTGAAGGGATTGTGCGGGGCAGGAGGTTGCCACGCCTTTGGCTCGCAATGATTATAAAGGCCTGTCATCGTATATCCTGACCCCGATATAATTGGAGGAAGGATCTCAAGTAATTAAACGACGAGATCCTTCGAGGCTTCGCCTCTCAGAATGACATAGCGGTGGGACTGTCATCCTGACCCCGATATAATCGGGGGAAGGATCTCAAGTAATAAAACGGCGAGATTCTTCGGGACTTCGTCCCTCAGAATGACATAGCGGTGGGCCTGTCATCCTGACCCCGATATAATCGGGGGAAGGATCTCAAGTAATAAAAAAGACGGGATTCTTCGGGGCTATGCCCCTCAGAATGACAGAGCGGTGAATATGTCATTCTGAGCGAAGCCCTGCCCTGAGTCTGTCGAACCAATCAGCAAATGAGTTGTATCCGTCCAAATAACCCCATCTTGAAAAAAGCGAAAGAGTGTGATAAAACCTTCTAAAAAAAGGAGGTAATTAAGAAATGGAATCACAGGAAAGAAGGAAGAGGACCAAGCATGATAGAAGCTATTGGGAGGAGCAGATTAAATTATGGCAGGATAGCCAATTAACACAGAATCAATATTGCAGGGAATCTAAAGTTTCACAGGAAAAAGAGAATTTTAGGGTAAAAAAAAATAGAGAGTGATTTCCTGTAAGATATAGTAAAAACAGGAAATCATGAGTAAAGTAAAGAATACCTACAGTGCAGAAGAAAAGGTAAGGATGGTGCTTGAGGGATTACAGTATCCGGATGGGATAGCAAAGTACAGCCGTAGCAAAGGGATACGGGACACATTGTTTTACAAATGAAAGGGTCAACTTGAGAAGAATGCAAAGCTTATTTTTGCGCCACAGGCAAAAGAGACTGCTCCGGAAGTGCGGCTTAAAAATGAGTTAGGGTGCAAAGATGGAATAATCAGAGAATTAGTGGCTGAGAATTTAGAATTAAAAAAAGCAAGGGATATAACAAAGGGAGTAAGAACTCTCTACCTTTAACCGCTCAAAATTCTCATTTTGTGTGAAACTCTATAAGATTAAATCAAAAAAGTGTAGCATAAAAAGCGACAAATTTATTGACACATAGCGCTTGTAATCTTATTAAATATTAATCGTTTCTACCATTTATTAGTAAAAGAAGAGGTTAAATAATGAAAAAAAAATTAAAACATTATTATTATAATTCAAAAATTGGATATTATTTATTAGATATACCATATAAGCTTTGGAATTATTATAGAGTAATAAGATATAAAAAACTAAGTGATGAAGAATTTATAAAAATGAAATATAAAAAGTTATTAGATAGAGATTTGGATTTAAAAAATCCTAAACTTTTTACTGAAAAAATACAGTGGCTTAAATTGAATGATAGAAAAGATATATATACAAAATGTGCTGATAAATATTTAGTAAGAAATTATATAAAGGAAAAAATTGGCGAAAAATATTTAATCCCTTTAGTTTTTGTGACTGAAGATTATAAAGATATAAATGAAGACAATTTACCTGATTATCCAGTTATTGTAAAAACAACTCATGATAGTGGAGGAAATTTTATTATACAGTATAAGAAAAATTTTGATTTTAAAAGGCTTCAAAGAGTATTGGCTTGTAAATTAAAAAATAACTATTATTATTTAAATAGAGAATGGGAATATAAAAATATTAAGCCTAGCATTATTGTAGAGAAATTACTCAAAGATGATAGCGGGAATATGGGTAGTGTACACTTAATTGTGTAAATTTTATAGTTGAAACAATGGCGCAAAACCTCCAGATATTAACATATCATCAAATATTTAACAAAAGGAGGAAGCGCCATGTTTCAACTGGAAAACAATGTAGTAGAAGTTGGGGAAGTGTTCAAGGAAATTATGGAAAACCCTGAAAAAATGTTTGAGATGTTTCAATTTGACATGCGTACGCTTTGTGAAAAGGCGTTAGTAGGCCTTTTAAAGCTTGAAATGAGTCAATTTTTAGGTCGTGAAAAATACCAGAGAATTGAACATAGCAATAATAAGAAAAATTATCGCAATGGAAGCTATCAACGTCAGTATACAGTAAAAAATATTGGGACGCTAAATATCCAGGTACCGCGTGATCGCAATGGCGAGTTTACCTCTAAGCTATTGCGAAAATATGAGAGATATGACAAATCATTAGAGAAAGATATTGCGCTGATGTTTCTTTCTGGGCTTTCGACGAGGAGTATATCGCTGATATCGAAGACGTTGATAGGACGAAGCATTTCACCAGCTGAGGTATCGAAAGTAAACAAGGAGCTTTTGACAGGAATAGAGGCATGGAGGATGCGGCCATTGGGAGGGCTTACCATCAAGTATATGTATATTGATGGTGTGAATTTCGCCATGAGAATAGACAAAAGCGTTGAAAAAGTGCCTGTTTTAGTGGTAATAGGCGTCACAGATACCAATCATAAGGTATTTTTAACTCTTCAGCAGGGGGATAAAGAATCCGCATCAACATGGCGTGAAATTTTTAAAGATATGAAATCTCGGGGGCTGCGAAAAGAAACAATACAGTTGGGAATTATGGATGGGCTTAGCGGACTGGAGAAGGTATTTAAGGAAGAGTTTCCTAATGCCAAAGTGCAGCGATGCCAGGTGCATGTCAGCCGCAATGTGTTGAGCAAAGTCACGCACAGCAAAAAACTTGAGGTAATGGACAAACTTAGAGATATTTTCTATGCATCATCGAAGAGTAAGGCAAAGGAACACTTTGAGAAGTTTGTTGAAGCGTATGAAGAGGTCTTTCCATCGGCAGTGAAATCGTTAAAAGATAGTATTGAATCGTGCCTTACGTTTTATGCGTTTCCGAAAGAAGAATGGATTAGTTTGCGCACGACGAATGTGATTGAGCGTGTACACAAGGAATTTAAACGTCGTACGAAGCCTATGGAAATACTTGCAGGAGAAGAATCGACATATAGAATATTGTGTTTTATTGCACTAAAATTGGAGTTAAACTGGAGGAAGGCTCCATTGGGCAAAAATAATTTGCCGATTCTTGATAAATTTACACAAAATAGTTGACAGTACCGGAATATGCTGTTAAATGATTATAAAATCCATTGTTTTCATGGAAAACCAATGTTTATACAAACTATATTTGATAGAGGTGTAGAGACAAAAGAGGATTGGTATGATACAGAATGGAATTTGTTGGATGTTTATTATTTTTCACCTATCAAAAAACATGTTCAAAAACCGCAAGTTTTAGAAGAATTATTAAATGTTGCAGAAAAAATATCTGAAGACTTCCCCTATGTTAGGGTAGATTTATATATTACTAATAATCAAATATATTTTGGTGAATTAACTTTTAGACCTTATGGTGGATTTATGAAATTTGTTCCTGAAAGTTTTGATGTGAAATTAGGAAATTATTTGATTTTACAAAATATTGACATCAAAAAATGATAGCTTATTTTGTTGTAATAATTATTGATAGTTACATTATATCACGTAATAAGTATTATTATTTTTGGAGTTTAAAATAATGAAAGTGATTGAAAAATTTATAAATTTATTATACAAAAATAGTTTTATACTATTAATAATAATTACAATATTAACAATTTCTACACAAACATTGTTCATTAGAGGTTATTATGATGTCGAGATTAGAATAGTTATTCTATCATTATATTCTTTGATAATATTTGCACGACTATATTTGTTTAAGTTTTCATTTACATTTTCAGAGATATTATGGTCGGCATTTACTGTGTTAGCAGTTATAGGAGCTTTACTTAATAGTAAATCTTTATCATTGGATATAATTCAGCCAATAGCTTGGTGGTTTGTTGTAATTGGAATAGTAAGTTTAATAAGAATAGCCAGGCCAGATGATGAGTATCTAACAAAATGGCTTATGGCAATAGTATTTATAGAGCTAATACTTGCTTTGATATCACTGATTGATTTTTTGGATATATATAAATTATCTCATTTAGTTTCTAATAATGTACAACCTAACGGTCAACAAAATGTTAGTTATTTTGGGTGCTTTATTGGTAGCTATACTTTTGGGCAGGAGATGTTGCTTGGCTTATTAGCTACTATCAGTATATTTGGCTTGCAAATATTATATCAGAGAAAACATGGTTTCAAGGAATACGTAGTATATTTTCTATCTTTTATAGTGTTTTTACCATTAATTATCTATAGTAATGATCGCGATAGTATATTAGCATTTTGTTTATCAGCATTTATATTATTTGCTTTATTATATAAAAATAAATATATTACCATAAAGTTGCATTACATAATTATATTTGTATTAATAAATGTATTTATTTTTTGGATATTTTATTTCATTGGCTTATTACAGCCATTGATAAATAAAGTATTGAAATCCGGGACATCTCATAGGATAGATATATGGTTAGATGTTATCAAAACTCAGAAAGATCATATCCTTTCTTCAAGTTTTTTCTTTGGTGATGGTTTCAGGCATGCTTCCAGTAAGTACATTATTATGAAGAAATTTGATTTAGATAACTTTCACAGTATTATATTTGATATATGGGCACGATATGGTTTTTTAAATCTTATATTGGTATTAGGTTATCTTTTAACAGGTATAAAAAAAGCTTTGAATAATAAGAGTAAGCTTAGATATTTAACAATTACTGTACTCATGGGCCTGATTGTTTTTGAAATAACCAGTGGAGAGTTGGTTACAGCAACGTTTAGGATGGTTCCTTTCTTTATTGTTTTTTTTCTTGCGCTTGTATTAGATATGAATAATAATGATGTTATTAAAAATACATTTCATTTAGATGAATAATACAAAAATATTTATGAATATTATTTGAAATCAGCATATAACAAACAATATAAAATATTTATAAAATAAATTATTATGCAATATATAAATCAAAAAAAGAAAATTGCTGTGATTTTTCCAAAAGATTCAGAAGCTATGTTTAATGTAAATAGTACCAGAACTTTTGGGGGTGCCTCTGTGCAATTATATAACATTGTTAAAGAACTATCTAGTTACAAGGAAATTATAACGTATTCGTTGATACCGCAATATGATATAATTAATTTTCTTGATCATGATAAGTTTAGATTAATTATGCTTTATAAAGAAACAGATAATATCATTGTAAAAATGTTTAAAATGTTAAAATTTTTACTAAATTATAAACCTGATTATTTAATACAAAGGGGGTTAACAGTTGAGTCATGCTTTTTAGCCATTGTGTGTAAACTTTTACAGGTAAAAATGATTTTTATGTTTGCTCATGATCGTGAAGTCAATGGTAAATTACAGAGAAATGGGGAAAAAGTTTTTTTTATACGTCTGCTTTTGAATAATGCTACTTTTTTAATTACACAAAATGAATTCCAGCAAGAAAATTTGTTAAAAAGTTATAATAAGAATAGCAAAGTAATTTACAGTGGGTATCCAATAAATGAATATATAGATTATAAATCATATTTAAATAAAAAAAAATATATTCTGTGGGTATCTCGAGGTGATAAATGGAAACAAGCCGAGCTTTTTCTAGATTTAGCCCAGAAAAATAGTTCAAAAAAATTTTTAATGATATTCTCTAAAAGCACTGATGATTTATATTATAACGAAATTAAAAACAAAGTCTTAAAAATTAAGAATTGTGATTTTATTGAATTTGTTCCCTACTTTAATATAATACACTACTTTGAAGAGGCTTTATTATTTATTAATACATCGTTATATGAGGGGTTTCCAAATACCTTTATTCAGGCATTTATGAGCTGCACACCTGTGTTGTCTTTACATGTTAATCCAGATGATGTTTTGACTAAGCATGAATGTGGAGTTTATTGTAAAGGTGATATAGAATTAATGAACATAAAAATACATGAGTTGTTAAATGATAAAGATTATTATGTTAAGTTATCCCAAAATGCATATAATTATGCTAAAAACCACCATAATATCAAAAAAACGGTTAAAGAATTATTATATTATTTTAGGTTATAGTATATATAAGAAATAGTTTTATATAGACAAATCAAAGGTAATGTCCCATAGAGTGTGTAAAAATGCTTGAAAGAAGCATTGTACTCCTACCAGATAATAAAGACTCAACCAAAAATATTTATTACAGGAGGAGCACAATGCTACAACCAAGGTATACATATGGAGAGAATGATTGCAACAATAATTTAGTAAGTCGGTATGAAGAAATTGTACAGCAGTATGAA
>Ga0209409_1002775_pt1 | contig 12514 bp, 7 predicted proteins | sample AD_JPNMR1_MetaG_FD_184424 | JGI IMG/M metagenome (GOLD analysis project Ga0209409, IMG submission 184424) | Active sludge microbial communities of municipal wastewater-treating anaerobic digesters from Japan - AD_JPNMR1_MetaG (SPAdes) (version 2) | ecosystem: Engineered > Bioreactor > Anaerobic >...
TCCGTAATACTAAACCAATTTTTATTGGTGATTTCTGGAATGATGGTCCATATGTAGGTGGATGTATTTGTGGTGCTAGACAAGCAGGATACTTCCATATAAATTGTTATGGAGATGTAGAGCCTTGCGTATTTCTGCAATTCTCAGTTGATAATATTAAAGATAAAAAATTAATAGACATCATTCAATCTCCATTTTTTAAAGCTTTCCAAGATGCTCAACCATATAGAGAAAATGACAATTTACTCACTCCTTGTGCTCTGATAGATAATCCACAAGTGCTACGCGATATTATTACTAAATTTAATGCTAAACCCTCATACAATAGTAGTATGGATGTAATAACTGATCCAGAAATTATTTCTTTTTTGGATAATTATTCTAAAGAATATCAAAAACTGGTAGATCCTATATGGGAAAATGATTTGAAATTTAAATACAAAACATGGAAACAACGCTGGGCAAATGATTAATTTGTATCAGTAGAAATATTTTTACCCAATGCGAGCTGATAGCCTACAGAAATTGCTAATAAAACTGAAATCATAGGATGAGTTATTGGATTATTGGTAAGGGCAGCAGCCATTAGTGATAAACCAAATAATAAATAAAATGGATTAATAGATAATTTAATCTTTTTATTTTCTAATTTGACAACAGGAAATAAATACCAATATATATATAAAAAGAAGCCAATTATACCATATCTCCATAAATAAAGAATATATTCGTTTTCGGAATATAATTTCAATGAATAGAAAAAGTTTTTATAGGGTCCATATCCTGCTATTGGCTTTTCGCTCCACATTTTTAATAAAAATTTCCATGTATCTAATCTGCCTCTCAATGATTGATTTTCTGCTAAATATCCTTTGCCTTCTACCGTTACATTTTTAAAAAAACCAGAAAAATAGGATATAGATTCTTGACTTACCAAATCTAAAAATAACATTATGAATATTGTCGAGGCAATAATGATAAACATATATTTTATAGGTTTATGATAAGACACAAAATATATTATTGTTATCACTAAAATGATTACCAATGCAGTGCGAGATTGGCAAAGTATTATAGCTAAAATAGATAAAAATAAAAATAACCAATTATGCCACTTTAGATTTTTTAAATTTTTATGAAAAATAGAAAATAAAAACCAACAATAATAAAATAAAAATATGATGGCATTAATATTAGGATTACCACCAGTACCTAACATACGTTTAGGGCCAGGACCACCTAAAGAATTTTTCCCAAAACTAGCCCAATGAATACCTGATGGATCATAAAATGGCTCTACTACATCATGAAAATTAAATATATTATAATATTGAAATAAATTCAAAACGAGCAATACTAAAAAAGTTATTTTAATAAAAAGGTCGAAATGATTTTCAAAATGTTTAAAATATGATAATGCTACTATTGCAATTACAGCAAATTTAAAAATTTTATAAAATTCATATAAATCATTAGTAGCTACATTATTATGATTTATTATCATAGAAATAGCTATCCACACAGATAAAATAATAAAAAAGACAAAGGATCGTGGAATAATTCTATTTTTATCAATAATTATCAATAAAATAGCAAAAGGTATGATAAAATCTACAAATCTAAAGTAAAAAGTAAAACCTAAATTAATAGGGGGCAAGAAAATATTAGTAATAAAAATAAGATAGAATAAGAAAGCATAAAAAAGTGGAAAATTAATTTTACTATTCAGTTTATTCATAATAATTAAAAAAAACCGCGAAAATTGTTAATTTTTCACGGTTTTTGTAGAATTAATTTAATCAAAGTATGAAAAAATTTTTATAAATAATACCTCGAGCGGGACTTGAACCCGCACGGCCATAAAGGCCACAGGATTTTAAGTCCGGCGCGTCTACCAATTCCGCCACCGAGGCCTAGAGCGGAAAACGGGACTCGAACCCGCGACCCCAACCTTGGCAAGGTTGTGCTCTACCAACTGAGCTATTTCCGCTTTTTTTAATTTTTCTGTTTGCAAAATTAATGCTTTTTTTTTAATTGCAAAATTTTTTATTAAATTTTTTATAAAATTTTTTCTAATTTTACAGTAAAATGTCTCATAATAGGAGCTTCTTCTACAATACGATAACCGTGCTTTATTTGATCTCGTCTATTAAAGACAGATTTTACTACTTCACCTACATATCTCATATGATCATTAGAATATACTCTTCGCGGTATAGTCAATCTCACGAGTTCTAGTGTTGGATAACGATCTTCTTTAGTTATAGGATCTCTATCTGCTAAAAGAGTACCGATTTCTACGCCACGCACACCACCTTCTAGATAAAATTCTACTGCTAAGGTTTGAGCTATATATTCTTCTTTAGGTACATAAGGCAAAAATTTCTTAGCGTCTACAAAAATTGCATGACCACCAGCAGGTTTTTGATAAGGTATACCAGCTTCTTCTAAAATATCACCTAATATTTTTACTTGTTTGATTCGATAATCTAAATATGTAAATTCTGTAGACTCATCCAGTCCAATAGCAAGAGCATTCATATCTCTACCTGCCATTCCACCATAAGTTACATAACCTTCATACATTATGTTAAATACACTTGTAGCTTCCCAGATTTTTTTATCTCTCATAGCAATAAAGCCTCCTATATTTACTAAACCATCTTTTTTAGCACTCATAGTCATGATATCTGCATAAGATAGCATTTCTTTTGTAATTTCTTTAATAGTTTTATTTTCATAACCTTTTTCTCTAGTTTTAATAAAATATGCATTTTCGGCAAATCTAGCACCATCTATGACCACTAATTTATTAAATTTATTTGCTACTTCTCGAACTTGTTTTAGATTTTCCATACTTACAGGTTGTCCGCCCGCAGTATTATTAGTAATAGTAATTATGATAAAAGGAATCTTTGATGCTTCATTAGTTTCTAATACTTTTACCAATTTATTAATATCAACATTCCCTTTGAAAGGATGTATAATGTCAGTATCAAAAGCTTCATCTATAGTACAATCTATTGCTGTAGCTTGTCTATATTCTATATGCCCTTTTGTAGTATCGAAATGACTATTACCAGGTATTACATCACCAGCTTTTATGAGTACAGAAAACAATACATTCTCTGCAGCTCTTCCTTGATGTGTAGGCATGAAATATGGAAATCCAAGAATTTTTTCAATAGCATTTTTTAAATTATAATATGAAGAAGCTCCAGCATAACTCTCATCACCTAACATTAATGCTGCCCACTGTCTATCGCTCATAGCTCCAGTGCCACTATCTGTTAGTAAATCTATTATAGTTTGCTCTGCTGGTAAACTAAATAAATTATAATGAGCTTCTTTAATCCATTGTTCTCGTTCATCTCTAGAACTCATCTTAATAGGCTCTACCATTTTGATTTTGTAGGGCTCAAAAAATACATCTTTCATAAAATTATTTTTTTGCAAAATTAATTTAAAAATGGAATTATACCAAAAATAACATATGGAATAAAGCATCTAGAATATCAACCCCGCTTTGATGCGTAACTAAAAGTCTAAACTCTAAGCACTTTTTTATAACGAGGTGACTGTGATATTGGTAGTTAGAGAGTGTAATGGATAGGTTTACACTAATAAACTCTTATAAACTTTATTTATTAAATTTCCCTTTATTGGGTCTTTTTAATAATAATTTTGTAAATTTGTATTATATAAATAGATAAAAATATGTGTGATGAGTAGATTATTAGTAGTTTCTAATAGATTACCTGTATCTATAGAACAGAGAAAGAATTCATTTAATATTAAACCAAGTGTGGGTGGATTAGCTACTGGGTTAGGTTCATTTTATAAAAGTTATGATAGTAGTTGGTTAGGGTGGTGTGGCATCACTTCAGATAATTTAAGCAAAAATAAAATAAATGATATAGAAATTAAATTAAAAAATGACTACTCTAATATTCCATTGTTTTTAACTGAAAATGAAGTAAATAAATATTATTATGGTTTTTGCAATAGGACTATCTGGCCATTATTTCATTGCTTTACGCAATATGTTATTTATGATGAGAAACAATGGGAATGTTATAAAAAAGTAAATAAAAAATTTTGCGATGCTATTATAAAAATAGCTGAACCAGGTGATAATATATGGATAAATGATTATCATCTGATGCTATTACCTACTATGCTTAGAAAAGAGCTACCTGATGCTAGGATTAGTTTTTTTCTACATATTCCATTTCCACCATTTGAGATTTTTCACTTAATCCCGTGGAGAAAAGAAATATTAGAAGGTTTATTAGGAGCAGATTTGATAGGGTTTCATATTTATGATTATGTTCATAATTTTTTAGATAGTGTTTATAATATATTAGGCTACGATCATACTCTTGGTGAAATAATTAATAATGATAGAATTTTAAAAGTTGATAGTTTCCCTATGGGCATTGATTATGAAAGATATGCTAATGCTATAGAATTAAATGAAGTTCGTAGAAATATGGCTCTGATACGAAGACGTATGGGAAAATATAAATTAATTTTATCAGTAGATAGACTTGACTATACTAAAGGTATTATACAAAGATTAGAAGCTTTTGAGCAATTTTTAGACAAATATCCAGAATATCAAGGCAAAGTTTCTTTAATTCAAGTATCTGCTCCTTCGAGAACAAAGGTATATTATTATCAACAGCTAAAAAAAGAAGTAGATGAATTAGTAGGTAGGATAAATGGTAAATATAGAACTTTTGATTGGAATCCAATCTGGTATTTTTATCGTTCATTTCCTTTAGAAAACATGGCAGCTCTATATAATATGGCAGATATCGCTCTGGTGACACCTATCAAAGATGGTATGAATCTGATAGCTAAAGAGTTTGTCGCTACTAAATCAAATGATAAAGGCGTACTAATACTTAGTGAAATGGCTGGAGCTGCTAAAGAAATGAGTGAAGCTATCATCGTTAATCCTAATAATACCAATGAAGTGATAGAGGCTATCCATCAAGCTATAGAAATGAATGAAGATGAACAAATAAAAAGAAATAAGCAAATGCAGTTTAGACTGAAACGATACAATGTTCGTAGATGGGCTGAAGATTTTATAAACTCTTTAGATAATATAAAAAATCATCAAAATCAATTAACTTCAAAATATTTAAATATTGAGGTTATTAATAAAATAGTTCAAGATTATTCCCTTGCCCATAATAGGCTACTAGCTTTAGATTTAGATGGTACTCTAATCCCTTCGAATTTAGAGGGATATACTCCCGATAAAGAATTATTGAATTTATTAAAAAAATTATCAAATAATTCTAAAAATAAAATTGTTATTCTAAGTGGTAGACAAAAATATGATTTAGAACAAAATTTTGCAAATATTAATGTCGGATTGATTGCCGAACACGGAGCATTAATAAAACGTAACGGAGAATGGGAAAATATAGAACCATTGGATAATGATTGGATGGTAAAAATATTACCTATTATAGAATTCTACATGGATCGTACACCTCGTTCTTTTATTCAACAAAAAGAATTTTCTATCGTATGGAATTATAAAAAAGTAAATAAAAAATTAGCTGATATTAGATCTATAGAATTAAAAAATACTCTTAAAAATATGGCTCTTGCTACTAATATGAATCTTAACATATTACAAGGGCCTAAATTTATTGAAATAAAGCAAGCGGGTATCAATAAAGTTAGAGCTTTTTCTTTTTGGCTTGATGAAAAAAATTGGGACTTTATTTTAACTGCTGGTGATGATATTACTGATGAAAGCCTTTTCGAAGTTTTGCCAAATTATTCATATAGCATCAAGGTCGGACTTACACCTACAGAAGCTAAATGGTACATAGATAGTTCTGAAAAATTAATTCGTCTATTAAAAAAATTTAAGTAATCAAACCTTATTAAAAACTATCTTTTATGGATATAAAATATTTAAATATTACTTCTTTAAATGATTTTTATAATCTAATGTTTTATACGAGAGATATTAAAAAATCAATAGTAAATGATATTTTAAATAACAAGATTTGTAATTCAGAAATGATTGATTTACTAAAAGAAGCTTTAGAAATCTTAAATAATTTACCTGGCAATCAATATGAGAAAATCATTAATCATCACAATACTCAAGTGAAACTTAATTTATTTTATGAGATTAGCGAATTACAAAAAGATATTTACTATCTTTTGCATAAAGAACAAGATTTTTATGAATATTTATCTATCTTAAATCCTAATTTTTTTAAGCAAATAGCTGATGGTAAAGATTTTTTAGCTAATAATAAATTTAAAAATCTAATATCTGATAGAGATGGTACGGTAAATAATTACTGTGGGCGATATAATTCTTCTATTCAATCTATTTATAATGCTGTATTTTTGTCTAGATATGCTATCTACTCTGCTGAAAATACAGTAATTTTAACATCAGCACCTCTCAAAAATGTTGGTCTATTAGATATGAGTGTATCACCAGACAATCTTTTTATTTATGCAGGTTCTAAAGGTAGAGAATATCTTGATAAAAATAACAATGAACATTATTTATCAATAGATTCTGAAAAACAAAAAATATTGGACAAACTAAATAATGAAATTGATAATTTACTTAATAATGAAGAGTATCAGATTTTTTCACTTATAGGCTCTGGATTTCAGAAAAAATTTGGTCAAACTACCATTGCTCGTCAAGATATTTATAATTCAATACCTCCTGATATTTCTGAAAGTTTTTTTAATCAAATTATTAATTTAGTTAATTATATAGATCCAACTAAAAAATATTTAAGTATAGAAGATACGGGATTAGATATTGAAATCATCCTAAATATTAATAATGAAGATAATGAACTCAAAGATTTCGATAAAGGTGATGGAATCGAATTTTTAGATAGAAATATACCACTTAACATTAATGAACTAGGTGCAATAATATGCGGAGATACTAAATCAGATATACCAATGCTAACTACTGCAATTAAAAAAACAAACAAGGTAGCTGCTATATTTGTAACTAATGATGATAATCTCAAAGAGAGTATAAATAATATATGTGCAAATTCATATTTTGTTAGTTCACCAGATATTTTAGTAACGATATTAAATGAAATTAATAAATAATATATTATGAATGAATTATGTAAAGGAGCAATTTTTGATCTAGATGGTGTAGTAACTGCTAGTGCAAAGCTACATCGCGAAGCATGGAAAAAAACTTTTGATGATTTTTTAGAAAAATTTTCACAAGAAAATGGCTTAATATTAGAACCTTTTTCTTATGAATTAGATTATCCTAACTATGTAGATGGTAAACCTAGATACGAAGGTGTAAAATCTTTTTTAGAATCTCGTAATATAAATATACCATTCGGACATCCAGACGATAGCCCTGATAAAGAAACAATTTGTGGTATAGGAAATAAAAAAAATGAATTACTTCATACACTTATTAGAGAAAAAGGCGTGGAAGTATTCGGCTCAACAATAGAATTTATTAATAAATTAAAACAACAAAATATTAAAGTAGGCTTGGCAACTTCTAGTAAAAATAGCTCATTGATTTTAGAAAATGCAGGATTAGAAAACTTATTTGATACTATTGTAGATGGTATAGTATCAGAGCAATTAGGTTTAAAAGGTAAACCAAATCCAGATATTTTCGAAACAGCTGCTCATCAATTGGGTTTATATCCTACTGAATGTATGATTTTCGAAGATGCTATCTCTGGTGTAGAAGCTGGTAAAAATGGTAATTTTGCTTTGGTAGTAGGTGTAGCTCGTAGGACAGCTCCTGACTTGCTAAAAGAGAATGGCGCCGATATAGTTGTTAATGACCTCAGTGAACTTACTTGGGAACAAATAGAAGATTGGTTTGCTAATGGTATAAATGAAAAAGCTTGGCATCTTACATATTATAATTATGATAAAAAGGAAGAAATGCTTAGAGAGTCTTTAACTACTACAGGAAATGGATATTTTGCGACTAGAGGAGCTTTTGTTGGCAGTAGAATGCAAGTAGATGAGCATTATCCAGGTACATATATTGCTGGATTATATAATAGATTACCTTCACCAGTGCACGATAGAACAGTTTACAATAATGATTTAGTAAACTGTCCTAATTGGTTATTGATAGAGCTGAAAATTGGAGATGGAGATTTCTTTAATCCTCTAGATTGTGAAATTCTGAAATATAAACATGACTTAAATATGCTCAATGGCATAGTAACTCGTGAAATTACTTTTAAAGACAAAAACGATAGAATTACAAATTTAAAAACTGAAAATTTCATTAGCATTGATGATATGCACGTAGGTGCTGTAAAATATCAGTTCACTCCACAAAATTATTCTTCTGATATTGTAATACGCTCATCTATAGATGGTAGTGTTATTAATTATGGTGTGGCTAGATATAGAGATCTAAACAATAAACATTTAGAAGTAATAGATGCAGCTAAGATGAATGGCTATATATATTTGTATTCACAAACTAACAGATCTTTTGTAAAAATATTAATTACCGCTAAACATAAATTGTTAGAAAATGATAAAATATTAGATTTGCAAAGAGATGTAAATATACACGATGAGATAATTTCTGAATATTTTAAATTAGAAGCCAGTCAAGGGATAACTTATACATTAGAAAAATACGTTACATTATTTACTTCTAAAGATAAGGATCGTGATACCATAGACGAAGATATTTTTAAAATATCATATAAAACTATTAGAAAACTAAAATCTTATGAAAAATTATTAGATAAACATATAAAAGCTTGGCAAAAACTTTGGGAAGAGAAAGATTATGTAATAGAAGGAGATAGATTTTCTCAATTAGCAGTTAGGCTATATTCATATCATTTATTAGTAACTGCCAACGTATTTAATAAATACATAGATACAGGAGCACCAGCCAGAGGATGGCATGGTGAAGCATATAGAGGTCATATTTTCTGGGATGAAATTTTTATTTTCCCTTTTTTTAATATATGGAATCCAGAGATTACTAAAAATTTATTAATGTATAGATATCGTAGATTAAATGCAGCTCTACGATATGCTAGAGATAATGGCTATGAAGGTGCTATGTATCCTTGGCAATCGGCTGATACTGGTGATGAAGAAACTCAAGAGCTACATTATAATCCTATTTCTGGTAAATGGGACCCTGATCTTAGCAGATTGCAACGACATGTATCTTTAGCAATATCTTATAATATTTGGGTGTATTTTTATGTAACTCGAGATTTAGATTTTTTGCATAATTATGGAATAGAAATGATGCTAGAGATAGCTCGCTTTTTTTCTAGTATTACTGAATATAATGAAGCTGATGGTAGATATCATATATATGGGGTAATGGGACCAGACGAATTTCACGAAAAATATCCTAATGCCGAAAAGGGTGGCATCGATGATAATGCTTATACTAATATAATGACAGCATGGATAATGCACAAAACTATCGAAACTTATGAATATTTACCCAAAAAAGAAAAAGACAGATTAAAAAGAAAAATAGGTTTTAAAGAAGAAGAAATAGCACTATGGAAAGAGATAGTTAGTAAATTATATGTTGAGATAACAGATGAAGGTATAATTTCTCAATTTGCTGGCTATATGAATCTAAAAGAACTAAATTGGCAACATTATAAAGATAAATATGGTAATATAGGTAGAATGGATCGTATTCTTAAAGCCGAAGGCGATAGCCCAGACAACTATAAACTTTCTAAACAAGCAGATGTGTTGATGATTTATTACTTTTTATCTCCTGGACAGCTTAAACATATTTTAAAGCTTATGGGTTATCATATTGGTGATGAGCTTGAGTTTATGAGAAAAAACTATAATTATTATATTCAGAGAACCTCACATGGTTCTACTCTGAGCTTTGTAGTGCATTCTGCTATACTTATATATCTGAAAGATAGCTATGATGATATGTGGAATTGGTTTTTAACAGCTCTCAAAAGCGATATCTATGATTTACAGGGTGGTACAACTAGAGAAGGAATACATGCTGGACTGATGGGTGGCACATTAGATATTATATTCAAAAGTTTTGCAGGTATTAATCTTTTCAAAAATCGCTTTCGTATTGACCCTGCTTTACCTAAACATTGGAAAAAATTATCTTTTAATTTTTGCCATAGACATAATTGGTTTAACATAGAAATAACTCAAAATACTATTCTCATAAAAGGTAAAACATTAAAAGATGGTGATAGAGTAGCAGTAGAATATAAAAATAAACGTTACCAATTATATAAAGATCAGTTTATTTTTATTAAATATAAATAACCATTTTTTTATTTTTTATTTTATTATTTTGTTTTTGTACTTTTTAATGTAATATCTGTTAAAAAAAATTCAATATTTTTGCAAAAATTTACTTCTATGTATTGGCGTATATATATTGTATTTTCATTACTACTTTCTTTTTTATTAATGTGCTATACATTTTATTTTCATCCTCCACAAATCAAGAAAAAAAATTGGTATTATATATGGCTGATACTTTTATCTATTATTATAATTTCAATTTTAATTTCAATATTTACTAAAGTTAATTCTGGATTTTCTGCAATAATAGGTACGTTTTTTATATATATTATAATATTTTCATTGTTTTATGCTATCATTCATCTTATTGGTTGGTTTTTTAAAAGAGAGAATAGATTAAAAATACAGAAATTTGCTTTTCGTTTTGCATTTATAATATTATTAATAGTAGTAATAGGTAATTTGTTTTATTCTAATAGAGTTGTCCTTAAAAACTATGATCTATATTATGATAATTTACCAGAGAGTTTTAATGGCTACACTATTGCACAAATTTCAGATTTACATCTTGGCTCTTTCATTAATGAACATAAATTAAAACGAACTACTGAAAAGATTAATAAACTACAGCCAGATATAATAATATTCACAGGAGATTTAGTAAACTCGAGTATGGGAGAAATAAAACCAGAATATATAAAGCAATTGAAGAATATGCATGCACCTATTAAGCTCGCAATACTGGGTAATCACGATTATCACGACTTTCATAAATTTATCCATTACTGGGGAAATAAACCATTAGAACCTAAAATTGCTCTTTCTGATTCTATAACTATGATATTAGAGCAATGTGGTTTTACGGTATTGAGAGACAGTATTTATTATGTTCAAAAAAATATAGACTCGATAGCTTTTGTAGGTCTCAATAATTATGGTAAACCTCCATTCACTGTTTTTGGAAATATTCAAGATGTTTTAAATATAGCTCCCAAAAATTTGTTTTCTATAATTTTAGTTCATGACCCATTTTATTGGTCTGAAGGCTTATTTGATGAATTTCCCCTTACACTATCAGGACATACTCATGGTGGACAATTGGGATTTTTTATTAATAAACAATTAAGACTTTCTCCGGCTAGTATTAATGGTAAAACTGGCGGTTTATATACTAATGAGAATAATAATAATTTAATAATAAATACTGGATTAGGACATGTAGGAGCTAACTTTCATTTTGGTTTTTCATCTCAAATAGCTGTCATTAAATTGCATAAAAAATGATAACTCGTATTAAAACAAATGAAAAAATAATATTTTTGACAATAGATGATGCTCCTACCTCTATATCTACATCACAAACTTTAGAAATTTTTAAATATTATAATGTAAAAGCTACATTTTTTTGTATTGGGAAAAACATAATTGAAGATCAAGAATTAACTCAAAGAATTATTACGGATGGACATCAGATAGCAAATCATTCCTTTTCTCATTTAAATGGATGGAAAACTAGCAAAAATAAATATATTTCAGATGTTAATAAAGGTAAATCATTGACAAATAGTAATATTTTTCGCCCTCCATATGGTAAGATTTCTCCACTACAATACCTATATTTGTATAGAAAAAATAAAATAATTCTATGGACCATGATAGTATATGATTTTGATAAAAAAAGAAGTTTAGCAAAAGATAAAAAATTATTAGAAAAATATTTACAACCTGGCTCTATATTTACATTTCATGATAATCAAAAAGCTATTGATAAAAAAAATATATTGCTTCCGTATTTTATAGAATTAGCTCTTAAACGGAATTTTCATTTCGAACTTTTAGATAAATATATATTATAATTCGTGAAATGCCATTACAATATCATAAAATTGACAAATCATTTCCAAAAGGATGTTTTAATCCGAGCCGAGAATTAATTTTGGAAATATTCTATTAAAAAATTTATTGAAATTTTATTATCTAACCCACTATTTCAATTACAAAAAATATGAAATATTGAAAAATTATTTAAATTTGTAAAAAATAATTTATATGAAAAAGTATATTACAATTATTATGGTTTCAATATCTATTAATTTTCTATATAGTCAATCAAACATTAATCTGCCTGCTTGGAATGTAAGTAAATTATATATTAACGGAATCACTGATAATAATAGAGCAGATTATCTAGCAAGAGCATTAGAAAAAATTG
>Ga0209409_1002796_pt1 | contig 12401 bp, 10 predicted proteins | sample AD_JPNMR1_MetaG_FD_184424 | JGI IMG/M metagenome (GOLD analysis project Ga0209409, IMG submission 184424) | Active sludge microbial communities of municipal wastewater-treating anaerobic digesters from Japan - AD_JPNMR1_MetaG (SPAdes) (version 2) | ecosystem: Engineered > Bioreactor > Anaerobic...
AATAAGTGCACCGAGACTGCCAATGAATATCAGAAAGAAGATAAATGAGCTTAAAATAATTCCGGTAATTGTTGCGAGAGTATAGATCAGGAAATTTTTCATTTTGCAAAATTTTATCTGAAATTTCAGGCATCTAAAGATAATTACAAATAAAACAAAAAGATAATAATTTTATACTGCATGCAAACGGCAGAAGTTGTATATCTCGGAATTGGTTCCAGCCAGGGCGACAGACCTGGTAACCTGCGCAGGGCAACAGAAATGATTGAAAGCCTTATTGGAAAGATAATTCGCTCTTCAGAAGTTTATGAGACATCTCCATGGGGTTTTGAAAGTCTGGAGAATTTTCTCAATATGGTACTGATTGCAGAAACTTTTCTGGCACCTGATGAATTACTTGATAAAATACATAGTATCGAATCGGCTCTCGGAAGAAAGAGAACTGGAAACAGATATTCTCACAGGGTGATAGACATTGATATTTTGTTTTATGGGAACAGAGTGATTAAGACGGATGCTCTGACTGTACCGCACCCATTGCTTCATAGGAGAAAATTCGTTCTGGTGCCACTATGTTCTATTGCTCCGGAAATGGTACATCCGGTTAAAGGAAAGACCATAAGGGCACTCCTTGATGAATGCACTGATGAGGGAATGGTGGTGCTCTTTAATCAAAATGCCTGACTCATATTAATCCGTTATCGGCGAAGCTATAATAATCTTTTTCTGATATAATGAGATGATCAAGCAGCTGGATGTCTATCAGTTCACCTGCTTCCTTTATCTTTTTGGTAATCTTTATGTCAGCATCACTTGGAGTAAGGTTTCCCGAGGGGTGATTATGGCAGACGATTATTCCTGAGGCAAGGAAGTCAAGGGCTTTCTTCATGATTATCCTTACATCGGTAACCGTGCCGCTCACGCCGCCCTGGCTAAGTTTCATCTGATGGATTACCCTGTTCGCCCGGTTGAGGAAGAGTATCCAGAATTCTTCATGTTTAAGGTCGGCAAGGATAGGTTCAGTAATATCAAATACGTCTTTTGATGACTTTATCTGAATTCCTGATGGCACTTCTGCAAGTTTCCTCCGCCGTCCAAGTTCAAGAGCAGCAGCTATTGCCACAGCCCTTGCCGTACCTATTCCCCTGATTTTCCTGATGTCAGGAATACTTAGCTTGCCAAGGTTGTTGAGGTTATTTCCTGCCATGGCAAGTAACTCACGTCCCAGATCCACAGCCGACCTGTGCTTTGTTCCGGAACCAATCAGAATGCCAAGTAGCTCAGCATCACTCAATGCTGAGGGACCTTTTTTGTAAAGCTTTTCTCTGGGTCTGTCCTCAACAGCCCAGTCGGTAATTTTCAATGACATACAGCGAGACGTTTAAAAATTTTATTCCTTATAAAAATAATAATTTTAAAATAAAAAAGCCGTCACATTTGACGGCTTTTCTTAATATTTTTAATAGTCCTGATGTTTACTGTGCCAGACTATTTACATGTTTTGTTATGGAAGATTTAAGGTTTGCTGCCTTGTTGGGGTGGATAATGCTCTTCTTTGCCATCTTGTCGATGAGGCTTGTCAATTTTGGCAGCATTGCTACGGCTTCTTCTTTGCTGGTGGTTGTGCGTATCCTCTTGAGTGCCGTGCGCATGGTACGGACATAGTACCTGTTTGACAGTTTACGTTTTAATGACTGTCTTGCTCTTTTCTCTGCTGACTTATGGTTTGCCATGTTAATGTTTTAAATTTTTCACTTTGCATTTTTGTAGTCCATAGGGGAATCGAACCCCTGTTACCAGGTTGAAAACCTGACGTCCTAACCACTAGACGAATGGACCATAAAAAGAACGCAAAAATGCGGATGCAAAGAAAATATCTTTTTTCCTATCTTCAAAATTTTTTATAAAGTTTTAACAGGAAAAATTTCAATTTTTTACTTGCATCAATTTAAATAAAAATGCTAAAATACATATCTGATCGACAGTGCACCGCCAATTCCTCCCCATCCTGTAGCACCAAAAATGTTGAATGATGGTAATATATCGAGAGAGAGGTTCAGAGGTATTTCGTCAAAAGTGTACTCGAGTCCAAGAATGCCGTCGAGACCTATCACAGAACCTGTAGTATTTACGTGCGGATTGTCATCCCAGAAACCGACATGTGCCCCAACACCCCAGAACCAGTTAAGTCCAGGATAGCTCCCTGTCCAGTTTTCATTTTCATAAAGTCCTGTAACAACAAAGCCGTGCCAGCTGCTTGCAAGAATACCTTCAACTGCATTGTTCCTGCTCATGAAATGTTTGATTGTCAGTCCATAAGGCCAGCCTGCTCTGAGACCCAGACTGGTCTTGTATTCCTGAGCAAATGTTGAAAAAGATATTAACGCAATAAAAACAACAAATACAAAAATTTTTTTCATGTCTGCCTTGTTTGATTTTGCGGGGCAAAGATAGTAATTCAAATCTAATTTACAGAATCATTCTGCAACCTTATGGATTACACCAGTTCATCTGCCAGCTTTTTTAGGTTGTAGCCGTCGAAATTACCGGAACTCATAAAAAGATATATTGTATCATTCTGCTTTTCTCTGAGAATATCACTGAAAAGGTCATCGGCATTACTGAAAACCCTTAAACTATTATTGCAAAACGCGCCAGTAATTATATCCGGATTAAGTGGAGGAAGCTTTTTTAGTTCCACAGCATGAGGACTGAAAAACACATAAGGCACCGATGCCCTGTCCATTGTGTTTCTGTATTGGGGCAGAAATCCAGCATTCAGGCTGGAATACGTGTGCAACTCAAGACATGCAACGATTCTTTTTCCTGCAAATGTCTCTGCAACTGCCTCTATGGTTGCTTTTACCTTTGAGGGTGAATGAGCGAAATCGTAAAAGACAATTCCCCTGTCAGATTTTTTCAGGATCTGAAGCCTTCCGGCAGCTCCTTCAAATGACTGAATAGCTTCATAAAACTGGTCTTCGGTTATTCCTGCCTGAAAACATGCTTCTCTGGCTGCAGAAAGATTCTGCATATTGTGTTCACCGAAAAATTTAAGTGGAATGACCCTATTATGTGTTGCACCGAAAACACCTATTTTATTTATAAAATATCCATGCACCCTGTAGGGGATTTTATTAATATCACCCTTCACTTCTGAGGCTATCCGGTTAACCAGAGGGTCATCCTTGAAATAAATAAGTGTTCCTCCTTCACTAACTGATTCTGCAAAAATTCTGAACTGATGAATGTATTCTTCTTCAGTTTTGTAAACATTCATGTGATCCCATGAAATACCGTTAAGTATAGCAATATCAGGCTTATAAAGTAGAAATTTAGGCCGTTTATCGAGAGCTGAAGCAGGATATTCATCACCTTCAAAAACTGCTATTTCAGAGTCGTCAGAAAGGCCGACCATAAGGTCGAAACCTTTCAGGGATGAACCTGCCATATAACTGAATTTCATTCCGGCATGGCGAAATACGTGCATTATCATCGATGTGACTGTTGTTTTGCCGTGGCTGCCTGCAACAACAATTCTTTTCTTGTTTCTTGTCTGGTCATAAAGGAATTCCGGAAAGGACATAATTTTAATTCCGAGTTCCTGTGCCCTTTTCAGTTCCGGATTGTCAGACCTTGCATGCATGCCGAGTATTACAGCATCCAAGTCTGAATGAATCTTGTCGGGAAACCAGCCTGCTGATGGAGGAAGAAGCCCGTATGTTGCAAGATTTGAGCGGGAGGGTTCGTAAATTTCGTCATCAGAGCCAGTCACCATATGTCCGTTCCTGTGCAGCGCGATTGCCAGATTATGCATAACTGCTCCGCCTATAGCGATAAAATGAATTCTCATCAGGGATTATTGTTTCAGAATAATAATGTTTTTACCAGTCTTAAGTGATATTCTGTTTATTGTGGCGTCATATTTTTTGCCGTTCAAAACTATCCATTTGTAGAGGGATGGTGGAGGTACAAATTCAGCCTTCATCCCTTCGGGAATATCAATCAAATATTTTTCGGAACCTCTCTTCTTTCTGAATGATGCTTTTATCTGGCCTTTTATTGTTGGAGCGGTTATTGTTGACCACTTCAGGCTTCCGGGCTGAGGCTTTATTTCTGCCCTGGCGAAGCCAGGTTCGAGGGGTTTTATTCCCCAGAGATATCGTACAATGATATTTGCTGGTGCTGAACCCCATGCATGATTCCAGTCGGAGTTGGGCTTATATTTCATGTCCCATGCTTCCATGGTTATTGTTGAGCCTGATCTTATCATGTTCCACCAGCTACGGTCGGTTGTAGAGGTCAGAAGGCTTAGAGCATAATCAGCTTCACCTGCATTGTAAAGACCTTCAAGAAGATACTGGGCCCCGTAAACACTGCATGCCATACCTCTCGACTTAATGAAATTTAGTACTGAATTAATTGCATTTTCCGGGACTATTCCAAAAGCAAGTGGAAGCATATTTGCATGGATTGATGAGTGTTCAGACCCTTCACCGTCGATATAAATACCTTTCCTGCTGTCGAAAAGTTTGTTGTTAATGGAAGCCTTCACAAGGGCAGCACGGTTTGCAAACCATAAAGAATCTTCCCTTTTGCCAAGCCTGCCAGCAATTTCTGACATTATTTCAAGATTGATATAATGGAAGCAGTTTACGACAGTATTTATATCCTTCATGTCATAACCATCGCGCTCACCCTCAGGAGTTGCAAGTTTCCAACCTGTATCCTTTTGTGCCGGAGGCCAGTCGACAATATCGCGAATACGCTGAGTTGTATCCCTGAAGCCAAGCCTCCTCATCATTTCACCGTTAAGCTTTGGCGATTTTGAACTTATCAACCCATCGTCGCGTGCAAGGTCAACAAGTGTTTTGGTTTTAAGTTGCTCATAATATTTTAAAAAGAGGGAAATGTCTCCGGTGTACATATAATCCTGGTAGAACATCATTACTGTGTGCAAAATCCATTCAGTAGGCCAGGTGGGATTATTAATGAAATGTTCCATTGTTCTCCGGGCAAGAGTATATTCGCTATCGACTGCATAATGGCTCAACTGGTTAATGTATGCATCAGCTTCATAAGGAATTCTCTCGCGGTCGCCATCAATATAAAGGCCGGCAAAACTGGTAGCCTTGATGGAATATTTGCACAAATCCCATACCCTGTTCAGGATTGTGTCGGATGATGAGAAGGCGCTGGCTTCAGGGTTGAATTTCCAGAAATATGCCTTTTGTCTGATATTGTCTTCTGTAATTACCCCGTTGTAATTTTCTATTTCACAGTACCTGAAGGGCATAATAACACCGAAGGTATCGGGCAGGGCCACTGCCGGAGGTGAAGTATTACGTTTATCTGCCGGCAATTTGATGATATACTTTTCACGGGATGGATCAACCGGAAGCTTAACTTCGGCGTATCTGACTGATCCCCCGGGCTTTCTGTCTATTTTGCAGGGTTCTGTAAGTTTTTCTCCAAGGCGAACAATAAGTGTGTCGGGCAGTTTGACTTTCAGGTTCAGGACGAGTGTTCCGAAGGCGTCTTTTCCGAAATCGGCGAACCATGCATCTTCTGCCACTTTGACCACTCTTACCGGAGGAATGAACTCCGTAACAAATTGTGCCTCTGTATGTAAGGAAACGGCGATTATTAAAAAGAGTGCAAACAGAACCTGTTTCATTGCTCAGAACTGGTGAAAGCTCATTGAAACAAATTCGAGTACTGTTGGTAAGGCGCTTCTCCAGTATGTCCAGGTGTGTCCTCCGTCGCGGATTCTGAATTCATGAGGTATTTCCTTTTTGCGCATGGCTATGTGCACGAGGGAGTTCCCTTCATAGAGGAAGTCATCATCACCACAGTCGATATACCATCTGACTGCACGTTTCTGATTGTCGGGCATATTTTCGATGAGGTACAGGGTGCTATATTTTTTGAAGTATGCTTCTTTCTGTTCCTGAGTAACATTGTCAGCCAAACCCCAGAGCCTGTAGTTTTGCATTTCCTCGACATTGCGGGGACCTGTTGCAGCGCTGAGAGGGCATGCAGATGAAAATAGCTCAGGATGATGCAGTGCATATATGAAAGTGCCTTCCCCTCCCATTGATAATCCGGCAATTGCCCTGTACCTTTTTTCGCTTTTTATCCGGTAAGTTTTTTCGACATAAGGCATGAACTCTTCAAAGAAGAAATCTTCGTATCTCCATTCATTTTTAATATCATTCACATAGCCTCTTCTTCCGGTATTTGCATCGGGCATGATAATGACCATGGGGGTTGCCTTTCCGTTCCTGATGGCTTCATCTGCAATATGGAGAACCTCTCCGAATTGCACCCAACCGGTCTGGTCGTCACCTGCACCGTGAAGAAGATAAAGCACCGGATAGCTTCTTTGTGATGTCTCATAATCAGGAGGCAGGTAAACAGCATATTTCCTGTCCATGTTTAAAATTTTGCTTTTCATTACAAGGTTATCCATAACCTTGCCCGTCTGGGCATTGATGCACTGCACGGTAAAAATTACCGCCAGCAAAATTGCAGTATTTTTCATATGCCTGATTTTAATGTTTTCTTTTTTCAAAGGTATTTATATTTTTTGCAAACTTTGAATTGTTAAAATTGGAATACCAAACAGGCAAATGGGAAACTGAAAATTATATGACATGAGGATAAATCGGATATGGCATATAAACATTGTTTTTAATCCCTAATGATCAATAACATAAGTATTATCAAAGTGCTGTAAAGAACTTAAGAAAATTATTGCTCACATGAAGTTACATCTTTTTAATATTTCAAATTTTAAAGTTGATGGCGGGGCCATGTTCGGAGTAATTCCCAAAGCTCTATGGTCGAAGGCTTATCCTGCCGATGAAAATAATCTTGTAACACTGGCATTGCGTTCTTTGGTAATAGAAACTGGCGGCCGTGTAATACTTGTTGACACTGGATGGGGCAACAAACAGGATGAACGGTTTTTCAGATATCTGCATATTCATGACGGGGAGGGTCTACTCGAAGGGCTTGCTGCCAGGGGGTTTGCTCCGGAAGATATTACAGATGTGTTTCTTACACACCTTCATGCTGATCACTGCGGAGGAGCGGTAAGAAACGGCCCAAGGCAGGGAAGCTATGAGCTCACCTTTCCGGAGGCAACATATCATGTGAGCAGGGCACAGTGGGAATGGGCAGTAAAAGGTAATCCGAGGGAAGAAGATGCCTATCCGGAAGAAAACTTTTTACCACTGGCGCAAAACGGACATCTGAATCTTGTTGATAATGAAGGAGAGCTTTTTCCGGGTGTTTCTGTAATTTTTTGCTATGGTCATACTCCGGGGCTAATGATACCAATAATTAAATATAAGGACAGGACAATAGTATATACCGGCGACCTTATTCCAACAGCAGCCCATATACCATTATTGTGGAATATGAGTTACGACATTGAATCATTAAAAACCATCGCTGAAAAAGAACGTCTCTGCCGGGAAGCAATTAAATTTGGATATATTCTTCTTTTTCAGCATGATATTTTTGTTGAATGCTGTAATCTTAAAGATACACCAAAGGGTGCAAGGATGAATGAGAAATTTCATCTTGAAGAACTTCTGTGATTTTTCCCGGTGAGAGATAACTGTCCTTTTTTATTGTTTTCCTTCTTTATAATTTCTACATTTGGTTAAACCCTTTTACCCGGGAACATTAAAATATTGTTTTATGGCAGGATTTATTTACGAGAAAATGTTTCAGACAGGAGAAGACCGAACTTTATACCGTCTTCTCACGGAAGATTTCGTCAGTACCATTGAATTTGACGGACGAAAGATACTTAAAGTGGATCCTGAAGGCCTGGTTTTGCTGGCGAGGGAGGCAATTAATGACCTGTCATTTTTTCTCCGTTCGTCACATCTTGAGAAGTTGAGGAGGATAATAGATGATCCCGAAGCTTCGTCGAATGACAGGTTTGTAGCCTATACCATGCTGAAGAATTCGGTCATCTCCGCAAAAGGAGTGTTACCATGGTGCCAGGATACCGGAACTGCTATTGTAATTGCTAAGAAGGGCGAAAATGTATATACCGGGGTGGATGACGCCTATTATCTCTCAAAAGGTATTTTTGAAACCTACAGGGATAAAAATCTCAGGTATTCACAGATTATTCCGCTTTCAATGTTTGATGAAAAGAATTCCGGAACAAACCTTCCGGCACAGATAGATATTTACTCCACAGAAGGAGACACTTATGAGTTTTTGTTTATCACAAAGGGCGGGGGCTCTGCGAACAAGTCGCTTCTTTACCAGCAGTCGAAGGCTTTGCTAAATGAGGAATCACTTACAAAGTTTATAAAGGAAAAAATTAAAGAGCTAGGTACTTCAGCTTGCCCACCATATCACCTCGCTGTTGTGATAGGTGGTACATCTGCTGAGATGACCCTGAAGACAGTGAAGGAAGCCTCAGCAGGATTCCTTGATGACCTTCCCACAACGGGGAATGAAAGCGGCAGGGCTTTCAGAGACATTGAATGGGAGAAGAAAATTGAAAAGATATGCCAGGAGTACGGGGTTGGTGCACAGTTTGGCGGAAAGTATTTTGTTCATGATGTCAGGGTGATAAGACTACCGAGGCATGCCGCATCATGCCCTGTAGGCATAGGAGTCAGCTGCAGTGCCCATAGAAATCTGAAAGCCAGGATTACTTCCGAAGGTATTTTTATTGAGAAACTTGAAAAAGACCCGGCAAGGTTTATGCCTGAAAGTGTTCCGGAGACAGATAAACCTGTTGAGATCAATCTCGACCGCCCAATGAAGGAAATTCTTGCTGAACTCTCAAAATATCCGGTAAAGACCAGGTTAAGTCTTACCGGAACACTTATCGTAGCAAGAGATGCTGCCCATGCGAGAATCAAGAAAATGCTTGATGAAGGCAAACCAATGCCCGAATACTTCAAGAATCATCCTGTATATTATGCAGGACCGGCAAAGACACCCGCAGGGATGCCTTCCGGCTCGTTTGGTCCTACCACTGCCGGACGCATGGATGACTATGTGGAGCTTTTCCAGAGCCATGGAGGCTCGATGATCATGCTCGCAAAAGGAAACCGAAGCAGAAAGGTAATTGAATCCTGCAGAAAATACGGTGGATTTTATCTGGGCTCAATAGGAGGCCCTGCAGCAATTCTTGCGGAAGAAAATATAAAATCGACAGAACTTGTAGATTTTGAGGACCTTGGGATGGAGGCAGTAAGAAAAATATGGGTCAAGAATATGCCAGCCTTTATCCTAACCGATGATAAAGGAAATGACTTTTTTGATGAATATAATAAATAAGGTGTAAAGGTTCAAAGGTTCAATGGTTCGATGGTTCAATGGTTCAAAGGTTCAATGGTTCAAAGGTTCAATTGTTCAATGGTTCAATGGTTCAATGGTTCAATTGTTCAATGGTTCAATTGTTCAATGGTTCAAAGGTTCAATTGTTCAATTGTTCGAAGGTTCAATTGTTCAATTGTTCAATTGTTCAATTGTTCGAAGGTTCAATTGTTCAATTGTTCAATTGTTCAATTGTTCAATTGTTCAATTGTTCAAAGGTTCAATTGTTCAAAGGTTCAATTGTTCAATTGTTCAATTGTTCAAAGGTTCAAAGGTTCAATTGTTCAATTGTTCAATTGTTCAATTGTTCTAAGGTTCAATTGTTCGAAGGTTCAATTGTTCAAAGGTTCATTTTTATAACTCTTCGATAATGAATATATCGTGGCGGTCGAAGTCGCGCCAGTATTTTATGGCTTTTTCTCTTACCAGTTCCCAGTAAATATTGCTGTCGAGGCCGTAAACAAAATTAAGTTCCTTAAGTTCGCCAGCCACTTTCTGATTGATTTCGGGCTTAAGGGTGATTCTGATTTTTTTATTCAGGTAACTGAACTCAGCTACTGGAGCAGGTGAATCATTCTTAACGGTCAGTAGGCCGTGACCGGGGGTTGCACCGGTACTCAGCTGAATGCCATCATTCATACAACTCAGTGGTGAAACGGAACCTGCCCACGTTACAACTTCAAACTCATCAACACCGGTGTTGAAATATTCTCTTACCCTGATACCCATCTTTACGCCTATAATTGCATATACTCCGAGATGTCTGTGCATCTCACAGGCAAGTACACCCGATTGCCACTCTTCCATTCCATATTTGCCTATTATCTCAGTAACATAAGGGTTTATATCGTCGTAATAGAAAGACGGATCAACGGGAAACTTCTTAATAACCTGATACCGGTTGACAGTTTCTCCTTTAATAATTCTCAGATATCCTTCCGATATGCCCGATATATTTTCAGCTATGCACTCTAAGTTATTACCTGATGGTGTAGTTCTGAAATTTTCGGGATAGTGAAGATACACAGGTATCAGTTCATCGTTTATCTCATAAGAAAAGCTATGGTTTTTTGCTGTAGATGACTGCATAAAAGTGTTAACCTTTTCGCTATAAGGGTTTTTAATTGATGCAATTTCTGACAGAAGATTATCATTATAGAAAAAACGGTTGCCGGATGTATTAACAGTTATAACTGGAACACTACCTTTCAGGACCGACCCTGCCGATTTGCTATCGAGTGCATAATTAAATCCTTTTATGTCATTAAGCCCATTGCTGCTCCAGACTATATTTTTTATCTGGGAAGAAAAGCCGGGAATTGTTCTGATTGCATTGTAGGCGCTATTCAGACCTCCGAGGCAGATGAATGTTATTTTTGTTTTTTCATAACTTAGAATATCAGATATCACCTTAAGGTAATCAGGAGCTTTGCCCGGGTCTATGTCTTTTTCATTTCCCCATTCATAATTAAGGGCAGTAGCAAGGTTCTGTGCAGAACTGGCATTATTTCGATTTATACCTACAGGAATACCTTCATGGTAGAATGAGTTCAACAGACTTTTAATCTTTACGTATGCATTATCCGGGCTGAGAACACCTGAAGAAACGGTAATTGCAAGCACTCTCACATCAGGGGATGCCAGCAGCAAGCATATTGCTCTGATATCGTCAATACCAGCGTCGGTATCAATAATAACATAATTTGATGGTTTCCATGGATGTGAATGGAGCTGGAAATTAAGGATTACTGCGAGTAAAAGCGCAAAGAATTTTTTCATTTTAAGGGTATTACGATTTTCGGTAAAAGTAATACTTTTTCAAAATATTTTAATGAAATTAATCCATAAGGTAGAAAAAGGCATGATGCAGAAAAAATTTTCTTATATTCATGCCCTTGATTTTTCAGATTTATCAGATTTATGAAAAAGTTTTTGAAATGGTTTTTCCCCGGGCTTTTAGTCGGTTTGCTGATTTACTGGGGATTTGAAAAAGCTCTTGTCTTGACGTCAACTAACAGTTTCTGCATGTCGTGTCATATTCACCCCGAGGCTGATAATTCATGGAAAAGGTCGACACATTATGAGACCCGGTCGGGATACCGGATTGCGTGTGTAGAGTGTCATCTTCCGCCGAAGGGGGAGGGGTATCTGATTGAAAAAGCAAAAACAGGGCTAAGGGATTTGTGGAGTTACTGGACAAAAGATTCTGCATCGTTTGACTGGGTAGAGCGGCGCCGCCTTGAGAATGCGAGGGAGTACACATATGAAAGCAGTTGCCTGAAATGCCACGAAAATCTTTTTCCGTTAACCCTCAGCAAAGAAGGGGCTGATGCACATTTATACTATAAACAGACAAAGAAGACTCCGGATCTACACTGCATTAACTGTCATCTGAATGCGGGGCACTACATAGAGGGTTACACTCACGGAAGCAACAAAACTTTTGGTCAGGTTTCTTCGGCGCCGAAAGAGATTTTCACTGAGCCTGCAAAGGTTACGAAGTTTGAGTCGTTTACCGAGCAGATACCGGGTAGTTCGGTCTCTTTCAGGATGGTTGCCATACCTGGAGGCAGGTTTCTGATGGGAAGTCCGCCTGATGAGCCATTCCGCCGCAGTGATGAAGGACCGGTACGGGAGGTGCAGGTTAGTTCGTTTTTTATGGGTGAGATTGAAGTTACATGGGATGAATACCTTGCTTTTTATGCGCAGACGGCAGCTGAGGGCAGGAGTACCGATACAGAAGGTATCCGCTATAAAGGGGCTTCAGCGGATGTTGATGCTATTACGGGTCCCACTCCACCGTATGGTCAGCCCGATCAGGGGTGGGGTATGGGTCAGCGGCCCGCAATTTCAATGACATATCATGCAGCCGAGACTTACTGCAAATGGCTTTCAAAGGTTACAGGAAAGACATATCGTTTGCCCACTGAGGCTGAGTGGGAATATGCATGCAGGGGAGGCACATCAACTCCATATTTCTTCCCCGGAAATCCTGAGAAATTCCAGAGAACTGGATTTAAAGCAAAGATATCCAAAAACGA
>Ga0209409_1002803_pt1 | contig 12392 bp, 18 predicted proteins | sample AD_JPNMR1_MetaG_FD_184424 | JGI IMG/M metagenome (GOLD analysis project Ga0209409, IMG submission 184424) | Active sludge microbial communities of municipal wastewater-treating anaerobic digesters from Japan - AD_JPNMR1_MetaG (SPAdes) (version 2) | ecosystem: Engineered > Bioreactor > Anaerobic...
TGTTGTCGCTAGATGAAGATAGGCGAATGCCGTTGCTGCTGTTGTTGTTGCAAGTGATGCCTGTTATCGTGTTGTTACTAGATGAATATAGGTAGATGCCGTGGTTAGAACTTGCAGTATATTTTGCCTTGTTCCCGTCAATTTGCAAACCTTGTATTTTGCAACCGCTTTTTCCATTTAAGGTTATTAAGCCCTCCGCATTAGTGGAATTATACATTCGCTTTAAGATGGTAGCGTTGCCGTTACCCCTTATACTTACATTATCCTTTGGAATATTGATACTCGCCGTAATATAATAAGTTCCATCAAGGATGACTACTTCCCCGCCAGTTTCGGGCAAAGCATTTAGTGCTTGTATAATTTCTACTTGGTCATCTACTCCGTCGCAAAGATAATCACATTGTTTTGCAGTCCAACCTGGTGTAGATGTAGATGTTCCGATAACAAATCTTGCCGTTTTTGAGTGTGACTTACCATCTGCCTTATGCGCAGTAACATCATTCGCAATATCATTCAAGTCTCTGCTATTTCGGCTTGCCTTTGCATATGAAATAGGATCAAATTCAGCCATCACAACAACCTCCAGTCGCCCTGCATGAATCTGTATATTGTAACCTGTTTTTCAGGCGGTTGCATTTCGTCAATCTCAAAACCGATTGAACCTTCGGTAACGCCGTCATCGACAGTCGGCCTTGTATCGCCTTTCTTCCACGTAAACTCTTTTGAATAGTTAATTGGTTTATATGCCATATCACAGCCTCCTTATCTGAACCTCGGCGCATATACACGCCTATGAGGGTTATTTGCCCTTCTTATGTTCCTGTTTGCGAGTTCCGCATCAGCAACAGAATTAGCCATTAACTCACCGGATCTGTCGGGATCCATTTTCCTTATTGCCTTTGCCGCAATGTATTCAGCTATGGCCTTGAAATATGCCGGGTCTATCGTTATGTCGTCGTTCATCGAATTAACGGCCGGCTGGTTGAACAGTTCGTAAACGGTGTATGTATCCATGACGGCAAACTTGATTTCTCTTTTGCTGTCATTGCCTCGTACTTCATAAAACGAATAATAATTGCCGTACGATGTAAGAACGCGCTCTATTTTGAGGCATCCTTCCGTCAGCGGATACCACCTGGTATTATCATCACATGCAATAGTCTGTGTACGCCGGACTTTTGCCGTATCGTACAGCATTGCAAGGTCATGTATCGCATCGTTGTAGTGATGCAAAAAGTCCCGGTCCGATATAGGGGTTTGTGCGTATTCAATTGCTTTGTTCAGTAAATCTCTCAGACCCATCTCGTTGTATAGGCTCCTTCATCCCATGTTTCTTTGTCAGAATGACGCATGCAGTATGTAAACAATTCTTTGGTTTTTATCCTTCTTTCGTCCTCTATAGCTTCTCTTTGAGCCTTAGCTAATCTGGCGTTATGTTCCTCTAAGTCCTGCCGTACACGTTTCACGTCCCTTGAATACAGAGCATACTCTATTGCCCGTGAATCAAGCCCGTCAAAGGGTAATGTCAGTTCAAGCGTGTGCATATATCTGCAAAGCCTGTGTATCTCATATTTCTGTGTTCTCGGGTTAAACATAACGATGAAGTCGGGATTTACCTCCTGCCGAATCCGGCGAGGTATATCATGCACGTTATCCTCGACGTATATCAAATCTCTGCTCATTATTCCTAAGTTTTTCAGGTACTCGATTTCATCCCTGATCCATATATCGTAGTTCCGAGTTGTCATATTTCCCTCCCATGAAAATGAAACAGGGAAGGGGAAGCGACTTTCCCCTTCCCCATCTCGCTGTGGGTCGTGATGTCATCAGCTAAACAGGTTGCTTGCCGTTGCAATGTTGACAATCTCAGCCTGTCCGCCCGGATGGTCGCAGATAAGCTCGCAGTACTTGATAAGTACAGCTGTCCACATCGCAAAGCCGGATACCCACTTGAGGATTTTGCCATCCTCGTCGAGCCAGCTCCAATCGCCGCCGTCCAGCGTGTGCATCTTCCACTGGGTCGTGTCAAGCAGTTTCAGGCAGCCGGGCTTGACGAACCTGTCTTTCACCATCGGTCTGCCGGCAACCGACAGCGATTTGTAGCCGCCTTCGAGTGTAGTCGTGTTGACGCTTCTCTTGGTGGCTTCAAGGTACTTGTAGTATTCGGATTCGACGGCCGGGTTGGCGATAAGCAGGTTGATATTGCTGCCACGATATTCCTCAACAAAGTTTATCGTGTCAACAATCGTCTGATCGTCGATTGCGCTGTTCTGCAGGTCATGACGGTAAGGCACAAGCCACGGATACTGCGACTTGTTCAGTCCGTACAGGCTGCCGCTCTGAGCGAATACAGCCTCCATACCAGTGAGTTCCTGGTTAAACGATCCCTGCTCGACAATCGCATGTGCCGACGAGGTCGTTACGACTGTCGAACCGTCAAGTACGATAGACTTCTGGTTGCCGATCCTGTTGACGGCTACTATCCTTCTCTGCTTTCCGTTCGTGATCGGATTACCGTTAGCGTCAACTATGTCGATAATCATACCTTCGATAAGGTACTGGGTGGATTCAACGTTGACAGCAGTACTGTTGCTGGTCGCGCCGCATTTCGTGCAAATCCCAGTACCGTCAAGGTACGACTGCCTGCCATATGTGAACTTGGCGCTCTTGAGCAGGCCGTCCTGTTCGGATTCCATTGCGGACAGGAAAGCCGCCTTATTGCTCCTCGAAGCCTTCATTACCTGGTCCGTGAACTTGATGACACCGCGGATGCTCTTTATGCCCGAAACGAACGGAGCATAGAGATTTCCGCCGGATACAGGCAACGCCTGGGTATCCGATCCGGAGCCGGTACCACCATTTACACCGTAAGGCGCAATTTTATACACGCGCCTGCCTCCCTCGATGTCCTTGGAGGTCTGCTCCACTTTTGCAAGGAATATGCCGGAACCGATATTGATCTGGTCTCTCATCGGCTCCTCGTATATGTCCTTCAATGCAGTATCAAAGGTCTGCATTGTTACCATACGCTCTCACTCCTTTTTCGACTTTAGTGACTGCCAAAGATAAGGTCTGCGGCCATTTTGTGTATCTCGGACATTGGCTTGCCCTTGACACTTACAGGCGGATTTGCCGGTGCGCCGCTGTTACTGTTCCCGGCAATCGATTTAGGCACCTGGCTGTTTGCATTTTGAATACGTGCCAGGTACTCTTTAACGCCGTCCTCCTTGGCCGTCTTGAGTTGTGCATCAAGCTGCTCAATTTTTGCAGTGAACTCAGCTATTTTGGTGTCAAAAGCCTTGGCTTTGGCGTAGGAATAAGCATCCCTCAGCACTTTCTGAGGTTCTTTGCTGTCATGCAGATTATTCTCGATGATGTATTCTTTCATCGCGTCGATATAATCTACCATGTCAGGATTGACAGCGCTGAGTTCTGCGACGGCGTTATTCCATCTTTCGAGGTTCATCTGTGCCTCGGTGTGCTCCACCACGGGAGCCAGCTTGCTCTCCAAAGGCTTTATTTTGCTTTCGACGGCCGATTCGGCTATCTTAGCAAGCACGCTTTTCGGGTCCTCGTAAAACTTTTCAAGTAATTCTTCCGCGCTAAGATTCGCCAGATTGTCTTCAGCTTCGGATTGTGGCTGTTGCGGTGTTTGCAGCTTGGCTTCCAGACCGGCCTTTTCCTGCTTAAGCTGGTCAATTGCCTTTTGCAGTTCAAGCAGGGTCTGACGGTCTCTCGTCCATGCTGACTGCATGCTCTGATAAGCCTTCACCAAATCATTTACGGAGTTGTATTTGTTCAGTATCTTTCCTTGCTGAGCCTGCAGGTCAGGGGTGTCCGGAGTTTCCTGATTCTGCCCGTCGTCCTGATCCTGGGAATGGTCCTGAGCAGATTGGTCCGGAGTTTCCTGATTCTGCGGGGTATCAGCCTTCTCCGGTGAGTTGGCTTTATCCCACAAATCCATCAACCTTTGGATAGGATTTACCGGCGGATCCGACGATGCCTGCTGTGAAGGATCCGTCTGTGCCGGTTCTATCGAAGTTGCCTGCGTCTGGTCCTGCGCGGGTGCCATGTCGTGGGCCGCCGGTTCTCCTTCTGCAAACAACTGTAAATTAACGTGTTTTATCATGTGTAATTTATCCTCCTTTTGCGGGTGCCTTATCGGGCCGCAATTTAGTTCATCTTCATGGTACAATGGGTAACAGTGCAAAAAGGTCAAAATGTTTTCGGGCAAAAACAAGGCCGGTTTTTTAACCGACCTTTATGTTTCGATTTTCTTTACCACTTCGTTTCAGCGCTGCATCAAGTTGTATCTGCTGTATCAAATCTTCCGGTGTCAGTTCGATGCCCGCTTGTGCTGCCTGTTGTATCTTCCCGGCAATCGGAAGGTCTTTAAAGGGTATCGACTGATCGGGCTTCTCCTGCGCCTGTTGCGCTGCTGCCGCCGCTTTCTGCGCAATTGCTTCTTCATGCATCTTTACATGAGCATCAAACCTAGCTGCAATTTCGGGATTGCTACGCTTGAATTCAATAAACGAAATGTCAAGCCTTACCCTGTCATGCTCTTGCATATGCAGTTCGTGCAGGTCGTAATCTGCAAAATCAGGTTCAAGCCCTTGCATAAGTTGTCTGTTCTCCCATTTCGCCTTCATTATGTGCAGGTCCTCGATGTCGGCTGTATCCTCCCAGTTACCGAGCCTCATCATCTGTATAACCTTGGCTCGTACTTTAGGATCAACGTCATTAGAGAACAGCTTGTACTGCAGCAGTTCCTTGATTATCTGTACCCTCTGTGACGGCGACTGCATGATTTCGTCCTCACTGTCAACTATCACGTCGTCGCTTGTCAGGTCGGAGGAATACCACTCAATGAGGTCTACCTCGTTGTTTTCTCCGACATATCTTAAAAGCCTTGGCGCGTTCGGCGGGACGAACTGTTTGTAAAGCCGAAGGTCAATTTTCCATCCCTGAATAGCCGTGTTTTTAATGTTATCTGCTGTCAGGGATATTCTCGAATCGTCGGCCTCTTTTAGTTGCTCCATTGCGTCACCGGATACCACACCGGTCGGCGGTAGCGATTGAGAAGCAAAGGGCGAAACACCGGAAATCATAGTAAACAGGTTTTCCAGTTTCGTTTCTTCTATATCAAATGCTGTCGTGCTTGCATTTGATTCAATGAATTCCGGGGGTTTACCGCCCCTGGGATACAGATGTATCTTACCGGGATAAAGCCCTTCCGCTTCGAGGTCCTCTACATCGACGGTGCCATCATCCTCGATAGCAAGATTGCCAATTGCAACACGGTTCAGAATTTCGTGCTTGCGGTTCTTGACAGCATTATACTTTCTTTGCACGGGTATAAGCCTTTCGACTATCGACGCCGGCCAGAAGAATCCCGGCCTCTCTATACATATCTGCATCTCGAACGGGAATCCATAACTGCCGTTCTTACCGACGCAGTAAATGAATGGCTTCAGTTCGCACAATTTGTCTGCAACAACAATGATGTGAAGGCCCTGCGGATATTTCTTGCACGGCAGGTGCATGTATTCCTTCACAATTTCGCTGTTTTCGAGGGTTGTGTGAGTGAATTTGTATCCAGACGTGTTATATCCCAACCCGCAACCTATCTGCGACCGAACAAGTGTGAAAACATCGATCTTGCGACCGGGCACTTTTATGTCCCACTGTTCCCAGATTTCATCAACGGTCATAGGACGTGCATGGATAATGCTCCTGCAGCCCTCTATCCCATGTGCGAAATTGCTGTCAGGATATATCTCGAATGGGCTTACAATGTCTTTTTCTATATCTCCCTCATATATCGGGTTGCCGTTTTCATCTTCTCCGATGTATCTACCGGCATTGGGGTTCCATCTGTGTTTCAGGAAACAGCATCCGGTAAGTTCGCTCCACGCCGTCATCACTGATCTTTTGACTTGCATGTCAAGGTTTGAATCAAGTCCATCCAGTATCTTTCTGCTGGTTTTGGCCGTCGCTATATCCCTTGTTTCGCTGCTTGCCGGGCGCACGTAAGGAGTAGGCTTGATCTGTTTCAGTTTCGCAAGCCTTGTTTCATATATGGGAGCAATCTGGTTAAAGACTTCCATCTCCTGATAGTCAAATGCTTTGTCCTGCTGATACAGTGTACCTCTTACGAGGTCTATGTCGCAGTATTGGTTGCCGTTCAGGAAATTTATGTTAAGCATCCACTGAAGTTCAAAGTCACGCTTCATCTTGCGCCTTCTTTCAAATTCGTCATTAACGAATTTGACAGCTTCCTCCTGCGTTTTGAACGGCATGAATCCGTTATCAGGAGCTTGTGATTGATCGTCCTGCTGTTCAGGTTTCCCCATATTCAGTTTATCTTTTATGAAGTCCACAACCGCTCCCATAACGCACCTCCGTTATTCGCCCTGTCTTTTCAGTTCGTCCGATGTCCTTTTACGAATGACATTTGGTACTGTCCGTTGCTTTTCCATCCGGTAATCTCTCAGGTCCTTCGCCATGATGCGGCTGTACAGGTCCCGCCTTTCCTGTTTATGTGTGATGTTCTGTATGATGATATAGCAAATAAGAAGTGCTATAATCACCAACAATGACAGTGTATTTTCATCCATAGACTACCTCGTTATATCTGCGATAGCCTCAATAAGAAGATCGCAGTTATAGGTTTTCTTTGTTTCTTTTTCTTCCAGCTGGTCATATGCAGCTGTACTTTTTACTGTACATTCACAAACGATTACAACCTTATCTCCGGCCTTATATTTACTAATCGTTGAAAGGTCTTTATCGTTCAAATACAGCATTGGCCTCGGGTCATACACAGGTATAGGCACATCATTGCCCTTTTTGTTCTTCAACTTTTTAGGTTCTTCCAGTTTCTGAATATTGAGTTTTCCTATGTTATCAAGCGCTTTTTCTATAGCAGATTTCATTTCTTCTTACCCCCATTGTTGGGTGCCGGGTTGTTCATGGGTTCATCATTTTTCTTTGCTACTTCCAGCTCAACGGTAAGCCTGTTGATCTCTGCGGAACCGGCCTCAAGTTCTACGCCCAAACGATTAATTTCAGTTGTGGCGGCCTCAAGTTCTACTTTAAGCCGTTCTACTTCTGCCTTTATCTGCTCGTAATCTTCGGGAACGGGAAGTTCGATTTCATCTTTGAAAAACTCTATGCCTGTCTTAATCAGGTCCAAAAGGTCTTTCTTGCATAATGTCAGGCATTGGCTCACAGGTATACCCGGCTTTTCAATCATGTAAGTGTCCCTCGATGGGCATATGTCGCAAACTATTCTGTATGGATGCTGCTTAATTTTCATATCAAATTCCTCCACAAAAGAGCATTAGGGCAGGATAGTCCTGCCCCGACTATTAAATGTCAGCAGTCAGTCTCACGAAGTCCGTTGCATCGCCATACACCGCCGCTGTTTTGCCGTTTGCGATTTTAACACCATTCTTCCCGCTTGCTTTTATTGTCAGATCACGTCCGGTGCTGTTTTTAATCCAGTAAACCTTTCCAAAATTCGGTACGGCTACAATGTCACACGCTCCGCCCGCGTTGGTCGCCGTGAGTATCGCTGACTTCGCTTCAGTATCAGACAGTACCCAGTCCGCAGTACCTCCGGCGTAGTCATGTGACGATATTGCGACGTACAAATCCGGTGATGTAATCGTGGGGGTATTGATTGTGGGAGCTGTCAAAAGATTCTGCAGCCACGTGCCGAGCCTGAATCTCTTGAAGACCGGTGATTCTTTGTCTAAAAGCTTTACAGCTTCACTCGATAATGGTGTATAAGGCATAATTTACCTTCCTTTCCGCCCGCAGGCTAGTCGATTATCGTTTCTTTTACTTTGAGTTCGCCGTTTTCGATGTACGGTTCCCGTATGACCGTCTGAGGCTTTTTCTTGCCTTCGTCCTTCTTAGCCATCCAATCCCTCCTATCTGCGGTTTTTCCGCTTCATATTCCGCCATAAGCGCTCACGGTAACGCTCTATTTCGTTTTTCTCGGACTTAAGCGCCCGAGATTTCTTTGCGTGATATGCGCAAATGCCATATGTAAGCGCATCGTACTGGTGGTCGTCAACATCGAGCACCACTTCAGGATCGTCCGGGTCTTTTATAAGTTCAGGTATCTTCTCTATAAGCGTCTTGCATGTGTTAAATATCTGTAACCTGGCAGTTTTCTTCCCGGGTCTGAATGGATCATCATACGGCGTCAGATATTCATGCAAAATCGCTTTCCTGAACTTTCTGTTTTTGACACCCTGGATGAACCCGCCCGGAAGCCCGCCTTCAATATAGTGGTCTATCAGCGTCTTACCCTGTTCATCCCTAACATGTGTGTGGAAAGCGTCATGACCGGCGACGATAAACTGGAACCTTTCCATCAGTTCATTGCCCTGGTCGTCGAATATAGTAGATTTTTCAACGACCTTTTGAGCCTGTGCTTTATATGTCAGCTTCGTGGTCCGGTCCTCTTTATCGCGGGTAAACTCACGATACACATACACTGTGCCCTGCTCGTCAACCGCGAACCAGTACCACGCGAACGGATCCTCGTATCCGTTGTCAACGGCCAGCCAGCGTTTCCAGTGCTGCGGTATATCGAATGGTTTGCAGACATGTATGTCGTAATCGAATTCCGGGAAAGCAGCATCCTCATTCAGTTCCCAGCTACCAAACAGCAGCGCTCTCTTTTCCTTCTCCGGCAATTTCATCAGGTTTGTGATGTATTCCGGGTCGTCGCGCATCAGGAACTCGTTCTCCCATACGAGGGCCGGAATATAGCAGCGCGTTTCGTACTTTTCCTCGCCGGAGAACGGATCCCGGCCAATATATTCCTTGAACATCTTGCACGGTTCGCTAGTGCCGACCTTAAACAACTTTTTCAGGTACTTGTGCCCCGGACCGTCAGGGTTGCTGGTCATTTTGATCTGTTTCGGGAAGTTGTTGGCACCCCTGCATCGTGACTGCATGTACCGGAGCCTGAATTCCGAGAACTCCGTCGCTTCGTCGAACCGGATAATGTCGTATTCTGCTGACTTGTAAATGCTTACTCTATCGTCGGTGTCAAGGTATCCGAACTCTATAATGCTGCCGTTGATGTGATACCAAGTCATGTCATTTTCGTTCCACTCGAACCGATCCGACGGGTAAAGCTCATGTGATTTACTTATCAAGGAACGTCTTAACTCCGGGAATGATTCACGGAGTATAAGCTGTCGTATTCCGGGATAGCGGTCAGCACAGATCATTGCGTCTATCAGTTGGGCGTATGATTTGCCCCCGCCTGCTGCGCCCTATTCAGCCTCCGAACAGCACCAGCTTAGCATCGCACTGTATGAACAAGCCCTGCTTATATGTCACTTTGATTTCAACGTTTTTCGGTTTTGACAAGGCCGCCCTGCGCTTGAAGCTAGTTTTTGCCATTCGGATTGACCACCCCCTTTAGCTGACCCATCTATCCATTTACATCATGCAACACCCCGGCCAACAAAAAGGTCAAAAAGCAAAAGCGGCCGCCGCATACATGCGGACAGTCACCTCCGGGAGAGATACTGCTATGCAGTTTTATTATGGCGTATTTGGCATGTCAGGCGGTCAAATTGTGCAGCGTAGCCTTGCCCTTCTCAGTCAGCCACGCCCCGAACACAGAAAGGCCGGATTTTATGTACCCTTTCCGCTTCAGTTCTTCAAGTTTTGCACGAACAGCCTTAGTTGAATACTTTGCGCAGATTTCTTCCTGGAATTTGTCACGCACTCCACCATAAGGCATTGAGCAAAGTTTAAGGCAGTCGATTGTCTTATCCTTCATAGGTCCCTCCTAGTCATTTCTTCTTTTCTCTTTCGGGCTTCCAGCCCATTTTTCGCATCGTACCGTACACATAGGCATCTTTACGTTCGCCGGTCAAGCCCTTTTTCGCCGCTTCCCTCACAAGTTTCCTTTCGAGTTCCTTCGGCACGGTATCACCTCCTTCATTCTTCTGCAAGTTCATATGTTTTCTCGAATATATGGATGAGCGACATAAACAACCCTTCTCATAACTTCTCGATCTCCCTGTATGTTATCGCCCCAACACCCGGGCTTTCGCTCAGTTCGTTAAAATGCGCATTCTCATGTTGCGGATACATAAACTCAATCATTGCAAAATTCGCAACGTCGCAAAGGTATTCTGTGTTGCCTGTCTTTTTGTAGAGTTCAAGCCGTTTTTCAAGGTTTTGTATAGCATTGACCAACTTATTGCCGTAATTCTCCCTGACAGGTCCGTATTTATGGAATGACACAATCATGCGATTTTTGCGGAGCTGGTCAAAATGTTCCGAATACTCAGTTTTAAGGATTTGCTCATTTGTCAACTATACTCACCTCAAATCTCTCTGCCCCCACCCTGGCATACAAGAGATTGCACCCTCCTGCTCGTCGCAGGCACTCCATAATCTTTTTGTCAGCTGCCGCTGACCGCCCGCGCAATGCGAGCCACAATATAACTAAATTTGAGCTAGTTTTATGTAGTCTGGATTCATAGGCTTTATAAAGCTACTTGGTATGTCTTTAAATACCCTTAATTGCCATCTATTTTCAAGCGGTTCTTCATCCTGCCCAAAAGGCCATCCGGCTTCATCTTTGTTCAGAAACGAAAGGTCAACTTCAAATACGACATTACTGTCTGAATTCCACGGTTCAGTTGACACATAAATCCACGGTTCAGGATTAGCCTGCCATGTCGGTTTGCTGTTTATCTTCAAGCCTTCTCGCAATATATTTTTAACTCGTTCAACCGGTGCGGAATGATACCATATGCAAGTTCCAGTTTTATGGTTTATGACATCGTTCATACATTCTCCTACTCCATCCATGCTTTTTACTTATCTGAAGCCGTTTGGCTGTCAGTCTATTACCATCTTGCCCATTTGCTTTTTCTGAATAAGTCGTACACCGTCTTGCTAACTCTCCCGCCGACAGACACAACAAAAGGATTGACAACAAAAACCTTGCCCTCTAACGTTCGGGCCTCTATAATCAACCCTTCACTGATAAGCCTTAAAACCGCCCGTTTTACCGTTATTTCCGGAAAGTTCAAGTCCTTTTGCAGGCTTTCCCTTGTTATCAATCTGCCGTTCGAGTATTTGGCGACGTTGCTAATGTAGCGCAGGTTAGCACCAAGATACAGAAAAACAGTCCATTCCGCAGATGATAGCTTGCATTGCGCCAGTTTGGGCAGGACTTTGTGATAAATTTTCGTGAAAGTCTCGCCCTCCGGGGCAGATTCAAGGTCTTTCAGCGCCTCAACACTGCTTGCGCGCACTATCCTGTCTCCCGGATAAATTTCTCCCAAAACTTTCCTTCTTTCAGTGTCATATATAACCTTACTCATGCTTTATCGCCCCCAGTTTCGTATCAAATTTGATACGTTTTTGCCCATTTTCGTATCATTTTTGATACGATAGGTAACCAAGCTCAAATGCAGTATTTTCTAGGGTCGGAGTACATTCCATAATGCGTCTATTCCTCTATATCTATTGATTCCGATTTTAGCGTACCTGATGTGGAAGCAGGAAAAAGTCAAAATAAAATAAAGGCTTACCTCCTTTGCAGCGAAAATGAAGGGGCGCCAGTGTATACCCCCCCTCCCCCTGCCTTCCCTGCATTTTGGGCAGTTTTGAACTGGGCTATGTGGGTGGGTGGAAGGATTGTTATGCGGAGGCCGATGCCTCCAACCCCCTGGCTTCCTTTTATACCCCCCTCCCCCAAAAATCGCCAGTTTTCATCTTTTCAACTATCCAGTTCGCTTGCCTGGTCCTGTCCGCCTGCCGCCGCACAAAACAACAACGGGATTTCATTTTTCATTTTTCCATTTTCCCATTTTCCCAAAACTCCTGGAATCCGCCTGTGCCATGGCTTTGCCGCACTTACCCTACGCAAATTACGCGAAATATCAATTTCGTGTAATTACTTTCGTCCCGTCGCCTGTAATGCAGTCGTATCAAGGCTTTCGTCAATCACCTGGAATTGGGCCTCGATTGCGTTGGCTGCCATCGGTTTGTCAGGCGGCGGCAGTACCACGATGTTGATTGGCTGCGGCAGCTTGCCTTGTTCAGGCGCTTCCGCCGGGGTCTCACGGTAGCCCAGGGCAGATTTGGCATAAAATATGGCTCCTGCGGGGTTTTTTGCCGTGAGAATCTGCCTATTGATACTTACCTCAATGCGGTCCCTAGCCCTTTTTAGGACCAGCGACACCTGCGCCTTTATCCTATCATCCTCAGCATCGTCATAATCACTCACTATGCTTTTGGCGCTTGTTTCCGTTGGCTCCTCAAACACTTCGCTGCCATCTATCTCAATCTGCTTTTCCCTTATCTTTTCCGCTTCCTCCGGACTTTTTCTGTGA
>Ga0209409_1002804_pt1 | contig 12391 bp, 11 predicted proteins | sample AD_JPNMR1_MetaG_FD_184424 | JGI IMG/M metagenome (GOLD analysis project Ga0209409, IMG submission 184424) | Active sludge microbial communities of municipal wastewater-treating anaerobic digesters from Japan - AD_JPNMR1_MetaG (SPAdes) (version 2) | ecosystem: Engineered > Bioreactor > Anaerobic...
ACAATATCGACTACGCCCCTTACTATGGTTCCGTCAAGGGCGCTCAGGAGACTCTCTGGCAGAAGTCGGGGAACGACTTTGACCAAGCCTCGCTGTTAATGGCCTTGTTGAGGGCTGCGGGGATTCCGTGTAGGTATGTTTATGGGGTGGTACGGATTCCGTTTGAGCAGGTTAAGAACTGGGTTGGGATTGAAGACGATCGCTCAGCGCTGAATTTTTTCGCAACCAATGGCATTCCATCGAAAGGCTTATTGATTGGAGATAAAGTTGCTTTTTTAGAGAAGGAACATGTATGGGTAGAGGCTTATATACCGTTAACTCATTATCATGGTTCTTCAGTGGCTCAGGCCGGTAAAGCTTGGGCACCAATGGATCCAAGTTTTAAAGAATATGAAGAAAAACCGGGGATTGATATCGCTTCAAAGATTCCTTTCGATAAACAAGAGTTTACATCACGATTCGAGCAAAAGTTAATTGTTCATGACAATGGAAATGCGCTATCCAATATTGATCAAGAGCTTTTCACCGAAACCATTAAAAAGTACTATGCTTCCGTTTATAACTATATTCAATCCGAAATGTCTAATGCAACCGTGGAAGAAATCATTGGTTCACGGAGCATTGTTCCTCAAAAGTATGCGGTATTACCTTTAGGCCTTCCTTATCAGGTCCAATCAGTTCAAAAAGAAATGGCGGCCTTGGACAATAGTTACCGCCAATCTCTACGGATAACCATTGAAGACATTAGTTATTTTAATTCAACAAGTTGTAGTTTTACCGCGACTATCCCCGAATTGGGCAGCCGTAAGTTGACTATTCGGTATGTAGCGGCAACTCCTGAAGATGAAGCGATATTGGAGTCATACTTGCCGAAACCTCACCCGGACGGGACACCAAACGAGCCTGAAGAATTTTTGACTAGTCTACCGGCTTATTTGATCAAAGTAAAGCCGCAGATTATGGTGGACGACGAAGTTAAAGCAACCGGGCAACCGATTAGTTTGGGAACCGAGCAAAGCATGACAATGGAATTTATCTATCCCACCTTGGCTTCTGAACCCATAGATCAAATTCAAAATATGATCCGGGCGGGCGCGGTTTATGGGATAACCCTTGATACGGGAAAAGTTGTCAATGAACATTTGAACCGGAAAAAGCAAGCGATTGGCGACACAATACAAGCCATAGAAAGCAATAATTTTGAAAATGTCAGCTTAAAAGGTACGCAAAGCGATATTTTACATACCATCGGGCTGCGCTATTTTCACGCATTAGATACCTATAACGGAATTTTTGAAAAAACTACGAAAACCCGGGCTATCCGAATGGTCTCGGAAGCCATTACCGCATTTGAAATTAAAACAGCTTATTTATTTGGGATGCCCAGGTCTGTTTCCCCCGGTGGTATCTCCATTGATGTAGATCGCGATCTTCATGCGGTCTGTAGCCGGGACGGAGATCGTGAAAAAATCAAAGAATATAATATGAACTGTGGCTCTATCGGTTCCTATCTTGAAGGAAACGTGCTGGAAAGCATGTTTGGCGCGCGTGGAGTGAGCACGATTCATATTTTATCCGCCGCAAATCTTCAAGGGAATAAGATATATCATATTACCAGAGAAAATATTAATACCGTATTGCCCAATTTGCAGTATGGTTACGAGTTAAAAGCGACCATTCAAAACCTGGTCCAATCCGGTAAGGAGATTACCATTCCCGAACAAAACGTTAACATTGACGGTTGGATTGGCACCGGTTATATCGCCTTAAATCCGGAAAACGGAACCGGGGCGTATATGATTGCCGGTGGGCTGAATGGTGGGTTTATTAATTATCTTAATTTATTTTTAACTGCTCTTGCTAGCGTAATAGATAAATTACTCGAGAAAGGTTTTAATGATTTACCAATATTATCAGTATTATATAATCTTTATGGAATAGTAAGTGACATAATAAACAATTCAAATAATCTAGGAATGCTCATTGCTATTCAAGTAATTTCAACAATAATAGCAGTAGGTTTAGCCTTTTTAGTTTCTGCTGGAGTGATTGGTGCTTCCTTTGCATTTTGGACTGGCCTACTCGCTGGATTGGCGTTTGCCATTTTGCATGATTTTTATGCTCAATTAATTCCACCAACACAAACACCGATGCCAAACCCGCCACCAATACCGCAACCAGACCAACCGTATCCCCCGGTGCCTCCACTTCCGGATTATCCGGATCCGGTGCCGGAACCGCCAAGTCCACCTACGCCACAGCCAGTTCCGCCTGAGCCGGATGAGCCTCCTGTACCGGAAGTACCGGAGCCTTCCGGTGAACAACCACAACCGGAAGCTACTGATCCGCCTATGCCGCCAACACCATCAGAGCCTACGGTCCCAATACCTATAGATCCGGATCCTCCTTCGGATCCGCCTGTAATACCACCGCAACCAGTGGAAACAAAGAAGGTTTTTGCGCAGCGCGTGGCTGATTATGGCATAATTGTCGACGGTAAGCTTGATGATGGTGAATGGAAAATACAATCAAGAATCGCTGGGAATAGTTACGGTGTTTATGATAATAGTTGTAATTTTAGTTTACTCTGGGACAAATATTATCTCTATGTAGGAGTTAAAGTCATCGATAATAATTTATTCCGAGATTCATATGGTTATAAGGATGATGACGGGATTGTCGTTTATATCGATGCAAACCATAATCATGGGAATAACTATGATCTGTTTGACCGCTGTTACATTAAACTTTACAATGACAAAGATCTGTTTGAGACAAATGGGGATATTACCGGCGTGATACATGCTTGGTCGCAAAACAGCGACGGTTATACGGTTGAGCTGGCCATTCCATGGCATCTCCTGTACATTACTCCTAAAAGCGGATTGACTATCGGTTTTGACCTGGAAAACAGGGATGATGACGATGGCGGGGCAATCGATGGTTATCAGTTTTGGAATGGAAACGTTAATAACTGGAATAGTACGTTGAGTTTCGGCCAATGCACTTTACAATAAAAAAACTAATGAGATACAAGCGAATGGAGGAAAAGAATGTTTAAGATTCTAGATCTGATCTCTTGGGTGGGTATAATAATTGTAATTATTTCTTTAATATTTGGATATCTAAAAGTACGAACATGGTTAGTTCCATTTGCGACAATTTTAGGTTCCCTTCTTTTCTTAGTGGGACAATTGTTATTGGCATTACGATTTAAAACTATACGTCAAGGCGGGAGATCCTTTTCTTACATTACTGTAAATAATGTACATGATTTATATATTGGACTTATATATTGGGTGATTGTTTTTACGATAGTTATTATCGGAGCTATTCGGCTATATTACGGGCGGAAATAATTTTTCACAAATTAAATTTAAGGAAAGGATGTTTAAGATTCTAAATCTGATCTCTTGGATGGGTATAATAATTGTGATTATTTCTTCAATATTTGGGTATCTAAAAGTACGAACATGGTTAGTGCCTTTTACAATAATTTTAGGTTCCCTTCTTTTCTTAGCGGGGCAGTTGTTAATGTTATTACGTTTCAAAACCATACGGTCTTTCGGAAGATTTCATTTTATGGAGTATACTACCGTAAGAAATGTACCTGAGGCGTGTTTTGAATACTTTTCTTGGGTAATGATTTTGGGGTTAATCGTTTATGCGACTATAAAAAAATACCTAAAAGGTTAAATGGTAATCTTAACACTGTAATTCACACCTAGTCAAAAAAATGATGACTAGAGGTCGAGATGGTCATTCATAGCATTTTTATATGTTACACCTCAAAGTGGGTTGATTTTTGGTTTTGACCGTGAAAACAGGGATGATGATGACGGCATAAAACTATAGCTGATTACTAGTTTGGAATGGAAATTAAAATAATCCAAATAGTACGTCGGGTTTTGGTCATTGCACTTTGCTAAAAAAATATTAACGAAATATAAGAAAAGGGAGTGATTAAAAATCTTTTAAATTCTTGATTTATTATCTTGGATGGGAATGATCATTCTCGGTGTTTCAGCAGTATTAACCCTTTTAAAAATACGTTCATGGGTAGTGTTATTTTCGATAATTACTGGTTCGGTTCTTTTTTTGGTAAGTCAGCTAATATTGGTTACACATTTTAAAACAATACGAGGGGCAAGATTTCATTATATTACTGGGAATGATGTTGATTTATATATGGGATTTATTTATTGGGTAGTTTTTTTGGGGGTAGTTATTTTTGGGGTTATTGAAAAGTATTACAATCAATAATAAATATTGAAAATGATTACAACGTTGGAGGTTATCTAAATGTTAAAAATCTATGAATTAATATCTTGGGCGGGATTAATAGTGATAGCTATTTTTGCGATAATAAGTTTGGCATTAAACAAACGAACTCAGGTTATCTTTTTTATGATAGTTATAGGTTCAATAATTTTCTTGGTGGGGCAATTGTTAATGTTATTGCATTTTAAAACCGTATGGGGCAGAGCCTGTTATCTGACTGGTAAAGGCGCTTATATAGGATTTGGTTTTTGGCTGTTATTTTTTTTAGTAGTAATTATATTTAGTCTTAAAAATGTTTATCGGAGATAACTATAGGTCTTTTAGATTTGAGGATTGGAAGGTGGCCGCTATGTTTTTTTCAAAAATAAAACAAGTTTATATTATTGTATTGATTATGTGCTTTTTGGCAGCCAGCCCAATATGGGCTGCAACCAGTTTGGATTTTTTGAGAACAAATCCATTATATGATGAAACAGTAATTGATTATAGATCTGCTGCTATGACAGCCAATATTCTTGAACTTAGCGGACGGGATACAACCTTACTTAAATATCAAATCAATCGTATAGTTCCAAAAAATCTGACATCTCTAATCTATTATGTAATGACCACCAAAAATTCAAATATCGCTACCGAACTCGCAGCCAGACAAAACTCCAATGGTTCATGGAATAATGATGTAGGACTGACTGCCCTGGCTTGCTTATCGTTAATAAAGGTTGATAAAACTTCAGCAACAGCCGCTAATGGGATTAATTTTATCCAAAGTAACCAGAACCCGGATGGAGGATGGGGAAACAACGGGTCGGAAGTGATTACGACTGCTATGGTTCTTAAAGTATTTAAAGCTCTTGGAATTTATAATTCGGGGGTTCAAAAAGGTTTAGCATGGCTTTTATCAAGTCAAGGTTCTGATGGAGGATGGGGTAGCAATATTAGTACGGCTTGGGCCTGCGTTGCATTAGAAGAATATGACATTAACAATGTCCAGTTGAAGGAAGCTATTAAATATTTGAGGTTAAATATTAATAATGATGGTGGTTGGGGAATACACCAAGGTGAAGCCAGTAATTTATATGCATCTGCTTTGGTTATTTGGGCTTTAAGAGGATACAATTGGACATTATGGGAAGTATCAATGGGTTTGTATTATTTGGAAAAAGAAGCTTATCAGCAGAAATATATTAATAGCCCATTGGTCTATAACAGTATTTCTGAAACTTTACATTTATTAAAAGATATTCCGGAATATTCATTAATATATTCACATTATTGGGGCTGGTTACGTAAGTTTCCCGAACAAGCTAATACTGAGCATATTTCAAGAAAAACCTCTTTATTGGCTAGTAATGATGAAGATACTTCTACATTAGTTAACCGATTGATTCAAAATCAAAACTCCGACGGCGGCTGGGGATTTGGGTCAGGCTATTCCAGCGATCCGCTGGATACCGCCTTGGCGCTTCGGGCGTTGTTGGACTCGGGATACGCCGACTTCGCCGGGTATCAAAAGGTCCTCGCTTACTTTAATTCCCATCAAAACAGCGACGGCAGTTTCAGCATTAAAAAGAACAGCGACGGACAAGTCTATCTGACCGCGTTGATTGTGGAAGAACTGGAGCGACTGAATAAGGTCTTGGATTGTTCTTATATAACCAACTCCTCCCGCCAGTGGCTGATCAATCAGAAGAATGGTTCCGGCGGTTATGGGGACGGGATGTTGGAAACAGCCAGGACACTGCGGGTGATTATCAATGACTTATATAGTTCGGAGTTGGAGAGTGCCCTTGCTTACATAGACGAAAGTAAACTTACCAATGGAAGCTGGAATGAGGATGCCTTGACCACGGCGGCGGTGTTGTCGGTGTTGAATCGGGTTAAGCCGAATCTGACGATTAGCGCGGCGGATCTGGTGTTTACGCCGGAGGTTACCTATTTGAATGGGAATACAACTATTAATGTCACTATCCGCAACACCGGATTGGCTAAAGCCGAAAATATCGCAGTCAGATTGTATGATGGAGCGCCGGGAATCGGTACCTTAATAGGGACGGAAACCATTGCCTTGTTGGCGCCGCAACAAAACGCCGTCGCCGTTTTCACCTGGAACGCCACAACCACCGGGGCCCACGAGTTCACGGTAGTCATCGACGCCGACAATCAAATCTCCGAATCGGATGAAAACGACAACCGGGCCTCCAAGATCTTAAACGTCCTTCCGAAAGTGGACCTATCATTGGCCATCGGCGACATCATCATCACCCCCGAAGATCCCGGCCCGGCGGATACTTTGACCATTAAGGCAATGGTCCGTAACTTGGGTTATTTGGACTCCGGCGCGTTTAAAGTAGTCTTTTATAATGGCGATCCCGAGGCGGGCGGGATTGCTTTAGCGGCGGTTGATTGCCTGAATGTCCCAGGCCAAGGAGTGGCGGAAGTATCCTTCAGCGCTAAACTGCCGGAGGGGAATTACCAGATCTATGCCGTCGTGGATTCGGAAAACCAAATCATCGAGGATAAAGAGGACAATAACCGGTCTTCCCGGGAGTTGACTATTGAAAAGCGGGTCGACTTAGCCATCAGTTATCATAATATAGTCTTTTCCAAAGACGACCCCATCGAAGGAGACTTGGTAACAATTTATGCCACGGTTGTCAATAAACGTGAAGAACCGGTTGGGAATGTCCCGGTCGCCTTCTATCTGGGCAACCCGACTGAAGACGGGCAGCTAATGGGGACGGTGGTTTTAGACCAAATTTCAGGGAACAGCACTGCTTTAGCCGAGCTGAACTGGAATACCGCCGGGATCACCGGCCGGCAACTAATCTATGTGTTGGTTGATCCGGAGAATACCGTCAAGGAGGTCGACAAGAGTAATAATCAGGCGTTGCAGATTATCTATATTTCTGCTCGCCCGGATCTGACCGGTACTGTGACGGCTTATAACATGAGCGAAGGAACTCCCGGAAACATCTTAATTAGCGTCAAGAATCAGGGCGGTATTCCGGCAAGCAATGTCAAAGTCCGGGTTTTCTTGGGTGAAATAGCAACCGGGAGGCAATTAGGCGAAGATATCGTTATCTCTTCGATAGCTGCCGAAGTGCCGGCGCTGCAGCAAACAGCGATATGGTACTCAAAGTCAAAACTCCAATTATCAATAGACAAAAGATTAGTTTAGTGATAAACTTCATAATCCATCCTCTCCCCAAATTGACATTATTTATATTCTTTAGCATTTTACAATAATTTTTGAAAAAAGTATTAAATTATATAGCAAAAATTAGTATATTATTTTGTACTATGATTGTCAATTATTGGTTGGAGAAGATTTTGTTGCTATTTTATTAACAATTTTTTATGTTGGTTATTTTGGGATAAACAAGAAGTATTTTAAATTTTTACTTGGTTTCGGAGTGATGGATGGGGAGTGAATACATTGGAATACTTTTAAGATTGTTAGAAACAAACAGCTATAGCCCCGTTTCATAGTCTTCTAACAAATGCGACCAATATCCTTCAACATCTTTCATTGCTTCAGGATCGATATCTTCAAACCACTTTCGCAATTCTCTCGCATATTTATCTGAAGCATACTCACCTTGCTGTTTCATTCTCATAGATAATTCCTGACTAATTAAGTAGAACCAAAAAAATGTTTTCAAGTCCTTATTAAGCAGATAGAGTTGTGGTTTATGGATGGAAAGTTCAGTAAATCGTTCCAATCATACTTTCTTAATTCAGATTCATAGTACTGGCGAATCTCTTGAATCTCAAAATCCATTCGATTTCCCTCTATTCCTTTAATTCTTTCAAAAATAACCAAAAAGAGCGACTTGCGTCGCTCTCTTGTTTATCCGTTCTTTCGTGCAAACTCCTTCATAAACTCTGCCAAGATCTTGCATCCTTCTTCCGGCATTGCATTGTAGATTGATGCTCGCATTCCACCGACAGAACGATGGCCTTTTAAGTTAACCAGTTTATGTTGTTTTGCTTCAGCGATAAATGCCTTCTCTAAATCTTCATTCGGAAGCGTAAAGGTAACATTCATGGTTGACCGGCATTCTTTTTCGGCATGGCCTTTATAGAATCCATTGCTGCTGTCAATTACATCATAAATATACTGAGCTTTTTTAATATTTCTGGTTTCCATCGCTGCTAATCCGCCATTATTTTTGATCCATTTCAATACTAAATTGACAGTATAGACTGCAAACGACGGCGGGGTATTATAGAGTGAACTGTTTTCAACAAAAGTTTTGTATTGGAAAATGGCTGGAATTTTAGTGTTAGCCTGTTCGAGCAGATCCGTATTGATTAAAACAACAGTCACACCAGCAGGACCCAGATTCTTTTGTGCCCCGGCGTAGATCAGTCCGAATTTCGAAACATCAATCGGTCGACACATAATATCACTCGACATATCAGCAACTACCGGAACACCTTTAAATTCCGGAAATACAGGCCATTGAGTTCCATAGATCGTGTTATTAGAAGTAAGATGTACGTAAGCCGGATTACTGCTTAATTTAATCTCTTCCTGTTTTGGTAAACGGCTGAAGTTAGAATCTTTGGTCGAAACGGCAACATTGACTTTACCGATTACTGAAGCTTCTTCATAAGCCTTCTTAGCAAAAGCACCAGTTACAACATAATCTGCTTCCTTGCCTTCGGTTAAAAAGTTCATTGGGACCAATGCAAATTGCGTACTGGCTCCGCCACCCATAAACAATACTCTGTAGTTGTCAGGAGCATTCAGCAATTCCTTAAAAAGAGCCTCAGTCTCATTTTGCATTGCTTCGTATTCTTTACCGCGGTGGCTCATCTCTAAGATTGAAATGCCAGTCCCTTGAAAGCTTAATAAATCTTTTTGAAGTTCCTGCAACACTTCTAATGGTAATGTTGCCGGTCCCGGACTGAAATTATAAACGCGATCACTCATTAGATCTTATCCTCCCCGATTAGCTATTTAACGCTTTTTCTGTCATTATATCCTTTCTGATTATTTTGTTCAAGGTATTATCATATAATTTCACATAGTGAAAATAAAAATCTTTGTATTTCCCCGGATGATAAAAATTGGAATTATTTTAGTAACATTATCTTTACACAATCGTAATCATTTTGACCTTTTCTTTAATAAAAATATTTTTTATAATAAATTTGTAATTGGAATTGATTTTTCGATTAATTATTCAAATACACATTTTCTAATCACACTTTTCATTTTTACTCTTTCCCTTATTTCCCTTTTTAACCGGTCGTCGTAACGACCGTTTTTTATTTTTCAAATTCAACATTTTATCGTTGCTGCTTCAATGAAGTCACTTTCACTATTACTCCATGCATAACAATTACTAAATTTAGAAAAACAATTCGCTCAATCAAAGAAAAAGGATAGCTTCCTATGAACACGGTCTCATCACATGAAACCTGTTCATTACCACCATCCATCATCCATCCTTATATCAAACACACTAGCGCAATGAATAAACGCTTTTTCAGATTCTATTTTCATAATTTAAAGCTACCTAGGGAAACTTCAGCCCCCTAAATACGCCTTGCGAATCTCCTCACTGTTTGCTAATTCTTTGGCATCACCCTGGAGTACTACTCTTCCCGTCTCTAACACATATGCGCGTTGGGCAATTGACAATGCCATGTGAGCATTCTGCTCAACCAACAAGATTGTTGTCCCATTTTTATTAATATCCTTAATAATCATAAAGATTTCCTTAACTAATAACGGCGCTAATCCCATCGACGGTTCATCCATCAGGATCAATTTCGGGCGCGACATCAGCGTCCGAGCAATCGCTAACATCTGTTGCTCGCCACCGCTTAAAGTACCTGCTATCTGACGCACCCGTTCTTTTAATCGCGGGAATCGCGTAAAGACCAGTTCCAGATCATCTTTAATCCCTGTTTTATCTTTACGAAGATAAGCTCCCAGCTCCAAGTTGTCCATCACGGTAAGATTGGCAAAGATTCTTCGTCCTTCAGGGACATGGGCCAATCCTCGCTCGACAATCTTATTTGCCGGCACTCCCTTTAAAGAACTCCCCAAAAATTCGACATCACCGGTTTTATATTGCAATAATCCTGAGATACTATGCAAAGTCGTGGTTTTACCTGCACCATTAGCTCCGATCAGTGTTACAATTTCGCCTTCATTCACCTCAAAACTGACATCATGAAGCGCATGAATCGTCCCATAAAATACATTTAAATCCTTTACCTTAAGCACCGGTATCCAGCTCCTCTCCAAGATACGCTTTGATAACTTTAGGGTTTTTGCTTATCTCTGCAGGAGTTCCTTCGGCAATTATCTGTCCATAATCTAAAACCGAAATCCGTTCACAAATCCCCATTACCAAATTCATATCATGTTCAATCAGTAAAATCGTCAGCTTAAATTGCTCCCGAATAAATTGAATCAGTTTCATCAAGTCATTGGTTTCCTGAGGATTCATGCCAGCAGCCGGCTCGTCTAATAACAGTAATTTGGGATTAGTAGCCAAAGCCCTGGCAATTTCCAACTTCCTCTGTTCCCCATATGGCAGATTTTTCGCCAGTTCATTACTTTTATGGTGAATATTAAAGATCTCCAATAATTGTAACGCCTTCTCTTTAATAACTGCTTCTTCTTTAAAAAATTTTGGGGTTCGTAGTAAGGCATCCAAAGTATTATATTTCGCATTAAAATGATAGGCAATCCGTACATTATCCAAGACCGTCAGGTCTTTAAACAAACGAATATTTTGGAACGTACGCGCAATTCCTTGTTTTGTAATCTGATATGGTTTAAGTCCAACCAAATTGATCATCTTTTCATCCGATTTCTGACCAACATTAAATAAAATCTCACCTTCATTAGGGACATAAACACCGGTCAGGATATTAAAAGCAGTCGTCTTTCCTGCTCCATTGGGACCAATCAATCCCACCAGTTCTCCTTCGTTTAATGTTAAATTAAAATTAGATACTGCTTTTAAACCACCAAAGAAGATCGATACGTTACTGGCTTTTAAAACAGTCATTGATCCGCACCCTCTTTCGTTACATCTTTTGGTGGAAGAAGATTCTTTATTTTCGCAAACAGATTTGTAATTGAAAACTCTTTATTACCCATCAATCCAGTCGGTCTAAATAACATCATTAGGATTAAGACCAATGCATAGATCACCAATCTAAAGTCCTCAAGAAAACGCAAGAACTCTTGAAGGTAGGTAACTACAAATCCGGAAATGATCGTACCGGTAATACTACCCATTCCACCCAAAACAACAATAATGATAAAATCAATTGATTTCATAAAATTAAACGAAGTAGGATTTAAATAACGGTAAAACGGTGCATAAAGTCCGCCGCCAATACCGGCAATAAAAGCTGATAAGACAAAGGCCAACATCTTGTAGTAAAAGACATTAATCCCCATTGCATTTGAAGCAATCTCATCTTCACGGACTGAAATTATTGCCCTTCCCGGCGAAGACTTGATCAAATTACTAATCAGGATAATTACGATCACTAAAAAACAATAAACCCATACAAAAGAGAGGGTTGGTCGCAGTTCAATCACAGTTGTAAAAGCCGGGACACCTTTTAAACCTGCAGCTCCGCCGGTTAATTTTTCTAAATAGACCATTGTCACACGAATGATCTCACCAAACCCAAGTGTTACAATTGCTAAATAATCACCCCGCAGCCGCAACGTTGGAAACCCGATCAACAGTCCAAAAAACGCCGTGACAATTCCACCGATAATAATCGCAATCAACAAGGGGACATTATACTGCATTATTAAAACTGCTGTTGTGTACGCTCCAACCGCCATAAAGCCGGCATGACCCAATGCCAATTGACCGGTAAAACCAGAGATTAGATTAAGGCTCAAAGCAATAATCACATTAATAGCGCCAAAAGTGATGATATGAGCAGTATATTCATCAATTATTCCGGCATATATACCAATGCTTATTATTGCTCCAATCAATATCGCCACAGCAAAAATTATTATTCCTTTTCGTAAGTGATTGCTCATATTAATATTTTCACCCATAATTTTCACCTACACCTTCTCACTTACATTTTTGCCCATAATACCGGATGG
>Ga0209409_1002805_pt1 | contig 12390 bp, 15 predicted proteins | sample AD_JPNMR1_MetaG_FD_184424 | JGI IMG/M metagenome (GOLD analysis project Ga0209409, IMG submission 184424) | Active sludge microbial communities of municipal wastewater-treating anaerobic digesters from Japan - AD_JPNMR1_MetaG (SPAdes) (version 2) | ecosystem: Engineered > Bioreactor > Anaerobic...
CCATTAAGGACAGAGAAAAAAGGCTGCAAGAGCTGAACAAAAAACTAAGTAGTGTATCATGGTTAGAAAATTCTTTTAGGCAGCTCAGTGATGATGTGGAGCGATTGAAAAGGGGAATTGGTAACTGTGATAGAGCAATAAAGGATGTAATACAAAGTTAATCCGGAAATCCTGGCCAGCATGAAAGTTTTGTATTACAAAGGTAAAAGAGGGAAGGGACTTAATAGGTCCCCACTGTGATGGTTGCCCGACAATCCGCCAAGACTAACCGGACACCAACAACAATAATTATACCCTCTTTTACCCCACCTAACAATATGGGGGGTGTCTTTTTGAATTGCTGTTAAATAAGGGCTATTCTGCCATTGCTGCACAAGGAGGTTATTAGAGTGAATACAAACATTGAAACTGCAATAAGCGAGCTGCACAAGGTTTTTCATAAGCTTAATGATGTACTTTTTAATAGTGCATTGCCGGAACCGGCTTTATTAATCCAGAACAAAGGAAATAAGAAGAATGTTTTAGGTTGGTGCAGCACACAGGAAATATGGGTTAATAAAACCACGCAGGAAAGACGGTATGAAATTAATATTGTTGCCGAATACCTTAACCGTAGTGTTTATGAGGTTGTTTCTACACTGTTACATGAAATGGTACACTTACACAATTTGGTTAACGGTATTAAGGACGTTAGCAGGGGAAACGTATATCACAACAAGAAATTTAAGGAAGCCGCTGAAAGTCATGGTTTGATTATAGAGTATAACGAAAAGTTAGGGTGGAGCTTATCACGCCTTAATGACAATACAAAAAGTATCGTTGATTCAATGGACTTGAATAAAGAAGCCTTTAGCTTGGCAAGAATGGATTTCAGTAATCTTGCTGCCGGTGGAAAATCTTCTACCCGAAAATATGTATGTCCTCAGTGTGGAGCTATTATCAGAACAAGCAAGGAATTAAAGGTTATTTGCGGCGAGTGCTTAGTACCTTTTGAACTATCTTAATTTTTATAAAGGAGTGGTGACCGATGACAAGAAACCAGTTAGAAAAGCGTTATGAGATTAACGGATTGACCGACTACAAATTACGCAGCACAGAGGACTTGTTAAAAGTGCATGGTATAGACTTTAGGGAAGTTGCAGGGTACAGCAGCCTTGATGATATTAACAGGGCTATCTATGAGAAATTCATTGTCAATATCTTCAATGCTTGGGGGCTTGATAGCCGGTTGATTCTCATACCAAAAGGTATTTACTTTGTAGAAGATACAGAATACCTTGTGAAAGTGCCGGAGGATGATTATTATACTGTTGCCGGTCAGACAATCTACACCATAGATCGCAGCGGTAATAAGCAGCTCCTTCATCGGTGGGAGGATGACGAATATAAGCACCTTATGAAAACAGCAGGGAAGCCGAAGCATTATTTACGCTTTGAGTACCAACATGGTACTGATAGCGAAGGAAACCCACGTAATGAGTGGCTGCACGTTATAAGAGGCGTATATCTGGTCATAAATAAGCTTAATATATATTAAATATTGCTCTTACGACGGTTACAATCGGCACATAGCATTTGACAGTTTTCAGCGGTCGTCCTACCACCTTTGCTCCAAGGGGTTATATGGTCGGCTTGCATATCATTTATTTCAAAATGTTCCTTGCAAATGGGGCAAATTCCTTTTTGTCTTTCATATGCCGTCCGTGCCATTTTAGGAGTAAATGCTCGTATACTTAATAACTTTTCAGCTTTCTTATCCTCACCACTTAAAAGGTATTCATATATACCAGAAAATTTTGTGATGTCGTCATCTTGCATAAGTTCTACTATTCTAGTTTCAAGCTGTTTTGGGTCGTATTTACCCATACCATATTTATTATAGAGTATACCCCAGTCAAGCCCTTTCATTTCTTTACGATAGTTCGGAAAGGTTGCCTTAACCCAATTTATAACTGTCTGGAAGTATAACCATAGTTCGTTACAGTTTGTATCGTGCTGATGTGCTGCCATATAATCTTCAATCTGCTTGCCATCACGAGCAGCAATCCAGCGTATAGCAGTTTCAAGATACTCTTGTCGTATCGGGGAGCCTTTCATATAATCGCTTGCTATGGCATAAGCTGGACAACCGTTTTTGCTAAAATATTTTTTTGCTTCAGTTAGCCACTCGCCCGTATAAATAGCGTTGCGACGTTCTTGTGCGGTAAGTTGCTCACCTACCATATTGACGATTTCAAACCAATCTAACTTTTCTTTGTCTGTTCCCTCACATATGTATACCATTAGAGGATAGTCTAAAATTTGTTCTTGTTCGCCTTTAGTCAGGTTGTCAAAACCCATGTGGTCAATAGAATAATCACCATTGACATACTGACAAATACTGATTGTGCGTTGCTGTCCATCAAGTACTTCAAAGTTACCGTCGTCAGATAAAACCCAGTACATAACATTGAGCGGAAAGCCCTTGCGTATGGTACGAATAACTTCATCACGCTGCTTGTCTTTATAGATAAATTCACGCTGATATGCAGGACGAATATTTAAACGCCCACCGTACCCTGTTACTCCATTTTCTGCACTATCTTTATAATCTTTTACAACCTCACGGACTGGTATCATGTTTAATTCAATTTTCATTTTTTTAGTCCTCGCTTTCTTTTTGTTTGCGACGTATAACCATTCTTGCATAGAGTGTTCTTTGCTTCCCGTTTTCCGTTAGCTTAAATCTGCCTCCATCTGCGGTAAATTCTTTGTCAATTCCCAAAAATTCAAACTGGTCGGGATTATGTTTATTAGCAAATGTTATAGGTACGCCCATTAAACCGTAATAGTCACATGGAATATCAGCTGTTCGGCTAACTTCTATTGCATCAAAGTTATCATACTTCGGATATAACTCAGGTGAGTATTTCCTAAATAAAGTCATATCTTCGTGACGCTTTTCAATATCAAGATTTGTAAACCAGCAAATATTTCCCATACGACGCCATTTTTGACCATTTTCATCAATCTTGAAATCTGTTTTCTTTTCCTCGTATGTATCTGGAACAGCAAACCAAAAATGACCACTCATATAACCCAGCCATATTTTGTTATCACGAAAAAGAGGCATAACCTCACGATATGTTATGTTATTTTGATTTCCAATTATTAAAAAGGACTTATTATACTCCATAAGTTGAGCTATATATTCACGAAATAAAGAAAAAGGAGGATTAGTTACAACTATATCAGCTTGCTTCAAGAGCTCCACACATTCGTCGGAACGAAAATCACCATCACCTTGCAATAAAGTAAGTGTATTTTTACGATTTCTTAGAAGATACTCCACATCTGCAAGGTCAACTCGTCCGTCTTGATTTTCGTCTGTCACTTCAGATATTTCGATTTTATAAGGCTTCCTTTTACTTTCTTCTTTCGCAATAACTGATTCATTACCGAACAAATCTAACTGCGTGTAAATAATAGGTGACGATGCGTAACAAGTAGCTATAAGCTTTTTTAAACCTAATGAATTAAAATTCATTGCAAAGTATTTGAAGAAGTTACTTTCAAATGGGTCATCACAATTACAAAATACAACTTTATCTTTAAAATGTGATTTGTAATGCTTTAATTCACTTTCAATAAGTGAAAGCTGAGTATAAAATTCGTCTTGTTTGTTCCTTACAGAACTCGTTAAATTACTATTTCCTGCTTTTTTTGACATTATTCACAATCCTCCTTTCCTGTATCGCCAGTCATTTCTACTATGTCAGCTAAATCACAGTTCAGAGCTGTACAGATTTTAGCCAGTGTCTCCATTGAAACATGGTCGTTTTTACCTAATTTAGCAATTACATTCGAGCTAACTCCTGCCAGTGTCTTTAATTCTGTTTTCTTAATACCTTTATCTATTAACAGCTTCCAAAGTTTGTTGTAGCTTATTGCCATTTTGTCAAACCTCCTACACAAATAATTACCATTATTATACAACGGCATTATTCAAATATCAAGAAATAGTTGCGATTTTGTGATTTATTCTTGACTTTATGATGCATACGACTTAATTACCTATAGTAGGTGTTAAGAGTACTGTAATATGCTTATTTTTATAAGGTAATGTGGCGAAGGAAGCCCGACAGCATCGAATAAAACTCAAAATAGCCTGTTGACTAAAGGTTCGTGGCCCGGTATATATTATCTAAAGTGTTCATAAAGTTGTATTTACTAAACGAATATTCTTAAATAGTATGGAAGAAGTTTTACGAACTCTGCTAAAGGTTGTTTTTAGTTGTACGTTTGAGTACACATAGCGGTATTATTAACTACTGTATTTCTGCTTCACAAGGCGAACGCATGAAATTGTATAATGAGCTGTCTACGCTTCAAGGGGCAGACGTATACAAATACCTTCATGGTAGATTGCTTATAGAGCCTATTTTAGAAGATGATTAGTTCCGAACTCATAAGCCTGGTCTATAGTGTAAGCAAACTTATCGTATTAAAGCTTAAATTCCTTCATTGCATCATCTATCATATCTTGATTTATTCCAATATATCGAAGGGTTACTGACGGAGCCGAATGGTTAAAAAGCTCCTGCAATAATGCTATATCCTTATACTTTTGGTAGAAGTGATAGCCAAATGTTTTACGCAGCGTATGAGTGCCAATAGAATCCAATCCTAAAGTCTTTCCTACATCATTAAGTATTTTCCATGCTTGGTGTCGGCTTATCGGTCTTACTACACCGTTATTTTTTTCTCTGGAAGGGAATAGATAGCTGTTATCTCTCATGCCCTTTATGTATGCTGCTATTTCTTCCTGTATTGTGTATAATGGGAATCTCTTGACCTTGCCGGTCTTCTCTTCTGTAATTGTAATATGGGTTTTATTCTTTACATCTTTCACCTTTAAGGGCAATAGATCAGAAATCCTCAGTCCGGTATTTATCCCCATGAAGAATAAAAAATAATCTCTTTGCGACCGTTCTTTAAGCAAGCTTTTAAATTCCTCTATTTTTTCTATCTCTCTAATTGGCTGCACGAAATTCATTTTTCAGACCTCACATTTTCTTTTTTCAGTATAGCGTTTTCCTTGATGTTTTCATCCGTTTTGTCTTATATATATCATGTTAGCATACGTTATGTTGTATATCAATAAATATTACGATTACTGCCGGTTTGCTTTCAGCCCTTATATTTATACCTTTTTAGTCACTTCTTTTTTTATGAGTGTCACAGATTATAAATTGTGTTGTACTTGTCATAACCTTGTTTTATGCTGTATAATATTTCTAATTAACAATATCTTTTTGGGAGGTTCCTTATGAAAAAACTATTGACTTTATTTATGGCTATGGTGATTTGCTTTAGTTTTGCAGCCTGTAAAGATAAACCGGATAATCAGCCTGTTATTGTTGATGAAGGAGAACAAGCTAATGTGAATCCTGCTACTCTGGCAAAACTTAAAAATTCTACGCCGGAGGAAACGGCTTCCACTTTTTTAAGGGCATTGTGTGAAAATGATTATGACCTGTTTTTACTTGTTTCCAAATTATCAGATAGCGTTGAAGCAAAAGACCGGTTTAATTCAATGCGTGTAGGCTATGATGGTAAAAATTACGAAGATATACCTGTCACTTTAAGCAGCATAAGCGATACTATAGTTGAATCAGAACAGTATGACAAATCCGGAAACAAGGAAACGATAGATAATAAAGCCGCTATTCTAAAGATATTTTTGGCTAAGAATGAGGACGGTACATTTTATTTCAAAAAGATTGAAAAGGATATATAAACTACATGAGCTGCTTACCGGCAGCTTTTTTTTATTGCGAGTGTCACGCTGGCGTGATATAATGATTTCAAATATTATAGTAAAGGATGGGTGATACTCTTGGCTGCACAGGATAATAACGACAATAGGAAAACCGAATTGCAGGATATTATTGCAAAGCTTGAACAGGGTGTTAAGGACGTATTCAATTCTGAAAACTACAAAAACTATCTTTCCGTTATGTCAAAATTTCATAGGTACAGTATCAACAATTCATTGCTGATAGCTCTACAAAAGCCGGACGCTACTTTGGTTGCCGGATATAAAGCATGGCAGGAACATAAAAGGCAAGTAAAGAAAGGCGAAAAGAGTATCAGAATCCTTGCACCACAAACATACACTGTCAAAGTGGAAAGAGATGTTACTAAGAAAGATGAAAACGGTAATTTCATCTTTGAAAATGGCAAGCCGGTAACTGAAAAACAGCTTGTAGAAGAAAAGCGAATTAGGTTTGTTCCTGTATCGGTTTTTGATGTAAGCCAGACTTACGGTGAGCCGTTACCTTCTCTTAAAAAGGTTGAGGAATTAGACGGTGTTGTACCGGAGCGTGAAGCTATTTTCAATGCTCTTAAAAACGTTTCTCAAATACCTATCGAATTTAGCCCTATTTCCGGCGGTACAAAAGGTTACTATAGTCCTACAGAACAGAAAATTTATATCAATACCGGTATGTCCGATATGCAGACCATAAAAACCGGCATACATGAAGTTGCTCATAAGATATTACATGACCCAGAGAAGGACGTTCTTTCCGCTGCCGAATCAAGGAACAAAAAAGAAGTGCAAGCTGAAAGTGTTGCTTATGTGGTTTCTAATCATTTTGGGCTTGATACAAGCGATTATTCTTTTGGTTATATTGCATCTTGGAGCAACGGCAAAGAATTAAACGAGCTGAAATCATCATTGAATGAAATACAAAAAGCTGCTGCGTTGATTATTGATGAAGTTGAAAAGGAGCTTTCCATATTACGTGAAATACCGCCGTTAACACATGACAGCTCTAGAGTAAGTAATAATCTGGAACAAGCCATGAATGAGCTTCAAGGTTCCGACAAAAAGCCGCTGCTTGATAAGCCTGTTGTTACTGTACTTTGGAGTGAGCATAACGCCTTTAAGGAGAATGAAAAATATTCCCTTGCCGTTTTTGATGAAAAAATCAAACGCTATGACCGGCAAGTTTTGGATTTAAAGAAGGAAGCAGAAGCCAAAGGCGAATACTACCCCTATTTCAAAACTAAATTTCAAATCGAATTTCCTATGAATGGTGAAAACCATACCTACACCGGCAGACAGGATATAGGGGATGGTGACGGAGGGGTAATTGACCATATAAAGCTTGTCGCAAGCCATGAGCTTAAATATATTGAAGAATTTAAGCCAGGTGATGAAAAAGCTAAAGAGAAAATGAAGTGGGTTCTTGAAACTTTTGTTCCATACCTTGAAAATGTAAAGGAAATTGAAATGACAGAAGATAAAATATCACAGCTTAAATCTTCTGTAGATATGTTGAAAGCTGAAAAGGAGCTGGCAGAAAAAGAGTTATCTAAAGATGATAACTACAAGTCAGCCGCACAAGAAAAATTAGGTAATATCGAAACTGTACCTTCGGAGAATACAGATAAATCATCTACTCAAAAAAGCAAGCGTTCTACTTCCAAAAGCAGTAAGGGTATTGCTGACAGGATGGCTGCAGCGAAGGATAAGGCTAAAAAACAGAGTAAGACTACTACAAAAAGTAAGAAAGAAAGATTGGAGGAAAGATAATCATGGATAGAAATTCGATTTTGAAGGAAGCTATAAGAATTGAGATTGAATTAAGTCAGCTTAAAGAGCCGAATAGTCCTTCAAAAACACATTATATGGTGAAGCTTTCTGATGATTTTATCAAGGCTGCCGGTTCTGATGATACCAATTCTTTATTGAACAGTATAAAGGTAAAGGATATATCTTTATCCACTCTCAAGGATGAAAAGGGTATATTTGCTTTTACCAGTAAGAAACATGAGTTTCCGAGTTATGAAATAGAGGGTTCCCCCAACACTACCGTAAATGTTCTGCGTCAAGGAAGGGAGTACGCCTTATTGCAAAGAAGCATACCCAAAGAAAATAATCCTCTTAACATTAATGACCCCACACCTTACATAGTCGCATGGAATTTTAACGCAAAGGACGGGAAATGTAATTGGGGGCAGGGGCATTATTGCGGTAGTCTTGATTCCGGCTGTTCTTTGTATTCTGAAAAGGAAACTTCCTCATTCAGAAACAGAAGTATCAAAGAAAGAGTTTTTGAAGCCCAAGAGAAAGCTAATTCACAACATAACAGGGAAGTCGGGAAATCAATAATTGATAGAACTAAGGAAAACAGTATATAATGAGGGGTTGTGACAATTTTAACTATAAGGTGGTCTGATTATGAGTATAGATAAAGAATTTTCAGAGTTATATACGTTTTCAGAAGCAACAAAAATGTATGGGTTAACGGATGGCAGCACATTAAGAAAGGCGGTTCAAAGGGGAAGGTTCAAAGAAGGGGAAATAAAAAAAGTAGGTACTACATGGGTAGTGACAAAGGCTGCAATGGATAGGCTTTACGGAAACAAAAAGGATATTACCAGTAGAATAAAAGACGCCAAAAAGAAAGCTGCCGAACAGAGTACCCCCAAAAAAAGTAAGGCTAAAAATGCTCAGAAGGAGTTGTAATTATGAGTAATGAAGATATATCAAAGGTAATACTTAAAGAGCTTGATACAGATGGTGACGGTATAAACGATTATGACGAAATGTATTACTATAACACAAATCCTTATCTCAGTGATACGGACGGTGACGGTATACCAGATGGGAAAGAGGTCGCTTTAGGCATGAATCCGCTTGAAAGGAAGCAAAAGACCAATGATAAAGACCAACAGACCGGCGGTATAGCTGAAAAAATTGCTATTGCTAAACAAAAGGCAGCGGAGCAGGGGCATACAATTTCCCATAATGAAAAGGTAAGTCAAAAAGATTTTGAGAGGTAGGAGGGCGGTTATGAATTATTTTGAGAATACTTTAAATTCAGAGAGTGAAACAATCAAGAAGCTTTCAACCGGCGGCATATTAAGTATCGAAGAAAGGGCTTTGCTTTTGAACTTAGAGGGTGACAAACCGGCAGAGCTGATAGCAGAGATAGAAAAGCTTCTTACGGATAGTGACGATGATATGTTTATTACAACGGCCAGAGAGCTTATTGAGAAATTAAAAGGTGAATCCGTAAATATCCAACAAGAGAAATCTTTAGGTAACCCCTTGATATAACTGCTGAAAAGCAGTTTTTTTTCTATGCTGAAAAAAAGAAAAGTGACGGTTCATTGTTTGAAACCACAGATATTAAACTGGAAGGTAATAATTACAGGCGGTTTTTTGTGTAATACAAAATTAATCCGGAAATCCTGGCCGGCATGAAAGTTTTGTATTACAAGGGTAAGTAGTTAAAATGTAATACATTCGTTTACGAAGGATCCGGCTGCAGCTGAAATTTTTGTATTACATGATAGCGTTTTAAAACTTATTGTTATTCGTCACGCTGGCGTGATATAATTGTATGCAAAGAATACCTTTGAAAGTGGGGTTTACACTTATGTATAGTTTTAAGAATGTTGATGTAATCGAAGCTCTAAGAAATATCGTTAAACTGAACACTGAAAACTATCAATCTGACTTCAATTATGATGTTTTGAGGTTAAAGACTGATACCGGCAAGGATTATTTTTTCTTTATGACAAGAAAATCCGGCACTTGGTTATTCAATGAAGATGATGTTTATAGGGTTGGCAGTCATGCTAATATTACATGGAAATGCTATGCGAACAACGCAGAAAACGTAAAGGTATATGCAGTAGAAGTTACTGATCGGAGCAAAGATAGCGTTTACGGTAATATCTATGAAATGGACTACATTAAGAGCTTGGAGGATATAAAAGCCAATGAAAAGCCGATTCAGTACGTGGATATAGTTTACGATGGCGATAAAAAATTACGTGTAGACTACGTTACTTTCAATAGCAATTATCAATCCCTTGCTTTAAAATTAGGTAATATCAAGAGCTATTCTTACGTTGCTAAAGATGAAGAAGAACTTTCATATCACTTAAAAATTAATCATTCAATGAGGGAAAAGCAATGTAAGCCCTTCGATATTGACCGCTATATAAATTCTCTTAATAGCAGCAAGTTAGCCAAAGCCGGTTATAAAAAGGACGATATGTATTGTGTTTCTGTCGATGACGCAGTTAAATTAGTCAAGAATACAAATATCCCTGTATACCAATTAAACACCGGCGAAGCTCAAAGCGTAACTTTAGATGTGATATACGCTAACAAATTTCAGAATCCCTTGTATGGCATCAAGTTTGATGATAAAGAAAGGTTTGATGTCATCGACAGAAAGGAACGAGCTGCCATTATCAAGCAGTACGAAATTGACAAGGATAAAAACGATAAGCTCAGCAGCTATGGTTATACTGGTAAAGATATGTACCCACTTTATCCTAAAGAAATTGAAATAGCTTTTAATAATGCTATACCGGTTGTATTGCTTGGCAAAGGTGACAAGGTTACCAGAGCCTTTAGCTTAGAGGAAGCTAAAGAGTACGTAAGGAATAAGGGTATGGCTGCAATTCATGTTAACTACAAAGATACATTCTTAAATATAAATCAAAACAAGGGCATTGCCGGTCGTATTGCCAATGCCAAAAAGAAAGCTGCCGAGCAATCTAATATATCTAAAATCGACAATATCCGACAATACGAACGGTAAGGAGCCTATTGGTTATGAAAATAAAAACTAAGAAATTTGTAGAGTTAGATATTTCGGACAATGAACTTGGTAAGTGCTTATTTAATAAAGTTTCTGAAATCTTGGGCTATGGTGCAAATACTTCTTACACTGTAGATGATGAAGGATTTACATACATGGGAAATATTCTTGTGTCAAATAGCCCTCAGATAGCTGCTTATGTAAAAGCTGCCTGTTATTTAATCAATGAAATTCCTTATGATACCCCACCGGTGCAGGATAAATATTCTGAAAAAAGCGTTGCCGGAAGGGTAGCAAGTGCTATAAGAAAAGCTGCTGCAACAAATACCACTTATTCCAACAAAGCAGATAAAGAAGATTACTTTAGTAAGACTACAGCCGGTTAATGAACATTTTTTTTCAGTATCGCTAATGCAGCTCTGTAATTATCCTTTGACTTATTTAAGTCTTATTAGTATAATTATGCTATACCATGTTTTTAGGAGTGTTGCAGATGAAGCGTCTAAAGGATATACCGGAGGAAGAAAGAATTAAAACGAATTTTCCTGTAAGGCTTCCAAAGAATTTACATTCACGATTAAAAGCTAAGTGTGCATTGAACAATGTTTCTATGTCTGATTATATAATCTATTTGATTGAAAAGGATTTGAACAGCGATAGTAAATAAATCATTATTCGACATTATTGTTGCTGATAAAATCTGTTAATGTTATAATTTAGTAAATAAAAAAGAGCAGACAAAAAGTCCTCATATCCTGCACTACATATTGATATTAGCAGTATCAATGTGTAGCCGATGTTTAAGGTTGGCCCACCTTAAAGACCGTTGCAGACGAGAACTTTCATAAAGTCATGTTATAGCCATTATTATAGCATGATTTTAAGATTTTTCAAGTAACAACTGCCTTTAAGGTATATCCTTAAAGGCTTTTTGATTATTGCTTCCGGTTACGAAAGGGGATGTAATATGAATACAAAAGATTTAACGGACATTCTACGAGTAGAGGGTATTAATGCGAAAGGTTTTGGTTTTGTTCCCAAACTGGTTATGCAAGACGTAAGACTAACGCCAGAAGCTAAATGTATTTACTCTTACTTTTGCAGTTATGCAGGTGCAGGGAATCAAGCCTTTCCTTCTGTTTCTTTAATCCTATATCACCTTTGCATGAGCGAGAGCCGGTACTACCGTCATTTTAAACTTCTCAAAAAATATGGTTACATAAAAACTGAGCAATCAAAGAGTGAAAAAAACAAGTTTTCAAAGACAATATATACCCTTGTAACAAATCCTGTACCGTCCACTCAAAATGAGGGTACGGAAAATTCACCGTCCACTCATTTTGAGAGTACGGAAAATGAGAGCACGCAAATTGAGGGCACGCAAAATGAGGGATATAATAATAACAGTCTTAATAATAGCATTATTAAAAATAAACCAGTAAAGAAAAATAACCAATCTATCAATCGTGTGCTTTCTGGAACCGAAAATAAACACCCTTCAAAAAATGATAGATTGATTGAAAATTATTCTCTGGACTACATAAAGGAAATGTTAGAAACAGAAGTTTACGCAACGGATCGCCATGATAACCTTTACGAAGAATTAACAAACCTTGTATATGATGTAGTCAATGAAACAAGAGATACCATTAAGATTAATGGAAACCTTCTACCTACAGAAGTAGTACGCAGCAGATTTTTAAAGCTTACCCCCGGCAACCTTCTTTATGTGATAGAGGTATTTAAAAAGCAGACAACAAAGGTAAATAACATAAGG
>Ga0209409_1002806_pt1 | contig 12385 bp, 10 predicted proteins | sample AD_JPNMR1_MetaG_FD_184424 | JGI IMG/M metagenome (GOLD analysis project Ga0209409, IMG submission 184424) | Active sludge microbial communities of municipal wastewater-treating anaerobic digesters from Japan - AD_JPNMR1_MetaG (SPAdes) (version 2) | ecosystem: Engineered > Bioreactor > Anaerobic...
ATTTTCTGTATTCCAATCCGTGTATAGGCGTTTGGGTGCCTTTCAATGAAGCATGGGGACAATTTAAAACCAAAGAAATTGTAGAATGGACCAAAGAGTATGATCCTTCACGATTGGTAAATCCTGCCAGTGGTGGCAATCATTATCCGGTTGGCGATATGCTGGATCTTCACAATTATCCTAATCCTGCATTGTATCTGTATGATGCACAGCGTGCTACAGTTTTGGGAGAATATGGCGGAATTGGCTGGGCTGTGAAGGGACATTTATGGGAACCTGATCGCAACTGGGGATACGTTCAGTTTAACAGTGCCAAAGAAGTTACCGATGAATATGTGAAATATGCCGAACAACTGATGAATTTGATTCTGCATGGTTTTTCCGCAGCCGTTTATACCCAGACTACTGATGTTGAAGTGGAGGTGAATGGTTTGATGACTTACGATCGTGAAATAATAAAAATGGATGAATCGAGAGTCAAACAGATAAATCAAAAAATATGCAATATTTTAAAGAATTAGCCATTTGTATATCTGTTTTACTTTGTTTTTCGTGTCAGAAAAACAACGAAATTGCAGCGAAATCACCTTCACTGTCTATTCGATGGGATGAAAGTTCGTTGGTGTGTATCGCTGCCGAAGGCGGATATCCGCGTGTAAAAAGATTGAACGACGGTTCGCTTTTGGCTGCCTACGAAAACAGAAAAGGGGATGTGTTGGTAAAACAAAGTCGGGATGAAGGCAAAACATGGAGCGATTCGGTGTTGGTTTTTGGAAGTTTCGATTATATTCATCCTTCAAATGGACTTTCGGCAAAAATCAATATCGCCAATCCGGAATTTATCCAGCTTGGGAATGACGATATTCTGTTTGCCTGCAACTTTCGTCCCAATAAGGATGAAGTTTACCCTTTTTCTATTGCCGTAAAAAGAAGTCGTGATAACGGAAAATCGTGGAGCGAACAGCAAATTGTTTATCAGGCAGCTCCGCGATTCATTGACGGATGTTGGGAACCTTCTTTTCTTCTTTTGCCGGATGGCAGAATTCAACTCTATTTTGCCAATGAATTTCCCTATCAGCAAAGCAACGAACAGGAAATTTCCATGCTCGAATCCAATGATAATGGGACAAGCTGGTCGGCCGATAAAAAGACTGTGAGCTTCCGCAAGGGATTTCGTGATGGCATGCCGGTTGCAACGACCGATGGAAATGAAATTTTCGTAGCCATCGAAGACAATGGCTTTGATCAATTCAAACCTTTTATTGTGAAAAATGCCATTGCTGATAATTGGAAAGAACCTGTTTTAGAAGAATCCCCCAATCGCTATTCAGCTTTGAAAGAACCTCTTCCTTCTTCAGTTTATGCGGGTGCACCTTACTTGATTCGCACAAAAGAAGGATATTACGTTTTGTCCTATCAAACGACCCATCATCGAACTTCCAACTGGGAATTGTCCACAATGGAAGTTGTTGTCAGCGATAAACCGTCCGATTTTATTTCACCATCGCAACCTTTCGCTGTACCTTTAAGCAAGGAAGCCAAATGGAATTCGCTGTGCGATTTGGGAGATGGCGAAATTGCTGCTGTTTCTTCAACCAATTTCAAATTGGATAAAATCGGTATTTGGATGATTAAAGGAAAAATTGTAGATAATCGAAAATAAAATTTATGAAACGTTCGCTTGGAATAATATTATTGACACTGTTTTTCATTTCGTGTAAGGGAAGTGAGGCAATCATTCCCGAAACAGAGAGTGTTAGCACTTACAAAAATCCCATCATTCCACGAAGTTTGCCTGACCCAACGATGATGAAAGCTTCGGATGGCAATTTTTATCTTTACGCAACAGAAGATATCCGTAATGTTCCGATTTTTTGTTCATCCGATTTGGTGAACTGGAAATTTTTGGGAACTGCTTTTACCGACCAAACGCGACCGACATTTGTTTCGGGTGGCGGTATTTGGGCACCGGATATTAATTATATCAATGGGAAATATGTGCTTTATTATGCCATGTCTGTTTGGGGTGGCGAATGGAGTTGCGGTATTGGAGTTGCTACCGCCGATAACCCTGAAGGTCCGTTTACCGATCACGGAAAGCTCTTCAGAAGCGACGAAATTGGGGTACAAAATTCTATTGATCCTTGTTATTTCGAAGAAAACGGCATGAAATATCTGTTTTGGGGAAGTTTTCGGGGAATTTATGGCATTGAACTTTCCGATGACGGATTGTCGGTAAAACCGGGAGCACAAAAAGTGCAGATGGCAGGAACTGCTTATGAAGGCACATACATTCACAAACGAAACGGATTTTATTATTTGTTTGCTTCTACTGGTACGTGCTGCGAAGGATTAAACAGCACCTATACCACAGTAGTTGGACGTTCTGATAACCTTTTTGGACCTTATTTAGATAAATCAGGACAATCCATGATGGAAAATCACCACGAAATTTTGATTCAGAAAAACAGCAAATTTGTCGGAACCGGGCATAATTCGGAAATTGTTTCGGACGACAAAGGACAAGATTGGATATTTTATCATGCCGTTTGGGTGGACAATCCTCAAGGAAGAGTGTTGATGTTGGATAAAGTTCAATGGATTAATGATTGGCCTTATGTTAACGGCAGTTGTCCGTCGTTAGAAGCTGAAAAACCGTATTTCAAGAAATAATTCTACAATAAAAAAGTTCTAAATATTGATCTGATAAAACAAAAAAGTTATGAGCAAGAAATTGAATGTCGTTTTTTTAATGTTGGTATTGTTGCTTCCGTTGCAGGCAGCAAAAACAGTACCGGTCAAGCAATCCGTTTGGACAAAAGAAAAAGCCAATGCGTGGTATGCTTCGCAACCGTGGTTGAGTGGCTGTGACTATATTCCTGCTTCAGCCATCAATCAGGTAGAAATGTGGTCGAAGGAAACATACGATGTACCAACGATTGACAAAGAATTGGGTTGGGCTGAAGAACTTGGATTCAACACCATGCGTGTTTTCTTGAGCAGCGAAGTCTGGAAAGACGATCCAGCAGGCTTAAAAAAAAGAATAGACAACTTCCTTTCCATTTGCGAGAAACACCACATTCGTCCCATGTTCGTATTTTTCGACGATTGCTGGAATGAAGAAACAGTCAAGGGAAAACAACCTGAGCCAAAACCTGGCATTCACAACTCCGGTTGGGTACAGGATCCTGCTTGCAGCCTGCGAGCTGATACAGCCTCCCTGTTCCCTGTTCTTGAAAAGTACATAAAAGATATTGTTTCCACTTTCAAAAACGATCCGCGTATTCTCATGTGGGATTTGTACAACGAACCCGGCAACAGCCGTCATGGGATTAATTCGCTGCCACTGTTGAAAAACACGTTCAAATGGGCACGTCAATCGAATCCTTCACAGCCACTTTCAGCCGGGATCTGGTATTTTGGTTGCCCGGAATTGAATGAATTTCAGTTGGAAAATTCGGATGTGATAACCTATCACAATTATTCGGATGAAAAAAATCACGAATTGTGGATTAATTTCCTTCGGATGCAGGGACGACCCATGATTTGTACCGAATACATGGCACGACGGAACAACAGTCGTTTCGAAAATATCATGCCGCTGCTCAAGCGTAATAACGTGGGAGCAATCAATTGGGGTTTTGTTTCGGGTAAAACCAATACGATCTTTGCATGGAATGATCCGCGTCCAAATGAAAAAGAGCCGACCGTGTGGTTCCACGATATTTATCGTCAGGACAAAACACCTTTTGATCCAAAAGAAGTAGAATTTATCAAAAAAATGACCGGTAAAGTGTCCAATGTTCAACTAATGAAACCCGAAAATTTCAACGAAAAAATAGATGGCAAACAGATATCGCTTTTCACCTTGAAGAATCGTCAGGGAATGACAGCTCAAATAACGAATTACGGAGGACGAGTAGTTTCTCTTTGGGTGCCGGACAGGAATTATGACTTCAAGGACGTGGTGACCGGATATTCCTCGCTGAAAGAATTCCAACAATCCACAGAAGTTTATTTCGGTGCATTAATCGGAAGATACGGAAACAGAATAGCCAAAGGCAGATTTGAACTGAATGGGAAGACTTATCAACTCCCGATCAACGATGGTGAAAACCATTTGCACGGTGGCCCCAAAGGGTTTCATACGGTAATATGGGATGCCCGACCATTCAAAAATTCCAATAATGAAGATGCTTTGGAACTAAAATACTTCTCTCGTGATGGAGAAGAAGGTTATCCGGGTAATTTGACGGTTAAGGTAATTTACACGTTGACAAACGACAACGAATTGAAAATCGAATATTCGGCCACAACTGACAAACCGACGGTTGTCAATCTGACAAATCATTCCTTCTTTAATTTACATGGATTCTCAGATGGAATTGCGAAATCAATCAATTCTCATGTGTTGCAGATAAATGCTTTGCAATATACACCAACTGACAAGGATTTGATACCGACAGGAGTTATTGCATCGGTCAAAGGAACACCAATGGATTTCACTGTTCCAACGCCGATAGGAGAAAGAGTAAATGAAAACTTTCCTGATTTAATCAACGGAAAAGGATACGACCACAATTGGGTGCTGGATAAACATGGCGACAGGCTGACGGAGGCAGCAGTTGTTTACGAACCTTCCACAGGCATACAGATGCGTGTCATTACTGACCAGCCAGGAGTGCAATTTTATGGAGGCAATTTTATGAGGGGAAGAGAAAAAGGAAAATATGGAGAAGTTTATGCTTATCGCACTTCATTTGCCATGGAAACCCAACATTTTCCCGATAGCCCAAATCATGCGAACTTTCCTTCAACAGTTTTAAATCCTGGTGAACAGTATCAACATGTTTGCATATATAAATTTGAAATGAAGTAAGAAAAGGTTGTAATTTTTGGCAATATGTGGGTTCCTTACCCTATATATCTTTTCTTACTTGATTTCCAGCGATACATTTTTCTTTCTCGCTAAACGGCGTATGTTAATAAGGGCATATCGCATTCGTCCGAGAGCAGTATTGATGCTAACATTTGTTTTCTCGGCAATTTCTTTGAAACTTAGATTTTCAAAAAAACGCATTTTTACCACCATTTGCTGAGTGAGAGGCAATTCATCAACGAGACGGATTACATCAACAAGTATCTGTTCTTTTAGAATAATATCCTCCGTACTTTTTTCAGAAAATTTGGCATTGTTTAGTAAATCGGTTGCCATTCCTTCGATGGAAAAAGTACTTTCATTTTTTTCGCGACGGAAATAATCAATTATCAAATTATGGGCAATGCGATTAACCCATGCCAAAAATTTACCACTCTCAACATAACGGTCTTGTTGAATGGTAGCAATAGCTTTAATAAAAGTATCCTGAAAAATATCTTCGGCAAGTTCCTTATTACGAACAATCAAATAAATATAAGTATAAACTTTTGATTGATAGCGTGATAATAACACTTCAAATGCCTTATTATTGCCTTCTTTATACAATTTTACCAATTTATCATCGGTAAGTTGGTGCAAAGATTCCATTACTTCTATTTTATTGATTAGGAGTAATTTTTAGCAATAGGCATTAAATTTAAAGTTAAACAATTGAGTGTGATAAAGAGTTGCAAATATAATTATTGTTTTTAAAAAAACAAATTTTTTTCGTCGAGAATTTGAAAAAACTACTTTTTCTCAAGCTTTATTCTACCCATAACACCAAACCTTTCAAATATTCTCCTTCGGGATGATAAATATTGATGGGGTGATCCATAGGTTGTGAAAGTTGATGCAAGATGCGTACCTTACGTTTACTTTCAGCAGATGCACTGAAAATAGCCAGCCTGAATTGTTCTTTACTAATGGCTTGAGAGCAGGAAAAAGTAAAAAGGATACCACCCGGTTGAATTATTTGTAAGGCTTCCGAATTTAAATGTTTATAACCTCTTAGGGCATTTTGAATGGAATGCTGATGTTTGGCAAAAGCTGGCGGATCGAGAATAATTAAATTATAAGGACTTGACTGATTATCAAACTGATGAAAATAATCGAAAGCCTCACTAACGAAAGATTGATGACGAATTTCGTTCGGAAAATTCAGAGCCACATTTTTATTGGTGATTTCAATTGCTTTTGACGAACTATCCACTGAATGAACCAATCGCGCATTTCCTCTTAAAGCATACACCGAAAATGCTCCCGTATAGCAGAACATATTCAATACAGATTTTCCATTTGAATAACGTTCCAGCAAAGAACGATTTTCTCGTTGATCAATAAAAAAACCTGTTTTTTGTCCTTCAAACCAATCTACATAAAACTTCAAACCATTTTCCAGTATAATGTGATTTTTTGTCCCGTCTCCCATTAAATAACCTTCTTTATCAGAAATATCTGCTTTATGAGGTAAAGTTGACATTGATTTGTAATAGATATTTGAAACATCAGGAACCGTTTTGATTACAGCTTTTGCCAAAATATGACGAACATGATGCATCCCGATAGAATGTGCTTGCATAACAGCCGTATCACCATAAACGTCAATGATTAGTCCTGGCAGAAAATCGCCTTCGCCATGAATCAAACGATAGGTATTATTACTGGAAGGTTGAATGATCCCCAATGATTGGCGTAAATAAAAAGCTTTTTGAATTTTTGAAAACCAGAATGATTCATTTATTTCAACATCTTCAAACGAAAATATTTTTACTGCAATACTGCCTTTCTGATAATGTCCGATACCTAAAAAATTGTTTTGAGCATCAAAAACTTTCACCATGTCACCTTCTTCAGGATTTCCTTCTATGCTCTGAATAGCACCTGAGAAAATCCACGGATGGAAACGTTTCACACTTTCTTCCTTTTTTGGTTTCAATCGCACAGTAATCATAAAATAGGAATTGAATTTTAAAATGAATTAATTGGACCCATTTTTAGCAGGTGAATTTTCCAGTACTAATTTTTCTATTTCTTTTTTCGCCAACGGTTCTTCTTTCATTAATTGGAGATAGATTTGCAAAGTTGCCCAAGCATCAATAGCAGCATATTGTAATTGTTTCTCAGTCAGTTGTGGTTTTTCCCAATTACTTAGTTTTTGCGATTTCAGAATTTTTTCTCCGAAAATGATAGCATAAATTTTCTGCAAGCTTAATTCCATAATGCCATAGTTTTTTACTATAGATTGAATATCAATAAAATTTTCAGGTTTAAAATGATGACGTTTTTTTAATTTTCTTAAATCGTCATGCAGAGAAAGCCCAACTTTGGTGATATTTTTATCAGCTAAAAAATCAGCAAGAGCTTTTGGAAAACCAATTCGATTTAGTCGGAATAAAAAACATTGTTCGGGAGTAGCAATTTGTAAAAGTGAAACTTTATGGGAAACGCCTTTGATAAAAGAAGGCTTTGTTTCTGTATCAATTCCTACTATATCATTTTTACGAAGTTCAGCAATGGACGATTCTACTTTTGAAGATTCATCTACAACAGTAATTTTTCCTGTAAAAGTAGCAACGGGTAATTTATTAATTTCTTCTTTAGATATTTTAGGTGAATATTTCATCGGTTATTATTCCGTTTTACGTTGAAAATCAAGAAACGAATCTCGACTGATTTTATGGGTATCTTTTTCTTCATCTATTTCTTTTTCCAATTTATTTTCTTCTGTATATTTTAAAGCATGAAGTGCTCGCATTGCATTTAATAATTTCTGTCCCCAATGTTCTGCAAAAGTAACCAGACAAGTAACCAACGCATCATTCATTATGTCCACATCAGCCAGTTGATAATTGGCAGCAAAATCCTTGATTTCTTGATATATATCAGCAAGATTTTCAGAAATAAAGGTAATTACTGGGGTATCACTGTAAGACATATCGGGATGAAAAACTTCCAGATACGCATCCTCATTCCCTAAAAGTTGTTCCACTTGTTGACGGACAAATTGATAATCTTCTTCGGTTACAAATCTTTCGGGCTCTTCGTCATAAACAGGTTCAGGAATTTCAATTAGCGATGCTTTCAAATATAGCAAAGGCAATAATTTCAATGATTTATCAACAAAATCATGCTTGTCGATTTCAGAAGCATGCTCTAAAAAAAGACAGGTTTCGGCTGCAACGGTCACAAATTCAATCACTTTTTGACTATAAACAACATGATCGGGTAATTCATCAACATTCATAAAACAGTTTTTAATGATTATTTCAAAACAAATTTACAAGATAATTTTCAATTTATAACAGGTTGCCATTATAAATAAAATAAAAATAAGTCAATAGTTTGGAGTTCTCGAAGTTGCGGGATGCGAGTTTGAAACCATTTGTTCAATAAAAAAATAAATTGAATAATTATTTCTTTTTTTACAAAAATTATTTTACATTTGAAGTTCCTTTTATTTCAATTGAAATTTTCATATTCAATAATTTTCAACAATAAGAAAATTTCTTGTAGTTTTCATAGAATGTCAAATATTTAAAACAAAAAAATTATGAAAAAACTTACTTTTAAAACAAGTCTGCTATTAGCTCTATTTTTTCTCTGGGGTAGTGGCATAAAAGCTGAAACGTACTATGTTGATTTTGAAAGCTTAACCAAAACTTCTTATGCATCAGGAACCGTAACTTTGGGAGCTTACGATTGGAATTTTACTGGCGCTTGTGCAGGTAATCTAGACAGTGATTGGAAAGTGGGAAGTGTCTCTGCTCGATTGGCTGGTACCACTAAAGCTTCCAGCAATTCAGAAACTTCAAAAATTGAAATGCTCTCCAACAAAGCAGGAGGCATTGGGAATATTTCTTTCCAATATCGGCATTATGGAAGCGATGCACAAATTCCCTGGCTGGTTCAGTGGAGCTCCGATGGCAGTACTTGGACAACCATTCAAGAAATTACTGGAACCGAACAAGTTCAAACTTTCTCTTATGATTTGAATCAAGACAATGCACGTATCCGAATTATTGCCAATGGTTTTACTACTTCTGACGCTAACGGAAAACGTCTGAATGTGGATGAATTGATATTGACTGACAACTCAGGCACTCCTGTCCCCACCATTACCGTAACCGAAACAACGTTGGAAGGATTTTCTTATGAAGTAGGGAAAGGACCTTCGGCAGAAAAATCATTCCAGGTAAGCGGGAACAATCTTACGGGTAATATTACCTTAACACCCTCAGACAATCTTGAAATTTCAACAGGCAGCGGAGAAAATTTTGTTGCTACTTCGCCTATTAACTTACCTCCAACAGAGGGAGTTGTTGCTGCTACTTCTATTTATGCTCGCTTAAAAGCAGGACTGTCTGCAGGAAATTACACTGAAACCATTACAGCTACTTCTCCAGGAGCAGTAACTAAAACCATCACCTGCAAAGGAAATGTTTTTGAACCTGTAGGTACTGTTCCTAATGTGATTATTACAGAAGTGTATGGCGGTGGAGGTAATTCAGGTGCAGAATTGAAAAATGATTTTATTGAATTGTACAATACTACCGATACACCCGTAGATATAACAGGTTGGAGTCTCCAATATTATTCCGCAACAGGCACAGGCAAAGCAGCGGACGGAAATGTATTTAAGATACTAGATGACAAATCAATTCCTGCTTATACTCATTTTCTGATACAATGTGCAGCAGGTAATAGTGGAACGCAAGATTTGCCTACTCCTGATGCTACTTGTGAATTAGCTCTTTCGGGTACATCAGGCAAAGTAATACTTTATACTACTTCCGAGCCTCAAGCGATAACCACTGATATTACTTCCATTACAGGAAATCCATATTTTAAAGATTATGTTCCTTATGGGACTACTGCTGTACCAGTTTGGGGAACACCCATGAGTAGTAATACTTCTAACACTACTTCGGCTGCAAGAAAAATCATTTCTGATGCTACTCCTCGTATCTATCAATATACTGGAAATATTGGAAATGATTTTGAGGTCGCTACCCCCACTCCTCAAAATACAGAATGGACATCAGGTATAAAAAATGTTTTTGAAAACTTGAACGTGTATGTAGCCGACGGGAAAATCCACATCAATACCACAACAGTTGGAGAACAAATTGAAGTGTACAATACCTTAGGTCAACGATTGGTTAATGTTCTTTCCACAGGAGAAGAAAATATTATTTCTGTCAACGCCAAAGGAGTTCTTTTGGTAAAATGTGGCAACAAAGTTGGGAAAGTTATTTTATAACTTTATAAGCAGGTAACTTTTTCATGGTAGGTAAAAAGCTGCTCGTTTTTCGGGCAGCTTTTTTCTTGCTTACTGCAATCATCTTCTATTGCCGAACCATTGTATCGGGTGGCATACAGGAAATTAAATACCGGAATATTGAATGAATTTTTTGCTTTTCCAGAGCAAGGAACAGACAAAAGTTTACACCAACAAAAATAAAATAAAAAAATACTGAAAAAAATTGAATATTTATTTGCCAAGTATAAAAATATGCTTTACTTTTATTGCTCATTTTCATTCTCGACAGAGAAAACAAGTCTTTTTTAATAGCTTTTTCACAGAAAAGTAAAGACACAGTTGGTTTTCTTTTTTAATTTTGTAAAAATTCTTTTTTAAAATAACACAATGTTTCACTTTTAAAAATTTACCGTTATGAAAAAACTTACTTTTTTGAAATCGTTGCTGCTGGGCATATTGTTTTCTTTCAGTGCTAATATGTATGCCCTAAGTGTAGGTGATATTGCTATCATTGCAGTGAACACCGATGCTCCGAAAACATTTACTTTTGTTGCTTTAGCAGATATACCTGCTAACACTACTATTAGTTTTACTGACAATGCATGGAATGCTACTACTTCTACGTGGAGAACTGGTGAAGGCACTATTCAATGGTCTTATACAGCTGCGGTAACAGCTGGTACTGTTATAACATTAACTGTTAATACGGATCCTTATTCAGCTACAATTGGTACAGTTACTTACAATTCAAATTTTAATCTGTCAACCTCAGGAGACCAGATTTTGGCCTATCAAGGAACAACAGCTCCTACTACGAATACTGATGCTAATTGGTTATTTGCCTTTTCAACAGAAAATTTTGCATGGGGGAATAATTCAAATTCATCAGATGTTCCGACAGCTCTTTCCGGAGCAAGTGTGGCAATGACTACTTCTACAACTGAAACAGATAATGCTTATTTTGCTAATGGCAGTACTGCTACAAGTTCAGTAACTGTTTCAGGAACAAAATCGGAATTGTTGGTATTGTTTACAGATGCATCAAAGTATTATAAAGATGTTAGGCGCTATTCAATATAAAATATGATAAAGGAAATAAAATATGAATTTCATTGAATTAGCTGAAAAAATAATAAGGGAAGAAAATAGACCTTTAACCCAGAATGAAATTTGGGAAATTGCAAAAATCAAAGGTTATGATAAGCTTGTTGGAACTACAGGAAAGACACCATGGCAAACAATAGGAGCAAGACTTTATGTAGATATTCGAGATAATCCTTCATCGAAATTTGTTAAATTAAAGCTTAAACCAACACGATTTTTTATTAAAGAATTGGCAAGTGAAATTGACTACGGAAAAGTTGTAATAGAAACTCCAAAAGAAATACAAGGATTAAAATCTAAGCTAAAAGAAAGAGATTTACATAGATATTTAACATATTTTGTTTACACTTATAGATTCATTTATACAAAGACAATATTTCACGAAGAATCAAATAAAAAGCAATATGCACAGTGGTTACACCCTGATATGGTAGGTGTATATTTTCCATTAGAAGAATGGGAGAGCGAAGTACTAGATATTTCAAAAGAAATAGGCAGTATAGGAGTAAAACTGTTTTCATATGAAATGAAGAAAGAATTAAATTTTAACAACCTTCGAGAATCTTATTTTCAAGCAGTATCAAATTCATCTTGGGCTAATGAAGGCTACTTAGTAGCAGCTGAAATCGAAACTGACGAGGAGTTTTTACAGGAGATAAAACGACTTACAAATTCTTTTGGTATTGGAATAATAAAGCTTGACATTAAAGATCCAGATTCATCAGAGATATTATTCCCTGCAAAAGAAAAAGATATGATAGATATTGAAACAATAAATAAAATAGCCCAAGTAAATCCAAATTTTAGAGAATTTCTGAGACGAATTAAAGCGGACCTGACTAGCAGAGAAATAAGAAAAGAAAAATATGATAAGATATTTGATATAGAAGAATTAATTGAGAAAAAGGCATAAATTAACCGAACAGCGCCTAACAGCGGCTATACGCCATTAAAACGGCGCATAGCCGCAAGACGATAACGGACCATTAACAATTCCTACTTATACCATTACTGTAAATACTTCTTCCACTCCTACTCCCACTATTACCGTAACTGAAACTTCCATACCTGCTTTTACAACTACTGTGGAAAATCCTGTT
>Ga0209409_1002814_pt1 | contig 12367 bp, 9 predicted proteins | sample AD_JPNMR1_MetaG_FD_184424 | JGI IMG/M metagenome (GOLD analysis project Ga0209409, IMG submission 184424) | Active sludge microbial communities of municipal wastewater-treating anaerobic digesters from Japan - AD_JPNMR1_MetaG (SPAdes) (version 2) | ecosystem: Engineered > Bioreactor > Anaerobic >...
TTTTAATGATTTAGAGTTTCAATATTTAAAAGAAGTAATAGAATCTGGCTGGTGGGGGATGGGTCCTAAAACAGTTGAATTTGAAGAGAAATTTGCAAAATATATCGGGACAAGATATGCTCTTGGACTAAATTCAGGAACTGCAGCACTTCACTTAGCTTTAATGTGCATCAATATCCAAAACGCTGAAGTCATATCCCCTTCTATGACCTTTGTATCAACGAATCATGCTATTCTTTATAATGGTGGCATACCTGTTTTTTGCGATGTTGAATATGATAATCTAAATGTTACAGCTCAAGAAATTGAAAAGCTCATTACCGATAAAACTAAAGCCATTATTGTGGTGCATTATGGTGGTTATGCCTGTGATATGGATTCCATTATGGGAATAGCAAGAGCTAATAATCTTTATGTTATAGAGGATTGTGCCCATGCCTGTGGAGGTAAATATAAAGATAAGATGTTAGGTTCTATAGGTGACTTTGGTTGCTTTAGCTTCCAAGCAGTTAAAAATCTTTCCACTGGTGACGGGGGAATGATTACCACAAATAATGAAGAATGGGCTAAAAGAATTAAAAAATTGCGATGGGTAGGAATATCCAAGGATACCTTTGAAAGGGGCGCAGGAAATAGTTATGATTGGTTTTATGATGTTACCGAACTGGGTTTTAAATACCATATGAATGATATTATGGCTGCTATAGGTTTGGCACAATTAGAAAAAATTGAATGGATGAATGATAAAAGGAGATACTGGTCTTCCAGATACAGAGAATCTTTGAAGGATATTTCAGAAATAAATTGTCCACTGGTAAAAGATTATATGTTTCCTGCCTGTCATAATTTTGTTATAAAAGCCGAAGGAAGAGATGAATTAAGAACGGTATTAATGGAAAAAGATATAACCACAGGTGTTCATTATTATCCTAATCATTTATTTGAGATGTATAAAGAATATTATAGAAAATTACCCGTTACTGAAAGTGTATGGAAGAATTTAGTAACCCTTCCACTTTATCCGGATTTAGAAGAAGAAGATTTCCAGCTTATTATTCAAACTATCAGAGATTTTTATTCAATATGACCGAAAATCCGTTTGTGGCTGTGGTAACATTAAATTATAACGGCTCATCCTTTTTGCAAGAATGCATTGATTCTATTCTTGATTCAGATTATTCAAATTTTAAAGTCATAGTCGTTGACAATTATTCTAAAGATAATTCTCTTGAATTATTAGAAAGATTATATGGGTCAAATGATAAGGTAATTATTTTAAAAAATAATAAGAATCTTGGTTATTCAGAAGGGATGAATGTTGGTCTTGATTATGGTTTTAATAATCTTAAAGCTGATTTCTGTCTTGCAATGAATAATGATACTTTTCTGGATAAACAAGCTATAAATGCATTAGTTGAGGTTGCCAAAAAAGATGAAAAAATAGGCTTTGTTACAGGTAAAGTTTATTATTCAGAATCTCCTTCTACATTGCAAACAGTCGGAAAAAAATCAGATCCTATTCTTATAAACGGTGGACATATTGGTCGTAGAGAAGTGGATAAAGGTCAATATGATAGAGATTGTGAACTGGATTTTTGTGATGATATCTTCTGGTTAGTATCTAATGATTTATATCAAAAAACAGGTGGTTATAACCCGGAATTTTTCCTTGAAGCTGAGGATTTTGACTGGCAATTAAGAGCAAAAAAAGCTGGTTTTAAAATAATGTTTGCTCATAAAGCAAAACTTTGGCATAAAGAAAGTATGATTCTTGGTAAGGATTCTGCTAAAAAAGCCTTTTATGATGCTCGTAATCCTATGATTGCGGTGATGAAAAACTGTGAACCTGATATTGTTAAAAAATATTTACGCACAAGAACATATAAAATTTACCTACCTGCCATAATTAAAACCGCCCTTAAAGGTAAAATTCAGAAATCACTTTATATGTTTGCAGGTTTATGTAGTGCATTTATTTGGAAATTTAAACATCAATAATTAATATATTATTAATTGAAAAATAAAATATATTTTAAATTGTATTTATATATTAAAAATAAATAAATAAAATATGATAATATCAAAAGCTATATCTAAATTAACAGATTCAGACTTAGAATTATGTCATAACTTATTAATGAATTCCCCTGATAACCATATATTTAATGATTTAAGATTACATCTTAGAATTCAGGATTATTTTAAGGATACAATTGAAGGAAATGTCCTTTTCTTTGCAGAAAAAGAGAATATTTTTGGTTATATTATTTTATACAATGAAATTGCGAAGAAATTGATAACTTATTTTTCTCCTTATCAAAAATCTTTGATTACTTATGGTGGCATTGTTTGTCCTGATAATAAAGAAATAAGAAAAAAATTTCTCAAAGAGATTATTAAATTTTTAGGGATAAATAGTTCTATTTATATCAAATCATTACCTGGCATTGATATAGATGTCTATAATTCATTGGGATATAATGTTGTTGAAAAAAAGACTCTTTTCATTAATACTCAGAGAACAGAAGAAGAAATCTGGAAAGAAATTGAATATAGAAATAAAAGAAAAGTAAAAAAAGCTCTCCAATTAGGTGTTACAGTGAAAGTAGTAATTCCTGAAGATGTTAAAGATATAGATCCATTATTTAATATTTATAAAGAAGTTTGTGAAAGAACTGGTTTATATCTTCACAGTAGACGCTATTATTTATCAATTCTGGATAATAATAGTTTTAATCATTCATTAATTTTTTATGCCTATTTTGAAGATAAAATTATTTCGGCAATGACAGTATTGTATTGCGATGATGTCATAATTTATTGGTTTGGCGGTACCTTTAATAATTATAAACATATGAATGCAGGTTCATTAATTTATTGGGAAATTATTAAATATGCTTCTCAGAATAATTTCAAAATTTTTGATTTATTAGGTTTAGATATTCCCAATATAGCTTTTTACAAAAAAGGTTTTGGTGGTTATGAAGTGCCTGTATATCACATTACTTATAAGCCTTTGGGATATAAAGTGAAGAATAAATTATTTAATAAAATGATGGAACAGTGAAAATGATTATTAGACATTTTTTATCTATATTAATTATAAAATCTATTATTAACCCTTATATAACAGATAAAATTTTGTAATTGAAAAATAATAGTATGGGAAATATTCTACAAGTAATGAAGTAGTTATTATTGGGAATCATTCTATAGTAGCACCCCAATTCTACTGTAACTAAAAATATACCCCCCTATTCTATGTTTATAGATATAATTGCTAAATTTATTAAGTCAACCTATTATATGATAATGAATCATACATAATTGCAATAATAAGTGAATAAATAAAATTTTTTTATAAATATTGTATTAATATACTAACAAATTAAATTAGCCTATAAATGAATACTACAGCTTTTAATAAATTATCTATCTGGTCTAAAGAAAATACATTATTTTTACTTACATTTGTATTGTCAGTTGTAATTGTTTATATATTTCCTCATCTTGGTATCCCTCAGCTATTAATTAAAGTTATTTTCTTATTGTTATTATTAGCAATTTTCCGTTCTAAAAATGATGTTTTCTGGCTTGCTTGGTTTTTTGTTGTTATTAACGCACCGGGCAGATTATTCACTGTAGGTTATAGAACCACTGTATATAGGCTACCATTATATAGTTTAGGTCCAGGTATATCTACTGGGTTTGAAGAATTGTTCCTCATTGTTTACTTAATTAAGTTCTTATTAAAGAAAGATAAAAATATAAACATCTTTAAAAGATACTGGACTTTTATACTTATTTACGGTTTTATAACTCTTTTTTATTCTTTTGGAATAGGTTTAAGTTCGGGAAATATCGTAACTGCTATAAGAACCATTGTTCCTTGGTTCTGGGTTTTAATTTTACCCGAGTTTATCTCAGATTCTGATACATTAGCTAAAGCATTTAAACTTTTAGCTCCTTTCGTTTTTATTAATTTTTTTATTCAGATGTATACCCAGATAACTGGTCAGTATCTTAATGATATTCTATCCGGAGAAATATGGTACGGTTTCTTAGGTTCCCCAGAAGAGCGACTGGTCAGAATTACTGAAGGTTTTGGTTTTACTCTTTTTTGTATGATAATGTCTTTATTCTATTTATGTTCAGAAGATAAACGTTTTAATAAAACTTATCTTAATTTAATTATTGTAACTTCTTTTATAGTAATTTTTATATCTGCCACAAGAGGATGGATTGTTGCTACTTTGATTTTACTCTTTTCTATATTTTTTATGCGCGGTTTTAATTTTATAAAACAATTTTCAATTACAGTATTAATACTTATTTTATTTGTTTTCTTACTTAGAATTGTTTATCCTTCATTTGTTTTACAGGTTTCCTTAGCCCTGCAAAGATTTGGAACTTTAAAATTTTTAATAGCAGGTGATCCTACCGCAGGGGGTACACTTGCTCGTATATCTGAACGTGGTCCAAGAGTTATGTCTATATTCAGAGAAAGTCCCGTAATTGGGTGGGGTTTATCTGATCGTTACATTAGTTCCTGGGATATGCATGTGGGTAATCAAACTTTGCTAATGCAGGGGGGAATAATTGGTTATGCTATCTGGATAATTTGTTATTTTCTTACTCTTCTTAACATATATTTTCTAAACCGCAATTCTATAATTAGATCAGATATTAAGAATGGGGGTATTGTTTTTTTAATGGCGATGATAGCAATATTTGTAATTCACAGCAGTTCCAGCCAAATTCTCGGTTTTAATGGAAATGTTCTTTTTTTCCGTTATTTATTAGCTTTTACTATAGCTGCCGCTAATGCTATATTTATTTCTTCGCTAAATTATAAAAAATTATAATTTAATAATAAATAAATAGACGATGCTGAAACAGAAATTCATTGTTCAATATGGAACTATGGCAATAACTCAGATAGTAGGTATGGTTGCTGGAATTATTGTTGCCAGATTAGCAGGTCCTGGTGTTATGGGTATGGTTGCCTATGGAACCTCTTATGTTTCCTTGCTCGGATTTATAAATGGGATTTTTGGTTCTGCTCATATTAAACTGGTTTCTGAAGGCAGAGAGCATAGTGAATGTATGGGTGTTTTCACCAGATTGCAAGGAATATGTGCTTTGATTTATTTTATAGCTGTTCTTGCTTTATTTTTGGTTCGTAAATATCTTCTTCATTATCCTTTTGAAAGTAAAGAATTAGAATTAATAATTATTATTGCCTTATTAACTCATACTTTTGAGTTATATGGTCAATATGCAAATGTCGTATTTACAGCTAATTTACAGCAAGCAAAGGCAAATCTTCCCCAATTTTTCAAGACCATCATTTTTCATATAGGTAGAATATTGATTGTAATATTCTGTGTTAAGAATTTAGCCCTAAAATTATATTCCTGGAATTTAATATTAGCAATTCTTTTTATTCCTATCATCCATAGATTGTTGAAAGGATACCCAATTGGTAAATATAATCATAACTTAGCTAAAGAATATGTTAGATATGGGAAATTTATTTTTGCTATGGTTATAATTGGTTCTATAACACAATATAGTGATAAATTAATGCTGGCACATTTTACTAATACAACTCAACTTGGTTACTATTCTGCAGCACATTCCATAGGAGGGTTAATTTTGCTTTTAGCAAGTTCTGTTGGATTAATTTTTTTCCCCCTTTTTTCTGGATATATTAGTAATGGTGACTGGGATAGTGTAAATGGGAAGATATATCAATATCATGAATTTATTATTCTTTTCCTATTCCCCTTAATTTGTCTGTTAGCCATTATTGGAGGACCTGTAATGTTATTGATCCTTGGTACCAAGTACAAACCAAGTATCATTCCCTTTCAGATATTAATATTTGCCTCCTATCTATCTGTTCTGGGTATGCCCTATGGAAATATAATTTCAGGAATGGGTAAATTTAATTATGATGTTTTTATAAATCTTATTTGTTTGGTAGTATTTATTATTTCTATATTTGTATTTATTGCACCTATGATGTTAAATTTGGGTGCAGTTGGTTTGGCAGCTAATCAAGTAGTTATGAATTTCACCAAGAATGGTCTATATCTACATTTTGCAAAGAAGCTTGGACAAGTTCATATAAAAAGTAATAATAATATCCGTCATATAATTATAATTGGCTGGACTATCCTTGCTTTTCTTATATCTTTTTATTTAAAAAAGTTTATAGAGATCTGGTGGTTACTTATGATTCCTATTTATTTTATACCCCTATATTTGATATTAAATATAACAGGTTTTATGAAAAAGGAACACTGGAAATTGTTATTAGATACATTAAATGTAAAAAAGACCTTGAAATATGCCTTTAATGAAATTAAAAAGTAAAAATTGAGTGATGAAATAATAAAAAAGTTAAGAATAGGTTACAAATAATTATTATTGCATAATCAAAAAAATGAATAATATTTTTAATATAATCAAAAAAAATCTTTACGACGGATATAAAATATTAGACTATTCTTTAAATCCAACATACAGCAATAAATATATAATATCAAAAAGTAAATTTGGAATATGTAGTGATCTGATAAAATGGTATTACAAGTATGGTGAACGTAATCAAATGTATTTTGCTTGGGGTTTAAATGAACGGGGCAAGTCCTTATCTGATTATATGAGTAGAAAGGAATTCCTGAAAATTAAATTTAAGGCTGAAAGACATTTATTAAAAATAAACAATAATTCATTATTAAATTATGATGTAGTAACAAAGGATAAATTTGTGGCAAATTCCTTCTTATCAGCAAATAATATTCCTTGCATTCCTCATTATGGAGTTGTTATAAGGGGAGAATTTTTTTCTACAGATAATAGCGATATAGATAATTTGGACTTATTGCTGAATAAGGAAGAAGGAATAGTTTTCAAGAATATTACCTTAGAATTCAGCGAGGGTTTTATACTTTATCAAAAGAGAGATAATGATATTTTTATGAACGGCAAGGGAAATTCATTATCTGAGTTAAAGAAAATATTAGGTAATGGAGTATGGTTAGTTCAAAAAAAGATAACATCTCATAAAGCTCTAAGAATGGTTAATAATTCAGCTTTAAATACAACCAGGATTGTAACTATCAGAGATAAAAAAGGTCCTATTTATCTCACGGGTTTTCAGGCATTTGCCCAAGGTACTGCGGTGACAGATTCAGGAAGCGATGGCTCTATATATGTAGGTGTTGATATTGAAAAAGAATCCTTAAAGGAATATGGTTTATACAATACAGGAGACCCGGTTTGTACCTTTCTTAATAAACATCCAGATTCTGGTATCACATTTAAAGATTATAAAATCCCTTTTTTAAAAGAAGCAATTCAATTATGTATCAAGGCTCATAATTTGCTATATAATAATTTTATAATTGGATGGGATGTTGCCATTACAGATGATGGACCTATTATTGTTGAAGCAAATGAGAAACCAGGTTTGAATGTTGTTCAATCTTTAGATGGAGGATATCGTAAAAAAATTCTCAATTGTTATCAAAATATTGTCGGTAAAGGAGAAAATTTACCATAATGACTATTTCAATTTTTGGTTTAGGTTATGTGGGATGTGTAAGTTTAGGCTGTTTAGCAAAAAATGGGTTTCAGGTTATTGGAGTAGATGTAAATAAAACAAAAGTTCATCTTATTAACCAAGGCTTACCTACTATTATTGAAAAGGATATTGATACAATAATTAAAGAACAATATAAAGCTGGCAAGATTAAAGCCACTCAAGATTACCATCAAGCAGTGATGGAAAGTGATATGTCCATAATGTGTGTAGGCACACCTCTTGGAGAAGATGGTAACCTAAATCTTGATTATATATACCAAACGGCAAAACAGATAGGAGATGTTTTAAAAAATAAAAATACTTTTCATATTATTGTTATAAGAAGTACAGTAATACCAGGGACCAATCAAAAAGTAAGTGAAATAATTAGTGATAAATCTGGCAAAAAAGTAAATATTGATTTTGCCGTGGTATCCAATCCCGAATTTCTTCGTGAGGGTTCAGCAGTTCAGGATTATTATAATCCACCTTTTACCTTGATCGGAACCGATAATGATGAAGCTGCTGAAATGATGAAACAAATTTACGAAAAAGTTAATGGTGAATTTATTCGCACTGAGATTAAAATTGCTGAACTGATAAAGTATGTTAATAATAGTTTTCATGCCCTAAAAGTTACTTTTGCTAATGAAGTGGGCACAATTTGCAAAAAATTGGATATTGATGCTTATGAGCTTATGAATATTTTCTGCAAGGACAAACAACTAAATATTTCTTCTTATTATTTAAAACCTGGATTTGCTTATGGAGGTTCTTGTTTACCCAAAGACCTTAATGCCTTGAAAACAATAGCGAGGGATTTAAACATTAATGCATTAGTACTTAATTCTATTGAATTAAGCAATCAAAACCATATCCAAAATGCAGTTCAAATAATAAAAAAATCAGGTAAAACAAAAATAGGTATATTTGGAATTGCTTTCAAAGAGGGTACTGATGATTTACGCTATAGCCCTGTTATAAATGTAATTGAAGAACTTTTAGCAAAAGACTATCAAGTTAAAGTCTATGACGATTATGTTCAGACAGCTTTATTGATTGGTTCTAATAAGGAATATCTTGAGAACAATCTTCCTTATCTCAAAAATTTAATGGTCAATAATGAAAAAGATTTACTGGAATGGGCAGAACTGATTGTTTTTAATAGGAAAAAAGAATATTATAGTGAGCTTATTTCTCAATATCCAGATAAATGCTTTTTAGACCTTATTAGGATAAATGGCAAAATTAAAAGTTCTAATTATGAAGGAATTTGTTGGTAGGATGAAGATTCTAATATTATTTAGTAGTTCACTTGAACCTATGATAGGTATGAACCAAGTTAGAGTATACAATCAAATTAAATATTTATCTCTTCATAATGTGGTAGATTTTGCCAGTATAAATAATTCCTTAGCTTCTATAGAAGATACAAATAGAAGAGTTTCACCCTATGTTAATGCTTATTATCCTATCAAAGGAAGTTATCTGGGGAAGAATAAAATTGAAAGATTTATCCTTAAATCATTAAAATTTATTAAATATTATTTATCCTTTAGGCCTAGGGAAGATATTAGTATATCAACAGGTCATATAAAAAAATGTGTTAGAGATATAATTTCTAAAGGAGATTATGATGTTATAATATTACACTACTGGTACTGGGGTTATTTATTAAAAAATCTTCCAGATAATATAATTAAAGTTATTGATACTCATTACGCTGTAGAAGAAAACATTGAATTATTTAAAAAAGGTTTTTATAAAATAAGAAATAGATATAGATTGAAGAAAGAATTAGAATATAGCCTGATAAAACAATTAGATTATTTTAAATATTGCGACCTTATAGTGGTTAATTCTTCAAAGCAAGCAGAAATATTTAAAACTTCAGTACCAGAAGAAAAAATTGTTATAGCTGAAAATGGACAGGATTTATCAGAATATTTAGAATATAAATGTCCTATTGATGACGATTCTCTATTATTTTATGGAAGTTTATCTAATCAATTTAACAGATTAGCATTAAAAAGAATACTTAATAACATTTATCCCGGAATACTTAAATTGCATCCCAGAGTAAAGTTAATTATCGCAGGTAATAATCCTCCTTTTGCACTCTTGAATAAATATAATTATCCAGATATGATGGTAACTGGTTTCATAGAGGATATTAAACCAATCATTGGTAAATGTGCGGTTATGCTATTACCTCTTGAAACAGGCTCTGGATTTAGAGGTAGATTAGTTGAAGTAATGGCTTTGGGAGTTCCTGTAATAGGAACCCAAAATGGACTTCAAAGTGTTGGAATTCAAGATGGAGTCCAGGGTTATTATGCTGAATCCGATGAAGAGATAATTCAAAAAGCAATTATGGTAATTAATAATCCAGAATTAAGACAAAAATTATCCGAACAATGCAGAAAATTTGTTCAGGAAAAATACACTTTAGAGGCTACTTTTGGTAAGATGGAAGCTTCAATTGAATCCGTTTTAGCTAAAAGAAATAAACCTTCAAATTTATAAATTATTAAAATGATTAATATATCAATGGATTATCCTGATTATGACTTTATATTTCTTGGGGATTTTTGTCCTATTGATTCAAATGAAAATGAGAAAGTAACAATAGGACCTAAATTACAGAATTTATTATTTAAATCAAAACACAATGTAGTTAACTTGGAATGCCCTTTAACAAATTCAAAATCAAAAATTGCTAAAACAGGACCTAATTTGAAAGCTGATCCAAATAATGTAGGTTTATTAAAAAAATTTAATATAAATATTTGTAATTTGGCTAATAACCATATAAAGGACTATGGAATTCAAGGCATAATTGATACCTGTTCAATTTTAGAATCATCTAATATTAAATATGTTGGCTTAATGGGTTATAATGAAAATAACCTATTATTTATTGATATAGATGGCATTCAAGTAGCTCTTGTCAGTTTTACGGAAAATGAATTTTCAACAAATTCTTCAGATGGCATAGCGGCCATAGGACTATGTCCTGGAGAACAATTTAAGCAGATATCAGAAGCTAAAAAAAATGCGGACCTAGTTATAGTTCAATATCATGGAGGAGTAGAATTATATTCTTATCCTGTACCAGGACAACAAAAATATTGTCATTTTCTGATTGATGCAGGAGCTGATATTATTTTATCCCATCATAGTCATACTATTTCTGGATGGGAAACTTATAATGATAAAATAATTCAATATGGTCTGGGCAATTTTTATTTTCCTGAATTGTCTAATGGTGAATTTTGGTTTATAGGGCTCGCAGCAGCAGTAAAAGTTTTAAAAAAGGATGAGTTAGATTTTTATTTATTTAAATATGACTTAACTTCTCATCAAATTGAACTAATGGAAGATGTAGAAATCAGCCAAAAATTGGAGAAAATGAACTATATAATTTCTGATAAAAAAAGAATTCAAAATATATGGAATCAATATTGCTCAGAAACATATCTATCAACTCTGAAGTCTTTGTTTAGACCTTCAAAATTTATCAGATTTGGTCTTAAATTTGGGTTATTCACAAAATATATGAAGAAAAAAGCGGATATTTATTTTCTTAATTTAATCAGGTGTGAATCACATCGGGAAAAAATCATAACTACTATTGAATATATAAACAAGGATAAAAAATGTTAGTGGGAATACTCAAACCTTTCAGGAATATGTATTATTCTGCTCTTGATGTTTATAAACAGATACTGGATTATAATGGTATTGATTATATTGAGCTTGATATAAATAGTGATTCTTTTTGGTCAGAGATAAAAAATTTAGACTTATTTCTTGCGAGAATAGGACAGTACGACAATGACCTTGCATTGTCAGCTCAAATTATACCTATAATAAACCTGTTCTTAAATATTCCCTGTTTTCCTAATTATAATACAATCTGGCATTATGATGATAAAGTTAAACAATATTATTTATTAAAAAGTATGGGATTTCCAGTTATAGATTCTTATATATTCTGGGATAAGATAGAAGCGCTTGATTGGGCTAAAAATACAGATTATCCTGTAGTATTTAAACTTAAAGGAGGAGCAGGTTCAGCCAATGTTAAGCTCGTTAAATCATATAAACAGGCAAAATCCCTTATAAAAAAGTCTTTTGGAAAAGGCATTCATCCTTATTTATTTGATCTTCCTGGTAAGTTTAAAGCTTTTAATTACGATAGAAGGACCATTATTAAATATTTTTTAAGACCAATATATTATAAATTGACTAATAAAGCTGCTCCCTTTATAAATTATAATCGCCATAAAAATTATGTCTATTTTCAAAAATTTTTACCAGGCAATAAATATGATACCCGGGTTTGGATAATAGGAAATAGAGCTTATGCTTTTAAAAGATTTATAAGAAAAAATGATTTCCGTGCAAGTGGAAGTAATAACTATGATATGGACCGTGAATCACTTGACATGAAAATGATAGAAATTGCTTTCAATATATCTGAAGAATTGAGTTTTCAGTCTATGAACTATGACTTTATCTATGATGAGAACAAAAATCCTGTGCTTGCAGAAATAAGTTATGCTTCCGGTGATTTTCCAGATTTTTCCAATGGTTACTGGGATAAAAATCTTATCTGGCACAGCGGTCATTATTTCCCAGAGTATTTTGAATTGGTTGATGCTCTTCATATGCCAGAACTTAAATTACCAGATATAGAACTTAATTCACCATATAAAAAAGCTAAATTGCTCAATTATGATTAAAGTGCTCCATTTTACTTCAGGAATT
>Ga0209409_1002819_pt1 | contig 12329 bp, 13 predicted proteins | sample AD_JPNMR1_MetaG_FD_184424 | JGI IMG/M metagenome (GOLD analysis project Ga0209409, IMG submission 184424) | Active sludge microbial communities of municipal wastewater-treating anaerobic digesters from Japan - AD_JPNMR1_MetaG (SPAdes) (version 2) | ecosystem: Engineered > Bioreactor > Anaerobic...
AACTTACCAACGCCGTCAGGGCGACGCGGCAGGAGCGTGACGATCTTGCCAAGCAGCTCAAGGATTTGCTGCCGAAGGCCGAGAAGGGTTCGGAGCTTGAAAAATCCCTGGCCGACGCCCTGGGACGGATTGAACAGGCCGAGCGCCGCGCCGCCTTTGCGGAGGAAGCGGTCAAGCCAGAGATTGGCTGCCGCAATCCCAGGGCCGCGTATTTGCTGGCGCAGGCCGACAACCTGTTTGACCGGCGGGGCCAACCCGACTGGGCCGCGATCAAAGCGGCAGCGCCGGAGCTGTTCGGCGCACCGGGGGTCAAAGGCAACGCAGGCGCAGGTACGAGCGACAAACCGCCCAAAGCGGACATGAACGCATATATCCGGCACATGGCCGGTAGGAGATAGCCATGCCTTACAACTCTGTGATTTCCCGCACCGATGCAGCGGCCCTCATTCCCGAGGAAGCCGCCAACGAGATCATCAAGGGGGTAGTCGAGACTAACCCCGTCATGCAACTGGCCCGTCGGCTGCCGAACATGAGCCGCGCCCAGAAGCGCATGCCCGTTATGAGCGCCCTGGCCACGGCCTACTTCGTCAACGGCGATACCGGCCTCAAGCAAACCACTGAGGTCAACTGGGACAACGTTTACATTGACGCTGAGGAAGTGGCTGCCATCGTCCCGATCCCCGAAGCGGTCCTCGATGACGCCGACTTTGACATTTGGGCTGAGGTTCGCCCGGAACTGGTCCGCGCCATCAACGTCGCCATCTGCAACGCCCTGTTCTACGGGACGAACATCCCGGCTACCTGGACGACCAACCTGGGCGCGGCTGGCCTGTTGGCCCGTTGCACCGCCGCCGGGCACACCATCAGCGCGGCTAACTACGCCGACGACTACGAAGCGATCCTGGGCGAAAACGACGCCGGCGTGGACGGCCTGTTCATGCTGGTCGAGGCGGACGGCTTTATGGTCAACGGCGCGATTGCACACCCGTCGGTCAAGGGTCGGCTGCGCAACCTGCGCGACTCCAACGGTAACCCCATCTTCAAGCGCGACGTGCAAAGCCCCAGCCAGTACGAACTCGACGGCGCGCCGATCTACTTCCCGACTGACGGCACAATCAACGCGGCCTCGAACCTGATGTTTGCCGGGGACTGGTCACAACTGGTCTATGCCATACGTCAGGACATCACCTACAAGGTCTTAGACCAGGCCGTCATTCAGGACGCCGCCGGGAACATCGTCTACAACCTCGCGCAGCAGGACATGGTCGCGCTGCGGGCGGTCATTCGCATGGGCTTTGCCCTGCCGAACCCGATCAACCGCATGAACGCCAACGCCACCACTCGATGCCAGTTCGCCGCCCTGACCGCCTAATCCGGCCTGAGGAGGGTTACTATCATGGGCTTTTACCCCAAGAAACAGAAATCCTCGGTTGATCTGACCGGGACTACCTACATCGACGGTACGGCGCTGACCGCCACCGCCGCCGAACTAAACCTCAACGATCACGCCGTGCAACTGCTGGTCGCGGACGGGCCGATCACCGTCAAGAACGGGATTTGCCTGATTGCCAAGACCGTCGCGGGCGCGGTAGCCGCTACCCTGGCGAACCCGACAGCCGTAACCGACGACTTCAAGCGGCTGACGATCATCTCCAACCAGGCCCAGGCCAATACCGTCACCGTGACGGGGGGTTTTGGGGGCGGCGGGGACGGAGAGGACGTCTGTACCTTCTCCGGCGCGGTGGGCGACAGCCTGGAGCTGCTGGCCTACGGCGGCAAGTGGTACGTGGTCGGCGGACACCAGTTCACCATCGCCTAATCTTTTCGCAAAATAGGGGCGGGTGAAACTCCCGCCCAGGAGTAACCACATTGGCAGAAGGCAAAGGTTGTTTGTATGGCAGTTTCAAGGGTGAGGCTTCCGGCGCGGGTGGCGGGATTTTGAACCTGCCCAACCCGGAGGGCGTTGACCTCATCATCACCAATTTCATCGTGCGCACCACGGCGAAATCAGCCGGCGCGGCCGCCATCGACGCCGGGGTCGCGGCCTCGGGCACGTCCAACGACGAGCTGATTGACGGTTTGGCCGTGAACACCGCGCTGGTGTGCGAATCCAATCACGACCAGGTCACCGCCCAAACAGTGGCCGAGCACGAGGTCGAGTGGGGCGCGGATGAATACCTGACCATCACCGGCTCGGCGGACACAACCGGGATGGTTGGCACGTATTACGTCGAATACATCAAAGTCTAGTCTCTCCTCCTTTGTGAAGGCGGGGTTGGCCTCCTCCCCAACCCCGCCGGAAGGAGCACCTTATGACCGCAACCGCTAGCCAGATCGCGCAGCTCAGGCGCATGACCGCAGAATCTACCGACGACACCTATACCGACGCGGATTTACAAGGCTATATCGAGAAGTACCCGCTGATGGACGCGCGCGGCGAGCTGCCCTACACCTGGGACACCTCCACCACCCCGCCGACCCAAACGGCCAACCCGAATTGGGTGGCCGCCTACGACCTGCACGCGGCGGCGGCAGATGTGTGGGAGGAGAAGGCCGCCGTCTATGCCGGGCAGTTCGACTTCAAGGCCGACGGGGCCGACTTCGCCAGATCCCAGGCCTACGAGCAGATGATGGAGCGCGTGCGCTACCACCGGGCGCGGCGGGCAACCGCGACCATGCGCGCCGTCCAGCACCCCAAAGAGACGGCCACTGACACGCCCTGGATTGGCAATTTACCGGAGGCCGACCTGCCATGAGCCGGATTGACGCGGTACTGGCGCGCTTTCGCCAGCGGATCTTCGACCGCGAGGCGACGACCATCCAACGCCTGACCGACAGTTGGCTGGCCGTGGAGCGCGCCCTCGAACCGCAAATGACCGCCCTGGCCTACGAGATCGAACAACTGCGCGCCGGCGGGCAGGTCATCACCCAGGGCAAGCTGGTGCGCCTCGAACGCTACCAGCAGCTTTTGGCGCAGGCCCGCGCTGAGGTGGAGAAGTACGCGGCCATGACCGCCGGGGAAATCGCTCAGGGGCAGCGGGCCTACTGGAACGACGGCTTCGAGTACATGGACGAGAGTATGCGCCTGCTGCTGACCACGCCGCAGGGGATTGCTCTGCCGTTCAACCGCGTGCCGACCGAGGCGGTCGAAACCATGATCGGGCTGTCGGGCGACGGCACGCCGCTGGGCGAACTGCTCATGCGCGACTACCCCGAAACGGCGCTCAAGGCCACCGAGACGCTGGTACAGGGGATGGCCCAGGGCTGGAACCCGCGCAAGACCGCCCGCGCCCTGGCGGATGCATTCGCCGGGAATTTTCAACGGGCGCTGGTGGTGGCAAGGACGGAACAACTGCGCGCCTTTCGGGAAGTCGCGGCGCAGACCTTCGCGCGCAATGCCGACGCGCTGGACGGGTGGTACTGGTCGAGCGCCCTGTCTGCCACCACCTGCCCGATTTGTTGGGGCTTGCACGGCTCGCTCCATCCGGTAAGCGAGAAGATGGAGTCGCACGTAAATTGCCGCTGTGTGGCTGTGCCGCTGACCAAGACCTGGGACGAGATCGGCAAGGCGCTCGGCATTGACCTGTCCGGCACGCCCGAAACTCGCGTGCGCATCACCGACGGCGACACGCTGCTGCGGCGCAAGGGGGAGGCGTTTCAGCGGCAGGTGTTCGCCGGCCAGCCGGGGCGCTTCCAGTTGTGGAAAGACGGGATGAACCTGCGCGAGATGGTGGACTGGACGGACGACCCCGAATGGGGTAAAAGCCCGGTTTTGAAACCAATCAAGGAATTATCCAATGTTATCAACCGCTGACCTGACCGCCCTGCGCGCCGCCCAGGAAGCCGCCATGCCCGAAACCGTCACCATCAAGCGGCTGACGCTCTCGGACAACGGCGCGGGGGGCTTTAGCGAGAGTTGGGGCACCGCTAGCACAGTTAGCGGGCGCATCGGGCCGTACAACCGCCAGGCGAGTGAGGGTGTCGTCGCCGAACGGCTCGCGGGGCGAGCGGGTTACACCGTCACCCTGCCGGCGCTGACCGACGTGCGCGAGGCTGACCGGCTGGTGGTGGGAACAAGGACGTTTGAGGTGGTCTGGGTCATCCGGCGCACCTACGAGACGGCGCGGGTGGTCATTTGCGCGGAGGTGCTATGAGCAGTATCGCCGTCAAGTACAACAACTTTGCCAAGATCGCCGCCGCCCTCCCTAAGGCCACCGGGGTGATCGTGCGCAAGACCGCCTTCGACCTGCTGGCCGCCTCCCAGTCCTCGATGGAGGGGCAAAAGAGCGGGCATATGTACGGCAGCCACCAGGCGAGCGCGCCTGGTGAAGCCCCGGCGGTCGATACCGGCTACCTCAAAGGCTCGCAGTTTGTCGAGATGGTCACGCCCACCAGCGCCATTGTCGGGGTTGTGGCGGAGTACGGGATTCATCTGGAATTTGGCACGGTCAAGATGATGGCCCGGCCCTTCCTGCGCCCGGCGGCTGAAAAGGTGCGCGCCCCGTTCATCTACGCCATGAACAAATTGGAGGAGCGGCTCAAATGAGCGACATTCTCACCGCCACCCGCTGGGTGATTACCACCCTCAAGAACGATACTGCCGTTTCCGCCCTGGTGGGGGCGCGCGTCTACGCAAACCTCGCCCCGCGCAACGCCGCCTATCCGCTGATCGTGGTGACGAAAGTCTCAGCCCTGCCCGTGAAGCCCGCCTCAACCGGGGCGCACACGCTCATGTTCGACGAGCTGGTGCAGGTGGTGGCGGTGGACCAGGGCTTGGACAACGCCGTTCCGGCCGCCATCCTGAACGCCGTCCGGGCGGCGCTCGACTGCGCTTCCGGCACGGTGACGCAGACCGTCCCCGGCAAGGAAGGGGAAGCGGACACCACCATTATCACCGGAACGGTGATCGGATGTGTCGAGGACATGGAAGTACCGCTGCCGGTGGAGATTGCCGACGGCGTGACCTATCAAAAAGCAGCCATTCAGTTTCGGGTATTCACCCAATAGGAGCAACGCATCATGGGAAATAAGGAAACCGTTTTTCAGATTAGCCAGATTGGGGTGGAAGCAACCGCCGGTACGCCGGTGGCGGCAACCCGCAAACTGGCGGCAACCTCCATCATTCCGGGGCCGCGCCTGGAAGCCGACGTGTTCCGGGCGCAGGGGTTCAAATTCCCCTCGTTTGTCACCCCCAACAAGGAGTGGTCGGAGTTCAGCATCGAGGGCAAGCTGACCTACAACGAGATCGTGTACCTGCTCTCGAGCCTGCTGTCTGCCCCGTCGCCCACGCAGCAGGGAGAAACTGCCGCTTACAAGTGGACATTTGTCAGCGATACCTATGGCTCGGACGCGGGTAAAACGCTGACTATCGAACACGGCGACAGCGATAACGCCTGGAAGATCGCGGGCGCTCGAGTGGCCGGGTTGACATTCACCTTCAACCGCTCAGAGGTATCCGTATCCGGCATGGGTTACGGCGAGGCGCAGGATAACACCTGCACCCTGACCCCCGCTCTAACCTCCATGACCGCGCTGCCGGTGCTGCCCTCGCACCTATCGTTCAAAATGGCCGACACCCGGGCCGGATTAGACGGGGCCACAGCCATGACGCGCGGGTTCTCGATGACGATGGAGCTGTCGAATAAGATCGGGCTGGCCTGGCCGGTTGGACAAGACCCGGTGGCGGTTGAGCTGGTCCCAACCCTGCGCTATACCCTGCGGGTGGCAACCGACGCCACTGGCATGGGGCTGATGACCACCATGCGGGCCGGGACGACCAAGTGGTTCCGGGTGCTCGCGGAAGGCGCGACCATCAAAGACCCGTATAAAAACACCTTCCAACTCGACTTCCCGGCGCAGATCATGGGCGTGAGCGATCCATCGGACGAGGAAGGCATTTACGTCATGGAGTACGAAATGAGCGGGGTGCATGACGCGACCTGGAGCAAGGCGTTTGAAATCACGCTCATCAACTCACTGTCCACACTCTAGGAGACGCTATGGCGATCAAACTGACGGACATGCGCAACCGCACCTACCGGCTCGAGTACGAGTATCAGGGCGACACGATGGCGGTCGAGTACCTGCCCAATGCCGTGGACCGCGAGTTCGTGGAGGCGGTCGGCCAGATCGAGGACTCGTTTGAGTCTGCCGCCTTCCAGATCGGAAAAGTCGTCAAGGCGTGGGATTTGCTGGACGAAAACGACCAGCCGATCCCGCCGGCTGATCCGCTGGTCGCCTCGCTGCCGCTGCCGTTCACGATGGGGCTGCTGGCGGCGATTGTCGAGGATGTCAAAGCCCGAAAAAAAGGCTAAAGGCGTACCTCGTCGCGCCGGACCTGTACGAACCGCCAGACGAGGAGACCGCCGCCGAGTGGAACCTGGTACAGATGGCGAGGTATCTCGGGGTGGCTCCGTGGGAACTCGCGGAGCGCCCCGAGTGGTGGGATGTGGTGGAGATGTGCCGCGACGCCGAGAACGCAGCAGTCAGGGCGCAGGCCAAGCGTAGGAGTAAAGCATGAGCATTCGGGCGGCACAACTGTTTGTCGAAATCGGGGCCGACACCAAAGGCGCTGAACAAGGCATCGCGCGGGTCGATCAGGGCGTGCGTGGGCTGGGCGACGTCGGCAAGACCGCGCTGGGCGTGACCCTCGGCGGGGCGATACTCAAGGCCGGCTCGGGACTGGTCGGGCTGGGGCGCGAGGCGCTGTCGACCGTCTCCACGTTTGAGTTGATGGGCGCGAGCCTGACTCAACTTGCGGCCAAAGAACTGCTCACCACCGGGCGGGCGGAGTCAATGGCCGAGGCGCTGGAAATGAGCGCCTCGGCGGGCGAGGAACTGTTTGGCTGGACGCAGCAGCTCGCCATTAAAAGCCCCTTTACCACGGAAGGCGTCGCCAACGCCTACAAAATGGCGATGGCCTACGGGTTCAATACCCAGGAGGCCAAGCGGCTAACAGAGGCGATGATCGACTTCGCCGCCGGGACCGGGGCCAGCGAGCAGACCATGAGCAGAATCGCCCTGGCGTTGGGACAGATTCGGGCGAAGGGCAAACTGGCCGGCGGGGAAGTGCTGCAACTGACCGAGGCGGGGCTAAGCGTCAACGAGATTTTGGCCACCGCGTTCGGCAAAACCACGGCGGAAATCGTCGAGATGCGCGAGAAAGGGCTGATCCCGGCAGATCAGGCGATTGAAGCCATTATCCAGAACCTAGAGCAGAACTTCGCCGGGGCCGCCGAGCGCACCGGCTCGACCCTGACCGGGTTGATGAACGCCCTGGGCGATTTGAAGGCTATGCGGCTGTCGGACCTGTTCGCCCCGCTGTTCAAAACCGCGCAGCCGTATTTAGAGGACTTCGTTGAAACGCTGCAAGACCCGGAGACCATCGCCAACATCCAGGCGATGGGCGAGGAGTTTGCCGAAACCGTGACCGAGATCGTCGCCGGAACGAAGGAAGTGATCAACTGGTGGGGCGACCTCGAGGAAGGCACGCGAAACCTGGCTGTGGCACTGGGGGCCGTGGTGATCCTGCGCCCGACGCTGGTCGCCGCCTTCACGGGGATGTCCTCGGTTGTCACCGGACTAGCCGGAGCGATGGGGAAGGTATCGGCGGCATGGAGCGCGGGGTTGTCCCTGACGACCGCGTTGAGCGCGGGTTTCGGGACTGCCGCCGTGAACGCCGGGGCGCTCGGGTTGGCAATCGCTTCGCTGGCGGCGACGTACGTCACCTACCAGGAGACGGTGGTCAAGGCCAACCGCGAGGGCACGGCGGCGGTGGCCGGGGCGCTACGGGGACAGCTCGACGCACTGGCCGCTCAGGGGGCCGGGGTCGAGGACATGACCGGAGCGGTCCTGAACGCCTGGGACGTCACCGAACAAAATATCAACAAATCCTGGGCCGGGTTCGCGGTCGACAAAACCCAGATCGCTCGCGCCTACCTGGGCGAGCTCAGCCAGGCGCTGCTAGAGCAGGGCGTGGCCTACGACGTGTATAGAGATAAGATCATCTCCACCGCCGCGGCGATGGGGATGGACGTGGAGCTGACCAAGACCCGCACCCTGACCGCCTACGGCCAGACGCAGGTCATCTCCGAACAGACCCGTACGCAGGATGAGCTGATCGCCTCGCTGGGCGGGCTGACGCAGGCCCAGTACGACGCCGCGAGGTCCGCTGAGGTAGAGGCCGAGGCCACCGAAGTCGCCGCCGACGCCAAAAAGGTGGATCTGCTCCACACCATGCAGCTGGCCGAGCTGAACGAGGAACTGGCCGAGCTGAACGAGGAACTGGCCGCCGCGCAGGGCAAACTCAACGAGGTCTACATCAAGTGGAACCAAACCGTCGCCGGGGACGCGGTGGCTGCGCTGCGGGAGGCCGGGATCGAGGGCGAAGCCTACAAGGCCGCGCTCGGTGGTATTGACGAGGTGATGGGCACGAACTACCTGACGCAGTACAACTACGCCGAGGAGCTCAAAGCCATCACCGAGGAATATAAAAAGACCGGGGACATCGAAGCCTACAAGACCAAAATCTCCGAACTGGCCGACACCTACCGGGACGAACTGGCCGAAGGGATTCGCGAGGCGCAGGCCGAGGTGGACATCCTCCAGAACAAGATCGACAACCTGACTGGCAAGGTGGTAAAAATCACGGTCCTGGCCGATTTCGCCACCCCCGGCGGCAAGATGGATATTGGTGTGCGCGAACTGTCCGAGGACCGCGACCTGAACGGGAACGGCATCATCGGCAAGGCCGCGGGCGGTCAGGTATACAGCGGGGGAGTCTACGAGTGGCAGGAGCGCGGGCGCGAGCTGTTCATTCCACAATCCGACGGCTACGTCGCCAGCGCCGGGCAGACCACGAAGCTGCTGACGCTACTCGAGCAGTTTTTGACTGCGGCCAGCCGGGGGTTCAACCAGGGCGGGTATCAGTTCAACTTCTACGCCAACAACCAGCTCGAAATCATGGCTGCGGCTGAACAGGCGGTAGAACTGATCCGGCAGAGACAGAGGTAAGCATGGCGCTAGGACTGCGGTTTACAGACGGCTCGACAACGGTGAACGTATCTGACGGCACGACCGGCTTGCTGCTGGAGTGGACCCCGCGGGTAGGAGTGGGCGGGGCGGCGGTGGAAAGCGCCCGCGTGATGCTGCTGGGCAACCTGGCAACTGTGCGAACCAACACCGAAACGCTGACCCGGCTCTTTGAGCAGGCCGCCGCCTACGACCGCGGCGAGGCCGTGTCGCGGGTGTACGCGGAGACCAAATACCACAACGACACGGCCTGGAAGCGATCCCCCCTCACCGTGCGCGTCACCGGCATGGCCGGGGTAGACACCGCCGGGGCTATCGCCCCGACCCTGCAAGCCGTGGATCTGGGCCTCGCACAGGGCAAGGCCATCTTTACCGTCACCTTCACCCGCGCCGACTACTGGGAGGGCGCGGAGGCGCAGGTCGCGCTCACCAACGACAACGGCACAGCCAATACCACCGGGCTGCCCATCTACGGCATCAACGACGGCGACGGGACCGCACCCGCCAAGCGGGTCAACTACGCCGATATCGCCGCCGCGAGCGTGATGGGCGACCTGCCCGCGCCGACCAGGCTGGAACTGACCAACGCCTACAACGACGCCGACGAACTGTCCGCTATCTGGATCGGGCAGAACTGGACCGACCCGGCCGGGTGTGTCTGGGCGTATGAGGCCGAGGCGGGCGCGGCCGGCGCGCCCGGGGCGGGCAATTCGGGCGGGCAGTACGTGGTGAAATCCGTCTACAACTCCGAGCAGGTGCAACTGGCCTACACGCTCACCGCCAAGCAGCTATCGGCCTTCGGCGGGCAGACTGTCCACGCCGTGCTGCGCTTCGGGGCGCTCATGATCGACCCGTCGCACTTGCGGTTCAGGCTGCGGCTGAAATCGGGCGCGTCGATCCTGTGGTCCAGCCCGCAGGTCATGACCGCCACGGACCTCTCCAAAATCCACGACCTGTACACCTTGCGGATGCCGCCCTGGTTGCCCGGCACGTCCGGGGCGCTGACACTCGAACTGCGGGCCTACTCAGCCAACACCCGCAACGTCTACTACGACACGCTCTACCTCATGCCCGCCGACGGCTGGCGGGTGCTCAAACCCCGTCCCGGCGCGGCTTACGGCGAGGTAGTGGTGGACGACGCCGTGAACGACCGGGCCTATGTGGCCTCCTCGGGCGGCGCGGCAGTCTGCCCGGTGCTGGCGCAGGGCCAGCCCATCCATCTCGCGCCGGGCAAACGGCAGCGGCTGTACCTGCTCCTGCACGGCTGGACCACCGGCGGAGCCGAGGTGGACCGACTGGTGACGGCCAAGCTGTACTACCGCCCGCGCTGGAGGGCATTATGAGGCCGGTATTCTACCAGCGCCCGTTCCTCGCCGCGCCACAACCGGCCGCCACCGGGACGCTGGCCTTTACCGTCGGGCCGTACGCCCATCACGCCGTGGGCGGGCCGCGCCGAGCCGAGATCACCGCCACGGGCGGGGTGGCCGACCTGCTGGCGCTGCCCGAACTGCTGCGCTGCCCGGTTGAGATTTACGACAATGACGGCCAACTGGTCTGGTGGGGCCTGGTCAACGAGGTTCGCATGGAGGTCGGGGCGTTGACCTTAAGCACGTCGCTCGACCAGATGGCAAACCGCGTCGCTGTGGCCTACACCCTGGTTGAGGCCGGGGAGGAGGGCGTGGGCGTGCGTGCCACGACCGAGTGGGCCGAGGACGCGTTCAGCGCCGCCGAGTACGGGGTCAGGGAGCTGCTCGACAGCCTGTCGGGGGTATCCCCGCAGCAGGCCGAGGCCCACCGCGACCGGGCCCTGCTTGAGCGGGCCCAGCCCCGCGCCCGGCTGCGGCGGGTCTCGCCGGTTGCCAAAGCGCAGCCGTCCGCCACGATCTACGCCGTGGGCTGGTGGGAAACGCTCGGCTGGCGCTACGCCTCCGTTCCCGTCGCCCTCGCGCTGGCCTACGAGACGGGCGGCAGCGAAGTGAGCGTCGGCGAACTGGCGACGCGGGAGGCGGTGGCCCAGTCGTTTGACCTCGGCGCGGCGGCGGTCAACGCGCAGGCGGTGGAAATCCAGGTGCGCAAGGTGGGCAACCCGACCGACAACCTGACCGTCAAGCTGTATACCAACGTCGACGACAGCGCCCCGGATACCGAACTGGTGAGCGCCAGCATCGACGGGTCAACCCTGACCACAGAAGCCACCTGGACCCGCTTCACCTTCAGCGCAGCGGAGGAGCTGACGGCGGGCGGGACATACTTTTTGACGGTCGAGCGTTCCGGCGCGGTCGACCCGGACAACTACTACGCCGTCACGGTTGACCCGGCAGCGGGCTACGCCAACGGCGTCGGGCGCGCCTACGACGGTACGACCTGGAACGACCTCGACTACTCGCTGAATTTCAGGGTCTACGATAACGCCATCCTGCCGACCAGCCAGCAGATCGCCTCGCTTCTGGCGAACTACGGCCAGTTTTTCAGCCGCGTGCAGGTCGAGGTGGACAGTGGCATCTCAACCGAGAGCTACCGGGACGGGGACGCGGACGCCCTGACCGAGATTGAAACCCTGCTCGAGAGCGGCACATCGGCCGGGGTCAGGATGCTCGCGGCGGTCGACCCGCACCGGCGGGTGCGCGTCTACAGCGAGCCCGACCCGTCCGACGCACTGCGGCTGTCGCTGGACGGCACGCTGACCGACATGTACGGCGGGGCGGTCAAAAAGTCCACCTGCCCGGCGGGCGTGTGGGCGCGGATCATCGACGGGCCGGGGCTGGGGCTGGACGCCACGAGGATGGGCGACGCCTCGCTCAATTTTTTGACAGAAACCGAATACGACCCGCGCACGGACAGATTGACCATCATTTCGCGGGGCGCTGAGGATGACTACGATATGGGAGGGGTCCATGCGGGGTAGCCGCAAGATCACATCCCTGGCGCGAGCGCTCGCGCCGTTCGCCAACCGCACCGCCGGTAGCGTGGTGGACCGCATCATCTCTGCCGCCGCCGGCGCGGGCATCTTCGTGGACGCCAACACCATCCACCTCTCCGGCTCCACGATCCTCCTGCGCCACCCCGGCGCGGCGCGGCTGGCGGAGTACCCGGCCACGGCCGGGGGCTTGCAGGCGGCGGTGGCTGCGGCGGTGGCGGGGGACACCGTGCTGCTGCCGGCCGGCACGCTGACCCTGCCGGTGGCGGCAGGCGGGACGTACGTGCCGGGGGCGGACCTGGCGACGGTCAACGTGCCGGGCACGGCCGCGCAGGGCGGGGAGTTTACCGGGCTTGAGCCGGGGCGGCTCTACTGCGTGGAA
>Ga0209409_1002831_pt1 | contig 12275 bp, 10 predicted proteins | sample AD_JPNMR1_MetaG_FD_184424 | JGI IMG/M metagenome (GOLD analysis project Ga0209409, IMG submission 184424) | Active sludge microbial communities of municipal wastewater-treating anaerobic digesters from Japan - AD_JPNMR1_MetaG (SPAdes) (version 2) | ecosystem: Engineered > Bioreactor > Anaerobic...
AGATCTAGAGAAAAAACTTGGAATTTTATAGAATAGGGACTGCTAAATTTATAACGGACTTTGGTGGTTCACAAGGTAATCAATTTATGGAAGCAATAAGGTTTATAAAAGAGACAAAATCTCCTTCCAATATAATAAGAGTTGCAGTTATTGATGGAGTAGCATATTTAGGTGGAAAAATGAAAGCAACACTTGAAAAACTCAGCAAAGAAGAGTTTTGTTTCAGTGCTTTATTATTGGATGAGTTTATAAACAGACAAAGAATAAAATAGTTTTGCAAGAGATACTATTAGTTATCAAAATACCTGTGAAAATTTTCACGGGAACCTTTACTTAATTTCTCTCACTGCCTTTATTTTTATGTTAAACCTTATATTTTTCTGTTCATCTCTTTAAATTTTATTCTGTTGCCTCTCCATTTTTGTAGATGCCTTTGAACAGGGATTTTAAATTGTCTTGCAGTAAAATAAAAAATGTGATAAGTTTAATGAGAAATGGAATCTTTAAAATCTTTCAGTGAGTGGATAGGAAGGATAATAGAGCAGAAGGAGTTATCTGCTATACCTTACATAATAACTGCCGAAGGCAAAATAGAACCAGCAGAAGCAGAATGGCATTACATCCCCGAAACTAAAACTGCTCAACTTTCCATTTCTTATAAAAACGGATTAAAAGAGGATATTTATTTGAGGCAGGAAGATGGAAAAGAGTTTATATTGTCCCGAAGGTTATATAACCATTCAAAAGATGTAGTTTCCCTTAAAGAGATAGGAATCCATCTGGAAAATATAAATTCAGACGGACCGCCTGAAGATGACTATTTCTACCACCTTGAAAATCCCCGCATCTATGGAAAGATGGTTATACGGGTTGACCAGCAAAGGAAAGAAAAGGCAAAAGAGGGAGAGTTTGATGTGGTGGCAGGTAATAAATGGGCTGACCCTGGTGTGGTTACTGAGCGGATAGGTGCCTCACCATACCAACCATTTCCTGCAATTCTTATATCAAATCTCAAAAGTCAGAGAGGGCTGGTGCATGGCTCTCTTTCTCAGCAGGTATTCTTCCATAATTATCTTGTTCATCATAAAGGAAATCAGATACAGTGGGATATTATCTCTTCTTTTAAGTCTATTGAGTATCTTGAATTTCAGCCAGAGGATGTCCTTGAAGATATATGGTATTTAGGTGTAACGGAGGAAGCAGATAACATAGAAAAATTATTTGGAAACTATATAAAAATTCTGCGAAAACATCTACCACCTCTTTACGGAGCAAAGTCCACAAATAGAAATACGGTTGTCTGGGGTTCCTGGAATGATGGTGTCCGCCGTGATATAGACCAGGAAAGAATCTTCGCTGTTGCGGACTTCCTCAGAGAAAATCTCCCCACAGTGGAGTGGATACAGATAGATGATGGATATGCAAAAGAGAGTAAATTTGCCCACGGATTAGGTGTTCCTTATGAAGGTGAGAAAGGTATTGATAGAAAGAAATTTCCTGATGGATTTAAGACATTCACTGATGAGATTAAAAAGAAGGGATTAAGACCTGCTATCTGGATAGGTGGTTTAGTCCATCATCAAACAGATTTGTTTAAAAAACACCCTGACTGGCTTATTGAGTACAGTTATCGTATCCCTGATGCTTCTCCACTTGATATCAGTTTATCTGAGGTTCGTGAATACATATGTAAAGCACTGGACTTTTTCACAAAGGAAGGGGGATTTGAGGGGATAAAACTTGACTTCTGGAGTTATGCTTTTGAAGACAGCCATCCATTGTTGAGGGGAAAGAAAAAATCAGGATACCAGTGGCGCAGATGGTTCCTTGAGGAGATAAGGAAGCGGATTCCTTCTGATGGCTATCTGCAGTCAGGATGTGATATTGCTATGGCTAATCCATTCCTTGCTGAGTACTTCAATAATTACAGGTATGGTATTGATGTGGGTGATGGAAACTGGGAAAACTTTCTCACCAACTTCCAGTGGGCGACTGCCTGCATTGCCTTACATACTGGCGACCTCTTTATCCCTAACAGTGATTCCATAGGCATCTTTCCGAAGTTAAGTGATAGTGAAGTAAAAACCATCATTACCTTCTGTTTGATTTCCCGCTCAATGGTAGAGGTTGCTGGATGGTTGCATCTCCACAGTGACCATCCCCGTATGAAGTGGGTTAAAAAAGCACTCTGCTGCCCCAACAACGGTGATGATGTCTTCTTTGCCGACTATCAATACAGGGATAAGGCACAACTATGGGGTCCATCTATCTGGTTTATCTGCACGCCTCATTTTTCTTTACTTAAAGAAGTTCCATCCTTACCTGTTAGAACGGTAGCAATATTCAACCTCGGTGAAGAATCAGCGTCATACAATCTTACAATTGAAAAACTTTCTCTTCCAAAGGCACAGTATCTTGCAACAGAGATATGGTCAGGAGAGTCATCCCTTCTTGCGGAACTCACTGATATTAATATACCAGGGCATGATTGTCGTCTTTTCAGTATCAACCTTATTGATGGGGTGCCACAGATACTGGATGCCAATATAAAGATTAATTCTGTGCAGCGGGTAAATTCAAAACTCATCATTGAATTTGCACATAAAGGTAGTATGGAACTTGTGTTAAGCCACAAACCGGACAGAATAAAATTCAATAACTCCCAGTGGGAACCGCATATCCAGAAAGGTAAAAACAACTGGGTACTATCAGGGAAACTTCCTTCGCCCGGAATAATGGAACTGGAATTCTGAACGCTTTCAGTAGACCCTCTCTTCAATTCCTTCAAGCAGTCCTGATTGTTCTGCGATATCAAGAATAACAAGCCGTCCCCTTATAAACCTTGCAAGTGTGATACACTGAAAGGCGAGTTTTTTATCAACCCCTATCTCCCGTAAATTGAGAGGACAACCTGCCCTGTTTAAAAAATTCCTCACTTCCTCTGGTTTATATACAATAGGGAAGACATACTTTTTTATCTCATCCCATCGGTCAGGGAGAACCTTTTTTATCCTTTCGTCAATTCTTATCTTTTTCTTTAGTTCTTCTTCAATAATAGAAGCACTTGAAGGAAAGAGTGCTTTCAGTTGTTCAAACTTATCTGCATAGTCAACACTGCTTTTCTGCAGTGCCTTCTTTATATCATCTGAAGAGAATTTTTTAAGGCAATCATATATAACCGCAGATATATAAATTCCTGTGCCTACCTGAAGTCCGTGATACGCAAATGTCTCTCTTTTATTCTGATGGGCATACATATCAAGGAAGTGGGATATAAGATGTTCACCACCAGAGGCAGGGGAGGAACTCCCTGCTATAAGCATTGATATACCGCCAAGATTAAGGCCTTCCATAAGCGAATTGATTACCTCCCTATCTCTTTTCAAAAGAAGATGCCCTTTCTCTATATACCTTTTTTCTGAGTTAGTTACTATCCTTAATGGAAGTTTGCAAAACGGCTCTCCTGTAATAATAGAGGATAATTTCCAGTCAGCATTTGCAAATGCCTTGGCAAAACTATCAGCAAAGCCCGCCTTTATAAGTTCAAGAGGACTTTCTAACAGAATATTCTCATCTATGAAGACACCTGTTGCGGGCTGGATAGAAAATGTAAGTTTCATCCCACCCCTTATAAGGGCAGTGACACCTGAAGTATATGCATTCATTGAAGGGGCAGAGGGAATGCATATTACAGGTCTTTTTAGTATATCCGCAGCATATTTCCCGAGGTCTGTAATTGTGCCTGTCCCCGCTGTTATGATGGTATCTGCTTTTTCTGAGGCACTTAATATACCAGCCAGATACTCTTCTTTTGCGGTAACCCTTTTCTCTTCTAATGGATACAGTATATGCGGTATTACATTGAAAGAGGCATCCAGAATATCCCTGCATCTTTTTCCCATCACATCCCACACGGTATTATCTGTAAGAAGCGTCACATTCTTTGCTTCTGGAAGGATGGAAGAAACGAAGACAGGCAATTCCTCTATATTTCCTGTTCTTATTGCCCTGATAGGGATATTATGTATTCTTCCACATAACCCGCACTCAAAACTTTTCCCCAGATATTTATATATATCCATCTAAACCATTTTACACAAACCATCTGCTAAATACAAATTTTTTGATATTGGCTTATGTTTTCTTTATAATACCTTCATTATGTGGAGAAAAACATTTATATCTACATTTATTGCACAGGTGCTTTCAATGATTGGGTTTTCATTTGCGCTTCCATTCCTTCCATTTTTTATATCTGAACTCGGTACTTTTAATAAAGGTCAGCAGGCATTCTGGGCAGGGCTGGTGCTGGGCTCAAGTGGTTTTACATTTACATTCTTTGCACCATTATGGGGAATTATTGCTGACCGTTATGGTAGAAAGGCGATGGTGTGTCGTTCAATGTTTGGCGGCACACTCGTACTCCTTTTAATGTCCATTGTACGGACTGTGGGACAGCTTGTTGCCTGCCGATTGCTGCAGGGTATCTTAACAGGGACGATATCTGCAAGTATCGCACTTGTTGCAAGTGTTACTCCAGAAGAAAGAAGTGGTTTCGCTCTTGGTATGATGCAGGCAGCCGCTTATATTGGAACCACTGCAGGACCTCTTTTTGGTGGCGTGCTTGCAGACCTTTACGGATACCGTGTTGCCTTCCGGGTAGGTGCCCTGATAGTGTTTTCAGGTGGTATCCTTGTCCTGCTGGGGGCAAGAGAGATATTTACTCCTCCGTCTAATGGTAAAGAGCAATCACCCGGATTACTGAACATACTTACAACAAAAGGTTTTCTGATGGCTGTGGTGATACTGGTTGGCGTCCAGTTTAGTAATTCTATGATAAGCCCTTCCTTCCCCCTTATTGTTAAGGATATTCTTCCGTCACCGGAGAAACTTAACAGTATTACAGGAATAATACTTGCTGCCTCTGCCCTGGCAGGTGCTTTCTCTGCCGCTTTACTCGGGCATACAGGAGACCGACTTGGTCAGAAGAGGGTATTGATATACTGTGCATTAGGGGCATCCCTGTCGTCAGCAGGACACTTTTTTGCCTTTAATATCCCTTTGCTTTTTCTTTTTCGCATACTTTTCGGATTAAGTGTGGCAGGGATGATACCTGCTGCCAATGCAATTATATATAACATCATTGACAGAGAGTATATTGGCAGGGCGTATGGTATGGCTTCGTCCATCAGTATGATTGGATTTGCCCTAGGGACTTTTTCAGGTGGGGCGGTTGCTAAATTCACAGGGCTCCGTATACCATTCCTTGCGGTTGCATTTCTCCATATACTTCTTGCGGTTATGATAAGGTCATTTGTGAAGACAAAAAATTGAAACTCTGTATATCCGCATCCCCTGCAATATATTAATAATAAAGGTTTGTTTTATTCTTTTAAACACTGTTTTTTATTTTTTGAAATTTGTTATATAATACCATTGAAGAAAAATCTTGACAGAAAAAATGCCAGGGTGTAAAATGTAATAAATAAAAAGTTGTAATTATTACAAAGGGGGTCCCTGATGTTTGATAGAATAAAAAAGAGGAATGGCGAGATAGTGAAGTTTGAGGCAGAAAAGATAACAAACGCCATCTATAAGGCAGGTCAGGCAACGGGTGAGTTCAGTATGGATATTGCTAAAAAACTTACACTGAGGGTTTTAGACCTTGCCATAGATATCATCGGAGACAGAATCCCTTCTGTTGAAGAGATACAGGATATTGTTGAAGATGTGCTCATAACTTCCCCCTATAAGAAGACAGCAAAGGCATACATCATTTACAGGGAACAGCATGCAAGGTTAAGAGAGATAACCACAAAGGCAAATCTTGACCTTGTAAATCAATACCTTACAAAGATTGACTGGCGGGTTAATGAAAACAGCAATATGAGTTTTTCCCTTCAGGGGCTTAACAATTATGTTTCTTCTGAGGTGACCAAGACATACTGGCTGAATAGCATCTATCCTCCGGAGGTTCGTCTCGCCTATATCAACGGAGATATACATATCCATGACCTTGGCTGTCTATCTGTTTACTGTGTGGGATGGGACCTGCAGGACCTTCTCACTGTTGGATTTAGAGGTGCTGTGGGTAAGGTGGAAAGTAAACCGGCAAAGCATTTCAGGACAGCACTCGGACAGATTGTAAACTTCTTCTATACCTTGCAGGGTGAGGCAGCAGGCGCTCAGGCGTTCTCTAACTTTGACACACTGCTTGCACCTTTTATCAGATATGACGGGCTTGAATATAAGGATGTAAAACAGGCACTCCAGGAGTTCATATTTAATGTGAATGTTCCAACAAGAGTGGGTTTCCAGAGCCCTTTTACAAATCTTACACTGGACCTGACAGTCCCTTCAATATACAAAGACCAGCCGGTGATTATAGGCGGAGAGATAAAAAATGAGACATACGGAGAATTTCAGAAAGAGATGGATATGCTGAACCGTGCATTTCTTGAAGTGATGCTTGAGGGAGATGCAAAGGGAAGGGTATTTACATTTCCCATCCCCACATATAACATTACAAAGGACTTTAACTGGAACAATCAAAACACAGAACTCCTGTGGCAGGTTACAGCAAAATACGGGATACCTTATTTCAGTAATTTCATCAACTCCGATATGAAGCCGGATGATGTTCGTTCAATGTGCTGCAGGTTGAGGTTACAGACGGATGAACTGAAAAAAAGAGGTGGAGGACTTTTCGGTGCAAATCCTCTGACAGGGAGTGTCGGTGTTGTAACTATCAATATGCCACGTCTTGGATACCTTGCAAATTCAGAAGATGACTTCATTAAACGGCTGGAAGATTTAATGGTAATAGCAAAGGAATCGCTTGAAATAAAGAGAAAAATCATAGAGAAACTGACAGATGAAGGGCTTTATCCATACTCCGCATTCTATCTGAGAAATATAAAGGAGAGATTCGGTAAATTCTGGACAAACCATTTCTCAACTATAGGTCTTATCGGGATGAATGAGGCCTGCCTGAATCTTTTTGGTAAGGATATAGGTACACCCGAAGGGAGGGCTTTTGCAATTAAAGTTATGAATTTTATGAGAGAAAAACTGCTTGAGTTCCAGGAAGAGACAAGTAACTACTATAACCTTGAAGCAACTCCTGCAGAAGGGACCAGTTACCGGCTTGCAAGAGCGGATAAGACAAAATATCCAGAGATTATATGTGCGAACGAGGATGAGTACAGAAAAGGTGCGGAACCGTTCTATACAAATTCAACACACCTTCCTGTAAACTATACCGATGATATATTTGAGACACTTGAGCTTCAAGATGAACTGCAGTGTCTATATACAGGCGGGACTGTTATACACCTGTTTACAGGAGAAAAGATAGATAGTCCTGAAGGCGTAAAAAAACTGGTTAGGGTTATCTGCGAAAGATTTAAGCTCCCTTATTTCACTATCACGCCGACATTTTCAGTATGTCCTGAACATGGATATATCAAAGGAGAGGTTTACAGATGTGATAGATGCGGAAGAGAGACAGAGGTCTATTCAAGAATAGTTGGATACTTAAGGCCTATAAGCCAGTGGAATAAAGGCAAGGTAGCAGAATTCAGGATAAGAAAAACATATGTGCTGAAATGAAGATAGGAGCACTGCAGAAGACATCCCTTATTGAATTTCCAGGACGACTCAGTTGTATTGTCTTTATTCAGGGTTGTAACTTCAGGTGTCCTTACTGTCATAACCCGGAACTTGTGCTTCCTGAAAAATATCTTCCACTGCTTTCTACATCCGAAGTAATAGGGTTTCTTGAGATGCGGAAAAAGTATCTTGATGGTGTGGTTATCACAGGGGGAGAGCCCTGTGCTGATAGTGACCTTTTGCCTTTTGTCAGGGAACTGAAAGGGATGGGATATGCTATCAAGATAGATACAAACGGAAGTTTTCCTGAAGTAATTGGAAAGATGCTAACAGAAGGTATGCTGGATTACATAGCAATGGATGTTAAAGGTCCTGCTGAAAAATATGAGATGCTGGCAGGTGTAAGGGTTGATATGAAGAAGATAGAAGAGACCATCTCTTTGATTAAAAACTCTTCAATCGGCTATGAGTTCAGAACCACAGTGGTGAAGGAGATGCTTTCTATAAATGACTTTGAAGGGATAGGGAGATTGATACAGGGGGCTAAACTTTATTATCTGCAGCACTTCAAACCTTCAAAGGCAGTTGACCCTGCCACGCTTTCATATCACACATATTCGGATAAAGAGTTTGAAGAGATAAAGAAAATTATGCTAAAGTATGTTGAAAGATGTGAAATCAGATAGGATGATATAGTATGAGTACAACTAAAACCGAGCATCTGTTTAATGATTTAGAAGCCACTTCTTTAACTTACGGTTCAGTTATAGTTAACAGAGAGAAGGTCTGTGAGATATTATCTGATATTGTTTCTCTGAATGATATTAATTCCATTAAAAAGATGGTGCTTCACTTAAAAGATGTCATAATCAATCCTAAAAAGGACAAAGAGGGCATTTTAAATATTGACGCTAATGGAGATACCATCTCTTTGAGAAGAGATGTTATAACAGCTGAACTGGAACAGATTCTTGAGGCACAAACACTTGAGAGGGCAAGATATTATATTAAAAGGTTGATAGAAGGAATTCAACGAGTTAGGACAGGGAAGATAAATGATATAAATCTTTTAAGGTGGAAAGAATATGGAGAGATAATTACTGATAGTTTGTGGATATTAGACAGAAGAGATACATCGGGAGCACATTTGGGTTGGTATTGGGGTAATTTCATTCCTCAGATTCCACATCAAATGATGTTAAGATATACCAAAAAAGGGGAATGGGTGCTTGATGCATTTATGGGAAGTGGAACGACTTTGATTGAGTGCAGAAGGTTGGGAAGAAATGGCATAGGGATAGAATTAAATCCTGATGTGGCAAAAAAAGCAGAAGAGTTAATTAATAGAGAGCAAAATAAGGATGAAGTGATAACGGATGTAATCATAGGGGATAGCAGAGATATTGAGATGAAATCAATTTTAAATAGATATGGAGTAGAAAATGTGCAACTTCTTATTATGCATCCGCCCTACCACGACATTCTTAAATTTTCAAATGATGAAAGAGACCTTTCAAACGCAAAAACCACAGATGATTTTTTAAAAGCATTTGGTGATGTAGTGGACAATATGACACCATATTTAGAAAAGGGAAGGTATTTTGTATTAGTTATAGGAGATAAATATTCAAGAGGGGAATGGATACCATTGGGATTCTATTGTATGAATGAGGTTTTAAAAAGGGGATATATGTTAAAAAGTATCATTGTTAAGAATTTTGAAGAAACAAGAGGAAAAAGAAATCAGAAAGAACTATGGAGATACAGGGCACTGGTAGGTGGTTTTTATGTATTTAAACACGAATACATAATGCTGTTTAAAAAAGTAAACAAATGAAAACGCATGTTTTTATAGTGAACGACACAACGTTTCGAAGTCATCTCCAATATATGTTTGCTGGTACTGGAGCAAAAAATAAAGATGAAGATATTTCTTTATTATCAGATATAAAAAGAGTAAGAGAAGGCGATTTAGTTCTTTTTTATATTGAAGCAACAAAAAAAATGAAAGGTGGGTTTTATGGAATTTTTGAAATTGCCAGCCAGTCTCCTTTGGTTTTTCATGCCCCTGGCCAACAGGGATTTCAACCAAACATGGGAAAGAAACTTATTTACAGAACACTTTTAAAACCGCGAGAAGTTTATCCTGAGGGTGTGCCTGAATGGGAAGCATTAGATAAACTTCCTTTTTATGCAACGGAAATTCAGTGGAGTTTAATTTATAGAAAATTGAAAGGTAAAAGAGGTTGCTCTCCCCTACTTCCCTGGGAAGCACAAAGAATAATAGATATGATAAGGAATAAAAATGGAGGGCGGGCAATTGCAAACGGTCAATTTACAGGTGGTTTTGATTGGGATGAAACAAAAAGGAGGATAATAACAACTTCAACTAGGCAAAATTATCCATATGAAAGGAGTTTTAATTTTAATGTTTTGGCAAAAATCTGGGAATTACAAAGGGATGGAAGAGCATATGAAATCCATCTCCAAACGTATTTTACAGAAAATACTGGTTTAAATTCAAATTTATGCCCCATTGTTGGAAATAACATTATCTGGTTTGGAAATGAAATTGCTTGTGGTGTTGGAATGCAAAAGATGGATGTTATGACTATCTGCCAGAAGGAAGAGGTAAAAGAGTATAGGTTGATTGAATTGAAAGATGAACCCGTAGAACCAGATATTATAGAACAGATAGAGTATTATGTAAATTGGGCATCTCAAAATTCAGGAAGGCATTTAGATGGTGCTTTTAACTGGAATCTTCAACCTGTGATAGTTGCTCCGCCACACAATCTAAAGAATTGGAATGAGGTTGTAAAATCTTTTAAAGAATATAATAACAAGAATATTTCATTACCTATTCTCTATTTTGAATTTTTTGAGTGTGGAAGCAACATTGTTTTTAGACAAGAGGTTTACTGAAAGAATGACCATAAGGAGATAATATGATAGAGGGGAAGATTGTTAAGGTCAGGTTTAAGAAGTATTATGCAGAGCAGAAGTTATGGGTGTTTATCGGGAAGGTGTTAAAATTTACAGAGCACTGGATAATGCTGGACGGCAAGGGTATCCTTGTTGTTAAAGGTTCTGTCCATCCTGTGGATATGGATGCAGAAAAAAGGGTTATTCTTGTGCCGCGTGATAATATCGCACATATAAGAGTCCTTCCTGACAGTTTTGACATTGAAAAAATAAATATAGAAACAAGAGGGACACGAATCTTTGCTGCTGTTAAAGATGGTCCTGATACCAGCATAAGCGAAATATGAAGATATGCCATATCATCACCCGCCTGATTGTCGGTGGCGCCCAGGAAAACACGATATTCACCGTGAAAGGGCTTGCAGGGAAAGGTCACAGTGTTACCCTTGCGGTTGGTCCTACCACAGGACCTGAAGGTTCTTTAATACCGGAAATAGAGAAAGAAAAAGATATAAAACTTGTTGTGTTCAAAGAGATGGTAAGGGAGATAAACCCTTTACTTGATGTCATATGCTTTGTAAAACTCTTTTTCTTCTTCAGAAAAAACAGATATGATATTGTCCATACACACAGCGCAAAGGCAGGTATTTTAGGTAGAATTGCAGCAAAACTTGCACACAGGAATACAGTTGTTATACATACAATACACGGTCCTTCCTTTTATGACTACCAGCCGGCTATGTTGAACTTTGTCTACATCACTGCAGAGAAGATTGCGTCTTACTTCACGGATAAATTTATATGTGTGGGCGAGATTATGAAAGAAAGATATTTAAAGGCAGGGATAGGAAGGGAAGAACAGTATATAGTTATTTACAGCGGATTTGATATAAAACCATACCTTGAAGCAGAGAAGGAAAGAGAAGAAAGAAGGAAGAAACTCGGGATAAAAGAAAATGAAAAGGTAATAGGTATGGTAGGTAGATTGTTTTATCTGAAAGGACAGGAGTATCTCATACAGGCGTTTGCTGATGTTGTGAAGGAATACCCTGATGCAAAACTTTTACTGGTAGGAGACGGAATCTTAAGGGGTGTTCTTGAAAACTACGCACGGGAAAGGGGGATACTCTCAAAGGTGATATTTACAGGACTTGTGCCTCCGGAAGAGGTTCCAGGATATATATCTGTTATGGATATACTTGCACATACAAGTTTAAGGGAAGGACTTCCAAAGGCAGTGGCACAGGGTTTTGCAGGTGGAAGACCGGTTGTTGCATTTGATGTTGACGGTGCAAAAGAACTTGTGATAAATGATAAAACTGGCTATCTTATTCCGCCAAAAGACACAAAACTTCTGAAAGAAAAACTGCTCTTTCTGTTGAAAAATCCAGAGATATCTTATAAAATGGGAGAGGCAGGAAGAAAAATTGTAGAGGAACTTTTTCCTGTTGATAAGATGGTGGACAGTATAGAAAAGGTATATATAGAATTATTATAAAATGGCAGGAACAGATTATATTGAGATAGAAAAAAAGCTAGGTGGACTTGAGTATATATCCGACTTCATCCAGGAGAGAAGTTTAGGTATAAAGTTAGGATTTAAAAAGACATGGGAACTGATGCTTGTAGTGGATGAGGTCTGCTCCAATATCCTTGCAAACTCTGACGCTGAAGGGTTCCTTAAGGTGGTATGGAGAAATGATGATACCTGTGTTATGGTAGAAATTATTGACAGAGGT
>Ga0209409_1002833_pt1 | contig 12270 bp, 9 predicted proteins | sample AD_JPNMR1_MetaG_FD_184424 | JGI IMG/M metagenome (GOLD analysis project Ga0209409, IMG submission 184424) | Active sludge microbial communities of municipal wastewater-treating anaerobic digesters from Japan - AD_JPNMR1_MetaG (SPAdes) (version 2) | ecosystem: Engineered > Bioreactor > Anaerobic >...
TACCTTCGTTTGATTTCGATAACTCCAATCAGATATTTGATAAACCAAAAAATCTCGTTGTAAGTTTTTATAAAAGTGATGGAACTCTGATTAATCACGTAGTAATAAGAGGATGTATAATTACAGCAGAAAACTTCTCGGTAAATGCAGGAGATGTTGTCACTTTTGAAAACGTTGCATTTGAAGGAACAAAGGTAGAAAACTTAGGGTTAACGTCATTTCCAATTGAAGGTAGTACCCTTCTAGGTGTTGAAACAGAAGGTGGTGGAACAGAAGGTGGTGGAACAGAAGGTGGTGGAACACAGTCTGGATGATCATTTTAGCTTAAGTCACATTATAATTTAGTTTAGAATAGGTAAGATAAGTGAGGTGGAGTTCAGTGTTTAAACTTGCAAATGTCATTATAGACCAATATGATGATCCAAATTTTATACGTACACTTGCTCAACTTGCCCCAAGCTTGACCAAAACTGCAAGTGAGGCAAAGAAGGTGTACGCGCTTAAGATAGATGCACCACAAGGAGGGATTTAAATGGCTAATGAAACTTGGAATAATGCCGAACCAATAGATGCTACTGCCAATCCAGTCGGTGCAAAAAATATTGTTATTGGTATTTTGGATATTGCTGAAACTTCTGTAAGCCCCATTGGCTTTGTGCAGAATTTTTCATTCTCACAGGACAAACTTACCCAGCGTGTATTTGAAATAGGATCTGGCGTGTCCAGAATAGCGGCAGGCCCAAACATTGTAATGGCCAACGCAACAAGGTTGGTTACCGATGTGGATACTTTAACCGGCCTAATAGGGACACAAGGCATACCTTCGTTTGATTTCGATAACTCCAATCAGATATTTGATAAACCAAAAAATCTCGTTGTAAGTTTTTATAAAAGTGATGGAACTCTGATTAATCACGTAGTAATAAGAGGATGTATAATTACAGCGGAAAACTTCTCGGTAAATGCGGGTGATGTTGTCACTTTTGAGAATGTTGCGTTTGAAGGTTCAAAGGTAGAAAACCTGGGTTCTCTGTTTTCGAGTCCAGCAACGTCTACCGGTGGGACAGCAACGTTTAGTGAATAGATTGCCAAGAAGTACCAAGTTAAGCAGTTCACATAAGTGAGGTGGAGCCCAATGTTCAAACTTGCAAATGTTATTATAGACCAATATGATGATCCAAATTTTGTACGTACACTTACTCAACTTGCCCCAAGCTTGACCAAAACTGCAAGTGAGGCAAAGAAGGTGTACGCACTTAAGATAGTTGCACCACATGGAACATACTATAAATTTCCACTTGACACTCCATTTGATACACTAATGAGTGCAAAATATTTTGAGAAATCAGCTGGAGATTTGCCAGTAGCACTTGTTCCTGAAATAGCAGCTAGAATCAAAAAGGCTCTTGACACAAATAGAGTAGACTCTAGCAAATTTGAGTTTATCAATAAGGTTGCAGCAAAAGAAGTGCCAACTCGACCTGTTGTAGCATATACTTGGTTGCCAGAACATCAAAAGACAGCAAACGATGTATTGGCTAAAGAAAATGCCAAACAAAGTATTAAACAGGCTGCCGAGTTGACATATCAACAGCGAGAAAGTCTACCAGATTCGGATTTTGCGATAGTCATTAAGAAGGACAATACGAAGATAAGAAAATACCCAATACACGATGAATCGCACGTTAGAAATGCAATTACCAGATTTGCTCAGCACTATAACAAATTACCGCCATCACAGCGTGCAGAAGCGGCATGGAAGATAAAGCAAAAGGCTAAGCAGTATGGTATTGAAATATCAGAAGATAACATAATCAATAAGTATGCTTCTGATACTCTTTCACCCTATTTCTGGTTTGGAATCAGAAAAAGGCAAGAACTAACGAAGAACGCAGCGTATGAAAAGCTAGCAGAATATGTAAAATATGTAAAGGATTTGAACAAAATTGCCGAGATGATAGAACAACTCGATAAAATAACTGGGTTTGATGAGGTCTGGAATATTTATGGAGACCCATACGAAACTGTGATGTCAAAGTACAGAACGTATGCTGAGAAGCTTGCAGCAGAAACAGGCAATCCAATGCCCAAAACTCCAGAAGACCAAGCAAAGCTTGATATGATTGCAAAGTATTTTGGTGAGGAGGTCGCAAAGGAAGCGGAAAGCAATAGCGAACTTTTCCAGCAACTTTGTGAAGAACTTGGAATATAGAAGAAATAAGAGATTGGAGGAAATAACTTGTCAAAACCAAAATTTATTGTCAAAATAGATGGGATAAATTATCCATTTCGTGGATTTGATATTTCGGCAGGTGAGGGCGGGTTAAGCATGGAGATAATTTTCCCGCCCATTTCTAGTTTAATAGCTCTCCCCCCATTGTCCAAAGCAGAAATCTATATGCAACACGACGAGCAAACATTCAAATTAGCTTACGGTTATCTTAACGGATACACCGTTTACAAATCCTCACAAGACTTTAGCGTAGGGTTGCAATTTGTATCCTCATTTGACTACTTAGCAAGCTTGCCTGTGACACTATTAAATGTTGCAGGTAATAGCACGACTGATATAAACCAAACAAAGCAATACAGCAAGTTTTTTTCAGGTTCAGGAAATGATAGTAAGACCGCACTACAGGCAACAGCTGTGTTTAGCACATCAGGCGAAACTGTTCAAGAAAAATTATCAAACGCACTTACGGCAATGTATAATTGGTATGAAAACAATAAAATCAAGGACTTGATAAGCAATTTTAAGAACTCACTTTTTACAGCTAACTACACTGTTCCAGTTGAACATGCTAGTATAAATCAACTGTTTACGCTACTGCACAACATGGCAAGCTTTACTACGCCCACTATTGGTGATATAGTCAACTCAATATTGGAAGCTACTGGATATAGGCTTGTGTTTTATCCATTTTGCAGAGGCAATACTTCAGCCAATGCTTACCTTATAGGTAACAATAACCTTACAATGCCCAAGTTTACTTCAGGCCGTTCATCTAACTATATTCCAAAATCATTAGTAATTGGGCTTAACTCATCAACAAGTTACAATGCGCCTACCAGAATGCTAGTTGAAGCTCAACTTATGGACTTAAATATATATATGACATATCCATCATCTCCTTCTGGAGAAAATAAAAAAGGCATAAGGCCATTTATTACCTCATACACATTCCCACAAATCACTTCGATATCACAGGGTGATAACCTTGGTGCAGCAATTAATGCTCTTGCGCAACGCCAGTTTTTTGAGGAGACGAGCAAATACTCGACAGCAACAGTGGACATTGTATTTTGGCCATTTGTGTATCCTGGGCGTGGCGCAGTAGTTGAAGTTGGAGATATAAAACTTTGGGGTGTTGTTTCGCAAGTTGAACATAGATTTGATGTTATGACTGGCCCAATTACCAGAGTAACATTAAGGGCTGTGACACCATATACTAGTTCAAACAAATGGCAAGGTGAAAGTGGTAACGGAGTTTTAGAAGACGTGGGGACAACTAACAGCGCTGTGTCAACTAAAGCGAGCGATTCAGGCGAAAAATCTACAACTACAATTGAAACCGAAGTTACTGATCCAGCAGTTGTTAGTGCATATATGGCACTATTGAAGATACGAACTGAATTAGAAAACACATTGGAGAAAATGCAAGAAATTATATATAAATACTCCACTACACTGGCTAGAGTAGAACGTCAACGTTTGTCACTGCTTCGTGCGGTAAACGATGTTAGTATAGCGGAAAAAGCAACAGTTACAGTTTATGATATAGTTGATAAAATTAGTATTGATACTTTGATAAAATCAATTGCACCGGATGGTAATCTTGCAGAAGGCAATATCAGGATTACTGGCAAAAAAGGTGACGTAGCCAAGAAATTTCAAAATCTTACTACTAAAGATGGCAAAGGAATTAATGTAGTTGAAAAGCGCGGAGAACTGACAGCACCAAAGACTGCAAGTGTATCGGACTTTGCTAACTCTAGCAATAAGGTCTATAATGTAGCAATATATCATTATGACCCATGGGGTGGCAACAACGAGCGATTGTTTTTCATTGTAGTATTAATCAAACAGAAAAGTATTAACTATTTGCTTGTGGAAGTCGATCCCAAAACACAGGAAATTCGCAACAGATTTCAAGCTGAATTTAAGGAATTAGCACTTACATTAGAACAAGCAGTTGAAAACTGCGATGATGCCATCAAAGCAATTGATTCAGTTAGAAGCGGGCTTAATTTGGCTAAACAATACAAAGCACAGCTTGAAACAGCATCTAGTAATATTTCACAAGATAATCCCAACAAATCAAAAGCGCAACAGGACATAACAAATATAGTTAACAAGCTCAATAAAATGATTGCTGCTTTAGAAGCAATAGCATCGAACTTAGAAAATTATACGATGGGTCTAAAAATGCTTCTGAATATACACGCAACTAGTTACGATAACTTGAGCAAAAACATTCAGAATGTAGTTATTACGCCAAATGTTTTGTTTATAAATTTTACCGATCTTCCAAGCCTTCAGTACAACAAGGTTAAAATTTTAGAGCCAGTAAAGAAACCAATAGAAATAGGTAACGTTAAATATACAACGTATGATTCAGGCACGTACCAAGATTTAGCTAGTAGATTTGTGAAAAGCATCAATAATACTATTATTAATAATAGTAATTCAATTATTAGCACCTTTAACACAGAAGCGCCAATTATTTCATTTGAAACCTCTATTACAAGTGAAACATCTGACCTTGAAAAATCATTAAACACGTACGCAACGTATAAAAAGACTATAAGCGTTACTACTGGAACAACTAAAACGCAAAACACAAGTAAGCCTTTTAACGGGACAAAAAAATACAACATTGGATTAACAGCAACCGATAACGGATATAGTGGTAGTTATGAAAGTATGCTAAGTCAGCTAATTAAGGACGCTAGCATTGATGTAAAAACAGTTACCGACTTTACACTTGGCAATGAGCCCGCATGGAGCACCCAACTTATAATCACCAATAATGAACTTCAGACAATAGAATTTAGTTACTACAGATTCTTCTAGGGGGGGTGTAGGTAAAATGACAGAACAAGAATTGCTCGCAAAAATAAAAACGTGGAAGCAAACCAACAACCCCAAAATATTTGAAGAGATATATCCAGAGTTCGAGCTTATAGTAAAGAAGAACACACATAGATTTGCTGGTGGTGGACTGCCAAATGAAACCATAGAACTACAAGGTAGAAATCTCGTTGCACAGGCTCTTAGATCTTACGAACCAACCAAAGGAAATGTATATGGATATGTAAACTCAAACCTCCAAGGCATATCTAGATTTGTCAATACTTATCAATCACCGTTAAGACTGCCCGAAAATCTAAACTTGAAATATAATACATATGAGGCTGCACACAACGAATTAGAAGCAAAATTAGATAGGCCACCAAGCACAATTGAATTGGCAGAATATCTTAGTTGGCCTGTCACAAAAGTGGATACATTCAAGCGTAGGCGGGTAACGCATGAAGATGAAACTGGAGCAGTAGTAGGCAAAATATATGACAATCAAGAATTGAATTATCTAGAGTTTAGGGAATACGTCGCCTCAAAATATGGTGCCGATGCAGATTCTATGTTTGCACATTACAAAGGTTGGGAAAGTCCAGCCATGTCTATTGCAGATATCTCAAGAAAATACAATATGGACTATTACTCAGCAAGAAAATTAATCAATCAGCTTGAACAAGAATTGAACGACTTTATATTATAGAGTGGGTGAAATTGTGAAGATATTCTCACCGGTTGGAAAGATATTAATAGAAAATTTTGAATTGCTATTGAATAAATTGTCAGGAATGGCTGGAAGAGCATTTCACCCAGCTGGGGATTTGGTGTTTGCAAATAAGAACCATAAACACGAAGACCTGTTGAAAAAGGGCGATGTGGCTGAAACAACCAGATATCTGAATGGCACAAATAATTTTTCGTTAAAGCAACACACCCACGATGATTATATAGAGCGAAACAGTGAAAAACAAGTAATGATTGAAGACGTTGAGACATTACAGAATGTACCTAATATATTTGTCAGTAAAGAGCACAAACACCAAGAGTTTGTAACAAGAGCACTACATTCAATTGCATATAGTGCCAATTATCTTTACTGGCAAGATGAATCACAATTCCCCAATGGACTGTTTGCAAAGTTTCACCATGAACATCCAGAATTTTTACCGCTCAATATGCCCTCAAAGTACGCAAAGAAGATTAATGGCAACTTGCCAAGTCAATTAGCAGACGCAGAACACATCCATCAAGAATATTTAACGTCTGTGGATGCCAAGTTACTGTATAAACCCAAAACTTCAGTTGCACAGTCGACTGCTCGGGTAAACAACAAACAGTTAAAAATAATTTATGGCAGTAGCAAAGGTTCAGGTGGTAGCTTAACACAAATAGCTCCGAACGTAAAACTGGATTTGTGGAAGATGTCTGGAGTTACTGAGTTACCGACAGGTTTAACTACAAGTTTGCATACAACCGTTAGCTCCGTAACTTTTTATTTGGATATATCAACAGCCCTTACAAGTCCACAAGCTCTTCCTGTTCAAGTGAAGCTATCAGCAATTAATTCACCATTGCTTCAACTTGCTGGTAATTTATTAAATATAACAATGAGTGCTAATTTGTTTACAGCTACGTTTTTCAAGCAGCACCCGCTGAATATTGTTGACAAGCAAACGGTAGAAGTATCCACGCCAAACGATAAGAAGGTGGTTTCGGATGTGTTCTTGACAATAGGTGGCAAGGATACGAATTTTGCTAATTTTGATAAGTATACCTCAGCAATCGACGCAAAGTTAAGGGACATACAAACTGAAACGTATAGAATAACAAGGAAATTCAAGGATGTATGGCGACATGTACGCACTGGGATATATGGTATTGCAGGTAATAAGATTATAGTACAGAACAGGGGATTCCCATATACACTAGTAGTTTTTGAACGACCACTTGAAATAAGTGGTGAACAATCGGTTTTCTTTGATCTTCCATCTGTAGGTAGTACGTATTCAGCTACGCTCAACTAAATGTCACAGGAGGCATATTAATGGCACTGATACCGCTTGAAATAGTTCAACAAGAACAATGTGACTCCTTGTCAGCCGTTGAAATAAAACAGCAAGCATCAATTGAATCCAGCATGCCTCTTTCTTTCTCAATTTGGCAAACTATGAATATTGCTATGCCTTTTCGCGTCGCATTTGGTTCAGTGTCAAGGTCCCCAGTAAAAATTGTCAACGGAGCAATTAGCGATAAGAGATTACCAACATCAATTAAAATTGGATTAGTTCAGCAAGAGCTCTTGCCTATACCAATTATTGTGACAAATTCACCAGCTGTTGTACTGCCAATCCCTATTGTGCAAAGAACCTCAATAAAAGTAACTGCGCCATCACGCATAGTAAATAATAAGTTGTACAGTGCTAAATTGCCTGCAAAGATACAACTGTCTGTGTCTTCAACTACAAAGCAAAATTCAATAAGTGCTATCACTGTACTGTCAGAGTCTGCAAAAGCCGCATATGCGGTATTTTCTCTCGCCTCAATATCGTTGAAAACCCCAGTCGTGAAAATTGAAAAAGCAAGTACCACTTCTACGAATGCAATTGCAACATTACAAGAGGGAGCTGTTCAATTACAGATTCCAGAAAGTATAGTATTATTTTACAATGTAAAACATATAACTGAGCTTACTACGATAATTGAAAACAATTCTGATCAAACTGTTTATTTCAAAATAGATAAGAAGCAGTTCTCAATTGCTCCACATTCGCAACTTATCATTCCAGCCAGAATACCTTTGCAAAGTTTTGAAGCTGCAATAAGTGAAATTATAGATGAAACTACTGGACGTGAGTACAAATTCGCTAATGGTGTACTAACATTAGTATATAAGTATGTTGATTTTGAAATTCCGTTACATAGATTAAAGGAATTCAAAAAAGCACATAGTTCTATGAGCCCGTTTTACTATCCTTATAGGGTATAAAAGCCATAAATGATACTTGCTTGTTTTCTGCGCTTGTATTCTTTATTGTTGTCTGCAATTTATCTTCTTTGACTTTAATAGTGCTTGAAGCTCCTTCCGCAAAGACATAATTGGCGTCAAATACCATTTGCTGACCTGGTTTAAGCATTACAGTGTCTATATCTACAAAGGCCTTGTCAATGTACTTTAGATTATTATTGCCACCCTCAGGCACATCAGTATTTGTAACTGGGACTGCCTGAGCTGGCAGTTTACTTTGATGTTCAATAATTGCCTCTTCCTCACTATCGTTAGTTACGCTTGCACTACTTATATCGCCAACTGCGCCATCATTAAATGGAATAAAGGCCATGAAACTAACATTTTGTGACACACCAGTATTATTAACAGCCGTGGTTTGGAGATATTGACCCTTCAATTGTGTTTTTGACACCACATTTGGCACAGAAGTAAATACATAGTCCGCATCAAATATAATGCTATCCTTCGGTTTTAATCCCATTGTGTCTATATCGACTATTGCCTTATCAGTCCTATTCGTGCCAGGCACTGACGCAACATCTGGTGCTGAGACATTTTTATTGCTTAACTCTGGCATTATGCCATTATTGACTGCATCGCTTTTTTTACTCGTGTCTATCTCTATATATTCATTTGCCTTAAAAGGTATAAAGGCCATGAACGAAGCCATCTGCTCATTGCCAGCTGTGTTCTTTAATGTTGTTTGTGGCATGTTATTAACCATTTGTGTCTTTGCCGTGAGACTGGGTGTTGAAGTAAACACGTAATCCGCATCGAATTCGATAGTATCTCCTGGCTTCAGCATTTGCGTTCCAACATCAACAAGTGAGTAGTCTACTTTGGCGATGCCGGTAGCAGTGTAACTGCCACCAGATGATGTGTAGTTTGCAGGGCCACCGATATCGAATGCGGCAGGAGAATCAATACGCACAACATAGAAACTAAAGACTTCGCTTCTGCCATTTGAAGCAAGCACCTGCCATTGATATTCATACTTTGCCCCGACAGTATCTGGCACTTGAAGCGTTAGTTTAATGGAAGTGCTTGTGCCAAGTGAATAATTTGTTGTCTGAATGACTGAACCATTTAGCAGCTTTGATAGTTTTAACGTATAATTTGGGCTAAGCGTTGTGCCAAAATTAAAAGTGACCTCAAATGTACTTTGCAATTCGTATTTCGTCTCCCATTTGGCTGGCGAATACACTGTAAATGATTGTGGAGAGTACGGTGGTATTACTCGCCATTCAGGTAAAAGTGGATATGCCACATTTAACGGGGCAGGGCTTGATAATTGTACATTGAGTGCGTCAAGATACAAAAGCGGTGTGACTGGTTGATTATGCTCATATATAAGCAATTTTCGTATGAACATGACCTCTGGATCTTCATTCCTTATGTACACAATCAAATTTGTAAAGGTTGAAGAACTTATGTTATAGATTTTATAATGATACTGCCCACTCACGTCATCTGAGTAGACGATTACCATATTTTCGTAGAATTCTACGGCTATATTGTGATATGGAAAATTTGCGGGTGAGATATCAATGCTCCCACCATTGTATCGAAGTTCCATTACAAATTTTTCCTGGGTATAATATGGATAATGAGACCAATAGACATAAAGCCTTAGAGCTTTGCCTTTGAAAGAATATGGTTTGTTTTGCTCGCCTAAAGTGTACATTTTGACGTACGCAGTTTCATATACAATTGTGTACCCACCGTACTGATTTTCTTGGGCATACATATGAATATATGGTTCACGATAGTCGCCATTAGTTACCCAATGGTCAGCTTCAACAAGCTCTACAATCTGATCAATAAAAGATTTGTAGAAAATAATTTCCATCCCGCCAAGGCCATCAATGTAATCGGACATGCTCTTTACTATTGATTGCCCCTTATATTTGCCTTCTGAGTTTACCCAGATCAGTTTCTCTTTATTTGATGTATGAACAGCATATCCCGCCATTGAAGGTGGGTCGTTTGGATTAGCAACTGGTAAGTATAGTGAACTATCAGACGTGTTTGGAATGGTAATAGTTGTTCTACTTGTTTCATTACCGGAAGAATCAAGATACACTCTCTGCACCTTTCTTGATGGATAGCTTGTATCGATACTTGGCGGTTCTGTTACTGATGCAGATTTGACTACATAACAGTATCGTACATCTGAAAAGTATCCATTGGCATTCTTAATCCTAAAAGCTATCTTTGTTAAAGTTCCCTCGACAGCTTCTGGAACAGTTATCGACACAGATGCATTTGTGCCACTAAAAGTCACAGATGATGATGTTGAACCTGTAGGACATGAATAATACAAAGTATATGTTGACGTTGGATTAGTACAGCTGAATTGCAAATTGACTGTGCCAACACCACTTGAATTAGTAACAACCACCGAGTCAACTGCTGGTGAAGTGATTGTAAAATAATTTGGCTGATAATACGTATTGGTAAGCAAATTAGCGCCCTTGGCTGGCATATTCCAAGCCGGTAGCAATGTAGAACGCGTCGTACTATACTGAATTGTATATGGCCCGTTTCTTGGTGGATCTGGAGTTGGGTTGCAATACCTATATTGCAAAGAATATTTGCCATAGCCAACTTCAATTTCATTGATTGTGATCTCCGCTTTTTGGCTTTCATCTATTAGGTCAGCATAATAGTAAGTAATCGTATTTGAAGTTTGAAAGCTTGATGAATATTTAAATATCTTATAGACAGGGCTGGTTGCGTAAAAATCTTCATCGTACATTTGATACGAAGCAAAAATGAATGCGTCGTGGAATATCAGAGTTATTCCAGGAGGAGCAACTCTAACAAATGGACCTATTACTTGCCCTCGTACATTTATATAGAATCGTATTTGGCGCACATCAGGAATACTGCCACTTACATAACCATTCGCTGTGTAACTTGTAGAAAGGCGTGTAACTAGCATCTTATTCTTAAGATTGCCAAAAGAAGAAATGTCTGTTGAATATTGTTGCGCTGGTGTATTTGGACCAGCAGACCATCGGTGTATTTCAGGGCGTACTAGACCATTAATACTGTTTTTCTGCCAATTGCCAAATGAATCCAACCAACCATTTGGTTGACCAAAAAAAGATTGACCCCAATATATTGCTATATTCTCATAATTTGATGTGTAACCAGTAGAATAGTAGATTACGTAATTAAAATCTGACTCGTATATATTCGTTATATTTAATGGATTATACAAAATACTTGGTGAACCAGAAAAAGGTAGTAGACCAGTTGGCATTACGATATTATATTGTGAATTCAGCACCCAACTTCTGTAGCTACCAGAAGTAGTAGCCCTATATTCCAAATAATTAGCTAACGCTTGTGAGGCATACGGTGGCCAATATCCCACTTTTACCACCACCAGATTAGGCTAGACCATTTGTAAGGGTCATTGCCAAACCCGCTATTTACATTGATTATATGTTTGAAGTTCGTTAATAGCAAATTGTGCTTGCTTTCTAACATTTGAATAATGCTCTGCAGTGCCTCAAATTTGCCAGGATAAGTGTTGGAGTCGGTGCTAAATTGCGGAATTGCAGATTCAACCATTGACATCTGCTTTAATAACCATAAAACAGCACCAAGCGATACTAGATACACTGGCGCAGTTTCATAATTGTACGTTGTAACAACGGGTGGATACTGATTCAACTGTTTAAGTGAGAAGTGAAGCGCATTTTCTATTTCACTGTCTGTGAAGGCTTCTTTTTTCAATGTATAATTGGAATATGAATAGTCATTAAGCATCGCACGGACTATCTTCTTAAGCTTTTCCATACGATTGCCCCCTAGTATTTGCTCTTCTGCTATTATTGTACCACATCAGCTCAAAAATTCTGTCAAATTCATAGCACATGTTATAATAACGTTGAGCAAAATATGAAGGAGGGATTTGGCGATGTTAACATCGGAAGATTATGTAAAACTATTGAAGGAAGGCTACATTGAGAAAGAGATGGAAGTTGGTGGGCAGGTATTTACTGTGAGGTTATTGAATACCGAGGATATTCTCGTAAGCGACATGGTGGTTGATTACCTCATGACAAACGTAAGATCATTTGCCTCGGTTTACGCAGCGTCGTTAGAAGTAGTAGCAAGACTTGCATTTATCATTCAATCAATAGACGGGAAACCATTTGAACCAGCGTTAGAA
>Ga0209409_1002839_pt1 | contig 12231 bp, 14 predicted proteins | sample AD_JPNMR1_MetaG_FD_184424 | JGI IMG/M metagenome (GOLD analysis project Ga0209409, IMG submission 184424) | Active sludge microbial communities of municipal wastewater-treating anaerobic digesters from Japan - AD_JPNMR1_MetaG (SPAdes) (version 2) | ecosystem: Engineered > Bioreactor > Anaerobic...
ATCGGTGCTTACATTTCCTTGATCTTTGCTATTATTTACAAGTAAAGCATTCTCAGCCTTTAATTTCCGGTTTTCAAGAAAAAGAAACAAGCTTACGCATATAACGCTAATAATAACTATCAAATAAATAAATTCTCTCTTTTTCATGACCAATGCCTCCTTAAATTATCAATTTTATCTTACCCTACTAATAAAAGCGTGCAATATTTGCACGCTTTTTAAGATCTATTTTAATATTAAATTATAAATTTGCAACTTTAACAGGTTCTTCGAATACACCTCGTTTCACCTCGGTTGCAGTCATATGCTTGGCGTTCAACCTTTCTGTCAGGTAATTGCAAGCATCCCATGGGTTAACCTTTTCTCCACAGGTAAAGACATCTACGGCAGCGTATCCTAATTCCGGCCATGTATGAATTGTAAGATGGGATTCGGATATAACTACCACACCGCTTACACCCTGAGGACTAAATTTGTGAAATGCGACTTCCCTAACTTCAGCACCCGCTTCAAGTACTGATTCAACCATTATTTTTTCAATTAAATTGCGATTGTTTAAAATTGCCGCATCGCATCCGTACAGTTCAGCCAATATATGACGGCCCAAAGCATTCATTTCTTTTCCCCCTTCAATTAATTAAAATTATCATCAACCTTTCCTTAATTTGAAATCTTATAATTTCAACAAAAACTATTTTAGCATGTTTGACATGAATGTCAATAGAAAATTCGAATTATTTTTATTTTTCTTGCTTATACCAAATTATAATGATTATGCTCTTAATTTCTTCATTTTTTATGTTTATTATCGTATTTACAGAAAAATGAAATATATTTTAAGCAATATAAAAGATCACGGTGATATAGTAGTGGGCGGAGGAACAATCATTAACTATTATATTTTCTTGCTTGTTGTGGGAACACTACTGAAGTGAATAATAGTTGGAAGAAGCATAATAAAGCAAGCCTGAAAAGCTTAAAAATGAAAGCCCATTACCTATTGTAACGGGCTTTATCAGCTATTTCATAATTTTCTTTAGAATCTTTTCACCACTATAAATAAGGCTTTAAGATTCTGTTGGATTTATTATATCTCCTAATGTTATATTCATGTCCTCCTTGTGTTCACTGGGCTCTACCTCAGCGTTTTCAGCAGATTCGCCTGCAGCGTTCTTAGCTTTTTCTTCTTCACTTTCAGGAGGATCTATCGGTTTTACTTCTTTTATGCTAAGGCTTATTTTTTTGTTCTCTATATCCATTTCAATAATTTTAGCGTCGACTTTCATTCCAACTTCCAGAACATCACTGGCTTTTGCCAGATGTTTTGTTGATATCTGTGAAATGTGTACCAAACCGTCAACACCCGGTTCCAACTCAACAAAGGCTCCGAAGGAAGCAAAACGCAGAACCGTTACGTTTACAATATCACCGACATTATATTTTTGTCCGGCTTTATACCATGGGTTGTCCTCCATTTTTCTATATCCCAGGGACACCTTGTTCTTTTCTTTATCGAACTCTAAAACTGAAACTTCAACAGTGTCTCCGACTTTCAGCACTTCTGAAGGATGTTTAACTCTTGACCATGAAAGCTCAGATATGTGAATAAGACCGTCAACTCCTCCAATATCAACAAAAGCACCAAAGTCTGTAAGACTCTTTACCACACCTTTATATATTTTTCCAACTTCAATGCTATTCCATGTGTTGTTTGCAAGGTTAGCTTTTTCTTCTTCCAATACAACTCTTGCAGAACCTACCAGCTTGCGTTTCTTTTCATTCAGTTCAATGATCCTGACCGTAATACTCTTTCTAAGAAAATCGTTCAAATCCTTTACATATTTGTCACTTACCTGAGAAGCGGGTACAAATATATTAATACCCTTTGAGCTCGCAATTACTCCACCTTTTACTACTTCTTGAACATATGCTTTTACCGGGGTCTTGTTTTCATAGGCTTTAACTATCTCTTCCCAGTTTTTTGATGCATCCAGTCTTTTCTTTGAAAGCTTTACATTGCCTTCACCGTCATTGATCATGAGAACCAATACTTCAATTTCGTCCCCTATCTTTACTTCATTTTCAATTTTGAAGTCGGGATCATAAGAGTATTCATCTAAAGATATGATACCGTCAGCTTTGTAACCCAGATCAACAAAAACCTCATTACTGTTAAAACCGATTACTTTACCCTTAACGGTATCTCCTGCTTGTATTCTTACAAATGATTCTTCAAAAGCATTGGCGAAATCTATATCACCATCTTTTTCCATTAAATCGACCGTTTCCTTGTTGTTTAATTCACTCATTTTTTTAATAACCTCCTCAATTACCCAGTCCGGTGTAGAAGCTCCGGCAGAAATACCTATTTTTTTTACTTTTTTTATATCTACCGGTGGTAAGTCACCGGTAGTTTCGACTTTATACGTGTTATTACAATATTTTTTACAAATGTCATAAAGCTTTTGGGTATTGGAACTTTCTTTCCCCCCAATTATAATCATTAGGTCTACCTGTTTTGCTATTTCCGCTGCTTCATTTTGCCGCTTGCTGGTGGCACTACATATTGTATCAAATTTTGTGATATTTTTAAATTTATTTTTTATAACTTCATTTGTAGTATCCCAGGTTTCTTTTGTAATTGTGGTCTGCGCCACAACACAAACTTTTTCATCAGTTGCGGCAAGGTTTTCAGCATCCTTAGCACTGTTGACAATGTATGCACTATTGTTACACCAGCCATTTATCCCAATGACTTCAGGATGATTTTTGTCACCGACTATTATTATTCTGTAACCCTCTTCATACTTCTCTTTTACAAGAGTATGAATTTTTTTTACGTATGGACATGTAGCATCTTCCAAAATCAACCCCTTATTACAAATCTTTTCATATATTTCTGGTGTAACACCGTGAGCCCTTATAACAATATGACCTTTTTGAGATATACTGTCAATGTCATCAACCGATTTTACACCTTTAGATTCTAAGAATTCTACTACTTGTGGATTATGAATAATATGTCCGAAGGTATAAATAGAATCCTTGTCATGGTTCTCTATAAGATTGTAAACGGTTTTGACGGCATTGCTAACTCCAAAACAAAAGCCGGCGGATTTTGCAACTATAATTTCCAATTATCCTTCCTCCAAAAGCGAATAAACCCTTTTCATTATTCCTTCACTTATTTCAACCAACTCATTATTAGTATATTTCTTATCTTTATCCAAATCAAGACTAAATGGCTTTCCAAAAACAATTTTTATTTTACTGAAAGGGCGATATTTTCCTTCAACGGCAACTGGAAGAATCGGTGCACCGGATTTCTGAGCCAGTAATGCGGCTCCCGGTTTGGCCTTTACTGTTTTCCCTTTCTTGTTCTTTAGCCTGGTACCTTCGGGAAAAATTCCGACAATATGACCCTCATCGAGAAGCCTCAATGCTGTTTTAATTGCTTCCACATCAGCTTTTCCCCTCTTAACGGGAAATGCACCCAAGAATTTTATCAAAGGGGACAGTATCGGAATTTTGAAAAGCTCTGATTTAGCCATATAACGTACCAACCGTTTTACCTTGTAGCCAATAAAAAACATATCCATTTCTCCCACATGGTTGGCACACAATATAGCAGCCCCTTCTTTGGGTACATTATCCAATCCTATGATCTTCACCCTATAAAACAAGAAAAAAAACAGTTTTACAAACACCCTCGCAGTTTCAATAATAATTGTCTTAACCATTTTTTTCTATATACTCCATAATCTTATTTGCAACTTGTTCTATACTCAAATCGGTGGAATCTATTTCGATAGCGTCAGAAGCTTTTGAAAGCGGTGCAAATTCTCTGCTGCTGTCGTTTTTATCCCTGTATTCAATATCTTTTTTAACATCCTCAAAAGAAACATTATGCTTATTGTCAGCTATAAGCTCATTGTACCTCCTTTTTGCTCTTTCTTCCACAGAAGCCGTAAGAAAGAACTTAAATTCAGCATCGGGCAATACATATGTACCTATATCCCTGCCGTCCATTACAACACTGTTTTTTGACGCTATTTCTCTTTGAAGCTCCACCATCTTAAGCCTAACCTCCGGAATAACTGCCACATTAGAAGCTCCTATGGAGACTTCGGGAGTTTTAATAAAGGAGGTTACATCTTCATTGTCCAATAAAATTCTCTGGGATTCTCCCGAATAAACTATCTTTAAATCTATGTTGTTAACCATCTCTGAAACCTTGTCACGGTCCAGTGTGTCAATGCCTTCCCTGATTGCTTTCAAAGCAACGGCTCTATACATTGCACCGGTGTCGAGATATAGAATTTTTAAATTTTTTGAAATTATCTTTGATATTGTGCTTTTTCCTGCCCCAGCCGGGCCGTCTATTGCAATTGCTATTTTCTCTTTTCTGTCCATATCGTTACTCCTGAATCAATATATTTCATATAATAAAACCGTCTATTCACCTATATCCGGTCTCAAAACTTTAGCGGAGTTTAAATAAACATGTTTTATATCATTTTTTCCTTTATCGCTGTTTACATGCATCAATACACGGATGCACTTTTGTAGGCTGCCTTGGACATTTATTTCGTTCATGCACATAAGGGCAGTACTTGTCCAACCTATGTTTCTTGCAGCAACAGCAGGAAATGCCTTGTCCAAATCCTGGGTAACAGTAAAAATAATACTTATTATATCTTCTTCGGAAAGCCCGTTTCTATCGGCCATTTCGAGAAGAAGCTTTTCTGTTTCGGCAATAATTTCATCAGCATCGTTATTTTTTACGGTGGTTGCACCCCTAACTGCCAAAACCATTGATAATTCCTCCATTCTACCGTTCTACATGCTTGTCAGCAAACTAAACTACCCTGTGCCCGAGACCTATGGATACCTCGTTTAAGTGGAGCAATCCAATCCCGAAGAAAACTGCCACGGAAACATGACTTTGATAGCGGGCAATGCCGATCTTTCCACCTACATTAAGCCCCAATGCTTTGGGCATAATTTGTGAAAGTGCTTCCCTTGTTGCACCGGCAACAGCACCTTCTTCAACATGGTTATCGGCAATAACTCCCTCTCTTTTTGACGAAACAACAGCCCTCTATTATCTTCATAACGGAATTTATGAACTCACCGCCATAATTTACAGCTGCGGTATGTATCCCAAGCTTCAAATATTCTGCTTGAAGATGCTTTTCCTCTGCCCTGTCGGATGAAAGAGCAAGCTTTATCGCCGCCGATGCAATTTCCTTGCTGCCAAATCCTTCGTTTTTATTAATATCCTTAGTCATAATATCCTTTCCCAAATACCTGAGGCATATCAGGTAGATTAACAAACCAAGCTGTCTAAAATATTTTTTTGTGCCAATAAAAACTAAGCACTACTATATTATACTGTAATAATAAATTTAAAACAATAAAAAATTATTCGATTATTATTCTTGTAAGTTGTTTTACATCAGAATTTACTTTTATTCTCTTTCCTATGTCACTGCTTTTAATATTGCTGCTTGCTGAAACAAGCTCAACCTCTGCTTCGCCTGCAAGGCTTCCGTCAATTGAAATAACGTCACCGTTTTTGACCGTAAGGTTTATAATGTTTTGTGAAAATGCAGCCACCTCATCACCGTTTACTAAAAGCTTCAAATCTTCATTATATTCTTCATCGCAAAGAGCGATCGAAATCTCACCTTGGTTGTACAGAAACTCCTCGTACTGCAAAGGACTTCCCTCAACATCGGTGTCACTGTTAAAAAAGGTCCTGATGGACGGGTTCATCATAGCAGTCTGAACCACGATGAGAGATATAAAGAAAAGCATAAATAAAAAAATAGAACCCTTTCAAATCTTGCTCCGGGGTTTACAGACTTTTTTTTAGTTCCGGGACGCCTTTGCTTTTTGCCTACACTGAATACTACAATCTTCATAATACAACACTCCCCACATTTTTATTGAAGCTACTATAGAATAATATGCACAACCTCAATAAAAAATACACCTGCTCAACAACTGCTTCACAATGTAAAAGTTAAGATAAATGTTCCAGAAACTTAAGTTACGCAAGTCTAGAGCCTGTAAATACTCCGTGGGGTCGAGCAAAACTCACTTCGTTCAGACAATGCTCTCCCTTTCCACGTCGTATTAACAGGTTCTACAACTTGCTTCACAATGTTTCTTCCACATTTATCTTAACTTAGATACTTGTCAGAGGTTAGCAGTTCATGCCTGCTAGGTAGCCTGTGGAGAAGGCTATTGTCAGGTTAAAGCCTCCGGTATAGGCGTCCACGTCAATTACTTCACCTGCAAAGAAAAGTCCTTTTACAATTTTAGATTCCATTGTGGAGGGATTTATTTCATCGGTAGATACTCCTCCCGCTGTTACGATGGCCTCTTGTATAGGTCTTGAACCGATGATATTTACAGTAAGGTTTTTGAGGAGCTTTACCAAATTTCTTCTTTCTTCTTTTTTAATCTGGTTAACAAATTTATCAGGTTCAATACCCGATAAGCTGACAATTACCGGTATCATTTTTTTAGGGAGCAAATCATCCAGAGAATTTTTAAATTGCTTTCTGGAGTATTTTTCAAAATCCCTTATTATTCTTTCGTCAAGCTTTTCCTCTGAAAGTGCAGGTTTTAAGTCTATAACAAGCTTGACATCTTTGTAGTTATAATCCAGTATATGTCTGCTGGCACTCAATATAACAGGCCCGGAAACCCCAAAATGCGTAAACAGCATCTCACCGAAATCCGAATATATTTTTTTCCCTTTATTATTTATAATCTGAATTGAAACGTTTTTAAGAGTAAGTCCTTGAAGATCCTTTACCCATGGTTCTTCTGTGATTAGCGGTACCAGTGACGGTCTTAAGTCTACAATTGTGTGTCCCAATGCTTTTGCCATGGAATAGCCGTCGCCTGTTGAACCCGTACCGGGATATGATGCACCGCCTGTGGCAAGTACCACAGAATCGCAGTATACCGTTGCTCCGTCTCTTAAAACAACAGCTTCTACGGCATTGTCCTTTGTTTTTATTTCCTTAACCGCTGAATTTAATTTCAAATCAACATTATTCATTTTTAAATATTTCAAAAGTACATTATTAACATCCTTTGCACTGTCGGATACGGGAAAAACCCTTCCGCCTCTTTCTACCTTGGTTTTAAGACCCAATTTTTCAAAAAACTCAATCAAATCTCGATTGGAAAAGGTATAAAAAGCTGAATATAAAAAATTACCGTTTCCGGGAGTATTCTCAATAAGTCCTTCAATATCCGTATCGTTAGTAATATTGCAACGGCCTTTCCCCGAGATAAGTATTTTTTTACCTATCCGGTCGTTTTTTTCGAAAAGGATTACATCCCGTCCGCGGCTTGAGGCTTTACCCGCGGCCATTATTCCACCGGGTCCGGCCCCAATAACAACAACTTTTTTTTTCATTCCTTCGGTCTCCCACTTCAATAATTTATATTATATTGGGTATTTTAATTAATATAATTCCCGGAATTATCATTGCTTATTAATTATCGCTAAACTTTGAAATATCATTCTCATTATCCAGGGTTTCATAAACCTTATACTCATCCCAGATTTTTTCGAGATTTTCGAAGGTGTCGTAAATTGATTGTTTTCTTTTCAGCCCGATGGCAACAATAAGTGCATTAATCACACTCAAGGGCGCAACCAAAGAGTCAACAAAGGATGCCATGTCACTTCTGGCAGTAATGACATGATCGGAGTTTTCAGCTAAAGGAGAGTCAAGGTTATCGGTAATTGCCACAACGGTAGCACCCTTTTTTTTCGCAAAGCGCATGGCATTTACCGTCCTTTTTGAATATCTCGGAAAGCTTATTCCTATAACCACATCATCTTTGGAGGCATGAATTATTTGCTCGAACATTTCACTGACACTTGTGGTATGCACAAGCCTTACGTTGTCAAAAATCAGATTGAAATAAAAGCCTAAAAAGCTCGCTAAGGCTGCAGAGCTCCTGACTCCCAAAATATAAATCCTTCTTGCATTTAAAATGCTTTCAACTATATTGTTAAAGTTCGTCTGGTCAATTTCTTCCAAGGTGTGCTTGATTTTATTCATATCCTCCAAAAGCACGCTTCTTAACACATTTTCTTCATTAATCCTGTCGGAGGATACCTTTATTCTCTGTACAGACGTAAGTTTGCTTTTGTTAAGCTCCTTTAATACCTTTTGAAGCTTGGGATAACCGTCAAACCCTATTTCATTGGCAAACCTTACAACCGTAGACTCACTTACCCCTACTTCTTCTCCCAGTTTTGCAGCCGTCATATAAGCAGCCCGGTCATAATGGTTAATGATAAAGTTTGCAATAAGCTTTTGTCCCTTACTGAATTCATCCATACGTGATTGAATTTTTTTTATCAGATCGTGATTTCTATCCATTGCCTATTCCCCTTATGTCTCGTAAATTGAAATTATCATTTCTTTATCTTTCTTCGAAAGTCCGAAAATTAAATTTTTATCCTTAAGGTTCTTATTTAAAAAATCTACTACTTTATATAACTCAATATGTGCCTGTACCGTCAATTTCGCCTTTAGCTCCAATTTATCATCCAGTTCCATTACTCTCCTCCATTAGTATTTTTATTATAATAATATTACAATTTCGAAATACGAAAATCAAGCAGTATTTGATATAAGAAAACAGTTATCACCAAAAATAAATTTAATACAATGCCCTGTAACAACTCAAATTCAATTAACATAAACTGATATTACAAGTAAACCTTATTACAGGGAGGCACTAACCATGCTCTCGAACGTTGAATTTATAAAACAGTCCCTTGCTTTACACCTGTTTTTTGCAAGGATTATGAAGGAACACTCCTTTTTCCTTGAAGCAGGGTTTTCTCCAAGGGATACAAACTTTACCCAACGGGCTGATGCTTTTCGCAGAGAATATGACGGGCTTTTAGGAGAAGCCGTTTCTCTTTCCAACGGTGTTGTTAGTCCCGATGTTCTTCAATCCGGAGAGGTAATAACTCCTTTTACTTTGAATGCGGAAAGAGTAACCGCATTTTATACGGGGGTACAAATACCGTTTCAATTGACTCAGGCAGAAGCAGGATTGGTAGGCAGTAATGCAGTAACAAGCAACCCTATGTTGGAACAACGCGTATTTGTGCTCAATCAAAGAGCAATAAAGGCAACCCAACAGTTAATACAGTTCAAAAGAAATATTTTAACCAATGTTTTAAGCTGCAGAATGTTTACCTTCAACTATCCCCTGTTGATCCTACACATAATGCGTGAGGCGGAATTATATCTTCAGCAGCTTACAAGACTTCAAAGAAAGGAACAGATAAATCTGAAAAGAGAAGCCTACGAGTTGGAGTTTTTCTGGAACAGGCAAATGGCAGAACATGCCAAGTTTATCCGGGGATTGCTTGATCCTACAGAAGATGATTTGATTAACCAGGCCAATGATTTCGGAAAAGAGTTTGATCAATTGACGGAAAAAGCAAAAGAGGCAATAGACGCAAATTCTCCACCGGATAAAATTACTGACGAAAGCTTAAAAGCAACTGAGGATCTTCGAAATTTCAAGGCACAAGGCACCCAGGGAATTCTTTCTTGCCAAGTTAAGTCAATTATTATACCGCTGCTGGGTGATCATGTCTTGCGTGAAGCCAATCATTACTTGCGTCTGCTTAAAATGTTTGAATAAGTTAAAAAGGTATTTATTAATCTTTCCTCTTTTCGTGGATACTGATTATTTTTGAAGAATAATGTTTATATTTTAAATTATAAGAAATACTATAACTCAGGGTGGCATAGATGATACAGATTGATGATGCAGGCAGCGGTAGCTTTGTCGGTGGAACCTGTATCGGGTTCTACCGACCTGAAACAAATGAATATTTTTTTGAAATAATCCCTGTAGAGCTTTACAATAAAGAGAATTTTAAGAAAAAGCTCTATCTTGATGCTGTGGTAAATATTGCTGAGGAAGCGTTCAGAGCATTAAACGTACATAAAAACGAAACGGTGGAAATGTGCCGGGGATATATGTTCGAAAAGCTGAGGTCCTGGCTTAGTGACCAAGGATACTGCTGGTACATAACACAAATCAGCGGACGTTTTCAGGAGATTGTGGAGCAAAATTTTCTGCTCTATACTGTAAGGCTTGGAGTACCTGAGCCCTATTTAAAATATACCAAGTATCCCTTTCATTTTCACAAGCTTCTAAGATGGGTTTTTGCCGATTATGACAATAGAATAGTGAAGTGTAAAACCGGATGGCAAAGCTGGGCAAAGCATGAAGGAATAAAACCGGTTGTTTATGATGATATAATGAATTACTCCCATATCTTTTGCTTAAAATGCGGAAAATACATTAGAAAAGGCAGTAAAATAAAGACATTAAGGTTTGTAAGCAACAGAGAACATTTTATCTATCTCCACAGGAACTGCTAAGGAAGGTGAAGAAGTGATTATTTAAAAAGGAGGGTGTTTGCCCTCCTTATTTATACCGGATGTACCTTGTTTTCATAGTCAACCATGTCCGGATCTATTTTATACTTTTTTGCCTTTCTGAATTCGAAGAACTTTTTAGCAACCTGCGGGAACATTGCATATGAGAGAATATCTTCGTCCTGTTCCAAGTATTCCTTCATTTCTTCCCTGATGCTATCCAACTCAGGCTTAATAAAGTCGGCAGGTCTTGCAGTAATCGGCTCCTCGCCGTTCAAAATTTTCTTCTGTACTTCCGGATTAATAGGTGCCGGGGTTTTACCGTATTCACCCTTAACCAAAGCCTTGGACTCTTTTGGAACCATTTTATACCGTTCACCGGTTACAACATTTAGCACTGCTTGGGTACCTACAATCTGGCTTGACGGTGTAACGAGAGGAGGATATCCGAAATCTTCTCTTACTCTCGGAACTTCCTTCAGAACCTCTTCATATTTGTCAAGAGCATTGGATTGTTTTAACTGAGATACAAGGTTTGAAAGCATTCCGCCGGGTACCTGGTATTTAAGAGTATTTACATCAACTCCCATAACCTTTACATCCAAAAGTCCTTTTGCAATATACTCTTCTTTTAACGGTCTGAAGTAGTCGGCTATTTCACTCAATTTATCCAAGTCCAGGCCAGTGTCATAGGGAGTGCCTTTGAGGGATGCAACCAACGGTTCCGTTGGAGGCTGTGAAGTTCCCATAGCCATTGGAGATATAGCACAGTCAACAATATCACAACCTGCTTCAATTGCTTTCAAATATGTCATGGAAGCAACACCACTGGTATAGTGAGTGTGAAGCTGTATAGGTACTTTAATGTTTTCCTTTAAGGCCTTTATGAGGTTATATGCTTCGTAAGGAACCAATAATCCTGCCATATCCTTAATACATATGGAATCGGCACCCATTTCTACAAGGCGTTTTGCATCTTTAACGAACAGATCAAGATTGTGCACAGGGCTTATGGTATACGAAACTGCAGCCTGCGCATGTCCTCCCTCTTTCTTACATGCCTTGATAGCTGTCTCAATGTTTCTGAAGTCATTGAGGGCATCAAAGATTCTTATTATGTCCATTCCGTTGGCAATTGCCTTTTGAACAAAATATTCTACTACATCATCCGCATAGTGCTTGTAACCCAGTAAGTTCTGGCCCCTCAAGAGCATTTGAAGCTTGGTTTTTTTGCAGTGCTTTCTTATGGTTCTAAGTCTTTCCCATGGGTCTTCGTTTAGAAATCTCAGGCAGGCATCAAAGGTTGCTCCGCCCCAAACTTCCAAAGAATTATACCCGATATCGTCCAGCTTATCTATTATCGGTAACATTTCTTCTATTCTCATTCTGGTGGCAATAAGAGATTGATGAGCATCTCTAAGTACCGTCTCAGTTATTTTTACCTTAGCCATCTATCTTTACCTCCTCTTTGATAACGTAATATAGCATAATCGGCATCCGAACCCATTTACTATTTCAGTGAGAGCATTACATCTCCGACATTTACAGATGAACCTTGGGATACATTAACTGAAGCAACGGTACCGTCATTGGGTGCGAGAATTTCATTTTCCATCTTCATTGCTTCGAGTATTAAAAGTATATCACCCTTCTTTACAACATCGCCGACGTTAACATTAACCTTCAAAATTGTTCCGGGCATAGGCGATTTAATTACAGTAGCGCCGGCGGGTACTGCCGAGTCCACTTTTGCAGGAGCTGCTTTCTGAGCCGGTGCCGG
>Ga0209409_1002849_pt1 | contig 12199 bp, 12 predicted proteins | sample AD_JPNMR1_MetaG_FD_184424 | JGI IMG/M metagenome (GOLD analysis project Ga0209409, IMG submission 184424) | Active sludge microbial communities of municipal wastewater-treating anaerobic digesters from Japan - AD_JPNMR1_MetaG (SPAdes) (version 2) | ecosystem: Engineered > Bioreactor > Anaerobic...
TGAGAACAACTTCTCTGATCTTCGCCGATGGGTATGTCACGCGCGTGATTTTGACATTTGGATACATCTTTTCGAATTCCTGGATGTATCGCTCTTCCAGCGGTGTCCTGTTTGGGTCTTCGTGAGTCCATACAGTTATCTCGATTTGGGCAGCAAAGATAACAATTGCCAATGAAAAGACCATAACCAATGTAACCCATTTCATGCCAACTCACCCCCTTTGGAAAGATTATCGCTTCCACCGATATTATAGCCTTGTCAGGTTTGAGATCAAAGCAAAACTACATGCTCTGTTTGGTTCTTTACTTCAGGAAGAGTACATCAAGTGTTTCGAAGATGCACTGAACACATGTTAATGGTAAGGGATGCAAAGGTTCTTGTTTCTTAACGATATTTATAGTATAAGAGAATGAGCCGTTCACAGTGAAAAGAGGTGGTTCAGATTGATGAATCTTTTTGTTCTTGGACTTGAATATCTTGTGTCGTGTTTGATCATTCTTTTTACCACAAAATATCTGAAGAAAGAAGGAATATTTGTCGCACTGGCAACGTTGATAATTGCGTCAAATATAGGTGTTGCAAAACTTTTTGATCTTTTTGGCCTTCAGGTGACCGCGGCGAATATGAGTATGGGTATGGCATTTACGATATATTCCATAGTCACAGAGGTCTTTGGTCAGAGAGAAGGTAGAAAGGCCGTTTGGATTGGTTTTTTCGCTCAATTTGCCTTCGTACTGCTCGGGCTTGTTTACGTGGGATATGTCCCCTCGCCAGACGACATAGCACAAAGATATCTTTCGAGTGTCTTTTCACTAACGCCAAGGATTGCCTTTGCAAGTTGGAGTGCCTACATAATCTCTGGATATTTCGCAGTTTGGTTGCACGACAGACTCAGAAGTAAGACTAAGCTATGGATGAGAAACAATATCGCAACAAAACTTGGCCAGATAGTTGACAACTTTATCTTTGTGAGCCTTGCTTTTATTGGTATATACGATTTCAAAACTTTGCTTAATATATATTTGACAACGACAGTTGTCGAGTTTGGTTTGGATTACATAGACACATGGGTTGTTTACGTATGTGTATCTATGCTGAAGAAGGATTCACAGGTTGCAAAGGCATGATGGTTTTTCCAATAAATGAGTTTGCGTGCTTGGGTTTTTAAAACCACTGTGGAGGTGAGAAGGTGCAGTTAGAACAAAGGTTGTCAGCAAGGGAAAATTCGTTCTACAAGGTTGTGGTGGTAACAGTTTTTGCGATGTTCACTGGTCTTGCGGCTCAGGTGAGAATTCCTGTTCCCTTCAGCCCTGTACCCGTCACGGGACAGACATTCATCGTTCTATTGTCTCCGCTGTTGATTGATCGATGGTCTGTTCTCAGTCAAATCTTGTACATTTTGCTTGGGATACTTGGAGTCCCGTGGTTTTCTGGACACAGCGCTGGCCTGCAAACGCTACTTGGGCCAACAGGAGGTTACCTCTTGGGGTTCATCGTAGCCTCGTTTTTCATCAGCCAGGGACCTCAATCGAGTAAGCACAGATCTTCTGTAGCTGTTGTTCTCAGATTAGCCATCGCAAACTTCGGTCTCATATACGGTTTTGGTTTGATACAACTCTATCTATGGTTCGCAGGAAAAGGTGTATATATAAGTCTGTCAAAGCTTTTATCAATGGGATTAATACCCTTCGTATCAGGTGATCTGATTAAGATACTTTTGGCGTACAGTACTTATTCTCTGTTCAGAAAAATATCAGAGTGAACCCTGTGGGGTTCACTCCTCTACTGGTTCAAAATCCTCCTTGGAAGCACCACAAACTGGACAAACCCAATCATCGGGAAGATCTTCAAATGGTGTCCCAGCTGCGATATCGTTGTCGGGATCTCCTTCGGCTGGATCGTAGACATACCCACAAATTATGCACCTGTACTTCTGCATCTTCATTCCCCCTCTGAAAAATATGATATGAAGAGTTTTTCAATCGAACTGATTCTACAGCATGCTTTGTTTTTGCTACACTCTTTATGGATTTGAACTGAAAAAAACAAACCCTTAGGCCTTCCCATTTAGATTGTACCATACACAAAGTTTAATGGTGGATACCTTCAATCGAAAAGGTTCAAAGGTACTTCTCATCGTTTCCTGTACTCACCTGTGATTGATAAGGACCTTAAAAATGCTGTCTTGACGGTAATGTGTGCATTTTGATTTTACCATCTTTCCTGAAATCTGAAGACAATAATCCTTCCAAAAAGACGTCTTTGGTTTTATACTTTAATCGGTGGTGAAAAGTGGAATTAGAGAAAATCGGTGAGGATACCTTCAAACCAGACTACGATAGATTCTCCCTTGTGAATGTGTCAAATTCGATCTTGGCTCACTTTGGCTATAAGGCAATTCATCCTGTATATCCATTTGAGGAACAAATGCCTGGATTGTTTGGTGGCGTAGACAAGATTATTATTTTTCTGATAGATGCACTCGGATTACACAGCTTGCAAAAGATACTTGACAGAGAACAGCTTTTTGAACAGGAGAATATCCTATTAGCGACTTCTGTTTTCCCTTCCACTACGAGTGCTTCCATTTCTTCTCTTTTAACAGCGTGCACGCCGATTGAGCATGGAATTGTCGGCTATATTTTGTATTTGAAAGAACTCGGTGCCCTTGTAAACATGATAGAACTTTCTTCTCCAACGCTTGGCAAGGTGTCATCGAATTTCTCATCCAGAGAGATTCTTTTCGCAGAAACAATCTTTGAAAGGCTTCTCAGTATTGGGGTCAAAGGCTATGTGCTCACATCAAAGAACATACGTGGTTCTGGTTTCTCAAATCTGATCCACACTGGTGCATCGGTGAGGAGTTATCAGAGTTTCGGTGATCTTTTCTTCAAATTACGAGAGATACTTCAAGAGGATGGAAAACTCTTTGGATTTGTTTATTGGGGATTGCTGGATTCAATTGGTCACAGGATGGGAGTGGATTCACAGGCATTTGAAAGTGAACTCTACTGGCTCTTGAGAATGATTAATAAAGAAGTGATCCCCAATATAGGAAACAATACTCTCTTTCTAATAATGGGAGATCATGGCCAAATCGCAACTCCTTGGGAAAAGGAAATATGGTGGTCGTGGAAGGATGAAATTTCCACGTTCTTTACTGTGCCACCTGGCGGGGAGATGCGAATGATGCACATATATACACGAAAGCCAAAAGAGGTGATAGAATACATCCAAAGAATGTGTGCAGATAAAGCCATGGTATTCATGAGAGATCAGGCTCTGGAAATGGGATTGTTTGGTGGTTCGGGTTTTAGAGAACAGAGTGTTGAACGATTGGGAGATGTTATTCTAATAGCAAAGTCTAACTATTCTTTCTACTTCAAATTCACGGGTAGAGAAGAGAGTTTGAGATCGAAACACGGAGGGTTGAGTCTCGAGGAATTAGTGATACCAATCGTGGTTTTCAGGAGGTGATTAGTTCTTACTGAAGAGTCCGACTTATGGTATCGTTGATATCGAAAGAGCAAGGGAAATTATCTACAGTTTCAAAGAAAAGAGTCCATTCAAGATCTACATCGGGACCGATAGCGATGCCAGAGATGGTGTTGTTACCTTCGCAACGGTCTTGATAGTCTACAAAATCGGCGTGGGTGCAACATACCTATACACTCTCAGAAAAGAATACAAGCACTACGATATGTTCAGTAGACTTTTTCAAGAAACCTATCTGAGTCTGGAGATGGCGAATTTCGCGAAAGAGATGCTGAGTTTGACAAGTCCAGAGATACACATAGACATCGGCTATGACGGGGCAAGTAGAGATGTGCTCTCCAGTGTTGTGGGCTATGTGAAGGGAATGGGATATTCCTACAAATTGAAACCTTGGGCTTTTGCAGCGACGAAAATAGCACATCGACACACAAAATAATGAAAGGTGTAGAATATTAAGGGGGATGCATATTATGCGCAAACTGTGGTACCTACCTATTGTTGTTCTTGTTTTTATACTCAGCGGTTGTCTCTCGCTTCTTGAGCCAAATGTCGGGCAGTTTTCCGAACAAATTGTCAAAGCAATCAACGATTATTTGAAAAGCAATATAGATGCAGACTATTTCATAGAAAGGTACGTTCATGTGAGTGAGTCTGCAACGACTGCAGATGCGATTTTCTATGGGAATAAGTTGCTCGATTTCTTCGGTCAGAATGCAAGTGAAGTGAGTCTTGTTTCGTATGGTGATACTGGATTGAAATCATTTGAATTGAACCAACCGCCAAGCTGGGTTGAAAAGGTTTACACACTGAATTTGCTCATGAAGGCTGGTGGGAAGGTGCGGACAGATTCTTGCCCGATGCTTCTGATCGAAGGTAAGCCATTTTTGTTGACTGTCTATGCTTCAGGTACTCAAATTGTCGCATATCCAATTTCAGGAGAGTGACGAACATGAGAAAATTCTTGCTGACAGGCTTTGTGTTGATCTCTTTGGCTTGTTTTGCGGCAAATTATGGAATCTATCATGATTCAACTCCTGGAAGAAATACCGCAATTTTGATCTCGAATTTGAGTGACGAAGATGCTTACTTTAGAACTATTGTCTATGACTCCGAAGGAAAAGATCTTTGGAAAGATACTTACAAGTCCAAACCATACGAAACCGTTCTCATAGATCTCTCTCAGAAAATACCGCAGAGTGACAAGAGCTGGGGTTTGATCTTGATTCAGTGTGACCAATTGTTGTATATTTCAGCGCTTTACAGTGATGGAGAGATGTTGTTCACTCGTAACCACGTGATTGAACCGGTGCAAGTATCGTCAGATGCAAAGTACTACTGGTACGGTGTGAACTACACAAACTTTGGCAACGCTGAAACTGCTTTCGCACTTCTTAATACTTCGAATAAGTCGAGCGATCTGTATCTATGGGTCTACGATTACACGGGAAGCGTTATAAAAGAACTGTCCGGGAGCATTGCACCGAAAGGTGCCGCTTATGTCGATTTAGCAAAAGAAGTGTCTGCTCAGACATCAGGAGTCGTAGACATCAGATCAACTCAGCCTATCGTAATCGGTGTTGAGTACTATCAGAGCGGCCAAATATGGATCATCGAAAACATCGTTGACTGGTACACGACGACAAGTTGGTGAGAATTGGAGGGTTCGTATGAAAAGGTTTCTTGTTTTGTCTTTGTTGTTGACGGCTATTTTGGTTGGTGCGAATTATGTTGTGGTGATTCGAACGGAACCTTTTGCCAATGTTTATGTGAATGGTGTATACGCAGGCATCTCTGACATAAATGGTGTTTTACAGATAACCCTGAGCACATCGGGTCAGCACAGGATAACTGTGAGTAAGAACTGGTACCTTGTTTTTGATGGTCTGGTTTATCTCTCTCAGCCCGGGCAGATCATTTTCTATGCACCTCTCAACAGAGCGGGCAGCTTGAGAGTCTATTCAAATGTCTATCCAGTTGAAGTATATTCAGAAGACAGGTTTCTTGGAAAGGTAAACAGTGTGAAAGATACACTTTATGTACCTGAGGGAAGTATTTATCTGACATTCAAAGCAGTAGGATATATACCACAAACCTGCCTTTTGAACATATCTTATCTGAAAGAAACCAGTGTCAACATAAGTCTAATCGAAGAGGCTTTGTCGATCAGTCTAAAGGTCGAGCCGAAGGAATTTTCTCCAAACGGCGACTGGTACAACGACAGTACGACCTTCTACATATATCTCTCAAAGCCGGCTCAACTCGTTGTTAACGTCATTGACAACAATCAAAATGTTGTTTGGCAGTGGAACGGGAAAGGTAAGGCAGGTTCAAACCAAATTTCGTGGGATGGCAAAGATGTAGCGGATGGTGACTATACAGTCAAGGCAACCGCGCAAACCGATAAAGAAACCTACGTCGCGATTGAGTCTGTGAAGATAGACAGATCTCATTACACAAACACAAAGGAGATAATCTTGACTACTACCTTCATAGCTGTTGGAGCTTTGTTGTTCATGTTTTTGATTTCATCAGGTCTATAATTTTGTAGGTTGACGGGACCGGTTTTGCCGTAACCCTCTTTTTTTCATCGGTCTGAATCCAGCCATTCATTCCGAGCTGGATGACTTTTTCTATTGCTTTTTCGTACTCCTCTTTGCTGACCTTCCTTGATATCAAAGGATCGGACCTTGCGCCAAACAGCGGATTGTACTGAGACATCAAAGAAATCGGCACCGAAGGCGATAGAGAATGAAAGACAAAATCGAGGACCTTTTCAGTGCCAGCAACGTTGTTTGGAAGAACGAGGTGTCTGACTATGAGTCCTTTCAATGGTTCAGAGTCTTCTCTGAGCGCCCCTACCTGCCTGTGCATCTCTATCAGAGCCTTTGTGGTAACTGTGTAATAATCTTTGACACCGGAATAGAGATAACCTGTTTCATCGTCGGCGTATTTCAGGTCCGCGAGGTATACGTCCACGATTCCATCGAGCAACCTTAGAGTCTCAACAGATTCATAACCACTGGTGTTGTAAACAACAGGTAAGCTGAGTCCCTTTTCCTTCGCGATTGCCAGTGCTTCAACTATTGACAGGATATGTGGCGTTGGACTGACAAGGTTGAGCGTTTTTGCCCCATGGTTCTGCAAATCCAGGAAGATCTCGGCAAGATCTTCCTGAGTGATTTCAATGCCTTTCGCAAGTTGACTGAAGTTCATATTCTGACAATAGATACACCGGAGATTACAGCCACTGAAGAAAATCGTACCTGCACCGCTTTCACCGCTTATGGGGGGTTCTTCTCCAAAGTGTAGCACGACACTCATCAGTCTTGCTAAATCACCGACTTTGCACCTACCCACAGTCTGGTGACGATTGACTTTACACTGAATTGGGCACAGATCACAGCTGCGCATTTTCTCTTTCAAAGTTGCTATGGCTTGGGAAAATCTACTGCTGATACTCAATCACCGCCGAAAGGTTTGAGAGTTTTTCGACCAAATTCTCATAACCTCTGAAGATTTGATCAACATCGTTGACGACTGTCGTGCCCTTTGCCATTAAACCAGCTATTACAAGTGCGGCGGCGGCTCTCAAATCCGTTGCACTCACCTGTGTGCCACTGATTTGATCTACACCGTATATTATCGCTGTTCCGTCGTTCACTTCAATCTTTGCTCCAAGTCTTCTAAGCTCGTCAACGTGTTGGAACCGAGATTTGAAGACAGTCTCTGTCACGGTGGATGTACCTTGCGCCTTTGAAAGAAAGGCTATGATCTGCGGCTGAAGATCGGTGGGAAAACCAGGATATGGGGTGACCTGAATTTTCACGCCATTCGGTCTTTGATCCATAGAAACCATGACCTTATCTTGACTTAGTCGAGACAGGTTTACTCCCGTGCTTTCAAGTACGTCAAAAAACGATATCAAGTGTGAAACATCCAGGTTCTCAATTAGTGCGTTCCCCATTGTTGCCGCGACGGCTATGATGTAGGTACCTGCTTCGATTCGATCCGGTATTATTCTGTGAGTACAACCATGTGCTCTGCCGATCCCAAAGATCTCTATGCGTCTTGTCCCTGCACCCAAGACTCTGCAACCCGTTTTGTTCAGAAACAGAGCCAAGTCTTCGATTTCGGGTTCCATTGCTGCGTTTTCTATGACTGTATGAGTTCCGTTCAAAATTGCTGCTGTCGTCATTATGTGTTCAGTTGCGCCGACACTTGGAAACGGCAGTGATATGATGACTTCATCGACTTTTTTCTGTAGCTGTGCGGTGACGATTCCGTGCTCAATGGTGGTTGAAAAACCAAGTCTTTGCAAACCCTCAAGGTGATAATCAACGGGTCTAACACCTATCGAACAGCCCCCTGGCAAAGAGACACAAGCCTTTCCGAATTTCGCAGCCAGTGGACCCAAAACGTTGAAAGAAGCCCTCATTTTTCGGACAAGTTCGTAAGGTACTTCTGTGTTCGGCCTGGTTGGAGGATCTATCGTGGCAACTCCACCATTGAAAGAAATTGTGCATCCTGAAGCACTGAGTATCTCTATCATAGTGTGGATATCCATCAGATCGGGAACGTTCTCCAAAACCACCCTCTCATCACACAAGAGGGTTGCTGCGAAAATGGGTAAAGCAGAGTTTTTGGAGCCAGAGATCTTGACAGAACCTGTCAGTTTGGCCGGCCCTTCAATGATCAGTTTGCCCACCTATACTACCTCCGATTGGAGTTGCTGGATCATCTTTTGTAAATCCTCTCCATCGTTGGGATAAACTTTGAAAGATACCTTTGTATTTGCGTCGACACCTCTCTTCAGTGAATCTTTGATTCTTTCCACAACTTTCTGTGCGTTTTCTTTGTTCACGTCAGTTAAGAGAATGACGAAGGTATCCTCAGAAACTTTTCCAACGCTATCCATCGGAACACGTACTACATTCTTTAAGAGCTTCCCTATGAAAGCAAGGTGTTTTTCGAAATGCTCGTCTTTCTCACACAATCTCACCATAACGATGGCATAGCTTCTGTTTTCTTCGAATGCCTTTTGATGGTAGTAGGTTATCAAACGGCTCATATGTTCTTGAGAATAAACTCGCGTCATTGGATCTACTATTCTGCTCGTACCTATGTCTTTGACGAAGTCGTCGTACAGTTCAAATTGCCTTTTTATGAACTGATTGTACTCCTGAAGCATCTGTTCCATCTGAGCATCACGCATGCGATAATATTCAAGCTGATCTTCAAGGATCTTAATTTTCTTCAGTAATTCCTCTCTCTCATCCATTGTTATTCCTCCCACCGTTCACTTCTCTTGGTATATAATAACATTAAAAGAAAGGGAAAGTTAAGGACAGTTAACCCACCAAGGGAGGGAACCTTATGAAACCTCTGAAAGCGTTTTTAATGGCATCTTTCGCTCTTATATTATTCTTTGCAGCGTGTGGTGGTCCATCGGTCGCAACGAACAAGGCACCGCGGTTTGTTTCGGCAGTGCCGGCGAATGAAGCAACAGATGTAGCGACAGACACCAAGTTAGAATGGACATTCACAGACCCTGAGAACGATACCTTGACATACGAGCTGATGATTGGTGAAAACAAAAGCAAACTTCAGACAAGCTACAAAGGAACGATCAATTCATTTGCACCAAAGCTTGAGCCTTCTAAGACATATTTTTGGAAGGTGATAGCGGATGATGGCCATGGGAACAAGGTAGATTCTGGTTTGTTGACTTTCAGTACTGTAAAGATCAACAGACCACCAGAGAAACCTGAGCTCATTTCACCAACACCATCTTCAGAAAACGTCGATTATGAAAGAGTTACCTTCCAATGGCGCTGCGTGGATCCAGACCAAGACCCACTAAGATTTGAGGTGTATGTCAACAGTTCATTCTTAGCAACGACTACAAACTACCAGTACATGAAGAACAACTTGACACCGGGCGAGATGTGCAGTTGGTATGTGAAAGCATTCGATGGGCAGTATTGGGTGCAGAGTGATCCAGCAACCTTTGTAACGGCTCAAGAATATGAAAACAAGGCTCCTTATGTTCCACAATTGATTTCACCCCCTGATGGAGCTGAATCTGTGAATATTCCAGTAACACTACAATGGAATTGTTCAGATCCAGATGGTGATTCATTGACTTACGATGTTTACTTGAATGACATGAAAAAAACAACAACTACTTCGAATAATTATGTGCTGAACGATCTTTCTCCCAATACAACTTACAACTGGTATGTGAAGGTTTCTGATGGAAGCGCGACAACACAAGGTCCCGTGTGGAGCTTCACGACCAAGGGTATACCAAATAGACCGCCAGAAGTTCCATCAAATCCTTCTCCAAAAGACAAATCAACAATTTCTGGAAACGAAGTTACTCTGAGCTGGCAATCCTCAGATCCAGATGGAGATGCACTTTTCTACGATCTTTACTTTGGGGAGACATCAAATCCACCAATGATAAGACAGAATTTACAATCCACGACCATGTTGATCCAGAACCTTGAAGTGAACAAAAAGTACTACTGGAAGGTCGTAGCAAAAGATGGCAATGCTTCAATCGAAGGTCCGGTCTGGAGCTTCTATACCGGTGCTCCATCGTCGTTCAGCAGATTGCTATCTCTGGCTAAGGACGGGGTTTACAGCGTTGATTTTACAAAATCTCCCGTTGAAGTTACAAGGATATCCACTGTGACTGGCAACGACCTGTTTTATCACGAGCAGACCATCTTTGTGATAGGTGAAGAACTGTCAATTCTAAGTGACTCAAATGTGGCAACTGCTTCTTTCTACGGCAATAACATCTGGGTTAGCACGCTCGAGCCAGTTCAAAAAATCGTTGCTGGTGAGGTCTTTGCCTGTGTGACAAATGATGCGAGTTTGTTGATACTGAGGGCAACAGACCAGTGGGCTGTTCTGGAATCATCTGTTGAACTGAATCAACCTTCTTCGTTGTTTGTCTATGGACAATATATCTATGTGTGTGATAGTACTGGACTAAGGAAATTAGACCTTTCTGATCCGTCTTACCCTGTGCAGATAAAACTTTACTCATCTGTGGCAAAGGATGTCTTTGTTGTTGACAACGTGTGTTACCTTTTAACCGACTCAAAGATAATCACGTTGAACTCTGATGATCTTTCCGAAGTAAGATCGATTGATTTTCAAGATGGCAGCAAGATCTACTTTGATTCAGGTTTTGTCTATGTACTTGGTGGAGGAAAGCTTGTCAAATTCGATGAAGATCTCTCACAGTTGAAGCAGATTGACATAACTGGTAAATCTGTGTTAGTCAGTGGCAATTACGTCTACGTTGCAGTGGAAAATGGAATAAAGGTCTTTGACAGCAACTTGGACGAAGTCACATCAAAGTCTGTGACACTTCAAGATACAGTAGAAGTTTTCCTAATTAAATAGCATCTTCAATTGTTCTAATAGATTTTTAATTCGCACGTACTCATAATATTGTGAACTTGTTAACCAAGGGGGGATCATCATGCTCAAAAGGGTTATTGTTGTTCTACTCATGGTACTGACTGTTTTTGGCTTTGGAATGCAGTTCAAGAGAAGTATCGAAGAAGTGATTGAGGTTATGCACGATGGCTCCGCGGTAATAAAAAGAACGGAGTTTGTCCCTGAATCAGATCTGTCGAAGGTGTACATAACGCATTACGAAGAGATGCAGAAGGACAAAAATGTTTTCAACAACTTTGTCTACGAACTCACCAAACACTACTATCTCCTGTACGGGACTACCCCAACATTCAGTATGAATGATATCCAGATCACGCGCAATTCAAAGGGATATACCTGTACCGTAGTGATGAAGGTCCCGGGTTTTGTGAAAGCTGATGGTAAATCACTCTTGATCAAACGAAAAGGATTTGAAAATGAGAAAATGGCGGAAAGCCTTATCCCGAAGTACTTTGAAAATGAAATCGACAGCAGAATCTTCGAATCAGCGTTTTTGAAGTCGGGTGACAACACGTTGTTGACCGAGCGCAAAGTCCAGATTATCCTGCCCGAAGAGTCACAGATAGATGCAATCAAACCAGCATTCTTTTCAAAAACGGAGAAAAGCTGGTTTGTCGATCTTGGTGGGACAACTTACAAAGCAGAACTTGAAAAGTTACCGAACGGTGTTATGCTGTATGAAACGATAGTGACAAACGGTGGAAAACCGAAATATCTTCTTGATGAAAAGGCAAGTGTTAAGGCATTGGACCAGCTTAGAGACTACACAGCCTTCGATCTGGCATTTACAAATGAAAAGATGGTTCCCGATAAACTCACAAAGCCAGTTGCGCACAAAATAGCGAGTGATTTTTCAGGTAATTGGTCTTTCAGTGTTTCTTCTGGTGAACTGCTGTCTTACACATTCACTTATCAGACACTCTCTGTCACGCCAAAGATCACCGTTACACTAACATTCACAGCATCGCTCTTGTGGGAGCACGAATGGGTGAAAACCGGTTGGTTCAGTTGGAGCTACAGATTCAAAAAATTTGAGAGTGTTGTTTCACTGACACCATCTTTGACACCTTCACTTGAAGTTTCTAACAGTGGCTCTCTTGAGAAAAGTTGGTCCAGAAATCTTTTTACAAGGTCGAAAACTGTGACGTTCTGGGTGGGTTGCGTTCCTGTTGTTCTGAATCTTGAAGCAAAGCTCGACGCTGAAGCCACGGCGAAGGTCTATGGTTCG
>Ga0209409_1002855_pt1 | contig 12172 bp, 11 predicted proteins | sample AD_JPNMR1_MetaG_FD_184424 | JGI IMG/M metagenome (GOLD analysis project Ga0209409, IMG submission 184424) | Active sludge microbial communities of municipal wastewater-treating anaerobic digesters from Japan - AD_JPNMR1_MetaG (SPAdes) (version 2) | ecosystem: Engineered > Bioreactor > Anaerobic...
ATCCTTCGGAGTTATTGGATTAGTTGTTGGATATATCTTTTATACCAATTCAAAGCGATTCTACTCCTCCGAGATGACAGCCATTTCGAATTCAATCAACAACTCCTATGTTGTTAGCTCCATTAACCTCCTAAACGATGTATTCAAACAGAAAAACTACCCAATTGCCGCTAACTACCTGAACATCGACATTAACCGGGTACAAGAAATTAAATCGATTGAAGCATTTTACACCATTGATATTAATAAAGATGGGTTACCAGATTATACTGACTATAAAAGGCGATATAATCCAAAGGATTCTACAATTAAAAGGCTTGATAATTATTTTGTTATACGTTTGGAAGTATATGATGAAAATATTTTTTCTCAAGTACGCGATGGTATAAAGAATTACATTTACATGAATAAGTTTATTATTGATAATAATAACGAACGTATAAGGCAAAATAAAATTTTGATTGAAACCATTGAGGCTGAAATACGAAGACTCGACAGCCTTCAAAAGGTAGAGTATTTTGAAATTCCTCAAATGCAAAGGGCTACCTCAAACCAAATGGTGGTTCTTAATGAAAAAGATAGAAAATTATACCATGATCAGAAATTGGCCCTCGAAAGGGAAAAATTACGACTTGAAAAAGATATAAACATTAATAGTGAGCCAATTACAGTGGTTCAGGATTTTACTCCGCTTTCAAAGGCCGAAAACCCATACACAAAGTACGCTATATCTCTTGGTTTACTCTTTGCTGTATTAGGATTTGTCATTTCAATTTTTTGGCAGTATAAAAGGGATATTTACGATCTTATATTCAACCGAGATTAGTCAATAGAAAAACAAAAAACATATAAATACTTTGTTTCTATTGACTTATCGAGGTAACCCCTACTTATCAAAATTTATCATTCCAAACTTTCGGAATGAGTAGAATTTGTTAATCGATTCGTCAATTGTTTTTTTCAATTGACGGATTTGGGTTGAACAAAAAACTACTAACAACTAATATATTGATACAAAAAAGGCCAGGAAACACCTGGCTTTTTTCTTATAACTTACAAATTGAAGATTAGTCAACTCGATTCTTGGGTTCTTTCATAAAGTTTGAAGTAAAAAATAAATGAAAAAAGACAAAGAAAATCACACCAAAAACTCGTTCAAGTACGGATTCAAACATAAAATTGATAGAAATAATTAACATGAAGAGCAACAAAACCCAATCCCTACTCTTATAGGCAAGCCAAAATGCATAGCCAATAATTGTTAACAAAATCAGTAACCCTAAAACACCACAAGCCACTAGAGTTTGAATGAATTGGTTGTGGGCATTCAGTTGGTTTTGATAAGCTGATTCTATCCCTTTCTTTTCGTACACCTGCACAAGAGCCCGTTTAACATCGCCTACACCAACACCAGTAAAAATACTATTATCCTGAAAAACATCAGTGAAATTTCGCCAGATATCGAACCTCACAAAGCTAATTCTTGCCAACTCATTTTCCATTTCCTTCCCTTGAAAATATTCATCTAACTGGTTAATTGATGTCCCAACTCTTTCATTTTTATGTAAAATTAGCCCCCCAACAACAGTAAAAAAAGTCAAAACCACTGCAACTACAAGCTTCCCTCTTCTTTTTATAATCCAGAAAGTTGCAATCAATGAAATCAATACAGAAACGAGAATACCAATCCTTGAAGATGTAAAAAAAACTATAACAAGCAAGAATATCCAAGCCAAATAATAAAGTGCTCTTGACTTAATTTCTTTTATTTTCTTTACATAACTGGCAATAAAAACAATACCCAGCGATAAGTACATTGAAAAATAGGTGGGGTGAAACGGCTCAACGAAACGTACATAAAAGAAATAGTTTTCCCAGGGAACTCCGGACGGATTTGGTTTAAAGGTAACCCCCTCGGGAGTAAAATGGGTTGAAAGAATGAGAGCACGAACCAAAAAGAAAAATGAGGCACCAAACAAACCTGTCAAGAACCATTTCTTTATGCGTTCAGTCACTTGCGCTTCTGGCACAAAGGGCAAAAAGATAATAGGCAGTAAAACCATTGATAGCTTCTGAAAAACATCGTTTAACCCATAGTTCAAATCTGAAGAATAGATTAGACTGACAGCATGGATAAACCAAAACAAAATAAAACCCAAATTAACCTTTTTCTGGAAAATCATTTTTAACCTACCTGAAATGGAAACTTTCCAAACCGATAAAACCAAAGCCAGGCCTATAACATACAACGAAATCCTATAACTTACAGGAATAGTAAATGCTAAAAGGCATAACGAAAAATAGTATAGCTGATTTAGAATTCCTTTATATTTTCCCTTCATCATAACACATCATTAAATTTTGCCAAATATTTTTTTAAACCGTTTTCAATGGTGTACCTATTTTCAAATGCCACCCTTGAATTGATAGCCATCTGCTTGCGCCTTTCAGGATTGTGTTTCAGAAAAATAATGGCAGAAACTAAAGCTTGTACATCGCCAGGTTCAACCACAATACCGCACTCCGACTCGCTAACAATCAAAGCAATCTCAGAATTTTTAGGGGCAACTGCTAATACTGGTATGCCAGCGGCCATAACTGCGAGAACTATTTTAGTTTTTCTAGTTGATGATTTGTGCTGCGCCCATCTGCGTGAAATCTTCTTTTTTCTTTCTCGCTGATTTACGCGGATTTTCTCTGCGCCCATCTGCGTGAAATCTTCTTTTTTCTTTCTCGCTGATTTACGCTGATGTTCTCTGCTTCCATCTGCGTTTTTCAATCTGCACTTATCTGCGTGAACCCATCTTTTTCTTTTCTCGCTGATCAACGCTGATCTTAGGCACAAATCTACGCAGGGTGAGATTATTCAATTCGAATAAGAAAAACAAAAAAATTATGAGAATGGCAATGCTTCAAGATATTTATTGGCTTCAGAGATGGATGAAAATCTGATATCATCGTGATGAGACGAAATCTTGTTTGCTGAATTTTTGGCTCTGTGCTGGGTGGACTTCACAGCATCAAGCATAGCTTCGATTTCGGCAGAAAGATTTATCAACTCAACATTCTTATCGGCATTAGCAATAAAAATGTTGTAGAATTCATCCATAAAACTTCGACTGGCAAAGTTTACATTACGGAAATCGATCTTCACAGTTGTCCGTTGCTCGTTTGAGATTTTGTCATAAAACTTTCTCACCGCGATTCTCGATTTTAAATCTCGGCCGATATATGCTGTGATATCAATTACTTTATCTTTCATATTGCAAAATTAATACATCAATTTCATTCAACAAAATCAATATAATAAAAGCTCGCGTTTACATAAGGTATTCGCATGGCGACAATGGTTCCTTGCCAGGTAGCGATATCAGGTAAGACCATAAAACGCTCGATTGTTTTAGATTTTAAATAAAGTGCATTACCCGAAAGCATCACATAATTTCCGGATAAACCATCTACAAGCATTTTTTTCGAAGTTCTGATCCCATAACCTCTGTTTTCGGCTCCGGTTAAATTCTTTGTTGAAATGCCAAAGTTAGCAGCTTTCATAGCTGATAAATGATCTGTAATTGTATTTCCCTCCATTTTGCAATAACTACCCAACAAAGTAATGCCGTTATCTGCTATGCAAATATCCATATACTTTTTGGAAGGATAAGACTGACCAAATATATAACCTCTTTTGGAATCGGAATGTTCAATAATGTTATCTACACTTTCTTCTATCAAATATTTTAAACCCGCTGTAATGTTTGGTTGTAATCTGATTTGGTTTGATAACAAATTTTCAACTGCCGATAAAATTTCATTTCTTTCTCTTATGTATTTTTGATCCGTTGGAAAATCTATAATCGGAATATACGTTTTGGCTGAATACTTTTCCAATAAATGATGTAACGCGGAAAATTCCAATTCTTCCGGTTTTATACCCCCACTTCCAAACTGAATCATATCCAAATAACTGTTAGTGAATTGATACCGGATTCTTTTCTTACTACCGCTTACATAAACCAGTAAAGGAAGTATAAATAATGGCGTAACAAAAAAATTATTCTGAAAAATCAAAATATCTTCTTCATCTTCACTTTGATTTATCCGGTCAACCAGTCTTAGTACACCCTCTAACCCTTGTAAAAACTTTTCTCCGATATTTTCGAATACATTTATTTCCATTTAACTGTGTTTAAAAGAGTCTCCCCTGGCATATATGGTTTGTGCAAAAATATCAAAATACTTTTCCATATATTTTTTTCGGGTTATAATCACAAATAAATCTGTTTTCCCCTTACTTTTTCGGGTTATAACTATAAAATCCTCTGCGTCCTTCTGCTTTTTTCAATCTGCGTCTATCTGCGTAAAATCTTCTCTTTCTTTTCTCGCTGATTTACGCGGATTTTATCTGCGTCCATCTGCATATCTTCGAACTGCGATCATCTGCGTGAAATCTTCTTTTTCTTCTCGCTGATTTACGCGGATTTGTGCTGCGCCCATCTGCGTGAAATCTTCTTTTTCTTTTCTCGCTGATTTACGCTGATGTTCTCTGCTTCCATCTGCGTATCTAAAATCTGCGCCCATCTGCGTGAAATCTTCTTTTTCTCTCGCAGATTTACGCGGATTTTCTCTGCCTCCATCTGCGTATCTTCAATCTGCGTCCATCTGCGTGAAATCTTCTCTTTCTTTTCTCGCTGATTTACGCTGATGTTCTCTGCTTCCATCTGCGTATCTAAAATCTGTGCCCATCTGCGTGAAATCTTCTCTTTCTTTTCTCACTGATTTTCGCGGATTTTATCTGCTTCCATCTGCGTCTCTTCAATCTGCGTCCATCTGCGTGAAATCTTCTTTTTCTCTCGCAGATTTACGCTGATTTTATCTGCGTTCATCTGCGTGAAATCTTCTCTTTCTTTTCTCGCTGATTTACGCGGATTTTCTCTGCGTCCACCTGCGTATCTTCAATCTGCGTTCATCTGCGTGAAATCTTCTTTTTCTCTCGCAGATTTACGCGGATTTAATCTGCGCCCATCTGCGTGAAATCTTCTCTTTCTTTTCTCGCTGATTTATGAGGATTTTCGTTGATTATCTTTGATGATACATCTTTGTTTCAGTTTCGCTGTCAATAAAAACAGGTGTTGCCCCCTGGTAAACAATTGGGTTGGCTGAAGCCGAAAAAGTAAAACTCTGACAGATCACCTCATCACCCTGAGTTACCCCCAACGGCACCAATCCCAGGTGAATTGCTGCCGTGCCGGCACTCAATGCCACAATATGTTTGTTTCTTCCCAGATAATTCTCCAAATCTCTCTCAAACCCGACCACGTTGGGACCCAGGGGCACCACCCAGTTGGTGTCGAACGCCTCCTGTATAAACCGTTGTTCCTGCCCCCCTATGAGCGAGGGAGAGCCATATTCTTTTGTTGTTCATATATTGATTCTTTTTACTACTCTGGCAGGATTGCCCAGCACAAGTACATGGTCCGGTACATCTTTCACTACCACGGCTCCGGCAGCCACCAGGCTCCACTTACCTATCTTTATTCCGGGAATCACCACTGCACCCGCACCTATCTGACTCCCCTCTCCCATCGATACTGCTCCACACAGCGTCGCGTTGGGAGAGATATGTACATAGTCATCGATGATACAATCGTGATCGACCGATGCTGAGGTATTGATGATACAATGATTGCCAATTGAAACGCCCGACTGAATGACTGCCCCCTGCATGACTACGGTTCCTTCTCCAAGAAAGGCATACTCCGAGATGATTGCCGACGGATGAATCGCTTTACCGTAACGGATGTTTTCAGGCAATTTCTCCACGATCTTCTTCCGGATATGATTCAACCCGACTGAAATGATTAACTCTTCATCACCCAACCGGATTTCATCAAAAGGGCCGAATACATTATAGCCCATAAGCTCTTTCACTTCCGGGTTATCGTCAAAAAGCCCCGAAATTTGTTTCCCCTAAGCTTTCAATGAATCCATTATCACCTTTGCGCAACCGCTTGCGCCGAATAAATACATACATTAGTTCCCTTTAAATGATTCCATTGTCGCATTAGTATCGGAACTGATCCCTTCCCTTTTAAAAACTTACTTATTTCCCATTTTAACCAATTCTACAAAAACAATTCCACGCTCCGTTATCCTGAATTTCTGGCGAGGATGATTTGGCTTATTAAGGATTGTAAATTCAATTAACCGATGCGCCAGCAATTTAGCAATTGTTCGGTTTAAATAACCGGATGCCCTTTTTAACCCCAACGCCTTTACCAGCTCACTGCGAGAAAGAGATTCTTTTTGAAGGTGAATTAATATGAAAGTAAACATCGTTTTTTCTTTCTGCTCTTGCCCTAACTCTTGCCCTAACTCTTGCCCTAACTCTTGCCCTAACTCTTGCATTGATGCCATCTCCTCTTTGTAATTCTTTTTAATAAATTGAACCTGAAAAGAAAGACCTGCTTCTTTCCAGCGAAATTCTATTTCGGGATCGGTATTGTTTCCTTAAATTCTAACCGACGACCCTCCGTTTTTTTTAATGTTTCAATAATGTTCATAGTACGCCAAAAACGTAAATATTTCAAAGATAGAATTTGCCTTTATAGTTTACAGTTTTTATTGCTTATTACTATTCCCTGTAAATGGTTCCATCGTTGCACTGTCCTGAGAATTGATCCCTTCGCGTTTAAACACCTTTTCAATGGTTTTTAAAAGGATTTTAATGTCCAAGGATAATGAAACATGATCAACGTACCACACATCATAGTCAAATTTCTGATGCCAGCTGATAGCATTGCACCCGTTCACCTGCGTCCATCTGCGTGAAATCTTCTTTTTTTTCTCGCAGATTTACGCTGATTTTATCTGCGTCCATCTGCGTGAAATCTTCATTTCTTTTCTCGCAAATTTACGCGGATTTTATCTGCGTCCATCTGCGTATATTCAATCTGCGTCCATCTGCGTGAAACAATCTTTTCTTTTCTCGCAGATTTACGCGGATTTTATCTGCTTCCATCTGCGTCTCTTCAATCTGCGCCCATCTGCGTGAAATCTTCATCTTTTCTCGCTGATTTACGCGGATTTGTGCTGCGCCCATCTGCGTGAAATCTTCATCTTTTCTCGCTGATTTACGCGGATTTTTTCTGCGTCTATCTGCGTGAAAACTTATTTTTTTCTCACAGATTTACGCGGATTTTATCTGCTTCCATCTGCGTATCTTCAATCTGCGACCATCTGCGTGAAATCATCTCTTTTTTTCTCGCTGATTGACGCTGATTTGTGCTGCGCCCATATGCGTGAAGTCATCTTTAAAATTCTCTCCCTTAAATTTCCTGGACATATTGGATTCATTTGTTAGATTACGCTGCGCAGCAGCTCCGGATTTGTGTTATTACATTTTTTTCTACAAATATTATCGCTGCTACACAGCTCCATCCGTCTCTTTTATAATATCTTCCCATTGAATTTCAAGGACACATTAGCAAATTATTCACATTAGCATATTATAATTTGTCTAACTCTATAAGCGGCACATACAGGCCATCCTACACTTCAAAATTGACAGTGCCGCTTTCCAACACCTCAAGCGTGTGCCATTGACCTTTCGAGATGTGGATGCCGTAGGTTTTCTTCTTTGGATCGAGATTGAACGTATTCGTCAATTCCTTCCGATCGTTGTAAAACAACACACGAATAGTTCCTCTCAACACGATGTATGTTTCGTCAGTCACCCAATGACGGTGAATGGGCAATACGGTACCCGCCTCAAGGGCGTTGAGCAATCGTTGCCCTTAAGCCTACGGCGAATCTTGCAGATTGTAATTCATGCGGAGACGGTCGCTCGCCTTCGCCTGCCCCATTATTTTGTCCAGTAATCGTCATCTCAATCAGCATAGTTCACACTCTTTTTTGCGTTCATCAACGGGAATTTCATCATATACAGTCCCATTAAAATCAGCAGCAGGATCACGAAGACACCCCACCCCATCACGGGATAGAACACAATCAAAAGTGCCGAGCAGAGTAGCTGCACCGTGAAATAGATCAGGCTCACCAGCCGGTGCGGCATTTTTTTCTCGTTTGCCAGTATCTGATAGAAATGCAGCCGGTGTGCCTCCAAGATATTCTGCTTCAGGTAGATTCTGTGCAGGATGGTCATCACTGCATCCACCCCGTACACCAACAGGAAGCCGAGCCAAATCAGGTTCTCTGTTTTGAGGATCAGCATGAGCAGCAGCGTTACAATCCAGAAGGCGATGGCCACACTCCCCACATCACCGGCAAAGCATCGGGCTCTTTTCCGGAAGTTGAAGAAGAGGAACACGACGGATGTAATCATCGGGAACCAAATTAGGTCTGGATGCACAAAGTTACCGTACTCCATGTTCACATATTGCAGCGATGCCAGTACCGCGATACTGTATAATCCGGTGATACCATTGATGCCATCCATAAAGTTATAGGCATTCACAATCCCGATAAACACCACGTATCCTATCACGATGGCCCACCAGGGGTATGCTCCAAAGACATCTGCCAGATAAAAAGCGCAGCTCATTGCCAGCAGGTGGAAGAGCAGCCGCACCTTCTGTCCCAGCCCCTGCACATCATCCCAAAAGCTCACGCCCGCGATCAGCGTGATGCCGACAAAGAACCAAAGCGACGTTGGGGAGAAATGAAACAACAGGAACAGCAACGCCGCCACCCACCAAATGATACCGCCACCCCGTATGGTGATGTAGTTGTGCGAGCTCCGCTCGTTCGGTTTGTCGATGATGTTGAACCGCTCCGCAATCCGGAAATAAAAAAGTTCTGCTAAGAGCAGAATTATTGTGACAAGTAAATAAAGCATATTTAACTCTCTATTCGACTCTGAAATTATTCAATACATTTAATGGTTGCCAATGCAGTTCCCTTTTTGCTTTTTCATTGGAGAACGTAAGTGATTCCGTAATTTTAGATAATTTCAATGAATTAATGGGTGCTTTCTCGCCCAACAGGTCTCCCGCCAAAGCCATGGATTTTGCCAACCAATATGGTATAGATTGCGGGAGCTTTTTCCCTAATTGTTGAGCAATCAATACTTCCAGTTCTCTAAAAGTAGGTTGAGAGTCATCACATACGTTGTAAACGCCTCCTTTCTCAATTAAAGCAGGAAGCAGACGGGCAATGTCCTGCACCATCAATACACTCTTTCTTGCTTTGCCACCGGCAATAGATAGGTATCTGCCGGTTTTAATTCCTTTAATCATCGCACCCAAATTTCCCGGAGGATTCGGCCCTGCTATTAATGAAGGCCTAATAATACTCAATACTACATTATTTTTACTGCACCACTCAGTAAGAAACTGTTCTGCCTGTATTTTACTCAACGCATAAGGGGTATCACCATTAAGTGGATGCTCTTCCGTTATGTTTTCGCCGGTTTCCAAACCATAAACTGCTACGGTACTGATAAAAACAAAAGCTTTGGGAAGACCAGATCTCTCCAAAGCCTTACATAAATTTACCGTACCCTGATAATTGATATCAAAAAACAACTTCTTCTCTTTCTCTGTTTTAGGAACTACATGAGCCTTACCTGCAGCATGTAATATAAAATCAAAACGAGTATCTATTTCAGGAATTGCTGTAGCGATATTAACTTCATAATCATCACTATCTGTAAGTCCTAATGTTTTAACTTCAAATTTCTGTTTCAATAAAGGTTTCAAATTTGAACCCAAAAATCCTGAAGCACCGGTGAATAACAATTTCATAGCATTGAAATATACATTAAACTGTTTCTAAGAATTTATTCAGAATAGTCCTTTCGCTATACTTCTTCTCGGCAACAATTCTGGCTCTGTTTCCCATTTCAGCTAATTGAGGAAAATAGCTTGGAGTAAGACCATTCAGAAAATCAATAATTCCTTTCTCATCGTCGGGTGAAAAACAAAAACCAATAGATTCCTCCCTTATCAAAAGAGCAATCTCGCTATTAAGATCTCCGATAAAGAGTATAGGTTTTCCTGCGGAAAGAATATTATATGTTTTTGAAGGAACCCCCAATCCAAACATTCCATCTGAAAGAGTAACCAATGCAATATCCATTGAGTTTAACACAATATTCTGTTCATCTCTTGAATAATTACCATAAAAGTTAACACGGCTATTCAAACCCTTAGTATCAACCAACTCTTTTAAAGATCCTGTCAGTGCACCATCTCCCCATAAGTCAAGAACTAATTGTTTATTATTTGAATAAGAGAATAATTCCAGAAATGAGTCTAGTCCTTGTACTCTACCAATGTTTCCGGCATACTGTATAGTTAAGAATCCATTTTGGTGTCTATTATATAGTAATTCTGGTTTATTGACGAAAGGAATAATATTATCTACATCCCCCCAATTCTCGATTATTGTTATGTCAGGTCTTTGTTTGCTCTTTAAAACTTTCTGTTCCACCACCTCCTTCATATCTCTTCCTAAAACTATTAGTTTGTCGGCCATTCCATATGCTTTATTGAAACGGCAAGAAAGTAGCTTAAACAGAAAAGAATTTCTTGACCTGATTATACCGGCTGGAATAGTATTTTCCGGAAAAACATCATGTATCAAAATATTAAGCAAGATGTTTTTCTTTTTCTTAAGCTTAGCACATTTCAGCAAGAGCGGTGCAGGATTTGTTACAATAAAAACCTTTTCGTTACTTGAAACTCTCCTTTTGAGCTCATTATATAGCAAATTCGAAAGTATGAAAAGTCTAATAGAACGTTGAATCAAACTGTTTTTATTAAGACTACCCGACTTAATCCTAACCACTTCAATCGCTTCTTCTAACTTGAAGTAGTTTTCAGAAATCTTACTATTCTGCTGATACAGTGTATCAGTAGTAATAACATGAACTTCATATTTTTCCGTCATCTTATTTGCAATTTTTGACATAATATATGCAGTCGATGTCTGATCCGGATAGAAAATTTCAGTAACTATCCATAATTTAGGTTTTACTATTTCTGTTATGTTCTTTTTACTCATTCCACACAACCCTTTTAATATAATCCGTATAAGAGATGATGATACGCACTACCTTATTGCTCACGTTGGGCATGGAATAATCGGCAACAGGACGGAAGCTTTGTTTATTCTTTGATGCGTTGATTTGATTGGTACCCGTAATTTGATATTGCAGCTGCACAAGCCCCTGCATCACCCGTTCGGGGTTCAGTCCCACCATCATGACCGAGGCTTCTTCCATCGCTTCGGGGCGTTCGTGCGCTTCGCGAATGTTCAGTGCCCGGAAATTCAAAATGGACGATTCCTCCGATATGGTTCCGCTGTCGGACAACACGGCATACGCATTTATCTGCAACCAATTGTAATCGCTAAACCCCATCGGTTTCATCAGCTGTACCAACGGATGAAAACGCACCTGCTTTTCGTCAATCATTTTTCGCGTTCGCGGATGAGTGGAAACAATCACGGGAAAACCATAGTGTTCCGCAATCAAATTGAGAATTTCCACCAGATGAAAGAAATTGTTTTCCGTATTGATGTTTTCTTCCCGGTGTGCCGAAACGACAAAATATTTTTCTTTTTCAAGCCCCAATTGCTCCAAAACTGAGGATTGTTGAATTTTCGGCAGGTAATGCATCAGCACCTCATACATCGGACTGCCCGTTTTGATGATCCGGTCGGCCGGCAGTCCTTCCCGTAGCAGGTATTCCCGTGCAATGGAGCTGTAAGTAAGATTGATATCCGCAATGTGATCCACGATTTTGCGGTTGCTTTCTTCGGGAACGCGCTGGTCGAAACAGCGGTTACCGGCCTCCATGTGGAAAATAGGGATATGCCGTTTCTTGGCAGGAATAGCGCAAAGGCAGCTGTTGGTATCGCCCAGCACCAGCATGGCATCGGGTTTTAGGGTCTCAAGTAGGGGGTCAATCTTTATAAGAATCTGACCTATTGTAGCGGTGGCACTTTCGCCGGCTGCATCAAGATAGTAGTCGGGCTTGCGGATACCCATATCGTCATAAAAGATCTGGTTGAGCTCGTAGTCGTAGTTCTGGCCGGTATGAACAGTAATGTGTTCAATGGCAGGGCTTTCGTCGAGCTTGGCCATTACACGCGACAGGCGGATAATCTCGGGACGCGTACCAACAACGGTAAGGACTTTAAGTTTCTTCAT
>Ga0209409_1002859_pt1 | contig 12135 bp, 12 predicted proteins | sample AD_JPNMR1_MetaG_FD_184424 | JGI IMG/M metagenome (GOLD analysis project Ga0209409, IMG submission 184424) | Active sludge microbial communities of municipal wastewater-treating anaerobic digesters from Japan - AD_JPNMR1_MetaG (SPAdes) (version 2) | ecosystem: Engineered > Bioreactor > Anaerobic...
TTTTCAGTTAGTTTTAAAGTATCATTCTCTAAATCTTTTATGTTACTGAGGTCGCGCTGTGAAAGCCCCATTGCTAAGGCTGGTAGTAAGAAACTATAACCACTTTGAGCTAATTTAAAACTATCTTCAATATATTTGGAAACATTGTGCTCACTGATTGGTAGAATTATATATTTAAAACTAATATTAGCATTACCGAATAATGAATTAATAATATTTGTGAGAAAGCGAGAATATTTATTAGCAATAATCATCATTAGGCTAATATCATTTTTAATTGAAGTTTCAATTGCTAGGTTTCCAGTAGGTGAAAATATTTGCGAACTAGCACTGGCTTCGTAATAGATATTCTGCATCATTTTTTCTAAGTTGTTTGAAGCAGAGTCTGATGAGGTTTTTGAGACAATGGAATCGACATCTGCATAAGTAGTAAGAACAGATATATTCTTATTGCCCTTCATCATACCAACAGTGCCACGATGCATTTCTTCAGCTTCGTCTGGCTCAAAGAGCAGTTCATTAGTTGTAGTATTGTGTGGTATTTTTTGGACGATAATTTTACGAATTTCTTCAAGGTCTCTTTCTCTTTCTGTCTCGACGGCTTGTTCATATTGGATAGTAGCCGGAATTACATTTAATAATAATGGACTTCCATTAAAGAATGGGAAACAAACTCCTATATCAGCAGGAATTTTTACCCAACTACTTGAAACCTTGCCATTTTTGTATTTTGTGAAATGAGAAGAAATAATTTTCGGATAGACTGCCAATACTTCATTACGGGTTTTGCTATCTAAAATTGTATAAAAATAACTTACATTAAATTCAATAATATCATTTCCATGAGTATCTTTGAAATTTGAACGACAATACTCACTTGGCAAATCTAATAGTGACAGTTCACTCTTATTAAGTTGTTGAATAACCCCATAATAACTACCATCAACTAAGGCTCTTATAGAACAATTAGTAAGCATATCAGGCAACATTAAATTATCAATGAAATCCATAGCAGAGAAGTACCTTTTCTGAATGTGAGAAGCGGAGAGTGATTTGCCGAAGCTTGGATTAGGAATCAGTAAACCAACATATTTCAGAAGGGTAGCATAGTGGATTATAAGCCTTTTATAAAAGCCATCTTTGTAAAAATAGTTGCGAGAGAGTTTCTGTTGTTCAGCAAGTGAGCCACTATTAATAATCTTATCAACTTCCTCTAATGTATAGTTTTTTAACTTGGTGTTATATCGTCTATAATTATTAAATGGGTCACTCCAAGAGGCTTCATTTTTGGCAATCATACCGTCATACGCCTTTCTAAAAAGGCTTATATCTCTTTCATGATTTTCCAATTTAATTTCCTCCTGTGAAGAAGACTAAACGACGTTTTCCGTCTCCTCTCTTTTTTACTTTTTTGTAATTATCCTCCTCCAATTCTTTAATTCTCCATAGCCCATAAGCAAATGCAGAATATTTATCTTTTGGAAAGCGAGAATTAATTTGCTCCAAAGTAATGTCAAGACCAGTACGTTTTAAACGTAGATTAGCCATCTCATCAAATAATTTTGTTGTCAACTCATGAGGCATAAGGCGCTTAATACGTTTTTCAAACCCCATCTTTTGACCAATCTTTGTAGCAAGTAAAGCGCTGCGCGCTTCTTGCTCAGTTATTAAAAAGCGAACAAGTCCGCTATTTAATCTAGTGTAGGCGTTTCCGTGGATTTTAGAGTTGAGTGGTCCATTAGCCTTTAATGAATAAAGAATCTGAATGGAGTCTCTTGGTTGAATTTTCTTAAAATCGTCATTATTAAAGAAACCATAAGAGGGTAATTCATTACCTTGGGAATCTTGATGAGTTTTAATCATTTCATCTGCGAGGCCAATACCTAAACCATTACAGTCGATAACCACTTCGCGTGGGTTGTATCGCGCAATTAACTCTTTCAATTCTATCGCCTGACGAGCAAATGTTTTTGTTTCAGCTTGGCGACCAAGTACCACGATATTTACAAGGGTTGAATAGAACTTATTATTATTATTATTAATATTAACGCGGAATATACAAGCGACTGTTTGGTCATTTAACCTTCCTACGTCCACTGATATTAAGTAGAAAACAGACGGCTGTCCTCTAAATTTTGCGACCCATTCTGGATTTTTAATTTTACGGTAGCGAGAGATTTTGTCAAAGTTAAACCAAGATTCATCAGAGCCACCTAACCACACGCCCATATACTCAGCCGCGAACGTATTTTCATTATATGAAGGTGACATTTTAAGTTCGCGCACATAGTTACCGTCAATTAGGTTATGCATAACTGGAATCCTATAATCTAACCCGATACAGAAATTATTATCGGGGTCAATAATTGATTTTTCGAAAACGTCGATAAGACGTTCATAAGCATAAGAAGACTTCGTGCCAGCGGATGTAGCAAAAATGGTTTGCTGATTGATTTTTTCATAGGGGTTAACTTCTCCGTTCACCATACGACGAGAAACGTTTAACTGAGGCAGGACAACTTCTGAAATCATATCACCGTCTTGGTCACGCGCTTCGTCGATAAGACCAGAGTGGTTACGAAGACCACGGTCAGAATCGAGCGCACCAACAATAGAGAAGGTTGAACCATTTTTAAAGAAAAGGTCAACATAGTCTTTACCGAAATTGGCTTTTTCAATTTCGTGTTCAAGTAAAGGCCAAATGCGCCAAATTTCGGTAATCTTTTGTTTTGAAATTTTGGCGGCCTGGTTCTTGTTTGGCGCAACTATAAAACCTCTATGACCTGGCACAAAACAACATTGAAGGTACTTAGCAAGAATTGAAAGAAAGGTCTTGGATGCGGCGCGGGCCGCAGTAATATAGATTGAACGATATCTCATGCAAGCGCGCAAGAAAATTCTCTGGAAGGGGAAGAGATTAAAGTTGGAGGCTTCGGGTTTTATAATATCCAAATATATATCGGGATAGGCTGAGAAGATTTGAAAATATTTTTTTAAAAGTTCTTCATTGCGCTCAAGGAAATCTTGAGAAATAATAACTCCCTTCTCAAGTTCAATCCCATCACGGTATAAGACCCGATGAGAATTGAAATCAGAACGGTCGGGAGAACAAAGAGTTATAATATTACTCATCTTCATCATCTCCCATAGGATTAAATTCAGTATCTTCTACTTCATAGCCCTCATTATCATAATCCTCAAGATTATATTCTTTTTGAGTATCATAATAATCTTCCATTTCCTGAACGTTCTTCAGCGCTTTAATACGTTCAGTAATCTCTTCACCAATACCACCTTCATTAATATAAAGACGTCGGTTGTAGTTTTGAATATTTTTAAGAGTCTCATCAATAATGTCACGTGTAACTCCATCATAGAACTTATTAACGAAACCTCTTTTTTCAAGCCAATAACCAAGTTCAGCAATAGAATCGAAGTCTGTCGCATTTTTGGTATTTTTTGGCGTAAATTCTGCAGTTTTTACGAGCTTATCATACGAGCTAAGTAATTTATCAACATCCTTATCTCCGGCACGAATTCTTGAATCAATTTCAAGCGATAACTTACAGATTTTCTTTGCTTGGTCGACTTGGAGGGCGCCATTGACGTTTTGGGATATAAGTAAACCTTTATAGAGGTCTTCTAGGTAAGATAATTCTTCATCATTATAGTTGCCGCCCCATTTTTGTCTTAATTTAGCGTATTTTTCTTCGCGCACAAGAGGAATTTCTTCCTCAATTAAGCCAACTTCTTTTAGTTTCTTATATTGTTTGTAATAGTCATCCCACCCAATCGACTCATAGTCTTGCGAGATGAAGACCTGCGCATAAACGGGGAATAAGTTTTCGGGAGTATTTTGAGTTGATAATCGCTCCCACTCTTTTACTATAAAGGGGATACCTGCCCATTGACAAAGTTTGTCAACGGCGGCCCAATTAAACTCTTTTTCCTCTAACCAAGAATAGATACAATCGTTACAAATTGGAAGGTATCCATCTGGATAGAAGATTGAGTGAGTGGGAGAGAAACTATCTACGCCAAAAACTCCTCCGCACTTCGCGCACTTTTTTGTTGAGAAGGCATGAGGCTTCTTTGGAATTTTAGGTTCAAGAGGCATATTAATTACCTCCTCGTTTTATTGAATTTGATTGCGCCAGTATCTTCTCAAGTTCGCGGCGCTTTTTGCGATTTAGCGTTTCATATTTATTGAGGATGTTGCGCAAGATATCTGCGAAGTCTCGTGGTGTCTTATTATCTTCTTGAAGGAGATGAGCACCGCATAAGTGCGCGACCCCTATAAACTCTACCGCTTCGAGCTTTGATAACTGTATTAAAAATTTTTCCATTATTTTTTCTCCTGTCGGTTTTTCTTATCACATTGTTTACAACGGGACACAAAACCGTCTTTTGATTTTGTTTTTCTCACAAAATTGTCGCTAGTTAGAAGTAATGTTCTGCCACACTGTTTACACTTTTTAAAGTTCTCAGGAAAGAAAATATTAGTCATAATTTCGTAATGGAGTGCGGCAGCTTTATTAATCGCGGCAATTATCTTTTGGCGAAAGATAGTACTAATGTAATTGGCGTTATATGTTTTGTTGTATTTTTTATTAATAAAAAAAGCAATGTCCTGATTCTTCTGTTTGGAAATTTTCTGGCGCAGGATATCCATTTGAAGGGGTGTTAAGTTGGCAAACTGGATATAGAAATTAAGAGTGGTGATGAAAAGGTGAAGAGTTGATTCAACATCTGCGGTGATAGACTCATCAACTAAGTTTTCATAAATCTGAAATGCTTTGTAGATATGTTCCATTTCTCGGAAGTCGAAGCATAACTTAGGTTGCGCCGGTGACTTCCAAATTCGGGAAGAGACTTCGCGCAATTCTTTTTCGGAGAAGTCTTGCGGTTCAGGAATATGGTTTAATGGAAAAATCTTTTTGTCTATTGGCTGGTTGTTACAGAGACCGAGTGGAAGGACTGGGATTTCTGTATCAAAGAAAGATGTTGTAGGCGGAGTATAGGCCTCGACAGTTGTGCGCGAGACTTGAGACTTATATGAGTCGCGCAAAGTAAATTGTTCACGACGGAGTTCAACCAGTAAGTGACGTTTTTTAAGGTAGGAAAATTGGTTTAGGTGTGAAGCCTTCTCTTTAAGTTTTTCTTGTTCCTCTGGAGTAAAGCGGTTGAGAAGAGATTCACGAGGGGGATTTTTCCGTTTACCATGCGCGAGGTCATAATAGTTTATCATTAAATCGAGAGCATCAATTTCGCGCCAAAGTTCTTCATACCTTTCGAGGATATATGGTGGTGCTTCTTTGCGGGCTTGAGAGCGAGAGAATGATTCTTTGCGCACGCGTGTTTGCGCGGAATAATTCTTAATCATTGATTCTTTAAAGGCTGGGGATTCGATTAGGGCATCAAGAGACTCTTCCTTTTTTCTATCCCAGGTTTTATTGCGCGTTTCGAGTTGTATTTCTTTTAATTGATTAACATTTTTACCATTTTTATCTTTACCCCATAATATATAGTTTGCGATTGTTTCTAATTCTTTTTCTGTTAGGGGTTTTATATCAAAAATTTCTTTATTTTCTATTAGATAGTTGTCTACGAAAGACGTCCTCTCTTCAAGAGAGGAAATGGTAAAATCTAATTTAAGTCTATTAGTCATAGGCCTCCTCTTTTTTTTCTTTCCTAATTATATTATACCACGGAGGGGAGGTCTTTGTCAAATTTCAGTTGATTTTGACTTTTTATGAGATTTGAGTTATAATAAAAGAAAAAGGAGAAAATTATAATGCGCGGGGAAAAGATTAGCAGTTTTAATTGGAGTTATTATTTATGTTGTAGTTGTAGTATGGGGCGTGGGACAAGGGTATAGAGTGGATGTTGCGTTAGGCTGGCCATTAGGATTATTAATATTGGTAGCATATGGCTTGACTAAATTGGGGAGGAGATAGAATTTTAAAAGTATAAAAACGAAATTTTTGTTTCGAGATAGAATTTTAAGGATATAAAAATGAAATTTTTGTTTCGAGGGGAAAATGTACCAGGGGCGGCACTTTTGGTTTACCATTTTTTGCTATTTCCCAAAACATACCCCCCTACTATGTTTTAGCGTGCTAAAGTATTAAAGCGCTAAAGCATTAACAGTAAAAAAAAAGAGGCTTTTCGCCTCTATTTCATTTCTTTTATAAATTCTTCAAGTGTGGGAAAATTGAACAAGCAATCCAGCAAATAATCATATTTTTTCCTGCTATTAGTAAATGTTTGAATATTTACTTGCCTACGCGATTTATTAAGCTTAAACCAAGTCATAGGTTTTTTGTCGTCATAATTCATAAGTATCTTGAAAAAATCATCACGCGTCATGATAAAAAACTGCTTTTCTACGGGCATACTGTCGAAAAATTCCGGATTATAGCCGATATATTCGACGTCGGGCAATAGCTTTTCAATTTCTATCACATCTAAATCGTATTCATAAGCCAATGCACCACATCCGGTCTTAAATTCGATATTATGCATTTTGCCGTCTTTGCCCTTGAAAGTACAATCTTTCCTTGACGGTTTACGGGCTTTTACGTCAGTAGAATATAAACGCTTTACTACATATTCACGGCATAAAACGTCGGCAATTTTACCATTTGCACCACTATCGTTTTTTTCTATTTGATTTTTCCTGCAGTACGCGATATACTCATTTATCCTTTTTTCTTGTTCTTCTTTACGCAACTTTTTCGCCATTTTTGTTACCTTCCTTCTTTTTTTTTGTTGGGATTGTTTCCCCTTGTTACGTCTTATTATAAAAGATGCAGTTTATAATGTCAAGTACTTTTTGAAAAAAAATAAAAAAAATTTTTTTGATTGATTGATAAAATATTCACAAACAATTTTATTGTTTTAATGCTTTAATATTTTAATGCTTTAATATTTTAATATGTTAAAATATTAGACGTTCGACGTCTATGGTCAATTATTGATAGATACAATATTCTGTGCTATACTATAAGCACAAGATAAGGAAAGAAGGTTTAGTACTATGAAAATGATTTACTTTGACATGGACGGAACAATTGCCGATTTATATTCGGTTGAGAATTGGTCTTCACGTATCGACGGTGGAGACGTTGCACCCTACCTTGAGGCAAGACCTATGTGCGATATGACTATATTAAGTAAGCTGCTAATAAAAGCTAAGGCGCAAGGCTATGGTATTGGTATTATAACATGGCTGTCAAAAAGCGGTACTAAAGAATATAAGAGGGCTGTAAGACAAGCTAAAAAACAATGGTTAAATAAATATTTAGGCGTAAAGCTTGATGAGGCGCATTTTATACAGTATGGTACAAGAAAGGATTATGTGGCAAAAGATAAAAAAGGAATACTTTTTGATGATAATAAAAAAGTTCGGGCGAAGTGGAGAGGAACGGCAATCAATCCAACAGAACAAAACATTATTGAAGTTTTACAGGAAATGTTAAAATAAAAAGAGTGCCGAGAAATCGGCATATTTTTTTTCTTAGACGTTCAACGTCTAATATTTTTTTCAAAAAAGAGTTGACATTTTCGGCAATATAAATATAATAAGAGTGTAGAAAGGAGTTGATAATATGAACAAAAAACAAGCAATTGACAATTTAAGAAGTAGGACTTTACAAAAAATCATAGACTTCTTTGCGAATGAAGGTGAGGACGTCCAGCAGACAAAAACAGGAACGGTTATGTTTCCTGCAGTTGATGAGCTGGGAAATGAATGTTTCATAACTGTAACTGTTCAAATTCCAAAAGGTTCAAGAGATGGTGAGCCGTATGACGGCTATGCTGAAGCGGAAAATTATCGGATAGAAACTAAACGGAAGCAAGAGGAAAAACTTGCTAAAGAGATTGCGAAACAGAAAAAAATCGAACGTGACAAAAAAATGAGAGAGGAAAAAAAGAAAAAAGAGGAAAATGCGGAGTAATCCGCATTTTTTTCTAAAATAATTCTTAGACGTTCAACGTCTAATAATGAAAGTTGACAAATTCCGAAAAAGAGTTATACTATATATAGAAAAGAGAAAGGAAAAAAAGAAAATGAGTTTACTAATTACATTTATCATTCTGAATATCGCAAACGTCATTATTCAAACTGTAAAATCTATTGCCACAATAAAATGCGGAAAGACCGCCGCTGCTCTTGTTAATGCTGCTGCTTATGGTTTATATACAATCGTTATTGTATATACTAATGCGGATATGAATTTATGGGTAAAAGTGATAATCGTAGCACTTGCGAACTTAATCGGTGTATATGTTGTAAAGTTTATCGAAGAAAAGAAAAGAAAAGATAAATTATGGAAGATTGAATTTACAGTACTTGGCACGAATACGGATAATGTAAATAAACTTTTAGAATTTGCGAAAGTATCACATAACTTTATTCCAAATGTTGGAAAGTATACAATATTTAATGCGTATTGTGCAACACAAAAAGAAAGTGAAAATGTAAAAGAAATTATAAAACAATACAATGCGAAATATTTTGTAAGTGAAACCAAAATTTTATAAGAGTCGCAAGACTCTTTTTTTATTAAAAAAGATTAGACGTTCAACGTCTAAACAAAAATGTTGACATTATCGGAAAAATCGGTTATATTTATACCATAAAAAATAAATTAAAGGAGAAGGGAAAAATGGTAAAAATTGACCGGCGCAAAAACTACTATTTAACTATTGATACCGAAACCGCCAACAGTCTTGATGACCCTTTGGTATACGATATTGGCGGCGCTATCCACGACAAAAAAGGCAAGGTTTACGAAACGTTTTCATTCGTGATTTATGAGATTTTTGTGGGCATGAAGGACCTGATGAAAATTGCATACTATGCGGAAAAAATTCCGAAATATGAAGATGACCTGCGGGCTGGCACTCGCAAAATGGTTCGGTACAATACCGCTCGCAAACATATTGCCGACTTGTGTAAAAAGTACAATGTGCGCGCTATTATCGCCCATAATGCAAGATTTGACTATCGCGCAATGAACACAACGCAAAGATATTTGACCTGCTCGAAGTATCGTTACTTCCTGCCCTATGGCATTGAAGTGTGGGATACTCTAAAAATGGTAAAGTCTACTGTGGCAAGACAAAAATCTTATGTGCGCTGGTGTAAAGAAAATGGCTTTATGGTAGACGAAACACGTCCGCGAATGACGGCGGAAATCCTTTACAAGTATATGACAGGAAATATCGAATATACTGAATGTCATACAGGTTTGGAAGATGTTTTAATCGAAAAGGAAATTTTTGCTTGGTGTATGCGACAAAAGAAAAAAATGGAAAAAAAGTTGTGGGAATAAAAAAATGAAACATACGAAAGTATGTTTTCTTTTTAGAAAAAGATTAGACGTTCAACGTCTAAACTTTTTTATTGACTTTTTTCTTTATGTGTATTATACTTTAAGTACAATAAAGGAAAGGAAGTGTATAGAATGATTGAGTGTCCAATCAATGGTTGGTTGTGTCCGTACTTCGAGAATGGTTACTGCACCTCGAAGATTGTGAGCAAGAATGTGACGCATTCTATGGCTTAGAAGATAAGGAGGAAGAATAAATAGAAGACAAATATACTCTTAATGACCTGGTAATAATTGGTACTAATGGATTGACCGCAATTTTGCGGTCTTTCTTTCCTTAGACGTTCAACGTCTAAACTTTTTTATTGACTTTCTCGCGCAAATAGGATATACTAATATCATAAAAAGAAAGGAGAAGTATAATGGATATTGAAGTTCAGATGAAAAAAGGAAGGTGTAAAAAAGAATTTTTCTATCTTGGATTCTATATTGATAAGGAAAATAATTTCCTTCTCAAATATGGTACAACTTGTGAGTTACCGCGCCGACGTCGTGAACATCGTAAAAGTAATCCAAAGTTAAAAAATTATTCCGCAAGTGAGGAATTTCCTTTTGAATATGTTTGGTATATATCATTATCAAAAGCAAATACTCTAAAACTTGAAGAGGATTTCCGCAAGCAAGCAAAAGAACTTGGATTCTATAAGCATATTCAGAATGATAGACTTGTTTTAGAGAAAGAATTGCCAGAATTTATAAGAATTAAAGTTAAAAAAGAATATATTATTCCATATCGGCAATTAGTGATGGACTTTCTCCAATAGGGGAAAGTCTTTTCCTTCTGAAAATTTGATTTTTTTAAAAAAATATGTTATAATTAATTTATAAAATAAAAGATAAAAAGGGAAAATTTTATAGTGAAATATTAGACGTTCAACGTCTAAATAAAAAGTGTTGACAGAAAAAAAAGTTCTGTGATATAATCTTAGTGAAAGAAAGGAAAGGAGAAATCAAGATGGCAAAGGTCAGAAACAGTGAACTTGTCAAGGCAAGTTTCATGGCGCAAGTTAAGGCTTTTCTTGAGGAAAAGGGCGAGGAAGTCTTACAGGTAAAATCCGGTACTTTCTCGATTCCCTGGGCGCTCGGAGAAGATGAAGGGTATCTGAACATAACCTTCTCAATCCCCAAGGGCTCCCGTGATGGTGAGGGCTACGACGGCCACACCGAGGCGCAAAACTACGAACTGGAACAGAGGATTAAGTTGGAAGAGAAAGCCAGGCGCGAGGCGGCGAAGGCGAAGAAAATCGCGCGAGACGCGGCCCTTCGGGAGAAGAAAAGAAAAGAAAAGGAGGGAAGTGCCGAATAGGTCGAGGGGAGAGAAATCTCCCTTCTTTTTTTCTTAGACGTTTAACGTCTAAAGTAAAAAGTTGACATGGTTTTAATTTTATGTTATACTTTACTCATAAGAAAAAAAGGAGAAGAAAAAATGTTAGAAAAATTTAGGCAAGACCATATAAGAATTGGAAAATATAGAATCCGTGGGTTATCTTTTCTGTGGTTTATTATTCGGATTGCGCAAATTTTATTCTTTCTTTTATGTGCTTATTTCTTTTATGTTGTCCTTTGGTTAGTAATGGGATAAAAGAAGTTGAAAGACTTCTTTTTTTTTATATAAAAGGTTAGACGTTATACGTCTAAATTTTATTTTCGTCAAATTTTTATTTTCGTCAAATTTTCATATCTTAGATGTTCGCGCAAATTCTGGCGCGTGTCAAATTTTACAGAAGCTGGAAGCTGCGTTTTCGTTTTCCAGTTATTTTCTGCGCCCTTCCAGGAATTTCCAAATTTTACAGCAGCTGGAAAGAGTGCCGCTTCTTACCATTTACTGTCAACTTCTCCCAAAGAAAAAAATTTCCAAAAATTTACAAAAATGTTAGCAGCTGGAAAACCCATTTATTACCAAATTTTACAGCAGCTGGAAAAATATTTTTACCATTATTTTCTATTTCTTTCCAATAAAAGGATTTCAAAAAAAAGGTAATTTATTACATTTTTACCACAAGCTGGAAAACCCATTTTTTGGTAAGTGATTCAGGAAAAGGAAAATGTATTTTAATGGAAATGCTTGACGAAAATCAAAAAGTGTGATATAATAAAATTAAAAAAATAGGGAAGGGGAAATGTGAAAATGGCAAAATCTAGAAGGGCTTTACAAAATGAGTTAAGGTTGAAATATCTTGAAAAAATCATGGACTTTTTGGCAAAGGAGGAAGATGTTCTCAGAACTGGAAGTAATGAGATAGCTTTTCCAGTTACTGACAGCGAGGGAAATGAGGAGTTTATCCAGATTGTGGTAAAAGTTCCAACTGGTTCCAGAGATGGAGAGCCTTACAACGGTTACTATATGGCGGAAGAGTATTCCTTGAAGTTGAAAGTCCAGCAGGAAAAGGCAGAAAAGGCAAGAATTGCCAAGGAAAAGAAAATTGCCAGAGATGCCCAGATGAGGAAGGAAAAGGCAAAGGCTAGGAAGACTAAAAAGGAAAAAATGGAAGCGGAGTTAGAAAAAGGAAAATGATTGAAATGGAAGGAAGAGGAAATCTCTTCCTTCTTTTTTGTGCCCGCTTCCAGAATTTTCCAATATTGGTGATTTTTGGAACCGCCGCAGATTTCGGCGCGTGTCAAATTTTAAGAAGCTGCGAAAGCTGGAACCGCTGTCAAATTTTAGAAAAGTTGGTAAAAGCTGCGCCAGCTGTCAAATTTTCAATATGGCAGCTGCGCCGCCAGTCAAATTTTAAGA